>Ga0213863_10000418_pt1 | contig 32573 bp, 55 predicted proteins | sample PICome_8_FD_160128 | JGI IMG/M metagenome (GOLD analysis project Ga0213863, IMG submission 160128) | Coastal seawater microbial communities near Pivers Island, North Carolina, United States - PICO497 | ecosystem: Environmental > Aquatic > Marine > Coastal | place: USA: North Carolina... | reverse complement strand
TTAATCTGATGATTGAGTTGTTACCTTTGAATGGGTATCTGTTATCTGATTCAGTCTTAGTGTATGTCTCGTTAACTGAGAACACATCATAGGCTACCATCTCAATGATGTCATTAAGTGATGCACCTTGTACAAGCACCACAGTTGTACCTGTAGTTGCTGTGTAGTCATCTCCTGGAACAAGCAATATACCATTCTGATATACGTCTAGGTACAAACTATCTGTGTAGGTAAGTGTCAATGAGTTTGCATCAGAACCACTGAAGCTAGTCTGCCCTGCTGTGGCTTGGTATTGAAATCTGTTACGTACTCCCTGTGAAGGAGATTTGCCTATGTATGCCATTCGTTACTCCTAGCCTATGCTGTTTGCATCATCTCTTTGCTTACGAGTTGTATAATCACTTCTCGCAGTTACAAGTGCAACAAAGTCTGCTTGGTTAGATGGTATTGCATCTGTGAAGCTACTGTCGTTCATTAGCTTTGTAGTCCACTCTTGTTGCATACGTTTCCAACAGTTGTTTAACTTGCCTGTTATTGCACCATCAATCCAAGCATCTACACCTGCATTGTCTGCTGTATCATTGTATAAATCATTAGACAGAATCTTCTGTTGTAAGTCTGTTAATGTTATTGTCTTCGTGTGATTTGCCATTTTATATCTCCTTTATGATTGAGTTGTTTCACTCTTGGCTTATGCTACTAAGTAGCCTGAAAAAACTGTGTAATTAGCATTATTACTTACATGAAGTTGAGCAGTACCCCCATTTTGTACTATTTGTACTTTAGCTGTATCACTAGAATCCATATCAACCAACAAATGTGGAGCATGCCAAGTAAAATATAAAACATCTGAACTGAATTTAGGTTCTAGAATTAGAATATAAGTAAGATTAGATGTTGTTAATTTTATTTGATAGTAATTAGCTCCTGTATCAACATTTTGTGTGTATAACATAAAATTAAACTGATATTTTCCTGTAACTGGTGCTGTAAATTCACCATTGCTCGTATTGTAATCACTATTTTGGTCAAATCTTTCTCCATTAAAAACTATAGTATGTTCTGTGTTTATTGCTAAATCTGTAAGTTCACTTGCTAGACCATTTGCTAAAAAAGCAGATTGTAGTGGCTTGGTTACATGACCATTTGCATCTATAACCATATGTGAAGTTGTGCCTAACGCAGAACCTAAACCTATTGTCAATGAATCTGTGCTGTCATCTAGTCCTATGTGGTAGTCCTGTGCATTACCATCAAACAGTATCTTTTTATCTGCGGCACTGCCATCACCAATAGTAATAGTATCTAGTGCACCTACACCTTCACCTGTAATTTTAGTTAAAGCCATTAACTACTCCTATGCGTATGGACTGTCACCTAATGTGCTTGTATCCCAAGCAGCTTTAAGTTTAGCTATAGTGTCTGCATCTGTTATTGCTTTTGCAGAAGGAGCATCTCTTAATGCTTTTTTCTTTGCTACACTTGCAGCTTGAGCATCTGTGTCACCTGCTTCTAATGCTTTCATATAGACTACATCTTCAGCATCAAGTAATGGTGTTCTAGCTTCCCTTACCTTATCCTTGAATATAGTTTTAGCTACAGCCAAATCTTCTGTTATGGTTGTACCTGATAATGACCATGCACCTCTGAAGTGCCTGTCTGAAGGAACAGTAGCATCTGAAGCAGATATACTGTTACCATCTTTGTCTACGATGTTAGTTGTTGCCATTGGTTTCTCCTTTAAGCAGCTTCTTCATTATGCGTGGTTAGTTCTTCATTAATCTTCCAAGCATTTCGCCACACTCTAGTGCTTGGTAACTGTTTCTTAGTACAAATGAGCATACGAGGTTTGTTGGCTTTGTCGTAGTCTTGCCATACATGTCTCGGTAAGTCTTTCATAATAAGATATTCTATTGCCTGTTCTTCTGTCATGGCATCAATAGGTTTAGTGTTATGTAACAAGTAACCTCTTGTGTGCTTTACAAAGTCAGGCTTTTCTTCATCCTTCTTGAGTTCCCAATAGGCTTCTACAGGTGGAAGTATGCCACCCTTTAATGCACAAGCCATCCAATTAGGGTCAGGATGTGTAATCTTTGCAGGTTCGTCAGGTGTCTCTGGGTCTTCCCATACAACACAATATTCTGTTCTGTGTGGCTCTAGCTTTTCTTTTGCCCAACACAGTCTATCCCAAAGATGTGTGCCTTGAAATTCTGGTGTTTCTATTGTCATGCGAGGTCTCCGTGTAGTGTCATGCTAAAAGCATCATCCCTGTTAGAGTTGCTTGTGTTTCTTACGTCTGTTCGTATTCCAGTTGTGCCTACGGAAACAAATCTATCCAACCCTGTATTGTCATATTGTTGTATAGATTGACCAGCGTTACTAAATGGATTTGCAGAAAAAGCATTTGTAAACGTATGAGTACAAAGACCTACCCCTGCATCCGAAATACTACTAATATTAAAAGAATTATTAATTGTAGACTGGTTACTAGCTACATTATTCCAACTCTTCGCACTACCATTCACAACATAATCTGTATCCACAGACTTAGCTGTGCCTGTTATCTGTCCACTTGTTGATAATGTATCAAATGCTATTGTTCCGTTTGCCATTATGCTAAGTCTCCATGTATAACGAAACTATTAAGGTTAGCATCGTTAAGATTTCCATTGTGTGTTCTTACTCTGCCACCTGTTGCCGATGTGGTCTGTACATAACGTCTAAGAAAACCATCATCGTTTGATTCAAGTCCACAAGATGTTGCAACTGCATAGTCATCATTAGCCATCGCTGAAGTATATGTTACTGCATCAAACGCACCAGTGCCACCATCTGTTAATGAAGATACGTTCAAACTGCCTTGAATAGCATGACTAGTAACAGTTTTTGCTTCCACCCAAGCCTTCGCCAACCCTTGCTGAATACTTGTCTGATTGCTACCCTCACCTCTAATAGTCATAGAGTTTGCACTTGCACTCACTACAGGTGTTGAGCCAATGGTTATGGTTGTTGCAGTGGACTTGCCTGTGATTGTGTCTAGGATTACTGTACTCATGCTAAGTCTCCTGCTACACCAGAACTCATTGTGCAATCATCTATTGCTCCATTGCTATGTGCAGCCACTGCTTTGTAAGAACTTGTAGTCTGCACACACTGACCACCCATTTTAGGATAATTTCTATTTCCATTTCCCCTATCATGGTGAGGTGAATTAAAACCACTATAAGTTGTATTACCCATGTTACTAGAGAGATTTACTACAACAACAGCAGTGGATTCATCACTTTGAGAAGATGTATTAAAAGTGTCTCCTGCTGTATTTGCTCCAAAAGGTGCAGAATTTTGACCAAAAGATGACCATTGTTTTAGTAACCCTTGCTGTAAACTAGTAGTATTTGTTCCACCTTCTGCTACCACAAGCATTGAACCTGCAGCAGTTACACCCTTTAGTTTATCTATGGCTATCTCTGATGCACCACCACGAGTTAAATATGTATCTACTTTTAATGTACTCATGATACCACCAACCTTCCACCACTATTAACAGTCAATGTAATCCCACTATTTACAGTAAGTGTTCCTGTTACCTGTGCATTTTCTGTGGCTAATATTGTTATGTTTGTATCTAAGGCTTGTGCATTAGTTCTGAACATACCACCATTCTTAAAGTTACCCTTGAACTCTGCTGTAGGTGTAATTGTTCCTGCTGATAACTCAAGAAAGTATACAAAGATATTGCCTGTGCCACTTGAGGGTGCTGCACTAAATGTTAACGTAGAGCCATCAGGTACAGTGTAAGCTGCACTATCTTGGACAACACCATCAACACTTACAAGTATCTCTTGTACTGAACCTATTGTTCTTCCAAGTGCAAAGGTTGTATCAGAACCATCACCATTAAATCTTACAACAGCAGGTGGTGCTTGGAAGTTAGCAGGTACAACATTTCCTAAGTATGCCATTCTATCTCCTATTCACTAATAGTATCAACTGCCGAAACAACAACATCAAGTGAATTCGTTACACTTGACTTTGCTCTTAGTTTATCACCTGATTGTAGTATTATCTTTGAACCACCATCTATTAACTCTAACGCACCACCAACAGGTATAGGTGCATCTTTTATTAAGTATGCCTGTACTGTATTACCATCATTAGTTATAGCCACATCTACTGTTATCTGTGATGTATGTATGTTAGCCATCCTTATACCAACTATTGCATCATCACTATTTGATGTAGCTCTTATATCTGCAAGAGATGTATCTATATTTTGGGTAATGGTTCTTTCAAAATCTTGTGCCATTTATTTCTCCTTTACAACGCTATTGCCATTGCAGTAGCAAATCCTTTTGATGCAAAACTTGTGGCATCTACAGCTGCATCTTGCCAGGCAGAACCATTATACACTTTTAACACATTTGATGACGTATTAAAATACAAATCACCTGCACTTAAAGCATCACCATCATTGTCAACACTTGGATCGCTTGATTTAGCACCTAAATATGTATCATCAAAATTATCTGCAGCAGCTTCAGCAGCTGTTTGTGCGGCTTGTGCAGCTGTCTTTGCAGTGTCAGCAGCAGTTGCACTAGAAGCGGCATTTGTTGCACTTGTAGAAGCTTCAGATGCTTTTGTCGTAGCAGTTGTTGCTGAAGTTCCAGCATTTGTCTCTGAGGTTCCAGCATTTGTAGCAGATGTCGCTGCATTAGTAGCTGATGTTGCTGCATTTGTTGCAGAAGTACTAGCTGCTGTTGCACTTGTACTTGCAGCTGTAGCTTGCGTACTTGCTGTAGTAGCAGATGTTGCTGCATTTGTTTCTGACGTTGAAGCATTAGATGCAGATGTACTAGCTTCACTCGCTTTAGTAGATGCTGTGCTTGCACTTGTGGCTGCGTTTGTTTCGCTTGTTCCAGCTGCTGTTTCGCTGTTTGCTGCATTTGTTGCTGACGTTGCAGCTTCACTTGCTTTGGTGGTTGCAGTCGTTGCAGATGTTGCAGCTGATACTGCATCTACTAATAACTCAAAATGATCTGTATCTGTTAGGCTATCCCCAACAACAGCTTCTGCAATACATATATACACATTATTAAGTTGTGCTGTAGTTGTTGATTTAATTATGTCTCTTACAACATATGCTTCTGTTGTTACTGTTGCATCAGTACCTTTGTATGTACCTAGCTCTTGTGTAACAGATAATTCACCACTGCTATCAAAAGCTAATATCTTACTAGCTCTATCTGTTGCTGACGTTGTAAATTCTGTAGAAGTCATAGTATTAGTACGAGATAATTTTATCGTTCTATCTATTTCTTCTTGCATTTGCTGACTAATAAATGTCAGTCTATCTAACGCATCTTCATGTGTAGCTGCTGGAAAAGGATCATTGGCAACGTAGTCTGTAGCTTGTGTAAGACCCATGTTACGTCTAATAACAACAGTAACACCACTAGCAGGAGCCGTACCAAACACAACATTACCACCATTTGCATTACCTGCATTTGTTACTGTGTAATGTGTTGTAATAGTTTGTACTGTTTCTGTACCAGCAGCAGATCTAAGTATTACAGTTAAGTCAGCATCAGCAAATATTTTAAAGCCATAAGCAAAGGTAGTGGTACTGCCGTTGCCACTATAACTATTCTTTGTGGTTGTGCTACTAACTGTCATAATAACTCTCCAATAGCAGAAAATGAAATACAAGTCCACTTTCTCGTTAATAATATATTATTTTGTAAATTAATCAAATTAAAACCTTTGTGCATATTGTGATGGTGGAAAATAATATTCTTGATCGTAATCTTTTTTTAATCTTTTTTCTGTTCTTCTAAGATAACCAGGGTCCATAGATTCCATTAAACCATGAAGAACCATATAATCTGCTGCTGCTCTTGTGTAGAACAAGTTAGCATATGGTGTGTTTCTAATTGCAAACTTTACTGCATCTTTTGTAGGAACGTCACCTCTTACTAATTTTGCAAAAATTGTAGCAACATCATCAGCAGAACCAAAGGCAGGACCAGCAACTGTTTTAGTAAATGATTGACCATACCTGTTAAATTCACCGAACATAAAATCACCAAATATTCCCATGCCACCACCTTGTATCATAGATGCTGTAATTACTTTTGCTGATTTCATATAATCATCAGTAAATATTGATTTAGGTTCCTTGCCTTTTAAAATATCTTTTGCTGACATTGCTACATAACCCATAGCACTCATACCTGCTATCATCTTCATAGTGCCTGTAAATCCACTAGTATAATACTGTCTATTTAATCCTTTAGTAATCATAGTTATAGGAAACCCTTTTAACATCATTACCATTCTTATAGCTTCACCAGCCACAGTACCTTTCGGCAATCCTAAATTCATTATAGCTCTTTCTTTAGCACCAGGAGTAGGAATAGCTGTATCTGCACCATCTGTATAAACTGAACCTATTTTTGTTCTTAGCTCATCTCTAGCTTTGGCTCTCATTGCATCAGTAATTTCCAAGCTGCCTGTTTTTTGACGTATATAAGGATCTAATGCTTTTACTGGTATATCATCAGCTAAATCAGGAAACAAATATTCTCTGCCATCTTTAGCTTTCATATCAACATCTTTAAATAGTTTTATTTCTTGCTCATCAATATCGTATCTTTTTAGAAGTGCTTTGAATTGACCATCTACATTATTCCATGATTTTTTTACAGAAGCGGCTCCATCAAATGCTAATATTCTTGCAACACCAACTTTCTGTGCATGATTCCAATACCTCATACCATTTAATTTAAAAAACAATGCGTGCATTTTAGATATAAAACCTGGACCAAAATCTTCAGGACCATGCCTAGATAAAACATTACCTGTCATACCCTCTGCACCAACTAATAATCTAATAGCTAATTCTTTGCGTTCAGGTCCTTTAAAACCCTCAAACACATCTGCCATACCTCTGCCTAAATTGTTGAAAAAACCTCTTTCCGTATTAGATGCTAAGAAAGCTGCTTTGGATGCAACATCAGTTATAGACGAAACAGTAGCTGATCCTAATAATGCCATTTCTTGTATCATTCTATACCCAGAAGCTACACTAGCAAAGTCTGCACCAAAAAACTTACCTTCACTAATACCAACTGCATTTAAACTATTGTCTAATTGAGAGAACTCTCTCATTACTGCTTTTGTTTGACCATCTATTTTACGAGCTAGTTTAGGGTTTTTCTTAGCCTGTAAAGAAATATCTTCTAAAATTCTGTCAACCATCATTCTAGGATTGGTTCCTAAGTTTTCCATTAAAGCTATAGATCTACCATCATGCGTTAATCCATCAATTATAGTCTCAAAAAGATTACGCCTATTATAATTTTGTGAGTATTTAAAAGCTGCTTCACCATCTTTAAAATGCAAAACCCTAGACTGACTAAGGCTTTTTGCTAAATTGGCTTGACCTTTAAAAGCTGTTATAGGATCTTTTTTGCCATCAATGGTGTATTCGCCATCATTTTTTTTATGTATTCCAGAAACCAAACTTTCGTAAACATCTCTTAAAAATTCTTCTTCTGCATTTTTACCATCTGTTCGTAACGGCACATCTTTAAAGGTGCTGTCATCTAACAAAGGTCTTATATCATTTTGCCATTTTTCAAAACCTGCATCACTCATTAATTTGCCATCATGTGCTTGTCTTGTGATGTAATTCTCTAATCTTCCTATATAAGCACCTGCTCTATTCTTTCTACCTAATGAATAATCTTGCACTCTCCTTATAACTTTTGCTATTTTTAGAGCATCTTGATTTACATTAGGTTCCTGCCCTTCCCTTGGATGCAAAGCTATATGCACATCTTTATCATGCACTCCCTTTATTGCAGACTCAGTTAACCCTTCTTTTTCTAAACCAGCCAATAAATGTTGTTGCAAATCAGCAATAACAGTTCTGCTTTGTGCATCTACACTCAACATATCGTGTCTTTTTGCACTACCAACTAACATACCTCTTAGTATTTCATATGGATTTTCAGAAGTTCTAATTTTGTTAATCAACTTAGCGTGTATTGTCGCATTTCTTAAAGCATTGTTTCTTCTTCTTGCTGCAATTATTTTTGCATTTTTTGTCATTTCTATTGCTTCTTTCAGCAACATGTCTAAATCAGACTGACTTTTTATATTTTTGTTTTTTCTTTTAGCAATGCTTTCTAAATTATCTAATATAGTATTAGCTTCTTTAGAAGTAACATTTATTCCTTCTGCCTTTGCAGCTTCTAATACTTCATTTAAACACTTTCTTGCCATTTTATTACCTTACTAAACATCTAGCAGCGGCTTCAGCAGCATTACCAAATGATGTTTCTGCACGCTCGACATCTTGATTTGCTATTCTAATTTCTTCTGCATCTGCTTCTGTTATTAAATCAGACTTTTGTAAATGACTTACTTCATTTAATAATTGTTGTTCCTCAACGTCTAATTCTTTCAAATCCAAATCACGAGATGTTTTCTCAGGACCATCAAACAAAACAAATGCTTCTGGATCTATAGCTTCATCATATTCATTTTTAGCTGAATACTGTTCTTGCATTGCTAAATTAAAATCTTCTGTGCTTAAACCATCTTCAACATCTGTTCTACCTTTCATTTCTTCATAATAAGCATTAAATTGATCGTCTTGCTTGATAGAAGCCATGAAGTCTTCATCACTAACACCTTTGTAATTAATTCCATTTTCATCTGCGTATCTTCTTAATTCCTTTGCTTGCATGAATGTCTGTACTGCATCTGCATCATATTCACTGTATCTCTTGTTTCCTGATATATCATCCCTCAAAGCTGAAATAAAATCACTTTCTGTAGGTTCATCAACAAAATACCCAGCTTCTGTAGCATCTCTTGCTAAAACATCAATACTGTCTGCATCATTTTTTTTGAAATTAAAAGAATATTTGTCTAACTCTTGTTCTAAATCTTTAATCATTCTGTCTTTAGAATTTATTTTTCTTTCTTTTACCCATGTGCTAAATCTTTTTGGTTCTTTTATTTTTGGACTAATAATGTTAGGAAGCTTAACGCCTTTAGCTTTTATATCTAATTTAAATTCATTATCTATATCATCTAATGTTCTTGCAACAGATCTCTCATCTGCAAAATTAACTATCTGTGGCTCATCATTATTTGGATCAAATTTTCTTAGAATAATATTACCATCAGCATCTAATATAGGATTCACCTCAACAGACTGACCTCTAACTTTTTGTGATATTGCTGTTCTAGCTGCCAACTCAACTGTTTCTTGTTTAGCTTTAAGCATCCTGTCAGATATTTTACCACCAACAGCATGCAATCCACCACCTAATATGCCACCAATAGTAACATTTAAAAAACTGTCTAGTATTGTATAATCTTTATCTTGTTCTGCTTCTGCTGTACTAAGTATAATAGGCTCTACTAAAGCAGCACCAGCCATACCTTCACCTACACCAAAAGCTACTCTTTTACCAGTTTGACCTGATTTAAATAAACTCTCTTGTAAAAGCCTAGTTCTTTTTATAGACTCACCAGCTTTCATTGCACGCCTTGCATTTACAAATGTTCTTATAGCAGCACCAGGCACAAAAGCGGATGCTATATTCAATGGATCTAACATACTACCAACTAAAGAAACTCCAAATTTAGCAATGCCCATTCCAACACCACCTTGAGCACGAGAAAAGATTTCTTTTCTTTCTTGTCTCTGATCGTAACTGTCTGCTATTGCTTTAGCAGCACCTTCAGTTAAACCTTGCTCTGGATAAGATAATCCATCTCTATAATAATCACTTGCAGACCATTCATCTTTGCCTAATTTGTTTCCTATCTTTTGTTGGTGCTTTAACACCATTTGCCTACTTAAAGAAACAAAAGGATTATAATAAAATGTTTCTTCTAAAGTAGCACCTAGAACATCCAAGTTGTCTGAAACACTGTAGTTCAAAAACTGGTCCCTAGCTAACTTGTCATCTTGTGCTTCTGGTAAATAGATACCTGTCATTACCTATTCAATTCCTTTTTGATCTCTTAGTTTAAGTTGCTTGAGCCTTCCTTCTAATCTTCCTCTACTTCTTGTAACTATTTCTTTATCTTTTTCAGCTTCTGTTTTTTCTGTTTCTGTGACTAAATCTGAAAATTTATATTCAACTCTGCTACCATCTGTTCTGAGAATCCTAGATCCACCAGCTTTAGCATTAACTAGGTATACGCCATCTTCTTCTTCATTTGTAACCCATTGCAATCCACCACGAGCTTGTGTCATATAAGTTTTAAATGTTGCACCTTTTGGTATGATAATTTTACCCTCAAAGGTTTTTTTATTATCAATGATTCTGTTTAAAGCTGCGTGAACAGTTGCTTGATCGCTTGATGAAACTATGTCATTTTTCATTCTATATGTGCCGCCATTAATAGTTCTAATATCATAACTTTGGTTTATAATTTCCATTGCTGCATCTGCTGCATCACTATTAGATAGATTTGGATCAGATGCTTTTAAATAATGTGCTGTTTTTGCTATGGCTAATTGTATCTTATCAACAGACCCACTTCTACCACCTCTTGCTAAAACACTACCTGTAATTTCTTTACCTATGTGACTACTTCTAAAATTAGAAAATTCAGAAGCAACTAATTGATTTATCGCCGTTCTTTCAGTTTGTGTTGTATTCGATTTAATTAACTCGTCACCTTTTTTTGCAGCTATAAAAGTATTGTTTAAGCTAGACAAAGGATTAATCATTGTTAAATTTTCATGTGCTCCAAAATGACCACTTTGCATCATTTGTCTTACTAAAATTGTTTTATTTGGATCATTCTCAACAACACTTTTTAAAAATGCAGACGCTTCTGATGCTTCCATTGAATCATATTCATTGAATATTTTTGTGATTTCTTCGCCTGTTTTAACTTTTAATTGATTTTCAGGTATGCCCATTCTTCTTTGAGTAGCTAACACGTCACTAGTGCTTAAGTCTGCACCTTGTTTAGCTTTAATATAACTAACAACGTCACCTTTTCTAGCTTCAATATTTTCTGCAAATGTTTTTTTCATACCTTGTAATATTGCAAGCTCTTCAGCAGCATCTTCTGGTTTAGACGCTTTCCACTTAGTTTCTTGCTCTAATATCGCTGCTTGCATACTAGAATTTGACTCCAACTCATACGGCTTGGTTCTTTGTGTTATGCCTTTTTGCACAACTAACTCAAACTTTTTAGAAGCAAACAGTCTTTCCCCTTCAACACCTAACTTTAAATAACTTTTTTCTAAAGTATCTATGTAAGTGTCTGCATTATCAGGATCTTTTATTATTGAAGACTTAGTGTCTAAATATGACTGTTCTAAATTAGCAGTTACTCCTGTCCTCAAATAATTAATACGTTCTTGTATTTTTGCGTTAAATGTTTCTCTCTCACCTGCACTATAACCTGCATACTTTTCATTTTTAGGATCAAGTATTTCTGATTTCATTTTTTGCAAATCATCTAATGATTTGTCTTCATCATTAATATCAATAAATAATCCACGCTTATCAGCTTCTTTTTTGGCTGCATCTGCTGTTTTGTATTTTACATATGGAGTGTAACCATTAGCTAAATCCAATCTAGTTCTTTCTTCTATATCAGCTAATATTCTTTCACGCAAAACAGGATCTTTGGTAGCAACAAGATCATCTATTTTAGAGTTCATGTAATCTTGTGAATTTTGTGCTTTTATCTTTGTGCCTTTTGTATGTGTTTCCTGTCTACCTAATTGCTTACCATTAGCTGCAATTATCTCTAGGTTATTGTCAAACTTTTGCTGAAAATCTTTTCTTAATTTATATTTGCTTCTTGCAATATTTAATTCAATATTTTTAAATTTTTCAAATTTTTTGTCATACTCAGCAACACTTAAGCTGCCATTAGTTCTATTAAATTCTGCAATCTTTGATTTGTATTCTAACCCAGCTTTTACGTTTGCATCATCTGCAACTGACTGTGCTTCTGCATCAAAAAAATCTGTAGCTATTCTATCTGCTTCTTTACCAAACGCTGCAAGCTGTTGACCAACGCCAGTGAAAGCACCTGATGTAGCTCTTGGACCTAAAGAACCACCAGCTGTAATTCCTGTTGCACCAACTCCTTTGTTATATAATGGTATCTTCATTTAATCACCTACATTTATTCTTACGTTATATAGCTTTTACCAAATCCTGTTCCACCAGATCCACCTGTTGCTGACATTTTCGCAGCTTCTTCCCCAGCAGAAAGTAATGTCGTATACGCAGCAGTTTTGTATTGTTGTGATCTTGCACTTGCACTTGCTCTTGCCATAGCAGCTTCATTAATTTTAGATGCTTCTTCTATAGATCCAGCATAGCGTATATTTACTGCATCCATTTCTGTGTTAAAAAATGTATCAGCTAAAGCTTGCAAAGCACTTCCTGACATTTGCACACCTGACTTAGCTACAGCAACTCTTTGCATACCAACCAATCTATCTGATTGTTTTCTAAGGTTTTTTTCTTTCTGCCTAGTTGCACGCTGTATTAATACCTGTTCATTCTCAGCTACTTTAGCATTGTATTCGCCCATCTGCCTTGCAGCTTTAGCAGATGCCATATTACCTTTATATCCGAGAACTGCCTTTAATATTGCCATTACGCCACCCTCGCAAAACGATAATAGTCCGAACCATCAGGACCATACTTCTTCATTAAACCTTCATTCTCAAACCCTAGCCACTCTACATATCTTATAGCTTGCTGGTCATTTGTATGCACGCTTGCCTGTATACGCTTCAAACTTGCATCATCCTGCACATGGTCTAACAATAAACTAGAGTATTTAGCAGCTGCAAATGGTTTCTTGTAAGCCATGCTTGACATAACAAACCAGGCTTCACCTACGTTTTCCCACAATCCATATACACCACCAATCATAAATACCTTACTTCCCTGCAATGCTGTGTATGCACTAATGCAACTTTCTTTCATCATAGCTGCTTTTGAGCTTTCTGGAAAATGAAAATTAGTCTCTATCATTTCCAAGTCTTCTTTTTCAAACTTTTTAATACTAAGCATCAAATGTATTAGACCTTCTCATAATAGCTAATATTGTCATTGGCAATGGTTGTGTCTGCCTTATAACAATCTTCGCATCATTATCATACCCTGACGGAAAGGATATTTCTTTATCTCCATTAAACAAAGGTACAGCTTCATCCATGTTCATGCTACTGTCTCTAAACGGCAATCTGTCTAAGTTATTTGTATCTGGTCCTAACTCTGCACCTACTGTCTGAAAGAATCTAGCTGTTACACCATGTATCCTCTTTATCTTGCCTTGTGCAATACCATCTTCTGCACCTGCTTCCATACGCAGTGTCTCTAGTGATGATGTGTAACCATACCCAACATGAACTTTAGTTGAGCTTCTATCTAATGTAATTGCACCATTGCTGACTGTTTTATCAGCGTGTGCAGATCCATCTGCTAAAATGGTTACTGTTACACCCTCAAGATGGTTTAAGCCTGTGATAGACGTTGTAGCACTGCCACTGTATGTTAAACCACTATCTACAAAAAAAGCATCTGTTACATCATCATTAAAATATGTAGATTTTAAATACACAATATGCCTTACAGTTTGACTGTTAATAGTTCTCTTGACACTTATATAAACTTGATCTTCTGCACCACTAGGTATAGCTGTCACACTCTCTACAATACCACTGCCACCTATATTATGCTCGTGCCAACCTACTGTTGCGTTTGCTCTGTCATAAGTTAATCCTATTAGTCTGCCATCATTATGAACAAACCATATCAACAACTCAGGCTCCTGTTGCCAAACCATATCAGTCAAGCCACCTCTAGCTAAATGATCTGCTAACACAGTTAAATCAACGCCTAACAATCCGTCTGTATCTAAATCAAAGGTAATCTCTTTAACTTTTTCAGCACCTTTTTGTATTAATATTGTGCTATTACCAGCTCTTAATGGCTTTACTGTGCCTGTACCAAACGTAGTTTCTCGCAATACATTTACATTTGTAGGTGTAACTGGCTCTGATCCTGCACCACCTGATAACGTAAACTCAGCACTTGTAGTCAATAACTGCAAGAATCTAGCAGGTAATAAATGCTTTATGACGTTTACTTGATCTGAAGCTATTGTTACATTTATAGCTGCATCATCTTCTGTGCCTGGTGTATGATTCTCAAAATCAGCAGATACACTTCCGAATATAGTTTGCGGCTGATCTGTTGTTGCAGCAAAATATAATCGTTCTTCATAAAAACCTATAGCTCTAGGAAACCCAGTAGTTGTACTAAAACTACCTAATGACCATTTCTTTGTGGCATTACTAGAACCTACAATATTATGTGGTAATACTGATATACCACCATCATCTTCTTTCACTGTGGCTACAACTGTTGTTGCATTAGTAAATGATGTAATTTTAACATAACCTGTGTCATCATGCCTGTATTCCCAATTCAGACTGCCATAAGTTTCTGTGCCTGATGTATGCACTGGTGGCGTGTTACCTGATGTTTGCGTAGATCCAGTTGTATGCTTATAAACATGACCATTATACCTTACAAAAGCATTATTAGCGTAACTTGTACTAGCTGCCCATTCATCATAAGTAACTTCTAATACTTCACGAAACCTTATTAATCTACCTACATCTGTGCTTGCAAATAAATCAGCACTTGCTGTGATTGTTACAGAACCAGTATCTGCTGATGCGTACAGTGTAGTATCAGTAATATTTTCATCAAGGTAAGGACCATCAGTAAAATCTATATCACCTATTGTCCATGCTGTGTGGCTTGTTCTTGTTAGCTTTGCAGGTTCATGACTATTATGTGCAAGAAACAAAACATCTGCTGATTGTGCAAAGTTTATTGCAGACAACTGTGATGTAGTATATGGCGTAGTAATTTCTATGATTTTACCAACAGTACCAGCACTCCCATATGTTGTGAACGCAGAACTGTTAATACCACTTAATTGAAATGTATTTGTTGTTTTACCTGCAACTGTAAACTCTCTGTTGTTTACTTCTGTCATACCAACAACACCAGTAATAAATACTCTATCACCATTGTTTAGACCATGTGAATTAGATGTTACAACTGCTGGATTAGCTTTAGTAATGGCAGTTATTGCTGTGGTTGCTGCTGTAACTAAGCCACCATCTTTATATATTCTAATGTAAAGATTACCAAACTCCAATACATAAGCTTGCGTATCACTAAACTCAAAGTTAATTAATCTTACCTGACCACCATCTTTTGTGGTTCCTGCGTAATATGTACCAGGTCTTCTTGTCACTCCACCTTGAGGAAAGACAATCATATTGTTCAAATCTTTTACGGCTTCATTGTATTTCTGTAAATCAATTCTACCCTCTAAGCGTGGAGATATTTCACCTGCCCTAAAGTTAGTGATTATAGACGATACTCTAGCCATATTAGAACCTTGCGTTAGTGTAAGTATCTGCCTGTAATTGCTCTGGATAACCCTCTAGTGCATCCATACTTCTAGCTTCACTTAGCCTTGCTTGATATAATGAATACATAGATTGTGCTAAAGCATTACTACCTGTAATGGCATAAGCTGTTTCTGATGCAAGCCTGTGTGCAATAGTACTACTTAACAATGAATCATACAATTCTGTATCTGTAACTCTACCTAAATAAATAATAGAACAAGTGCCTTCATTAGATAGTATCTTTCTACCCTCTATCTTATACATAACATTACTGTCATAGGCAGCAATCTCATTGTTAACATTAGAGTTCCAAAAAGAAATAACCCTTAAACAATAAGGATCAGTAGGTAATGTGAATTGATATGTAAATCCAAATGCAGGAGCATCACTATCTTGTGCTAAAGATGCTCTTGATATAGCTACGTTCCATGTATGCGATCTTAATACAGCATCTCTAACTGTTTCGAATCTTCTGTTACATAGTCGTGCTTCTTTAGAGTTTTCTGTTAATGCAGTAATTGTTGCTGCACCAAGTAAATCCATAGCTTCGTTACAAATATCTACAACTGACGGCATCCCAAACTCCTAGAAATAGGAAGCAGCGTTAACTGCTCCCCATGTTTTGTTAGTTTACAACGTAGTCAATGATGAAAGACATGCTTCCAGCAGTACCACCTGTTGCATTAAATGTTACTGCAACGTAGTAGAACCCACCTGGGTCAACAGTCTCTCCAGCCATTTCGTAGACTTTTAAACCATTTGTTGTAATGTCTGCTGCTTCAAAGCGTACATCTGTCATTGCACCAGCATCAGCAACTGATGAAGCGAAATAATCTTCGTCTACAACTGTTCCTGTTGTTTGATACAGACCTACGTTAAAAGTACAACTTCCACCAAAAGTGTCTGTTGCAATATTAATTGCAGGAATAGATGCGTTACTTGGAATCTGTGCAAGCATGACAATATCATTGTCAGTACTGTCACCAGCAACCAATTCTAATGTTCCCTGTGCAACACGCTTCACGCCATGGTACAAAGATGCAGGGTTAATTACAGGAGGACTAGCTTCAAAGTTAGCTACGAGATCTGAATTTTTAGTAGTCATAATCTATCTCCCTTACGCTGATTCATCACAATCGATTTGCACAATCTTGGATTCTTCCATGCGTGTGGCTCCAACGCTCATGCAATAATAAACCTGCGTAGCATAACCTTTGTCTGCTCTCTCGTCTATTCTAGCTGATACGTCTTTACCTATGCCTAGAGCAATCCCATCCTCTGCCCATGCGAAACATGAACGGATGTTTGATGCAAGCGATAGTCTGTTTGTTACAATAAACTTGAAACCCATGAATGTATCTACATCACCCTGTACAAGAGCCTTAACTGTATTAAAGTCAGAACTTGTTACTGATGTTGTATTTAATAGAGCTTCAATCTGATTAGGACCAACTGCAATATATCTTGGTATTGATGGGTCAACGTCAGCTAAATCTAAAATCTTTTTAGCTTGAATTAACTTAGCAACAGACATATCTGCACTACCATTTGCAATCTGATTACCAGCTGCAAACGCTGTAGATGTTGAACCTGTTTCGCCTGTAAAAGCTGTTCCAAGTGCAGCAGAAATGATAACATCATCCATAGCTCTACCCATTGCAGCAGCAGCTGCTTGTGCATAACTTGATGTTGGATCAATTAACATTCTGACTTTATCTTGGTCATCAATTAAATCGGCGTATTCATAGTCAGCTAAACTCACTCTACGTCTTGCGTGAGGTGTGTCTATCTGTGGAGTGTCGGCATGTCTACTGCTACGCAACTGAGCTGTAGCAACACCTACCTGATCGAAAAAAGCATTTTTCCCTGTAATATTCTCCACACGGACTGTGTCTCTTAGACGGCTTCCCATCTGTTGAGACAGCATCTGTACGTTAGCAGAATACTGTTGGACAAATGCTGTAGTTACTGATGTTGACATTTAAGTCTCCTAAGTAAAAGTTACATTTGATTTATTTACAGTGTGCTACCCTTTACGGACACTCCTAGAATTTTTAGCCGACTTTAGGCTATCGTCTATCCGATTGTCTTGAGGACTTGTTGCCAAGCTACCCTGCATAACCCATTTGTAATATATATCAGCTTGTTTCTCTGGATGCAACAAATCTCTTTGCGTTCCAAATTCTACAGCAAACCTTAAACATTCCAAACGAATCCCTTGTTGGTGCATTATATCATTATCCATGTATATAACCCATCAATTCTTGCATACGCTCAACAGCACGCTGTCTACCTATAGGATCTTTCCTATTCCAGTAGGCGTGTGTTTTGTCGTTCATTATAGTATCAACTTCTTGTTGTGCCATTTGTGGTGTGTAAGCTCTGTTAGAAGCATTGTCACTAACAGTATCTTCACTTGTTACAGTAGATTTAAAATCTCCCATAGCAGCAAATGCCTTAATAAAAGCAGGATGATTACCAACTAAAGTGCCATCATCTAGTTTCATTTGCAATAAATCTGCACCACCAAACTGCTCAACAATATCTTTTGCAGCTGTTACCTTTTGTTCAAAAGCTGATCCCCATTCTTTCTGAAGTTCCGCTGCTGTTTGTTCAGCTTGCTTTTCTGCTTGCTGTGCCAAACCTTCGCTTGTTTGTTGTACTGTGCTTTTGTAATAATCCAATACACCTTGAGCTTGTTGTGGTGTAAGCCTTAGATTATGTGCAATATCTGCATATGCACTAGCAACTTCTTCAGTTATAACATTCCCATCAACAGGCAACTCGTAACCTTGTGGTGTTTCTGGTCTGCCTAACTTACTGTAAATGTTGTCTAAATCTTCTTCTGTAGGATTCTTTGGCAACGGAACCTTATCGCTACCTATTAATCTCTGTGCATTTACATAACTCCTAGCTAAATTACTAACGTCTTTTATTGGCGATAGACTAGGATGCTCCCTTAATTCTTCTGGTATCATTTCCATGAAACTGTTACCAGACCCACCTTGTGCAACTTCAGCTGGAGTCTCCATAACTGTAGTTTGTACTGGTTCGGCTACCTGTTCAGCAACTTGTTCTGACATATTTACTCCTCTTTCATCATGTTATATATGTGTAGTATGACTGCCCTTTTACCTTCTTCAAAGGCTGTAGCATTGGCATCTCCAGCTACATAACTTGAAGCACGCCAGTTACAGCGTATCTCCAAATCTTCTAACACCTTTTTACCAGCGTTATCCCCAAAAGCATCTTTATACATTACCTTTAGTTGTGCTATTTGCTCACTCATTTGCACCCACCATTCTCACTGCTTGAGCAGCTTGACCAGCCGTAGCAACATCTTCTTGCTCCATTTGTCTCTCCATCTGCTCTTGTTGCATCATTGCTCTTTGTTCTCTTTCATCATCAATAACTGATTGCGGCTTCAATACTTTCTTTGGCACACCTAACGCTTCTGTTAGATAGTTTACCAATCCATCAGGATCAATGTGATCTCCCACAGGCAACTGTTGTGACAACGGCATCAATATTTCTAACGCTCTCATTACACCATTAACAGAGCTAGACTTCTGTGCTCTTGCAAGTGGTGATACATATTCTATGTCTACATCAATACCTTGCAGAATCTCTGGTGGTGTTGCAAGCATGTCAGCACGCAGCATCAAAGCAAACGCTCTGTCAATCAAAGGTCTTAGCATCTCATTCATTAATCTACCAAGAACAGGACCTATAACTCTCATACGTTCTTCTTGTCTCTGTATTACTTCTGTAGCTGTCATATTAGGTTGGCTACCACTTAGTAATTGGTCAACAAAGAAAGCAGAACGTATTGCTAATCTTCGCTGTTCTTCCATGTTTAATCCAATAGGTATATTAGCACCAGTTTGTAATGGTGTTATTGTATCTCTTGAACCTGATCTGTAAAAGTTGAGACCTCCAGGCTGGGTCCTAATGGGGAGCAAGAACCCATCATCTGGCACTAATAGTGGAGGATCTATCATCTTCTGTGCTGCTTGTATGATTGTTTTAGACATTAGATTTATCATCTTCACATCAGGCAACGCAACCATAGCTGGAGATCTCCCCATAACTTCCCCAGTTGCCTTGAGGAAGCGTGGAACAACGTAAGGCAGTTCTTGGAATCCACTCTCTGCCAATATCATTTTTGTTTCCATGCAAATATACATAGAAGCATATGGCATGTTTAAGTTATTTTGTTTTGTTGGATCTCTCTCTACTCTTGGCATAACTGCATGTAGTATTGTAACATTCTCGTCTGGCTTCTTCTCAAACGTCTTAGCTATAAACGCACCAACATTATCAATGCCAAACCTTTGTACAGCTTGTCTTGCAGGTATCTCATACTTTCTAAATACAGTATCAACAATACCATACTGATCTTCTGCAACGTAAAATTCAGATATATGTCTTGTACTAAAACGTAATGTCTTGTCATCCATCTCAACAAACATACACCCAGTACCAAACACAACTAGGTCAACATACATCTCATGTACTTCTGTTTCAAAGTTAGACATAGTAAAAGCACGCATCATTCTTTGCGAGGAATCTTCTAACCACCTCTGTACTTCTTCATCTCTGCCTAGTTCTTCGTTTTTCATAGTCAAATGAAACCAAGGTGTAGCACCTGATGTAAGCATACCATGAAGACTAGATGATAATAAATCTACAGATTGCAGAGCTGTACCATCAAAGATAAGCTCCATTCTCTTTTCACCACGACTTCTTTTTTTAACTATGTCTGCTTTTCTTGGCAGCATATAGTCAGCTAACTCCTGGTAATGATTATTCCAGTTGTCTCTTTGAGCTTCTACATGTTCAAATCTTGCAACTATATCTTTTACATTCATCATAAGCCTATCCTAACAAAGTTGGTGTGCCACCTGTTGTATCTGTCGAATCACCTAGAGCACCAGCAACTATAGTGCTACCACGACCTCTACGCTTTTTTCTTTCTTGTGATTCAGCTTCACCAGCCATAGCAGCAGCTTTTTCATAATCAGCTTTTGCAGGTTCTTCTGGCACTGGTGGTGGTGGTGGAACATATACTTTAGGTTTTAAGAATGACATTTCAATCTCCTACGTTACTGATCTTTTAGAAGCAGGTCTTGTTAATACACCATATCCTTCTAGGATTGTGCCACCTTGTCCTGCTCGTCTTGTTCTTTTTCTAGCGTATCTTGTTGTAATAGGTTCATCATTAGGTATGACTTCAGGTGTAACTTCAGCAGTTCTTTCAGGTGTTATGTCAGGTCTTTGTGTATCCATGGAATTATTGTCATCATTATTTGGACCACCACCTATAGGACTAAATGCAGGATCACCTGAATATACGCCATCTCTGAATACACCTTTGTATTCACCTGATTCATCAGTAATCATTTCGCCACCACGCCTTAACTCTCTAGCCTGTTGTGTTTGTGCAATTTGTTGCACTAATGATAAAGTACCTGCACCTGGTATAGCTAAATCGCCTAACCTACTACCAGTTAAGGATGCACCTGCTGCTGATCTTTCTAACTTTTGTGCCTGTAAGTTTTCTGCCAGTCTTGTAAACTCAAGTGGATCTTGCACACCTGTCTGTGCCATAGCTTGTCTTTGATCTCTTGCTTTTGTTGCAGCTTTGGCTTTTGATAAACTTTTATTACTTACATTGGTATCGTCACCACCACCACTAGGACCACCACCCATATTACTTTCCTTTCACAATATGCCACCCTAACTTTTCAGTCTCAGGTCTAAACCAAAACGCTCGCCTATGCCCACTACGCATAAACATTTTCTTCAAAACAAGAAAACCAATTCTTGTATAACCCTTTTTTGCAATAAAGTCTACCAACCATAAATCCTTACCACCTGCCTTATACCCATCAACAGGAAAATACTTACTACCAAAGTAACTATCTACCTGCTTATCTGTAGGAAATCCCCATGTAGCAAACACTAATGGCTCATGTATGTCATTCCTAATAATTTTATACTGCATAATTCCTAAAGGTCTTTCAATATATTTCTGCAGCATCTTGTCATCCCAATCTCTATGGTGCTCACTATACTGCACCATATCTATAGCATCACGATAGTCCTGCGAATACCTCACATTGAAAAGGGATTGTACTCATTGACTGCCACAGTCTGTGGTGCTTTTGTCATCTTAGTACGATTCTCCAACCCAATAGCTAAATATCTAAACGCATCTGCACTGTGACTTGTAAAGTCATGTCTTGGCTGATCCCTAAACATCCTCTTTCGGTCATCCCATTCCTGTCTGTATTGTCTTAACATCTCAAGACCTTCTGCACATTTATCTCTATCAAAGTAACATTTAGGTATAAGCATCCTAGCAGCATTAATACCATCAGCAATCTTCATCTTAGGTATTACCTTAAAACGTATACCTAAACTAAACGCAGTCTCTAATCTCGATTTCCCACTACCCAGTTCTCGAACTTCAATATCATGTGGAGCAAGATGATCTCCCCAGTGATAATCTTTTTGTCTAAGGACTTCAGCATAATGGTCCAAGCCAACGCCACTATTCTCATAATAGTCAATAACATTAACAGCTCCCCCTCTATAAACCTGTGCAAACCAAATAGCCGTACTATCATTAATACCTAAATCCCAAGCCGTATGTACTGGCAATGCAGGATCGTAAGGAACCCTGGTAATCTTACCCTCATCATCTAAAGCCGCCAGTAACTTACCATAGTACGCACCGATAATAGCAGCCGTAAATGAACACTCATACTCCTGCTCATATTGCTCTGGTGTCATCTGCACCTGTGCAGCTTCTAACTCTGCATCTTTCACTAGCTTAGTCTCACTAGCCTTAGCAATCTTCCAGTACCATTGGTCAGAACCTTCTTCATCCTGCTCTTTAGCCTGTTGTAGTATATCAAAAAAATGATTATGACCTGCTGGTGTACCTAAAAAGATGGCACTACCCTCTCTGTCAGATAGTGCTGGTCTTACAACCTCCCCCCATACCCTAGGATTCTGCATTCCATATTCATCAAATACACACAAATCCAAGTATATACCTCTTAACGCATCAGGGTTCTCACCTGACAATAACATTATCCTACCATTATTAGGAAAGTCTGCCCTTAGCTCAGTCTCGTTAAACGTAACACCTGGTATAACCCCAGCATAATACTTAACATAATCCCAACTAATCCTCTTAGCTTGCGTAAACGTAGGAGCCACTAACGCAACTCTTGGTCTTGGCAGAGGACAAGTTAACACATGTTTAATCATATGATTGACAGCAAATACAGTCTTACCAAATCGTCTGTGCATCACAAGCACATTCCATCTTTTCAAGTTCTTATGCATTTCAGCCTGTAAGTCTCTAGGCTTATAGGGTATCTTAACTTGCATCCTCTGAACCAGTCTCCCAAACTATCTTCAATGAACCATCACTGATCTCAACGCCTGTTCTGTTCTTAGGCTCTCCAAACCTGTCTGGTAATACTTTCTGCACCTTCCATCTTACATGATGCCCATAGTCTCTTAATAAATTAGGGTCATAGTTCTTTCGACCATGCAACGCATCACCATACATATCCTCTAGCTCCTCAAGTGCTTTCTCAGCAGCCTGTCTCTGTGCAGTCTTAACATTGCTATCTAACTCTGTATTCTTGCTCATATGGCGATATAACGTAGCACGACTAACCTTTGCATCTGCACATGCTTTTACAAGGCTGTGTCCGTCTGTTATGGATGATATGATGTGGTCTTGTTTTGCTTTGCTTATCATGTGTGTGTAGAACTACCTATTAACATATATAAATGGGTGCACGTGCGTGTGGGGTGCATTGCCTGCGAAAACGCCCCCCCTGCATTCCTTAATTATTGCGTGTGTGCGTGTGTGTGTTATTCCTTTTTATTATTGCTTTATCTTTTCTTGTTATTCTTTTTATTACTATTTGTTTTATGGTTTATTTATTTGCCGTATAAGATTGTCTCAGCTGAGTGTATATCCAAATGTAAATCTGTTCCCCTTTATATGCTATCAAATAAACTATTTCTTTCATCGCATCAATAATATTTTTTACACTACAATAATATTGCCGTTCTTATCATACCTTGTAACGCTTGCCATGCCTTGAGTTATACGCTTATAAAAAATATTTGCTTGTAGGTATTGACATATAGAACACAGTTCATTAACTTAGTATTATATTTTAACTTAGCAAGAAAGGTAAAGCTATGAACAACATGACAAAAATAAAAGAAAGAATAAACTATATTGATAATTATTTAGACAACAACAGAGATTGGAGCAAATTTGATAGTTCCAAAATGATACAAGAAAGAAATGACTTAAACTTTAAACTAAACAAACAAAATATAAATATAAGGTTATCATGTGCTAATAAATATTATTACGCCAATCAATGTCATAAATTTACTAAGTACGTTATGAAACATGGCTTTGGTCATATTGATATTAAAAGCATACAAAAAGAAAGTATTTGTTTTAACAAGTATTCAATAAATGTTGGATACTGTCAATATGGCACAGACTTAAAACGCTTTAACTCTAGCCAAGAGATGTTTGGCTTTGTAATAGGTTACAACACTGCAAATAATATATAAGCCTTGTTACTCTTGTTAGACTGGATTTGTTCCAGTCTTTCAAGAGCTACAAGCTCACAACCTAGCAACAAAGAAAGGCTATAACATGAACTACAACGATAAAACAGACAAAGAAAAGCAATCAATCTTTTTAGATTGGTTTAATAACTATCTTACATATGAAAGGTTTTCTTCTGATTATGGTATTAGCATTGAGCAAGCTGAAAAGCTAATTGAAGAATGTAGAACCATACATGAAAGACTAGTTAAAGAAATCATTACAACAAAAGCATCAAAAGAACTTGGAGCAAGTAAAAAGTTTTTAGATGAAAAGATTATATTTATACAAGGATAATTAAACATGACAAGTAAAGAGTATTTAATAAGTCAATTTAAGAAACTACAAAAAACTAAATATGGTTTTAGCATTAAGATATTTGACGGCAACGGCAATGCAACAAATCAAATGGAGCTAACACCAAACAGAGCAAAAGAAATATTAGAGGTTCTTAAAAATGAAAAACATATTTAAACTAATAGCCACTAGCATAATAGAAATGTCTTTTTTAGTTATGTTGTTTGGCTTCGCAATATTTTTATTAATAGTATTTAGCTAACAAAAGAATTGTAAAGGCTAGTTTATTACTAGTCTTTACATTAACAAGCCTGTAACAGGCTTAAAACGCCACTAATGGCATAACTAGCAAAAGAGAAAGAGTAAGACATGACAAAAGAACAACAAACAATAAAGAAAATAAAAGATTGGCTTGAAGATGTAAAAGAGCCTGACGAATACGAGTTAGACGATATAGATAAAGGTTGGCTTGAATGCTCACAAAGTTTACTAGAACAAATAGAGAAATGGGAGGTTAAGTAACATGACAAAAGAAACACAATATAAAAAAGCGTTAGCCAATGTTTTGTACTATCAAGCATTATCTATGAGTAAAGAGGAGCTTAAACCTGTTTTATTCTTTGAAGAATTAACAACAGACTTTTGGACAGTTCAACAATGCCGTATTCAGTACGTCAAAGATCAATTAGAGTTTATTGAAGATGGCAACATTGATGATGACATTGAAGAAACTTGGAAAAAAATATTTAACTAAAATAAAAAGGCGTTGCATACATGACAATGCAACGCCCTAACCTAGCAAAGGTAAAGGAGAAATTACCATGCAACTAACAAAAGAGCAATTTAAAAAAGTCAGAACAGAACTACAATATACTCAAAACGAGTTAGCAAAATTACTTGGAGTAACAATAAGAGCTATAAACTATTATGAGTCTGGACAGAGACCAATTAGTAAAACAGTTTCTATTTTACTGCATAGAATTTATCAAGATGAGAAATAGGAGAGAGACAATGAATAGATATTACATAGAAATGGAACACCCAAGAGGTAAAGAAGATTTTGGAACTTTTTATATTTATATGTTTGCTTATGATACTCAACAAATCATAGATATGATTGATGGAGTTATCGTAAGCATAGAAAAAGTATATGAATAATTAAATTAAAAAAAAGAGAGCCTCTCTCTATTATATGCACTGATATATCAATGCACTGCTATATCAGTGCATTGATATATTACAAACTCTAATATTTTTATTTAATTTTATAGTTTACATTAATCAAAGCTTAGATACATAAACTATGTTTTGCTTATTGCCATACGGATTTGCTTAGGACAGCAAAGCTGATTTTACAAAAGAGAAAAATCTTGTCAAGAAAATAATTTATCTTGGATATTTTTACTGACATAGCCATGCACAAAACGAGTAACATCTCTCATTCTTCTTTCACTATCAGATAGCTCTGTATAGTACACCCAATAAGCCTCTAACGTCATTCTTGCCATAGGTTCATTCACATTGGGCAACACTTTAAAAGAAAGAAGAACTTCTATATATCTTTCTTTTGTTTTGCAAAGACGAGCTTGCTTTTTAAATACTTGGAAATCATTTTTTGGCATTGATACACTCATGGTAGGTAAGGGCATAGCCTAAAATATCTTGTATGGAATCTTCATGGTCAGGTGTTTCCATTAACCTAGCTTGCTTGACTGCTATCATACAAAGAGCTACTTGCTCAGGTGTAACCTCGATCTTTAACAGGACAGACCATAAACGAGCAATGCGAGTATGATTATCTAAGATGGAGCCGTAACTATCTCCTCTATCTTTCACAACATCAGCCGTCTTTTGTAACAATTCAAACTTATCCATAGTAATCACAACTTTCCTTAGCTTCTTCTATCGTAGCTCTAGTAATAAAGACAGGTGTAAATTTACCAACATAAGCACCAACTACATTGAAATGAAAATACTCTAACGCTTCTTCTTCAGTCATGCCATCTCTTTTCATAAGCACATCTAAACATATTGTACTATCATAGACCGCAACTTCATCTGCATTTGGACAAGGTATTGTTATACCTATAAATGCTTTTTCAAACCCATCAGCTAATAACATCTCTCTCCCTCACTATGTAAAACCATGTTTCTATATCAACCTCACAAACTAAATCATGTCCAGCACTAAAGTTCCTAGACAATACATCAATAGGAATAACACACTTTATTGGACAGTTGTTAAACTTGTATATCAACACAGGTGTTAAGTTCAAACGCTTTGCAGCTTCTCTTGTCTGCTCTAACCACGCTTTCTTATAAGTTGTTCCTTTTTGGTAAGCTTTACACTCAATAGACCACCCAGGAATAATTATATCAGCTTGTCCTTTAGCTTGATACTGATCAAGGTTTCTCTTGGCATCTATATTTAGATTATCTTTTATCATAGAGCATATCTTTCTTTCAAAAGATGCACCCTTGTTACGACTATCTGCCATCAATCATTCTCTCTTGCATTTGTTTGAGAAAGTCATTTGCTTTTACTTGACCTGTTGTTGCAAGCTCGATCTTGTTCATTGTATCAGGCGTAGGAAATCTTTCAGACTTTAATATCCTACAAATAGCTGAACGAGTTAAACCTGATTTGATGGCAAACTTATTTTGTGTAAGTCTATTCTGCTTTATGTAATCAATTAATTTCATACTGCTATAATATTTATATGTTGACAATCTGTCAATTATAATTAAATAATATGTTGACAGTAAAGATTATAAAGCATAACCTAGTAATCAATAGCAAAGGAACGGAGGTTTATTATGGATCAAGAATATGTTTACGACAGAGAATGTAATGACTGTGGACAACAGACTTGTGCAGAGGTTGCATACTTTTATAAAGATAAAACTTTTTGTGAGGACTGTTGTCCTGACGGATATGGAGAATAGACATGGCAGAATGGAACGTAAGAGTTGTTAAAACAACTTATAAATATGCAGAGTTTATAGTTGAGGCAAGCAGTAAAGAAGAAGCTGAATCAATAATAAACCCTGACACAGAAGTTATTAAGGAAGAACATTGGAGTGAAGTAGAGGAAGAAACATACATACACCCTGACTACACAGAACGTATGGATAAATTATTTCCTGAGGATTATGATAATGATGGGGAGCATGAATAATGGCTGAGATACCTGATTACAGAATTAACTTTGGCATGAAGCACGAGAGTTCTAGTAATGCAACCATACCTAAAGATGAAATGGTGCTGAAACATTACCTGAGAAAAGAACATAAGATGTCTTTTCCTATGGCATCACGACCAATATCAGGCATCAAAGTACAGACAGGCACAGACTGTGCTATGGGATTACATAACTTTAGTCCAATCAGAGGACAACAAGACCCTATGGAAATCAATGAGTCTGTAAGATATGCACTTACAGAATACCAGGGTTACACACCTAGAACATGGGATAATGGTAAAGATGCAGAAGAATACGAGGAGTTTCGTGAGCATCTACCTGAGATGATTAAACATGCAGTTGATGGATTGCATAAGTATTTCGAGGGTGTCAATCGTATCGAGGGAGAATCAATGAAACAATTCATTGAACCTAAGATAGATGTACCAATAGTTTTATATCAGGATTACTCAGGTGGCGGCAGACAGATAGATTTAAAATGCTCTCTACCTATGAGGAACCCACCAAAGAAAGATGGTACTAGGTCTTGGCGTATACCTAAACCTAAGACAGAACCATCTGTGCAACAAGTTATGCAACAAGCAGTCTATTGGAAAGCTACAGGAGAGAAACCAGCTTTGTTATTTGTTACGGCATCAGGCTATAACATAGTAGACGAAACGAATTGTGAGCTTATGACAGAAGATAATCTGCAAAAAGCTTATGATGATGTAGTACGTTCTTGGTTAGTTACACAGAACTTACTCAAAGCAAGTCGAGGTTCATGGAAAACATTAGCTGGGTTAGTGCAACCTGACATGGTGCAACTATCAGCAAGACATGGACCTAAAATAACACAACTAGCAAAACAACTTTGGGAGATTTAACATGACTAAATTAATTAATGAAAAACTAAACATAACATTGAGTTTAATATCTGATCTTTATTGGGAATTTGATAGAATGTCTAGTAGTGGACAGTTTACATTAGACAAACTAGCTAAACTTTATGGCATAGAAACTAATGCAGAGTTAGAAGAGCGTATGTCTAAAATGACAGAAGAAGAAATGAAACAAGAATTGGAGAATTTATAATGACAGATCCAAAAACATTAAGACGTAATCTAGATCCTAGAACTAGCCATGATAGTGCTTACAAAATACAAGCATCACAGATGGAGAAAATAGTCCTTGGAGTTATAGATTCTTTTGGCGAAACAGGTTGTATATCAGATCAGGTGCAGTATGCCCTACCACAATACCGATACAGCACGATTACAGCACGCTACAAGGCACTAAAAGAAAAAGGACTAGTGATTGTAGATGACAGAGCAATTAAAGGCGAGAGCGGCAGAAAACAGATGATAATGTGGAGTGCAAGACATTACTTCCATCAGCCTGTAACTGACGAGGATATAATTCAACACATGGCAGAAGAAAGAACTGGGATATGATTAACGAATTAGTCAATAAATGGACAAAAGAAATGACTGATACTGAGCAGTATCATGCACAAGCTATAGATCTATTAGAGAAACGTATAGCAAAACTAGAGGATAAGCACAAAGTTGTTACACAACAGAACGAGGTGCTTATGAATTTACTAAGTAAAACAATGAGAGGTGAAAATGAAAAGTGATATACCTGATAAGGTTATAGAAACCTTAAAAGAAATAGGCATGACACATCAGCAAGCTGGGTGGAATTGTCATGGCACATATGTACTGTTGCACAAAGCACTAGAGAAAGTTGCAGTACATAAAAGAATTGTCTTTAACGAGCCAACAATATTAGAAACAAATTCTGAAAAGAAGATAGTTAGCTTGCTTGTTACAGGAACTATGGGAGATAAATCAGAATGGTCAATAGGAGAAGCCTCACCATCTAACAACAAGAATAGTTATCCTTATGCTATGGCTGAGAAAAGAGCAAAGGATCGTGTTATACTTAAGTTAGTTGGATTGCATGGAGATGTTTATGCAGAAGATGAAGCAGATGCTTTTAAAGAAGAAAGACCTGTAGAAATAAAAGGTGGGACTATTGACAACGGATCTGATGTAAAAGAGGAGACTAAATCTGTAGAAAAACCTAAGATTCAGTTTAAAAATATACCACAAAAACAAATAACACCTGAAGAAAGGAGAGAAAGACACGAAGAAAAGATACCTGACTTTGAGCATTGGTGTCAGCAGAAAAGAACTAAGGATCAATTAGATGCTTATTACAATGACTCACAGTCTACGTTAAACGAAATCAAAGAACATAATCCTGACTTGTACAAGAAAGCAATACAGGTTTTTGTTAAATATTTAGATAAATTTGAAAGGAAAGAAAATGGCTAATAAATATATTAAAACTGCAAACATAACCTTGTATCCTAATTCAGAGGGCAAGGCTACACATGGTAACTCTAATTGGAAACCATTTAAAGATGGATCACCAGCAGATATACATCTTAGAAAAGATGCTAAGTATTCTGTAAAACTATTTGGTAATGATGATGGTACATTTGGTCTGTCAATATCAGAGGTTGTTGTAGGTAACTACACAGACAGTATATCAGACGGAGTATCACAACCTGGAATGAGATCACTTGCACAGACAATAGACCCACCAAAACCTAGTCCTATTTCTGCTTTAAAAGATGAGCTTGATGATGAAATACCATTCTAAATCATACTATTCCACACAGGAAGCTACCGAACTGATGTTTGGAGATACTCCAAGTAATAGAAAAAGACTTCTCCGTTTGTTACAGAACGGAGAGGTCAAAGGTAAAAAGTTTGGTAAGAGATGGTTTGTATATTCTAGCGAAATAAAGGGAGAGGATAATGAATTACGATAAGGCTGGTAAAAGTTTTGATTGTTGTGGTTACTGTGGTGTCAAGCTAAAGGAGGTAGGGCACCCAAGAAACAAAGTTATACGTTGTCGTGAATGTGTCTTTCTAGGTTTAGGATTGAACACTAGCAAAAACACAAAAGATACAGATGATGAAGATTGGAGTACCCAAGACGATCCAAGAGCCATAAATGAAACACAATACGGCAGAGTTTCTAGGCAACCAACAGTTATGAATTACGGAGTATCAGACTTATCATCTATCATGCTTGACTCAGGTCCATACAGACACAAGTATGGTTCTGCTAGAGATGGCACTAGATTTACTTTCAAGAAGAAAAAATAATTATTTCTTTTTCTTCATAATCTTTTTTTGCAAAGCACTAGGCAATGTCTTTTGCTTTGCAGTTAGACCTTTCTTCTTAGCTGGTCTACCCTTTTTACTACCATAAGTTCCTTTACCCATTGGCATTAGCTTTCTCCTTTGTTAGTTAACACTTCCACCTACGCCTAGCAGCTTTACCTCTAGGACCTGTCCAACTCTTAGACCTTGCACAAAAACTCTTTCTTCTTTTTGCTGCTTTACTTCCAGCCTTAACCTTACCTGTTACAGGTGCTTTTAACTTACTGCCTGTCGCACGATTATACTTAGCTCTGCCTTTTGCAGTTAGTCCACCACCCTGTTTGACTGATCGCTTTTCTCCACGACCAACAGAGAGATTTACATTTTTCTTCCTAGCCATTTATTAACCCATGTCTATAGCCGTTAAGTCTGTCGTATGTAAGCACTTCTTTTCTACCATTCTCTGCATAACTACAATGTACCCAGCCACTGTTTCCACCTGTGTAACACTCTAATATAAGCTGATCGAACTCTAAGTTTTCTCTTATCCACACAGCAAGATCATAGTTATCCACATTAGCTACCTCAAAGTCTGCGGCTTGCCCTTTACAATGCTGACTATCTTTAGAACTTCCGATAGATATTGACAACTCAGGACATCTGTAACCTGACGAAACCATAAAGGAGCCATACTCATTACGGATTGGTTGTAATATATTTTCAGCTAATAGCTTTAGATTATACACAGCAGTTGCATCAGGTATGTTTGTTATACCTCTACGTTCTGCTGTCTGACTCTTTGTTAACTCAGATATTGTAAAGTTTTTAGATAGTTCCATTACTTTTTCTTTGCTGTCTTTGCTGCACGCTTAAAGTTCTTAGCTGTAGGTGCACCTTTACTTCCAGGCTTTCTCATTTTCTCATTGCTTCCAGCTTTGATTCTTTTTCTTTTAGCGTGAATGTTAGCGTATAAACCTTTTTTCATATCTTTCTCCTGTTTCTTTCTAAGTGTCTTCACATGAAGATGGTAGAAATAATTACCAATCTTATTAAAAAATTTAGCTAAACTCAACCAAAACCACATCATTTTCTTATCCTTTTATTGTGCTTGACAGATTTAAACCAAAAATAATCAGATATAGCTTTAAAGAATTCGTATAAGTGCATGTAAAACTTACTCATTTTGTTAATCCTTTTTGTTTTTCATATGTTCTAAGTCCGCCCAATCCGAGCATACCCATTAATACAGTCATCAAAGAACCCATATCAAAGGTAGGTAAATCAGGTATAATAACATCTAAATAGGCACACACAAACATAGTAACAGGTGCTAATACAAAGTGCCAACACAATGCAATACCACATGTCCAGCCAATAAAAGGTCTCCAACCAGCAACAAATATAGATTTATGTGTAGCTTCTGCCTTGTTTATTTCTAGCTGACCTTTAGCTAACTCTTGTGCATGATTCTCTGCCATAGTTGCCACCTCATGTGCCAACTTGTTCTTCATGTCTTTGTCCTCTATAAACTTACCGAGTAAGTTACTTACTGGACCTATTAACGCTGTTAACATTGTTGTCTCCCTTATGTTCGTGACCCATCCATATACCGAATACACCAGTCATTACACCCATAACCACAGATACAAATGCAGACTGACTAGCAGTTGGTGCATCTAAATCCATAAACCATTCGGCACATCTCCAGGACATTATTGTACTAGCAAGCATCATAAATCTTGGTA
>Ga0213863_10000417_pt1 | contig 32605 bp, 37 predicted proteins | sample PICome_8_FD_160128 | JGI IMG/M metagenome (GOLD analysis project Ga0213863, IMG submission 160128) | Coastal seawater microbial communities near Pivers Island, North Carolina, United States - PICO497 | ecosystem: Environmental > Aquatic > Marine > Coastal | place: USA: North Carolina... | reverse complement strand
TTACATAGACCTTGATTCTATTAGTTCAACATTAAAAAAATCATGGTTTTGGAATATAAATAAACCTGCAGTTATATCATTTAATCGAGAGGATTATCATGGAGATAAGAACACTGATTTATCATCATCTGTTCGTGATACAATTCTTGAAAAAACAGGAACTAGGCCAAGCGGACCCATTAGACTTTTGACTCACTTAAGGTATTTTGGTTATTGTTTTAATCCTGTTAGTTTTTATTACTGTTTTGATAGTGAAGATAAAGAGTTAGAGGTCATTTTAGCGGAGGTTACAAATACTCCATGGAAAGAAAGGCATGCATATGTTATTGATAAAAAATCAAAAAAAGAGGCACTCGCATTTGATATAGACTTAGAAAAAAAATTGCATGTCAGTCCGTTTTGGGGCATGGATCACCGTTATAGATGGATGTTCTCATCTCCTGAAAAAAAAATACTCATAAATATGAAGAACTTTAAAGAAGGATCAAAAGTCTTTGATGCAACTTTAAAGCTAGACCGTTTGCCTTTAAGTCGAAAAATGCTTTTAAAACAAATAATTAAATTTCCTTTTCTAACGTTTGTTGTTGTAGTGAGAATTCATTTTAATGCGGTTTTACTATGGCTTAAAAGGGTGCCTTTTTATATACACCCAAATAAATTACAAAATGAGAAAAAAAAAGAATCATGAACCAAAATCATCAAATAAAAGAATTAGCGGATTCAGTTAGCACTCTGAAAAAGAACACTTTACTATCTTCTGTTTTTAAAAAGGCGCTAATCAAAAAATTTAAAAATATTAATGTTGGTTTTATAGAATTAATTGATAATAATGATAAATATCATTTTGGGAAAAATTCTGAAAATCTAAAAGCATCTATCACCGTTAATTCCCAAGAATTTTACGTATTTTTAGGCAGTGGAGGGACTTTAGGCGTTGCAGAATCTTATATGGCTGGGTATTGGGAATCAGATAATTTAGTAGTTCTTTTACAAATTGTGCTTAAAAATAGACCGGTTTTAGAATCCCTTGATACAGGCATTGCAAAGCTAATTCAACCAATAAATAAAAAAATTCATAAAAATAGACAAAATACTTTAAAAGGAAGTAAAAATAATATCCTAGCACATTATGACTTAAGTAATGATTTTTACCAGCTTTGGCTAGATTCAACAATGACTTATTCCTGTGGATATTTCAAAAATGACCAATCTACACTCAAAGAAGCTTCAATTGAAAAAATAGACAGAATTTGTCGAAAATTAGAGTTATCAGAAAGTGATACCCTCTTAGAGATAGGTACAGGGTGGGGTAGTTTTTCCGCTTATGCAGCCGAAAACTATGGCTGTAGTATCGTAACCACCACTATTTCTGATGCTCAATTTGAATACGCTCAATCACTTTTTAAAAAGAAAGGCTTAGATTCTAAAATAAAATTAATAAATATGGACTACAGAAACTTAGAAGGTGAATTTGATAAAATAGTTTCTATTGAAATGATTGAAGCCGTTGGGTACCAATATATTCCAGAGTATTTAAAAAAAATCAATGCATTATTAAAGCCAAATGGTAAAGCAGCAATACAGGCAATTACATATAATGATCAGAATTTTGATACTTATAAGAACTCAGTCGATTTTATAAAAAAATATATTTTCCCAGGTTCATGCCTTGTCTCCCTCGCTCAAGTGATAGACGCATTGAAAGTCTATACTAATATGGCTTTGGTTGACATGGAAGATATTACTCTACACTATGCAGAGACTTTGAAGCAATGGCGCGAAAATTTCTTAGTAGCTCTTCCGAAAATAAAAAAATTAGGATTTTCAGATTCATTTATCAAAATGTGGGAATTTTATTTTGTTTTTTGCGAAGCTGGATTTCTAGAGCGTAATATAGGAGACATCCAAATAATCTTAGCAAAAAGTAAAACAAGAGATATAAGGATTAATTATTAATTATGGTAAGAACGTTAATACAATTAGCTGAAAAAGGTTTAATCCCTGATTTTTTAATTAGATTTGGAATTAGAAAATTATCCAAAGTTCGTCTTGATTGGGCCAAAAATTCTACTCCAAGCCAGGTTGCTAAAAGACACCAAGATTGGGTAGAGACATTAAAGAACAGTCCTATAGCACTAGTACCAGAAAAAGCAAATGAACAGCATTATGAAGTCCCTCCATCTTTTTTTAAGTATTGTTTAGGCCCTAATCTAAAATATAGCTCGGGGTATTGGCCCAAAAATATTCATAGCCTAAAAGACTCTGAGAATGCAATGTTAGAACTAAGTTGTGAAAGAGCTCAAATTAAAAATGGGCAAAAAATTTTAGAGCTAGGTTGTGGATGGGGTTCACTAACATGTTTTATGGCTATGAAATATCCTGAAAGTCATATTACAGCTGTTAGTAATTCCAAAGATCAGAAGAAGCATATCCTAAAAAGGTGTGCTGAAAATCAAATCAAAAATATTGAAGTAATTACCGCTGATATGAATGATTTTGATATTAACGAAAGTTTTGATAGAGTGGTTTCAGTCGAAATGTTTGAGCATATGCGCAACTATAAGGTCTTACTATCTAAGGTCGCTGGTTTTTTAAAAAGTGGAGGCAAAGTTTTTATTCATATTTTCACACATCAATTTTTAGCATATCCGTTTGAGGATCAGGGTGATGGTGACTGGATGGCTAGAGAGTTTTTCAGTGGTGGAATGATGCCTTCACATAATCTTCTTTTGCACTTTCAAGAGGATGTGAAGATTGATTGCGTTTGGAGGTTATCAGGGACTCACTATGAAAAAACATCTTTAGCTTGGCTGAAAGAGATGGATAAGAATAAAAAACAGATAATCAAGATATTCGATAAAACTTACGGAGAAGATCAGGCTCAACTTTGGTTTCAAAGATGGAGAATCTTTTATTTATCATGTGAGCAACTATTTGGATACGAAAAAGGAAACGAGTGGGGCGTTTCGCATTACAGGTTTGTAAAAAAATAAGTTGGATTCATAAATGTATATTTTACTTTTTATATTTTTTCATTGGTATTTATCGTTGTTTTTTCAGACCTTTTTTTTGCATAGGTATGCTTCTCATAATATGTTCAAAATGAATAAGTTTTGGGAAAAAGTATTTTTCTTTTTTACCTTTATTTTTCAAGGATCCTCATTCCTTAATCCTGCTGCATACGCGATAATGCATCGGCGACATCATTCTTTTACTGACACCGAAAAGGACCCTCATTCGCCTTTATTCATTAAAAATATTATTCTGTTCAATATTGCAACAGCGACAAGATATAGAGAATTAGTTGAAAAGATTAATCAAGGAAAAATTAAAGAAAAAAATTTACCAAGATGGCCTTTCCTTGAAAAACTAGGAGAATCATTGCTGATAAGAGCTTTATTTATTCTTATTTATTTTAGTTTTTACTATTCATTTACAACTGCTTCTTGGCAATATATATTTTTACCTATTAATATTTTTATGGGACCGCTCCATGGATTTATTGTAAACTGGTTTGGTCATAAGAAAGGATACAGAAATTTTCCTGAATTAGAAGATAATTCAAAAAACTCATTGCCTCTGGATTTTTTAATGATGGGGGAGTTATATCAAAATAATCATCACAAAAAACCAAATGATATTAATTTTGCTGTGCGGCTATTTGAATTAGACTTTGGATTTTTAATATCAGCATTATTAAAAAAAATAAGGATAATATATTGAAAGTAATAAACCATAACCCTAAAGATTATTTAGCTATAATTTTCATTTTTTTTATTTCTTGTTTTCTTTCTTACGGAGTCGGTTTACGAATGCCGACGTATTCTGGGTTTCCTATTATTTTCATCTGTATGATGTTTAGCTTTTTAGTTCATTGGATTGCTTTTATTCCCTCGTATTTTTTTAAGACTGAAAAATTTTATGATATAACAGGAACATTAGCATATTTAATTGTCATAGGTTCTGCAACACTCTTGACAAAAAATTTCTCGGGAGAACAGTTCTTTCTACGATCTTATATTATCTCAGTATTAGTGATTATTTGGGCCTTGAGATTAGGGATATTTCTATTTATTCGAGTTCTAAAAAATGGTGAAGATCGTAGGTTTAGAGAACCTATGAAGTCATTTTCCAAATTCCTTCTCTGGTGGAGCATGTCAGCATTATGGGTTTCCCTTACGACACTTAATGCAGTTACTTTAATAATTAATAATCACAACACGACATATGATTACTTTTTCTTTTTTGGTATTTCACTTTGGATTTCAGGTTTTATTTTTGAATTAATCTCAGATGAGCAAAAAAGAAGATTTAAAAAAGATGTTAAGAATAAAGACCTATTTATAACTTCAGGGTTATGGAGTATATCTAGGCATCCAAATTATTTTGGAGAAATAGTGATTTGGGTCGGTGTTTTCGTTATGTCAATACCAGCATTACATGGGATACAATTCTTAAGTATTTTATCGCCTATTTTTGTTTATTTTCTATTAACTCGAATTAGTGGTGTTAATCTACTTGAAGAAAGCGCGGACCTCAAATGGGGGAATTTGGAAGATTATAAGCTTTATAAAAAAAACACATCGATACTCTTCCCATATAAAATATAGTCTATGACAAAAAATCTAAAGTTAATATTCTATCTATATATTTTTATAAACTTTCCTCACAACAATCTCATGGCAATTGAAACACCAAAATATAGATTATTAAAAAAAGATAAAAAAATTCAAATCAGAGATTATGAATCAGCTATCGTGGCTAAGACTTACATAGCCGATAATTTTAAGGAAGCATCCTCTACTGGTTTTAGGCGAATAGCTAATTTTATTTTTGGTGGAAATAGTAAGGGGCAGAATATTTCGATGACTGCACCAGTTGTTGTCACTGAGGATTATAATACTAATAATCATGAAGTCTTCTTTTTTATGCCTCGTGAATATGAAATTAAAACATTACCTAAGCCATTATTACAAAGCGTTGTCATAGAAGATAGGTCCTTAGGGAAAGTTGCATCTATAAGTTTTGGAGGTTGGGCAACGGAAAAGAATATACATTACAACAAAGAACTCTTAAAAAAATATCTAAAGAAAAATAGTTATGAAATTTTAGATAATTTTATGGTAGCGCAGTATAACTCACCATGGGCTATTCCTCCTTTTAGAAAAAATGAAATCCTTGTGAAAATTAATTAATCTCATTTAAACTTATAGCCTAATTAAATGGATAATTGAAATGCCAGTAAAAATAGAAATTCTGATTGAAGCATTAAAGATAGTAGCTGCTGTTGCAGTTTTTTTTGTTTGGGTTGTTAGATATGATAATATTAAAAAAGAGTTTGAAAGATTTGGTTTCCCAAGTTGGTTTAGAGATATGGTGGGTATTCTTAAAATATCATTTACGTTTATGCTACACTCAGCTAATAATGATACTGTACTATTAGGTTCTTTTGGTATTGTTTCGTTGATGATTGGAGCAATCCTTACTCATGTTAAAATAAAAAATCCAATAACAGAAATGTTCCCTGCAATATCAATGTTGGCTATAGGGATTTTAATATTATATTCTAGCTTTTAATAGTTTAATAAATCGCTCAAATCGCTCAAAAAAGATTTGTTTTATTTATTAAGCATATTTATTTTCAATGAACGAATCTAGAGCTTAAAAATGTCATTTCAGCAGAAGGTAGTACTAAAAAATATCCAGCCTTTAGACGTGATCAGATCTTTTCATGATCATAGTTTTGTGGAGTTTTTGATCACTGGTCAACCGGTTAAAATAAACACTTGGAAAGGCATAGATGATAATAAAAAGGCATCTTTTTCTTTCTGGTTTTTTGGTTGGAAAAAGATGAATGTTATTCACAAAAACTATCAAGTCACTAGAAATAATTTGAGTTTTGAAGACTGTGGAACACAGTTACCTTTTGGGCTTTCGGAGTGGAAACATGAACATGTTGTAAGGCCTTATAGAAATGGTTCAATAATCGAAGATAATGTTACGATGGATAGATCTTCACTTGTAAAAAGGGTTCTTATTTATCCAATAATGTTGTTTCCAATTTTTATTAGGCGCATTACTTACAAGATTTGGTTTTATTTTTTAGAAGGTAAAAAATGGAGTTCATTTAAAACATCATGAAACTGACACTTAGAATTTTCACCTACCTTACATTAGTTGCCCATATATTCCCAAAGTCTTATTCTACAGAAAGCGAACTGAATAATACTTGGAGATCTGAGAATGATTCTAAATATAGAGTCTGGTTTCAAAATTGGTCTGGTTACACAAGGTTGTTTGTCACTATCAATGAAGACACTTTATCAGTTGAGGCTAATAAATATGCCGTTACCAATAAAGAAAAGCCTTACTTATTCCCTGCCACTTACAATAAAATACTCAAAAGACAGATTATTGGTAATATATACTGGGATGATAATCTTTCCTGGGAAAATGGAAATATAAATACATTTACTTATATCGTTGACCGTTCAAACCCCCAAATATCTTTACCTGTTAAATTTGAAGGGATAGCTGTTAAAGAGAATGAAAAGCTACGCCTAGAACTTATTTCAAATCGTGATTTTAAATACCACATGCAACTAGTTCCAACATCGGTAGAGTAGTTTTTAATTTTTATTGAAGAAGAAGTATTACAATAGTCCTATCGTCACACTCGTTGAGGAAGAGTTTGAAAATCCTTCTAGAAAAACAAAGAAAATTATAACATTAGTTGCCCCTGAGTGGGTCAATATAATCCCTATTACGGCCCATAATGAGGTTGTCTTTGTTGAACAGTTGAGGTACGGGATAGGTGATACTACTTTAGAAATTCCCGGCGGAATGGTAGATAGTGGCGAATCAAATCAAACAGCTGCAGAAAGAGAGCTCCTCGAAGAAACTGGTTATCAAGTAGAAAATATTGCAAAGATTGGTAGCCTCTCCCCAAATCCAGCATTATTCACAAATAAAGTAACTAGCTATGTAGGCTATAATGCCAAAATAAATAAAGAGGTCTCGAATAGTGACAAAAATATTAAGGTACATCTAATTCCAATAAAAGATATTGACCTGTTGGTATATAAAGGTCAAATAAATCACGCACTAGTTATTGCAGCCTTTTATTTATTGAGCAATAGAGAGAGAAACGCTCAAAACGCTTAAAAAATCTTGACTCCTATATTTTCTTATATTACATTTAGTCAAGATAAAGGAGTTCATATGAATATTTTGCAAGCAGTATCCCAAGGCACAGATTTAAAACATGCCAACGAAAGACGCGAAGTCAAAAATAACTTTGACGCCCGAAAAGCAGATCAAGATTTGAGAGCTTGTCCTTCATGCAAAGCAGTTTGGGAAATTATGGTTTTTAATCAAACAGTCGATTACAAATATTATCATAATTTTCCAAGATATGGTAAAAAACGAGGGGTTTGCCCAAGTTGTGCAATCAGAACAAAGAATAAATATTATCACAATTCTGAAGTACTAGACCCTTCATGAATTTATCCTATATAGATCACATTGCAGTAGAATCATCCGATATTTCGAAGTCAGTTGAATGGTATACAAAGAAATTTGATTGCGAAATTAAACATCAAGATTCTACGTGGGCTCTATTATCATTTCATAATATATCTGTGGCTCTCGTAACACCCGGTGATCACCCTCCGCATTTTGCAGTATACGACAAAGATCTAATAAAATCAGATGATTTAAAAGTTCACCGGGATGGTATTGGGTATGAGTACAAAACAGATCCAGATAAAAACGTAATAGAATTAATTGATAGGAGAACATAGTTATGGCAAGCGTTCAGGTAGTTATGGAGAAAAATTATTGTATTGTATCCGCTTTTGATGAAGATGCAATCGATCTTGCAGAAAAGGTTCAATATCTCCTATCCGACGGCTGGTCGATTTCCGGCGGTATTGCTTCCTTAAATAGTAAGTTATACCAAACCTTAACAAAAAATCTCTGATGAATGTATTAATTCTTGGTGCTTCTGGTGGAATTGGAAAAGTACTAGTTGACGACTTAGTAGATCTTTCCTTCAATCTCCTCCTTGGTTACAGGCTAAATAAACCTGTAGTCAAATCTGCTGAGTCTCAGCTAGTCAATGCTGAGAGCTTTGAAGAGGTCAATAATTTTGTCCAAATTGGATTAGAAAAATTTGGTAAAATTGACGCGATCATTAACCTTCCCGGCAATCTAATTCTAAAACCCGCTCATCTATGTACCGAGGAAGAATTTTATGACACAATTAATAAAAATTTAAAGTCAGCATTTGCAGTCTCCAGAGCAGCCGGTTCACTCTTACGAGATTGCTCGATTGTTTTTTTATCTACTGCTGCAACAAATATTGGCCTAGCTAATCATGAATTGATATCTAGTGCCAAATCTGGAGTAGAAGGACTTGCTAAGTCCGCTGCAAAAACATATGCACGAAAAAATATCAGATTCAATTGTGTAGCCCCAGGCTTAGTGGATACTCCATTATCTTCCAGAATTACAAGTAACCCAATCGCATTGAAAGCAAGTCAGAAAATGCACGGGTTAGGTAGAATAGGTAAGCCGAGTCATATAAGCAATATGATAAAATTTTTAATTAATCCCGAGAACGATTGGATAACAGGACAAAACTTCGTTATTGATGGTGGTCTGTCCTCAACAAAATAATAAGTAAAGGAAAATAAAATGGATAAAGTAGCATTAAGAAAAAACAGATTTGAAAAATCAGATTTCAAAGAAACCGTCTGGACTAAAGAATCTAAAAATTTAGGTGAATATGTCTTCAGAAGAATTTCACTTGACCAGTCAGATAAATCTCTGCAGGAAGTAAGGCCAAGGCATATATTAAGTAAACTGATAATTAGTAGTAGTGAGATACAGAATTATGTTTGTGACTACCTAGCGATGGTTGAGCAAAAGACTGCGGGAAGTGCCGATTATTTTGATATGGATAATTCACCAGAAAATTTCAAAAATCTTCAAAAGAGTATTGTCATTCCACTCTCATAGTGAAAAAAAATATATTCTACTTCAATTATATTAAAAGGTATATTATGTTAGTCTCCATCGCCACTCTAGCCTCAGGTGCGGTATCACTCTTATTTTCTAAAAGTACCATTGTTGCTGAACCAGGAAAAATATCGCAAGTATCATTTTATGATATAGAACTTGAGTTAAATAATGGAGAAATTTTTTCCCTAAGTGGTTTAAAAGGGAAAAAAATAATGATAGTAAATGTTGCCTCAAAATGTGGGTTTACGTCACAATATACAAAGCTTCAAGAGCTATATAAAAAAATGAATGGTGAACTTGAAATCATAGCAATACCTTGTAATGATTTTGGAAGACAAGAACCTGGTTCTGCTGAACAGATTAAAACTTTCTGTGATCTGAACTACAATGTCACATTTCCAATTGCGGCAAAACAAAGTACGAGAACAGGAAGCCAGCTTTATGATTGGCTTTCAGAACCTACAAAAAATGGATGGAATGATAAGTTACCTTCCTGGAATTTTTGTAAATATCTTATCGATGAAAAAGGGGAGCTCACACATTTTTTTAAAAGCAGTGTTAGCCCTTCTGGAAAAGAAATTTTATCAGCTTTAAAATAAATTAATTCTTATTATAAACAGAGATTGAAAAAACAATTCCTTCCAGAAAAAAAATGCCCGGTTTGCGGTTTTAACTTTGCTTGGAGAAAAAAGTGGAAGTTGAATTGGGAATCAGTTAAATATTGTAGTAAAAAGTGTAGTTCTAATAATAAGTAAAATAATACTATGAAATTTACTTTAATCTATCCAAATCAATTATTCCATAATCACCCAGCTCTCAGAAAAAATCAACAAATTATTCTTGTAGAAGATCCTCTTTTCTTTGGAGATATTCAATATCCTCTTAAGTTTCATAAAAAAAAAATAGTTCTTCATTTAGCTTCTATTGAATCGTTTAAAAAAGAGTTAATTGATAGAGGATATAGTGTTATAAAATATAACTATTATGATTTAATTGAGAAAAATCACAACATAAAATTATTAAAATCTCTGAAAGCAACAGAAATTTCTCTAGCCAGAGTAGTAGACTGTATCTTAGAAAAAAGACTAGTCAAGGCTGCAAAAACTCTAAATATCAAAATTAATTGGTTTGAAACTCCAGGATTTTTTTTAAATGAAGAAGAAGTGCTTCAAAATTTTGGAAAGAGAAAAAAACATTTAATGAACAGTTTTTATATCAATCAACGTAAAAAACTAAACATACTTTTAGATGATAATTATAATCCAACTGGAGGAAAATGGAGTTTTGATTTAGAGAATAGAAAAAAGCTTCCAAAAAACATTACAATTCCCCCAATATCGCAGATTTCATATAAGCAAAATGATATTAAAAAATTTATTAAGATTGTAGAAAAAGACTTTCCCTCAAACTTAGGAACTACAAATAACTTTAATTTTCCAGTTTCAAGATCACAAGCTCAAAGTTCATTCAGAGAGTTTTTAGAGAATCGACTTCATTTATTTGGATTGTATGAAGATGCAATTTCCAAAGAAAATAATTTTGTATTTCATAGTATCATAACCCCATATTTAAATATAGGCCTAATTACCCCAGATGAAATAATTAATGAAACTTTAGAATACGCGAAACAAAATGAAATCCCATTGAACTCTTTAGAGGGTTTTGTGCGTCAAATTATTGGATGGAGAGAATTTATAAGAGGTATTTACACCACAGACGGAGTAAGGCAACGCAATGGGAATTTTTGGAAATTTAATAAAAAAATTCCCAATTCTTTTTATATTGGGAATACAGGCCTCGACCCAGTGGATAATTCTATTAAACATTGCCTTGAAAGTGGATACACGCACCATATAGAGAGGCTCATGATACTAGGAAATATTATGGTACTGCTAGGCATTAAGCCGAAATCAGTTTACAATTGGTTTATGGAGATTTTTATCGATTCGTATGATTGGGTAATGGTTCCCAATATTTTTGGTATGAGTCAATACGCAGATGGAGGTCTGATGTCTACTAAGCCGTACATTAGTGGCAGTAATTATATTATAAAAATGAGTAATTACAAAAAAGGTGAATGGAGTGTAGTGTGGGATGCTCTTTATTGGAATTTTATTAATAAGAACAGAGAGTTTTTCAAAAAAAATCCGCGAATGAGCATGATGGTTTCCATGTATGACAGGCAAAAATTAGATAAAAAAAATCAAGACCTTAACATTGTTACAACCTTTATGGAATCACTTTTCTTAGCTTGAGTTTAATAAACTGTTATATAAAATAATATAGGATTCAATGATGAAAAAGTTCAAAACGCTCATTTTATATTTTAATTTATCCCATTTTTAATGTATATTTCGAAATGAGATACTTAAATTCAAATGACGTTGCCGAAATTCTCGGTGTAAATATATCCACTCTTAAAAGATGGACTGAGAACAAAACAATTAATTGCACTAAAACTGCTGGTGGTCATAGAAAATTTACAATGCAGCATATTCGAGATTTTTATAAATCTAATAAAGATTCCTCTAAGAATCTAGGTCTTGGTTTAGAAAAACTAAAGCACAAAAGAATATTTGACTTGATAAATAAGAGTAAGTACAAAGATTTATCCGAAATTTTAGCTGACTCAAGTATTGAGTCTGATGAGATGAGCGTTAATACTATAATTAACGGACTGTTCATGAAAGGAATAGCTGTTGATATCATATGTGATGAAATTATCGAGCCTGGAAGCATAATTGTTGAAAACGCACTCAGAAAAGATTATTTAAGTCATGCAGAAGCTTTTATTAGTAGAAAACTGATTACTAGATGTGTAGAAATACTAAATATCAGTAAGCCAAATAACACACTTAATACTCGTTCGGTTTTGTGCGTGAATTTTGAAGATAATCTCCCTGATTTAGGCGTAGTTATGTCTGAAGCTGTTTTACGTCACTCCGGATTTAATGTTTTTAATACAGGCTCACATGCCGAATTAGGAAATTTAGAAAAAGTAGTAGAAAAAAAATCGATAGACTTGATTTTATTTTATCTATGCAATATGCAATGTTGTATGGCAACAGTTGATAAAAATATAAAGAAAACAGAAAATCAAGTAATTGATGTAGTCTCACTTATTAAAGGTATGAAAAATACTAAGGTTATCTTTGGAGGTTCAGGCTTAGCTCTAATGCCAAACCTTCATGAAAAAATTGATTTAACTTTTAATACCTTTTCAGATCTTAAATTATTAGTCGAAAGCGTTTCCTAAAAAGCTCTGTTATTTATTTTTGAGCAGAATCAGAATACTTAAGAACGGTAAGCATTCAGGCCAAACAGTTCTATACTGGATGATGCGAGATAAAAGAGCATCTGATAATCACGCCTTAATTACAGCTCAAAAAATAGCACTTAGAAATAAAGCCGCATTAATAGTTTGTTTTCAGTATTTTGGTCATTTTAAAAAAGCAAACCTAAGGCAATATGAATTTTTATTTAAAGGTCTAGAAGAAACTTCTAATAATCTATCTAAATTAAATATAGACTTTCATTTGCTGCAAGGACCTGCAGAAGGTGTAATTCCAAAAATAATAAATCAACTATCTGTTGGTTCCATAGTTACGGATTACAGTCCTCTTAAAGTTTATAAAAAACGATTAAAAAAAGTACTTGATAAAATTACTGTTCCCATATGCCAAGTAGATTCCCATAATATTGTTCCAGTATGGATTACCTCTGAAAAAAAAGAGTTTGCAGCTCATACAATCCGAAAAAAAATCCATAGAAGACTAGAGGAATATCTGACAGATACACCAGAATTAGTTATCCACCCATATAATTCAATAAAGAAACCAGAACCTATTTCTTGGTCTTCATTGTACAAAAACTTAACAATCGATTCAAATATCACTTCAGTTACTTGGATACAACCAGGAGAAGAAAAAGCAAAAGAAAGGTTGAGTTATTTATTAAAATCATTAAAGGATTATCATATAAAAAGAAATAATCCGAATCTAAATGCTTTAAGTAATTTAAGTCCATATTTTCACTTTGGGCATATATCACCACAAAAAGTTGCTTTTGAGATCAAAAATTCTTCTTTACCTGAAGAAGATAAAAATGTGTTCCTTGAAGAAATGATAGTTAGAAGAGAGTTAGCAGATAACTTTTGTGAATATGAAAGTAAATATGATTTCTTCGAAGGGTTTCATCCTTGGGCTCAAAAAACATTGAATGAGCATCGAGAAGATGAAAGAGAATATTTATATCCTTTGGAGCAATTTGAAGAGGGGGAAACACACGACCCTTTATGGAATGCCGCTCAATTTCAAATGGTCAAACTGGGTAAGATGCACGGATATATGAGGATGTACTGGGCAAAAAAAATATTAGAATGGACCCCAAGTCCTGAAATTGCAATGCAGATCGCGATTGATCTCAATGATAAATATGAATTAGATGGAAGAGATCCCAGTGGGTATACAGGAATAGCATGGAGTATTGGAGGAATTCATGATCGAGCATGGTTTGAGAGACCTGTTTTTGGGAAGATACGATTTATGAATTTTAATGGTTGCAAATCAAAATTTAACGTAAAGCAATATATAGAAATGCACAGTTGAAAATTAAACTCCAATACCTAAGATAACGGATCCTTGTGAATAAAAAAGAAGACTCAGTCAATTTCTGGGAAAATAAATACATTCATCATAACACTGGTTGGGATTTGAATGGTCCAACTCCAGTTTTTGATATTATTTCAAAAAGTATAAAAAAAGGTAAGGTTTGTATTCTTGGGTGTGGGCGAGGTTATGATGCTGTCATGTTTGCAGAAAGAGGGTTTTCCGTCACCGCAGTAGACTTTGCGCCTAGTGCTGTAAAGGCACTGAATAACTTAGCTAACAAAAAACCAGAAAATTTAACAGTACTCCAGCAAGATATATTTGATCTTGAAAACAACTATTTTGAATATTTTGATTATATAATAGAGCAAACTTGCTTTTGTGCAATACATCCAAAACGAAGACCTGACTATACAAGGCTTGTTACTAATATTACAAAGAAAAATGGATACTTAATTGGTCTATGGCTTCCTCTAAATAAAAAAATAGAAGAAGGAGGTCCTCCCTATGGAACCACAATCAAAGAGGTTAAAACTCATTTTAATAGAAAGTGGATTGTTGATAGAGAAGAATTTTCAGAATTCTCAATTCCTTCAAGAATAAATAGTGAAAAACTAATTATATTTAAGAAAATATGACCAATAATTTTTCTTAGATTTATTAATGAATCAGGATTTAATTTTAGCAGAAAAGGCTGCGAGAGAAGCTGGAAAAGTAATTCTGAAGTATTATAAAGCTGATTATGAAATTAAAGAAAAAGGTTATCATAATCCTGTAACTACTGCTGATCATGCTTCAGATGAAATACTTAAGTTAATATTAATGTCTGAGAGACCTAATTATGGATGGCTTTCTGAAGAAACAGTTGACTCACCAGCGCGTCTATCAAAAGAAAAAGTCTGGGTTGTTGATCCAATCGATGGAACAAAAGAGTTTATCGAAGGAGTTCCTAATTTTGTAGTTAGTATTGGGTTAGTCAAAAATGGGCATCCGATAATAGGCGTTTTGTATAACCCCGTAACCAAAGAACTCTTTTCAGGAAGTTTAGAAGGAGGTGCTTATTTAAACGGAGATAGGATAAATTGTGTTGAAAAGTCTAAGCTCTCTGAAATGGTTATCCTGAATAGTCGATCTGAAACACGAAGAGGGCTCTGGGACCCATATCAGAATATTTTTAGTGAGTTAAAAGCAGTTGGGTCTGTAGCTTACAAATTAGGTTTAACCGCAGCGGGAGAATCTGATATTTTTGCATCTTTAAGGCCAAAAAATGAATGGGATATATGCGCTGGAAATTGCATAATAAATGAAGCGAGGGGTAAACTTATTGATTTACATGGTGATATTAGAGTCTATAACCAACCGAATACATTAATTACACCCGGGCTTATTGCAGGTGAGATTTCATCAGTAGATAGAACTTTAGAAGTTTTGAAAATATAACGAACTTAGCTTTTAATGTTATCAGAGAAAATGTAACATTAATTAAAAATAATCCTAATTTAGAACCATTATTATTGCCTATTCATAATAGTGTATTGATTTTTATAAAAATAAGATAGTGAGAAATCATGTTAGATAATTCAGACAATTCAATTAAATGTTTAGATAAAGGCTTTGTAAGACTTGTTGATTCGATGGGTGGGGATGATGCAATTGTCCAAGCGGCAAGAGTCAGTTACGGAAAAGGGACAAGTAAAGTCTCCCAAGATAGAGGCCTAATTAGATATTTAATGCGGCACAGGCATACTACCCCATTTGAGATGGTGGAGTTTAAATTTCATTGTAAGATGCCGATTTTTGTAGCTAGACAATGGGTTAGGCATAGAACAGCGAACATAAACGAATATTCTTTAAGATATTCTGAAGCTAGAGATGATTTCTATATACCTAAAAAAGAACATATTCAATTTCAAAGTGCATTAAATAAACAAGGAAGAATGGGTGAAGTTTCAGATGAGTTAAAAAAGAAGGTCCAGTCTTACTTTGAAGAAATTTCTGACAGAAGTTTTGAAATATATTCAGAGTTAAATCAAGCCGGAGTTGCAAGGGAGTTAGCAAGAGCTGTCCTGCCTGTAAACCTGTATACTGAATGGTACTGGAAAAATGATTTACATAATTTACTACATTTTGTAGGCCTTCGTTCTGATAGTCATGCCCAATATGAGATTCGAGTTTTTTCAGATGCTATGGCAGAGTCAATTAAGGCGGTTGCTCCATTCGCATGGGAAGCATACCAAGATTATGCTGTGAAAGGTCTAAGGTTTTCAAGAATTGAACAAGGCATACTTGAACAAAATTTACCAAATAGAGTAATTGATGATCTTGTTGGTGATGTAGATTATCAAATTACTGCGACCCTTCATAGCAATAAACCTCGAAAAGAAGAAGACTTGTTTCCATTATATCAACAGCAAGGAGGCAACGATACTATTGAGGACTTTAATCTTAAATGGGAGTCGGGTGAAATAAAAACAGGTAACGTCAGAGAATTACGTGAGTTTAAAGGAAAACTGACTTCTTTAAAGTAATATTCTAAAAAATAAAATATAACTAATAAATTTTTGTTTAATCGCACAGAGATTATAGATAAAAACTTTTCTCTTAGAGTAAATTCAGCTGAGTTTCCAAAATCTGATATTAACTATAAGTTTGATTATCTGGATGTTAATAATAATAAATTAATCCAAATTTTTGAATCACAGGTTGCCAGTCGTCATGTAGATATAAAAGCTCGTTTATTAAAAGATAAAGGAAAATGTTTTTATACTATTGGTAGTTCTGGTCATGAAGGTAATGCAGTATTTGGAAATATATTTCCATATACAGATATGGCATTTTTACATTACAGAAGCGGCCCTTTTTTTATAGAAAGATCAAAGCAAATAAACAAAACTACCCCTATATATGATCTGGCTCTATCTTTTATGGCTTCTTCAGACGATCCTATTAGTGGGGGGCGCCATAAGGTCTTAGGAAGTAAGGAATTAAATATACCTCCTCAAACTAGTACCATAGCCAGTCACCTACCAAAAGCGGTAGGCGCTGCATTCTCAATCGATAGAGGTGCTAATTTGGACTTAGTAGAAAAGAAATTAGAACATAATAGCATAGTCCTATGTAGTTTTGGTGATGCAAGCTCAAATCATGCATCGGCTTTAAGCGCAATAAATACAGCTTCATGGATAAGAGCTAAAGGAGGTCATGTCCCAATTGTCTTTATTTGTGAAGATAATGGCCTCGGTATTTCAGTAAAAACAGAAGAGCATTGGATAAAGAAAAATTTTTCAAATAGACCGTATTTAAATTATATTAAAGCCGATGGCTTAAACTTATTTGATCTAATCAAAAAGTCAAAACAAGCTGAAAAAATTTCAAGATTAGAGAGGAAACCAGTTTTTTTACATATGAAAACTGTTCGATTAATGGGGCATGCAGGATCAGATGTAGAATCAGGTTATCAAACTTTGAAACAAATTGAAGACGCAGAGTTTAATGATCCTCTTTTACATTCAGCTAGAATACTCATCGAAAATAAGTTTCTAGATAAGGAAAGTATATTAAATATTTACGAAAATACTCGTGACCAAATTAACCATGTTTTTAACTATTCTCTAAATAGACCAAAATTAGAAACAGCTGCCCAAGTAATGACTTCGATCACTCAGAGTCAAAACCCATATTTAATTCCCAAACAACCTAATGATGAAATTCGAAGTCAAATATTTGGTAAAGAATTTCTTAGAATAAATATGCCACAACATATGGCTAAATTAATTAATTATGCACTATGTGATATTTTATTGCGTTATCCTAATACATTGGTTTTTGGAGAAGACGTGGCTAAAAAAGGAGGGGTGTACCATGTAACTGCAGATCTGCATAAAAAATTTGGTTCTCGACGAGTATTTGATAGTCCCCTAGATGAAACTTCCATAATAGGGTTTGGAATAGGATTCGGGCATAATGGATTTATTCCTATACCTGAAATTCAATTTTTAGCATATTTTCATAACGCTGAAGATCAGCTAAGAGGAGAGGCTGCAACATTGCAATTTTTTTCTGAAGGACAATTTTCAAATCCAATGGTACTACGTATACCTGGGCTTGCGTATCAAAAAGGTTTTGGTGGACATTTCCATAATGATAATTCCTTAGCTATTTTTAGAGATATTCCAGGAGTTATTCTTGCTGTTCCTTCTAATGGTTTAGATGCAGTAAAAATGTTGAGGTCTGCTGTAAGAGAAGCTTCAAAAAATGGGAGAGTTATAGTTTTTATTGAACCGATTGCTATGTATATGATAAAAGATCTACATACTGAAAAGGATGGTAAATGGAGCTTTACGTATCCAAAACAAGATGAAGAAATATCGATAGGTAAATTTAAATCTTATGGGTCAGGGAATTCATTGATAATAATAACTTATGGGAATGGCTTATATTTATCGCTTCAAGCAAAAAAAAATATTGAGGAAGAAACAAAAAAAAGTATAAAAGTCGTTGATCTAAGATGGCTTTCTGACATTAATTATGCGGCATTAGTCAATGAAATAAATTCATGTAAGAAAATTTTAATTGTGGATGAGTGTAGAAAAACTGGATGTCATGGTGAAGGTATCTTTTACGAATTGAGTAAGCTATTAACATCTAAAGTCAAAATTAAGTTACACGCAGCAAAGAATAGTTTTATATCATTAGGAGTAGCTGCAACGGCAACATTACCAAGCAAAGAATCAATATCTCAAAAAGGTATTGATTTTATTAATGAGTAAGAAACGAATTATTGTTGTCTCCCCAGGTCGGGGTACATATACAAGAGAAACCTCAGGTTATTTAAAAAGTAGTAGTACTCTTGCTAAATCTCATATTAATTGGATGGATAAGATGAGGCTAAAAAAAGGATATAAAACTCTAACAGAGCTTGATAATTCGATTTTTAAAACTAACATTCATATGCGTGGAGAAAATGCATCAACTCTTATTTATGGTTGTAGTATTTCAGATTTCTTATCTATTGATCAATCAAAGTATCAAATTGTCGGAGTTGCGGGAAATTCTATGGGATGGTATACTGCTCTTGCTTTGAGTGGGGCTGTTACAATAGAAAATGGTTATAGAATAATCCATCAAATGGGTGCGATGATGGAAAAAAAAATTGTTGGCGGTCAAATAATTTATCCATTCATGAATAAAGATTGGAGCTTTGACAAATTAAAAAAAATAGAGATTTTAAAAAAGATTGAAGAAGTCAGTGCTCATGTTTCAATTAATCTAGGTGGTTATCTTGTGATAGGAGGTAGTCAGGAATCGTTAAATCAATTACTTAAGGCACTTCCAAAAAAAGAGAAATTTCCATTCCAAATTCCATTCCATGCTGCATTTCATACCCCATTAATGAAAGAAGTTTCGAAGAGAGCTTTTAAACAAATATCTCTTTCTTTTTTCAATAAACCAAAAATCCCTCTTATAGATGGGAGAGGTCATATCTGGTCACCTTTTAGTACAAATGAAAAAGAGCTTCAAGATTATACTCTAAAAGATCAAGTGTTGAATACTTTTGATTTCACAAGGACTCTTGAAGTTGCTCTAAAGGAATATTGTCCAGATCATATAGTTTTACTAGGACCAGGAAATACATTAGGTGGTTCAATTGGGCAAATAATGATTAAAAATGATTGGCGTAAAATTAATTCAAAAGACAGGTTTATTGAATTTCAAAAAAAAGATCCTTATCTTATTTCAATGGGTGATCAATCACAAAGGAGCCATTTATTTTAGAGGGTAAGAATATCGAAGTACTTGATTCTACATTAAGAGAAGGCGAGCAGACTCCTGGAGTTTTTTTTACTATTGATCAAAAATTAAGTCTTGCAAAGAAATTAGATTTATTTGGGATTGATTTTATAGAGATCGGTCACCCTGCAGTATCGCCAGACATTTATGAAGCTGTTGAAGCCCTAAATTCATTGGACCTTAAAGCAAAAAAAATAGTTCACGGAAGGAGCTCAAAATCCGACATAAATGATGCTAGAGTTTTAGGAGTTGATTGGATCGGAATATTTTATGGTACTTCACCATCAAGTCGAAAATATAAATTTAATGTAAACAAGACACAATGTCTTAGTCAGATTGAAAATGCCATTAAATATGCTAAAGATCAGGGTTTGAAATTAAGATTTACTGCTGAAGATGCAAGTCGAACAGAAGAAAGCTTTCTAATTGAAGTGGCTACTTTAGCTCAAAAATCAGGCGCAGATAGATTTAGCTTTGCTGATACAGTTGGTTGTTTGACTCCATCAAAAAGTAAAAGAATTATTTCAAAAATTGCATATGAAATTGATATTCCAGTTCATGTCCATTTTCATAATGATTTTGGAATGGGAACAGCAAATTCACTTTCAGCTTTAGAGGGTGGAGCTCAATGCGTTGATTTAACTATAAACGGACTTGGTGAGAGATGTGGTATTGCACCTCTTGCAGAAGTTATAACTGCTTTAGTAAGCATCTATAATAAAAAGGAAAATTACTGGAACTTAGAATTGATACCTGTCTTAACAGATCTTGTAAACAAAATATGTAACTTTAATTCAAGATTTAACCAGCCAATAATTGGTAAAAATGCATTCACACATAAAGCTGGTATTCACTCAAAAGGGATTTTAAAAAACCCTTTGACATATGAAGCTTTTTCACCGCAAATAGTTAAAAGAGATAGAAAAATTTTAATCAATAAATTTTCGGGTGTGTCTGCCCTCAAGAGTAAGTTGAAAAATATAAACTTAGAATTAACAAAAGAAGAATTAGGTTTAGCAATAGCTAAAATAAAGTCTTTTAAGACTAAAAATGATTGGTCTAAAGAAGAACTCTACCTTCTTGTTGAAAATATTAAAGAGAGTTAAAAGTCTTTATTTGTTCTACAGCTGCTAATCCTACTTCATAACCTTTATTACCTTGATCATCTAAAGACCTCGAAAGAGCTAACTCCTTATTCTGGCAAGTCAGAACTCCAAAAAGGATTGGTATAGTATTTATAATGGTAACATCCATCATACCTTTTGAAACGGCTTCGCAAATGAAATTATAATGATCTGTTTCTCCTTTTATAACGCAACCAAGTGAGATAATAGCATTAAAATTATTTTTTTTTGCTAATGCATTTACGAGAGCAGGTATCTCAAATGCTCCAGGAACCCTGTAAATCTGGATTTCTTTTTTCTCAATTCCTTTCTCTGTCAGTGCTTTAAGACAACCTTCCAATAGACCTTTTGTTACAGGTTTATTAAAAGTGCTGATAACTATTCCAATCATGAGTCTAACAAATGTCCCAGTTTATTTTTTTTTGTATTAAGATAATTTTTATTATTTTCACCTGCTATAACTTCTATTGGTTCGCGATTGACTATTTCTAAACCATGGCCTTTTAAGCCAATTAATTTTTTTGGATTATTTGTCAAAACTGTAATTTTTTTAGCTCCGAGATCTTTAAGAATTTGTGCTCCTACTCCATAATCCCGTAAATCTGGCTTGAAGCCGAGTTTTACGTTTGCTTCAACAGTATCAAGCCCTTCTTCTTGTAGTTTATATGCTTTGATTTTATGCTTTAATCCAATCCCTCTCCCTTCTTGTTTTAGATAAACAATAATTCCTGAACCATTACTATTAATAGCAGTCATTGCAGCATCTAATTGCTCTCCACAGTCACATCGAAGTGAATGAAAAACATCTCCAGTTAAACATTCTGAATGCATCCTAACTAGAACTGAATCAGCAGATAAGTAATCCCCTTTCGTTAAAGCAAGGTGGGAGTGATTATCAAAAATATCTTCATAAAGATGTAACTTGAAATCGCCCATTTTAGTTGGAAGTTTTATTTCTTCTACTTTTTCAACGAGTTTTTGTGTTTTCCTACGAAAGTGAATTAGGTCGTCAATTGAAATAATTTTTAAATTATGTTTTTCAGAAAATTTTTGTAAAGATTCGCCACGAGACATTGATCCATCGTCATCCATTATTTCACAAATAACCCCGCTTGGTTTTAGACCGGACAATATAGATAGGTCAATACTTGCTTCAGTATGCCCAGCTCTCCTCAATACTCCACCATCTTTTCCAACAATTGGAAAAATATGACCAGGTCTCGCTAGATCTTTTGCTTTTGATTTATTATGCAATAAAACTCGAATAGTTTCTGATCTGTCGAAAGCGGATATACCAGTTGTCGTATTATTTTTAGCATCAACACTTACTGTGAAATTTGTTTCATGTAAGCTAGTATTCTTATTCTGAACTATTTCTAGATCTAACTCTAAGGCTCTCTCTTTAGTTAAAGATACACAAATTAAGCCCCGACCTTCTTTTGCCATAAAATTAATTTTTTCAGGTGTTACTAATTCAGAGGCCATGACTAAGTCTCCTTCATTTTCTCGATCCTTACTATCAACAACAATAATTTGTTTGCCGTTTCTTATATCTTCAACCGCTGATTCTATAGTACTGAACTTCATTTTAGACCCCTGTTAAACTTTCCAAGTATTTACCAAGAATATCTACCTCAACATTGATAGTATCATTAATTTTTTTATTGCTCCAGCTTGTGACTTCTAAAGTATGCGGAATGAGTGCCACTGAAAAATCAGTTTCTGTTTTATCTGCGATTGTTAAGCTTATTCCATCTAAGCAGATAGATCCTTTCTTAACTAAATATCTTTTTATATCATTCTTCAACTCAAATCTCCATACTGCTGATTTATCATCAAAGGTCATATCTTTAATTTTCACGACTGTGTCAATATGACCTTGTACAATATGGCCGCCCATCCTAGATGTAGGTAATAAGGCTCTTTCTAAATTGATAGAATAGCCAGGAACCCAATTTTTGGCATTTGTTTTATTTAAAGTCTCTTGTACAAGTTGAACTTTAAAAGACTTTCGTTCTAGTTTAGTGACGGTAAGACATATTCCTGAGCATGAGATACTATCATTAACTTTTAAATCAGACAAAACTAGAGATGCATCTATTTCAATTTCTAACCCATCTAGGTTAGTTAGGATTTCTCTGATGACACCAACTTCTTCAATTATTCCTGTAAACATGTTCCTTCTTTAAGTATTTAATTTTTATATCATTATCAAATTGTTCTATTTTATCTAAATGCAGTTCTAATTTATCATTTATTTTCTTTAATCCATCATAAAGAGGTTTTCCACCAGCTGTTAATTTTGGTGCATAGTATATGTGCAATTCATCAAATAAATTAGTATCGATGAAATGAGAAAGTGTTTTACCTCCGCCTTCAACAAACAAAGATTGAAGAGACATATCAAAAAGTTTTTTTAGAATAATTTCAATGTTTTTAGCATGATCAAGGCCTAAAACATCATTTGAAAATACAATTGGATTACGCTTAAAAACATTTGCTTTATGATTTATTTTTTTTTTAGGATCTATCAAAATAACTCTAGGGTCTTTTTTTCCAAGTCCATGGCTAGTTAAGGAAGGGTCATCATTAATAACTGTATTGGTTCCAACCATAATCGCATCGCAATTAGACCTCATTAGATAACTTGAAGACCTTGATTTTTCATTAGTTATCCACTTTGATTGACCATCTTTTTCAGCAATAAAACCATTAAGCGTTGAGGCTATTTTTAAAATAACATAGGGTCTTTTTTTCTCATAAAATGTAAAAAAGCGTTTATTTATTTTTTTTGCATTTTGAGAACATACTCCTTCGGTAATGGAAATCCCTTTTTCAGATAATAGTTTTGCGCCACCGCTTGCTTTAGGATTGATTTCTGAATTTGCAATAACTACTCGTTCAAATATTTCATTATTAATTAAATCTGTGCAAGCACCGGTTTTCCCTTTGTGGGTGCAAGGTTCTAATGTTACAAAAAGAGTACAGTTTTTATATTTTTTATTAAGGTTTTTTATTGCAACAACTTCTGCATGATCACCCCCATATTCCTGAGTGTGGCCTCGTGAAATAATTTCTCCATTAAAAACAATTATCGCTCCAACTTTAGGGTTTGGATATACTTCAGGTCCTGCTTTTTCTGCTTCTGAAAGCGCAGCACTCATATATTTCACATCATTTTCATACATTTTTTTGCCTTGAAATGAATAAACGTTGATTTTTCAACTACATTTTAGTCTTAATATTAACAAATAAATTTGGACAATTATGAAAGCATACGGACCTGATTTTTACAATATTACAGATTTACTATCATCTGAAGAATTACTTGTACAGAAAACAGCATATGAATTTGTAAAAAATGAATTCATGCCAACTATACAAGAGCATCATGATAAAGGAACATTTCCTTTTGAATTAATACCAAAACTAGGCGAGCTAGGGTTTATTGGATCGGCACTTCCTGAAGAATCTGGTGGTTCAGGTGTCAGTAATGTTGCTTATGGTCTAATATTACATGAATTAGAAAGAGGAGATACTGGACTCAGATCATTTGCAAGTGTTCAGGGTGCACTTGTAATGTACCCTATTCATGAGTATGGCTCGGATGAACAAAAGAGGAGATGGCTACCAAGCCTTGGTGCTGGGGAGAAGATTGGGTGTTTTGGATTGACTGAACCTAATTATGGTTCTAATCCTGGAGGTATGGTAACTCGATGTGTAAAAGAAGGCGATGACTGGGTTATTAACGGCAGTAAAATGTGGATAACTAATGGCTCTATTGCCGATGTAGCAGTTGTTTGGGCTAAAGACGAAGATGGAATTATAAGAGGTTTCCTGATTGAAAAAGGTGCAAAAGGATTTACTTCAAGTGATCTTCACGGAAAGCTTAGCCTTAGAGCATCGGTTACTTCAGAGCTCTCTTTCAATAATGTTAGAGTTCCTGATTCTTCCAGGTTACCAAATATAAAAGGTTTAAAAGGTCCCCTAAGTTGCCTAACGCAAGCAAGGTATGGTATTGCTTGGGGAATGGTAGGTGCAGCAACAGATTGTTATAATACTGCGGTTGAATATTCAAAAGATAGAAAGCAATTTTCAAAACCAATTGCGGGATATCAATTGACTCAAGCAAAATTAGCTGAAATGGCTACAAGAATTACTGAAGCTCAATTAATGGTCTATCGTTTGGGTCGGTTAAAAGATGAAAAGAAAATGACATTTCAACAAGTCTCAATGGCTAAAAGAAATAATTGTTCCATTGCCCGAGATATTGCAAGAACTGCCAGAGAAATTTTAGGTGGTAATGGGATTATGGGTGAATACTCACCTATAAGGCATATGGTAAATATAGAATCTGTGTACACTTATGAAGGTACTCATGAGATGCACACGCTCATACTTGGTCAAGAAATAACTGGAATTCCTGCATATGATAATTAAGACTAAAGTTTGTTAGCAGGAGCACTTTTTAGAATAAGAAAACGTTTTTCATTTAATCATGCCAAATATTTTATTTCTTCTTGTAGTGATCTTGGTACTCTCTACTTTACATGGATATGTAATTCTGAGAGTCTTACCGGCTTTTGGGCTCACTAATAATTCATTATGGTTATTAATTGTTTTAATCTTCTTTTTTAGCGCTCTCCCAATACTTCCTCCAATCTTAAGAATGATTGGTTATGAAAATAAGTTGATAGATAAATTCTCCTTATTAGGCTATACAAGTTTTGGTTTCTTCTCATTTACTTTTATGATTTTCCTCTTTAGAGATATCTTTTTACAAGTTATCCAATTAATAGAAAACATTTTTAGAGGCTCAGAATCTATTGACACTTCTAAAAGAGATTTTCTTATCAAAGCAAGTAGTTTGGCGATAATTGGCTCAAGTGGAATTAGTACTGCATATGGGTTTTACAATAGTAGGAGAGGGCCAAGTATAGTTAATCAAGATGTTTTCTTAAAAAATATTCCCCAAGAGTTTGAAGGTTTTACAATAGCCCAAATTTCGGATTTACATGTAGGACCAACCATTAAAAAGCCATATGTGTTGAAGGTTTTAGAGGAAATTTCTAAAATTAATCCTGATATTATTGCTGTTACTGGAGATTTAATAGATGGTTCAGTTGAGTATCTGAGGAAAGATTTAGAACCTTTTATTGATCTCGTTGCACCTTATGGAACTTACTTCGTAACTGGAAATCACGAATATTATTCAGGAGTAGATCAGTGGCTTGAAGAAACCAACCGACTCGGAATGACGAATCTAATTAATTCAAACACAGTTATAACTAAATCTAATTCAGATATTATTTTAGCAGGAATAACTGATTACAGAGCTCATCAAATAAAAAAAAGTCATAATTCTTCTCCTGAATTAGCACTAAAAAATATATCAAAAGATAAAACGAAAATACTTTTGGCACACCAGCCAAATAGTATTTATGATGTAAACAAGGCAGGTGCAGATTTACAGTTGTCTGGGCATACGCATGGAGGTCAATTTTGGCCATTTACATATCCTACAAAATTAGCAAATGCCTATCTCTCCGGATTGCATGATCATAATGGAACCCAAATATACGTAAATAGTGGAACTGGCTATTGGGGACCACCACTAAGACTGGGAGTTCCAGCAGAAATAACTTTAATTAGGCTGAGAAAAATAGTTTAATAGATTTTATTTTTTTAATTTTATAGTTTCTAACTATGAAAAGAAGAGATTTTTTTAAAGCAAGTGCAATTGGTGTAATAACACCTAAATCAATAATAAAAGCATCTAAAATTAATATACCAAAAAATAAACCAGTAATATTGTCAACCTGGAATTTCGGATTAAAGGCAAATATCGAAGCTGAAAAGTCATTAAGAAACGGTGGAAATGCAATGGATGCAGCTGAGAAAGGTGCAATGAATGCTGAATCAGATGAAGAAAATAATTCAGTTGGGATAGGAGGAGCACCCGATGAAAAAGGGAATGTAACCTTAGATGCATGCGTTATGGATTCTTCAGGAAATGCAGGCTCGGTTGCATTCTTACAAAATATTAAACATCCTGTATCAGTGGCTCGAAAAGTAATGGAAGATACAAAGCATGTTATGCTCGTAGGTGAAGGAGCTCGAGAATTTGCAGTATCAAATGGTTTTAAAGAAATTGACCTCTTAACGAAGAAATCAAAAAAAGAATGGAAAAAATGGCTTAAAACCAAAAGAGAAATGACTCCACATGAAACGCATGACACAATTTCAGTACTTGTACAAGATAAAAAAGGTGATTTAGCCGGAGCCTGTACTACAAGTGGGTGGGCATATAAGATGCATGGTCGTGTAGGAGACAGTCCAATAATTGGTTCAGGTTTATTTGTTGATAATGAAATTGGTTCAGCTGCAGCAACGGGACTTGGGGAAGAGGTAATTAAGACAAATGGGAGTTTTCTTGTTGTTGAATTGATGAGGCAGGGGAGAAGCCCTATGGAAGCTTGCGAAGAAGCACTAAAAAGAGTGATAAAAAGACATAACGGTAACCCAGATTTTCAGATTGGATATATCGCACTTAGAAAAGATGGTACCATTGGATCAGCATGTCTCAAATGGTCATTTGAGTATGCTCTTTCCAAAAATGGAGAAAACAAGCTTTATAAAATAAATGGTCTATTAAGCTAAAAAAACCTATACACTAGTAGCATAACGATGAACTGGAGGAGTTTTGAGATATTTTTTCTGAGCTAAAATATTGTCATTTATCGCATTCCAAAGTTCTATTCGGTGCTCGAGCGCTCTTTCTCCTACCCTGAGCGCTTCAGTCCATTTTTCTAAGTCATCACCACAAAGCTCATTCATCATCTCTAATGCGATAGGTCCATGAGTCTCTCCGTCGACTTCAATATGTCGATTCAAATAAAATTTTAGTTTTGAGTAAAGAGCATTTTTTGGATCTAATTCTTCTACAATTTTAATAAATATTTCAGGTATAACATCTTCACGACCATATGTAAATGCAGAGGCAATTAAATGAGACTTTTTTGTTGTAATAACTTCAAACGAAAATTTTACAAAATCTTTAATTCTTTGATCAATATCAATTTTATCTAGGGCCTGTTTTGGAGATATGTTTTTATGAATCATTTCTAACAATGAATTGATCTTTGAGGTTTCTGCACCAATTTCTTTCATTGCTTCTGTATATATTATAAAATGACTTTTTGGCTGTTCCTGTTCATCTAGATCGCTTTCTTCAATGAGCACAATTTCATTTATAAATCTTGTTAAAATTGTATTCTCTTTGGGAAGCCATGGAATTGATAATCCAGCCAGTTCAACTTGTAGAGCTTTTAGTAAAGACATAAAATCCCAAACTGCAAATACATGTGATTCCATAAATAATCGTAAGTCTTGGATAGTCTCTAAATTATCGTAAATATCATGATTCTTAAGAATATCTAATAATTTTTCTCTATTAAATTGAGATGATTGAATTAATGTAGCGACTTGAGTCTTGCGGGATATATTTAGTTTATTATCCATCACTAAAACTATAAAATTACATTTATAATTGTCAAATAGTTAAGAATCCTTTTATACCCTTATTCTAAAATAATTGAAGGGTAATCTATTATTTCATCAGCTATTTGCACGCTGGCTAATCCATTTGATTTAATGCCTTTAAAAATACCCTTTTGAATAGAATTTTGATGTTTGAAAGAGATTTCTTCATTCAAATGAACGCAATAATCTGACCATTGATTAGTTACAACGGATAGGTCATTGAATAGTTGCTCGAAATAAGTTATAATAATTGCAGCAATAAGCTCTCGTTGATTAGGATGCCCTTTCTCAATAAAAAGAGATGTAGCTTTTTCTTGAATTTCAGAATTTAAATCCTCTTTTTGGTCATTGACATTAAGACCAATTCCAATAACCATTTGATTTACTTCTTTATTAAGAACTCGACTTTCACATAGTATTCCACCACATTTTTTACCATTTAATAAAATATCATTTGGCCATTTTAACTGTGGAATGAATCCTCGGTTTTTTAATGCTTTTGCCACTGCTACACTGCCTGAAAGTGGTATTAAAAAAGATTTTTCAATTTCTAAAGGTTCCATTATAATTATTGACATTGCTAGGCTTTTGCTTGGGCTCATATACCATTGATTTTTATCTCGACCTTTTCCAGAGAATTGATTATCTGTGATTACAATCATCCCATGTCGAGCTTCTCCAGAGTCAATTAAGTCCCAGGCTTCCTCATTTGTAGAACCTAGGCGTTGATAGTATTCAATTTTATTGCCAAAAACTTTTGTTCGAAGATTAGTTTGAATAAGATTTGTAAATATCATAGCATCAAAAATAGGTGTTTCAATTGAAAATAAGCAAAACTTAATGAAAATATGGAACCTGCTATTACTTGCATAGGAGTATGTGCGTTTAAAGCTATTCTAGACAAACATAGAATCACCATCATAGAGAGCATTAGAAAAGGATATTGCACTCCATTGAACCAAAGTGCAACTAGTGGTCCTCCAAGACCAATTGCATGAATCGAGATCTTCCATTTATTCGTGATAAGCCAGACAATTGCTGTGTTTAAGGCGTAACAAAACATTAAGCCTTGTATAAGTTGTGGAGCATCATAATAGTTAAGAATGAAAAAGCCTATACCATGATAGATTGCCCCCAATGATATTAAAAGAAGCCTTTCATGCCGTATTATTCCATTAAAGTCAGACAGCTGGCCTGTAAATTTCAAATATAGTGCAGAGAATAAAACTAAATTACCAGGTAAGACGGAGATAATAATGATTTTAATGTCACTTCCATTTTCAGTAGACGTGAAACACAGAAATAAAAAAGTAAATATTTCAACAGTGAAGGGATGTAAAACTTGTGATATATAATATGCAAATTGCTTCATATAAATTCTGATAACGCAGTTTTTTAGTACTCGCCAAAAACATTTCTAATGCTATCGGAAATTTCACCCAATGTACAATCATTTTCAATGCAACTAATTATATCAGGCATAACATTAATATCATTTTTAGCTGATTCTTCTAACTTTTTAAGTTTTTGAATAACTTGAAGATTATCTCTGTTTTCTTTAAATCGTTTTAATGATTCTATCTGGTCTTTTACTTTTTTTGGATCAATTTTTTGTAAATCAGGATCATTTTTGTTTTTATCTTCGTATTTATTTACACCGATTATTATATTTTCAGAATTTTCAACCTTCTTCTGATATTCATACGCGCTTGAAGAGATTGCATCCTCCATATATTTATTTTCGATTGCTGAAACCGCTCCACCTAGATCATCAATATTTTCAATTATTTTAAATGTTTCTTTGATGTACTTATCCGTCATATCTTCAATAAGATAGCTTCCTCCAAATGGATCAGCATATTTAGCTACCCCAGACTCGTGGGCTATAATTTGTTGTGTTCTAAGGGCTAATCTAGCAGTTTTAGTGGATGGCAAAGAAAGTGCTTCATCTTTACTGTTGGTATGAAGAGACTGAGTGCCACCTAGAACCGCAGAGAGTGCTTGTATGGTTGTTCTTACAGTGTTATTGTCTATATCAGATGCTGTCAATGTAGATCCTCCAGTCTGAGTATGAAATCGAAACATTAAGGCTTTTTCTGAAGTAACTCCAAATCTTTCACTCATTATTTTTGACCAAATATTTCTTGCTGCTCTAAATTTTGAGATTTCCTCTAAAAATCCATTATGAGCATTTAAGAAAAAAGAAATTCTTTGTCCAAAAACATTAGGGTCTAGTCCTTTCTCAATTGCAGACTGTACATATGCAATTGCATTTGAAAATGTAAAACCTAGTTCTTGCACAGCAGTACTTCCAGCTTCTCTAATATGATATCCTGAAATTGAAATTGTATTCCAATTGGGTAGGTTTTTTGAGCAAAATTCGAATACATCTGTGACTAGTTTCAAGGATGGTTTAGGAGGGTAAATATAAGTTCCTCTCGCAATATATTCTTTTAAAATATCATTTTGAAGTGTTCCATGTAACTTTTTGATATTTATATTCTTTTTTTTCGCTAATGATATATAGAACCCAAGCAACACTGGAGCAGTAGCATTAATAGTCATAGAAGTAGATACTTCATCTAAAGGAATATCTTGAAATAAATCTTCCATATTTTTTAAATAAGATATAGGAACGCCAACCTTACCAACTTCACCTTCCGCCATAGAATGATCAGAGTCATATCCAATTTGAGTAGGTAAATCAAAAGCGACAGAGAGACCATTAACTCCGTTTTCTAGTAAAAATTTAAATCGATTATTTGATTCTTCAGCCGTTGTATATCCTGCATATTGTCTCATTGTCCAAAGCTTATCTTTATACATGTTTTTATATAAGCCTCGGGTGTAAGGGAATTTCCCTGGTTTTTCTGCAGTCACTAAATTCCTCTTTCTTTTTTTATTTTTTGATATGCATCATTTACAGCTTTGAACTTTTCTTCAGCCAAGGCCTGCATTTCTGGACCTAGATGAGCTACTTTATCTGGGTGATATTTATTTGCCATCTTTCTAAACCCTCTCTTTAACTCACTATCATTTGATTTTTGATTAATCTCTAAAATTTTATAAGCGGATTCTTTATTTTCAATGAACATTGCTTTGATAGATTCAAAATCATTGTTGTTAATATTCAAGTAATTAGATATTGTAAAAATAATGCTTACTTCATCTGGATGTACGTGTCCATCCGCGGCAGAAAGACCAAATAAAACATGAACTAACTGAAGTCTGCTAGGATGATCCATTGATCGTTGTATTTGTCTGCAGACATCTTTTAATGGATATTCTTGATCTAAGATATCTTTTAGTACTGGCATCAATTCTCTTGCTTGCTGAACTCCGAATTGCTGTTTTAAGAATTGTTTTACATAGTCTAGTTCAGATTTTAAAAGTTGTCCGTCAGCTTTCATGACCTTTGCAAATAAAACTAGTATTGATATTATAAAGTCTGCGGGTTTAGTTGAGGAACTTCTACTATTCCATTGATTCTTTTTATCATCGCTAAGAGAAGCAATAGTATAACCAAAAATAGCTCCAATTGGACCTCCAAAAGCCCAGCCAAGACCACCCCAAAATAATTTTTTATTCAATGACATTTAAATTTTGCTCCTAATCTAATCTGATATTACATTAAATAATTTATTAATGGGAGAATCGCGAAGCGGTTTCCAAGGTCTTAACAAGTACTTATATTTATGCATGAAAATTAGATGGAGAATTAGATTTTTATTTTGGTGGTATTTAAATTTTAGATATAATATCAAAAATGAAGAATTATTTGAAATAAAAAAAACAGGAAATGGAATTAAAAAGTTATTATTCTTTTTACCTTTGGGGAAAAGTGATGCTCAGTTGGCTTCTTACTTTACAAAAATTCCAGTAAAGGAAAATAATATAATAAGAAATTATTTCATTCATGAAAAATCATTAGCGTATTATTCAAATGAGATTTTAGAAGACTCAATCATTTATAATGATGATGATTTAAATTGGCTTGGTATCCTTAAAACAACTTCAATAATAAATCAAATCAATAAAAAAAATTACGATGCGCTGGTTGATCTTAATTCAGGGGAGGAGAGGTTAATTTCTCTAATTTGTTTAAAACTGATCGTACCAATAAAAATAGGCTTTCAATCTTCGTTAGCTGATAATTTATATACATTAATAGTGCAAGCAACGGAAAAGAGTTTTATAGAAAAACATTACAAAATGATAGAAAATTTATTAAGTCTTAATCAAGAATGATGAAGATAGAAATTTAGAAATGAAACTGGATTTTTCATTAAAATGTTCAATTATATTTCAATTTTATTTAAAAGTATTGCCAACGCTACTACACAAGATTATATTGACCGCCAGTTTTAGAGAGAAAAATATATGTTAGAAGGCTTGATTTGCCCCGTATGTGAAAATACGATAGAAGAAATAGATTTAAAAGACTCGTTCAAATGCCCGAGCTGTTCGGTAGACCTTAAGAATAGAAAATTTTTAGATTTTCTAGAATTCTTGATGGCT
>Ga0213863_10000415_pt1 | contig 32803 bp, 45 predicted proteins | sample PICome_8_FD_160128 | JGI IMG/M metagenome (GOLD analysis project Ga0213863, IMG submission 160128) | Coastal seawater microbial communities near Pivers Island, North Carolina, United States - PICO497 | ecosystem: Environmental > Aquatic > Marine > Coastal | place: USA: North Carolina... | reverse complement strand
ATTATCACTGTAAGTTTGAAACTCAATGTTAAATCCATTTACTGTTAAGGCGTGGATCATAAGTGAGTTGTTTGGCATTTGATATGCTGCTTCATATCTGCCAGTAGGTGCATCGCTAAGTCGGTTCAATACAAGTTGATCCGTTGCAAAGCGCCACCGTGTATTAACTAAAGCTGATTGGGCTACATCCTCATACATATTAGAAGCAACCAGTGCTTCATTGTTTCCATCATCAAATGACGTAATAGGCTCGGCACCAATAAGAATTAGTGCGCGGCTACAAATGTCAATTGGGCTATCGGATGCTGTGCTTGCCATACTGAGTGGTTAGGGGGCCGAAGCCCCCTCTCCTTAATCGCCGTCTGTTTCAACAACGGCTGTGCCATCAGACACATCCACCACTGAACCAGTGTTAGAAAGTACAGTTACAAAATTAGTAGTCGGTACATTTGTATCCTGCACAATAATCAGATCACGAACATTTAGCATTGCTGCTGCAGTATTAAAGTAACCTGCTGTGTTGACAGTCGCAATCGCGTCTGCGGTGCGATACATCCAAAGGGCAGCGCCACTAGCGCCCCCGATGCGATGTAGTCCTGCTGCGTCATAAGCCATGATGAAGTCCTTTCTTAAGAGTTGTTGTCAAGAACTTCATAAATGCCGTTGGCGTCAATAGCGACTGCGCCCATAGACATCATGGAGTTTGCAAGGTGAGATGCTTTCTCAGCAACATAATTAACCTCGGTAGCAACTTCTGCGTTAATACCAAGACCAACTGCCGATGTATGATAAGCCATATTCTTACCTGCTGTAACAGCAGAGGTAGAGAATACTTTAAAGCCCATAAATTCCTTCATGGTCATACCACCAGCAAACGGCAGATTCTGCTCTCCAACAAAGTCGGATGATGCAAACTGAGTAATTGCAAAGAGATCAGCGTACCCTTTAGGGTGCATCGCTAAATAACGCTGCCCGTCTTCTGGCACATCAGCAACGCCCATAGTTTCAAACAATGATAGAATGTCAGCAATTTCAATAGCCGAACTTGTATCATGGATTTGAGTACTACTAGCGCCAGCATCCATAGCTGTATAGATAAGCTCGTCAGTCTTACGACCAAGAGCAGCAGCAGCAGATTGAGCAACAGCTTGACGTTCGTTGATGTTAGTCTTCAACTCGTCCAGCTTGTCAATATACTCAGGAGCGTAGAAGTCGCTCATGGTTGCTTCAACGGTTGTGTGCGCCAGTTCCATAGGAGTGACATTACCATTGCGTGATTTAGTAGTGGCAACGCCAGCACCAATCTTTTGAAAACGAACAACAGACGCAGTAGCGTTTGCAGTACGAACAGTGTTCCGCAGCTTAGAACCCATGCGTTGATATGCTAGGTGCACATCGGATTCAAACTGCTTGATGAAGGCTGTATCAATTGTATTAGCCATTTCAAGAGTCCTTTATTAAGGTTGCATTTGTTCTCTGGGTATCCTTCTGCATCCTCAACGTAGGTATCCTAATGGGCTACTCAGTGCATTACGGGCCGTGACGCTAGAGCGTAAACATTCTTTCTGTCAGGATTGCAACGCACAAAATGCACTAAGGTTGTACCATCTTCATCATCTATATACCCAGTGGGTGTAAATCCAAGCCATGCCGCCCAGTTAAGAGAGCCTTCGCTTTCTGCTGATATGTTTAGATTTATCTCGTAGTAAGTTTGATGAACGTACCTAAGAATGTCAGGAGATACTCTAATAACGCTGCGCCAATCTGTATCCATTTGTTTAGTAAACAAAGACCACATGCAGACTTGTTGGTTGCCAGTAGCTTGCAGACAAATAAGCTGTACGGATATACCGTCTTGATTTTCTAATACCATGCACTCTTGTTCTTCTTGCATTTTATCTAAGGCATAGAATAGATCAACGTCTTCATACTCTGCCGCACTATACGGAGCTATGTCATGGTAGAACTTCATAACATGAGACTTCTGCATAGGGACTAATTGAAAGCCCCTACGCTGTAGAATAGGATCAGCCATATAGTTTGCGATACGCCTGATCTACTTGACTAACATAAGCATTGTCACGCTTTTGCGGATTCCAATAGCGTTCATCATTCTGCATACTGCGTAAAGAATCCTCGGTAATCTGGCTAGACATAGCTGAGTCACCTGCAAATGATGGCCCTTTCATCTTTTCCATAATGTGTTCTAAGGCAACAATACCGCCAGCCGTTTCACACATACGCTCTATTGCATCTAGACTTTCTTCTGGAAAGAATTGATTGGCAAACAAACTAGCTGCCTCAATGCGATCAGTTGCAGAATCACCTAACAGTTGAGTTTCTGCCTCCAAGTCAGGTTGCCCTGCATTCATTGCTTCGGCAAATAACTCAATGCCTTTTTGGAACTCTTCTTGACCAAGGCCACTTTCAAAAGAATGTTCTGACCACCAATCAAGCAGAGGACTATCTACTGCAGTTTCGGGATCAATACTTTCTGGCAGAAGGTAATCACCCTTAGTAGCAGGACGATCAGCGTAAGCCTCTCGTTGCATTTCTTCTTGCCATGAAGCCTTTAGGTCTTCTTCCTTTGCGCCCAGCTTAGAAGATAATTCATTGTACGCCTTGCCCAAATCCTCTGGCGAGTTAAATTTCTCAGGCAACCAATCCGGTCTATCGGTCGGCGTTTGCGTAACTTCTGCAGTTGCTTCTGCGGGTTGAGGCGATTCATTTAATAATGACTCAGACATCTTGCTTTACCTTATGACCATGCTGCACTCTAGCTTGTAACAGACCAACTATATATCGCTGCCCTTCGTGATGACGCAATTCTTCTGTAGTTATGTTTGGCCCATGCACACGATTAATAGTTATAGATTTAAGGTATTCCATAACTGCCTTACCCATTTCTGTTTCAAACAAATGAGCAACCGTAGTGCTTATGATTTTGTCTTGATTAGCTGCACGTTGTATTCCATCAATACCGATGTTTGCTTTCGCCAACTTTTATCTCCTATTGCAGTTGTTCCTGTGGCGGTTGCTCTTGCATTTGCTGTTGTTGTTGCATTTGCATTTGCTGCGCCATTGCAACTATCTGCTTACGTTCTTCTGGATCACGAATCAACCCGTCAGGCACACCAAACTTCTTAGCAAGATGTGCCGCCGTTTCTTCTGAATTGATTAGTAGGTTAAGAACCTCTGGCCCAAAGGTGCCAAGAACCATCTCAAGAAACCGACCAACAGATGATATATCTGCGTTAGCCTGTGCTTGCGCTAATGGAGATATAGACCTAACTTTAATCTCACGACCATTAACATTTGGTATCTCAATGCGGCCCTGCTTTTTAAGAATGTAGATAACGCGCTGCAATACTGGCTGCACTAGCTCTGCTTGCAATCTGCCAAACGCAGAACCCATACGCCTAGATAAATCAGCCATACGTTCCGCAACCTCAGTAGCAGACGCAGGAGTTTTATCTGGATTACCTAGCATGTCATTATACAGCGCACGTTTGATGTTTAAGCGCATATCAGAAAGTATAAGCTGAGATACACTAAAGTCTCCTGCTGCAGCAACGGGCTGTAACCCATTGGAACCAATAGCCTTTGGTATAATAGACCCCGGTACTAAGGATATAGTATCAGGATTAATGACGCCATCATCATCCATTTGATACACGCCAGATATAGCCATCTGTGCATTTTCTAGGATTAACTCAATCGTTAGGTTGGTTGTCTTAATAGCAGACAGTGCATTGATAAGAGGACCACGACCATAAACTTCGCCAGCACACTTAGACCAACGGAAACAAATAAACGGATTAGCGCCATTGCCTTTAAGCTCACGTTTATAAATCACGCTTTCGGTAGTCATGCAGTAAGCGTAACTCATATACACTTCTTGGTTTTTCTGTGAGTAATCACGGCAAACCAACTCAAGTACAGTTGTTGTATCCTTACCGCCGTTACCCATGCGGTTTTGTATCTGCTCATTCATTTCAGCGTCAGGATATAAAACCTGCAACTGGTTGTATCTAATGCCCTTACGCTCACGGTAGATGTGATCTATCCGATCATCGGGGCCAGTATCCAAAACAACATGAGGCAAAGGAATAGCAGAGAAACGTATTGGATTAATTGCATCGCCTTCTTCTGCAACAAGAATGCCAGTGCCTACAGCTAAATCCATAAAGGATTCATGCACTTCTTGGCTAAAGTTAGAGTTTTGCAATACCTCAAATACATAGTCAGTAACTTCATCAAGGTCATTATTAACAGCATCACGCTGTTCTTTAGGAACCTCGGAGCCAGCAGTTAGATCAGCCCAACGCGCAAAGTTAGGAACAATGCCTGACTGCAATCGGGATGCAAACTCTTGCACACCAACAACAGCAGTCTCGTCAAAGATTTTATCGTCGCGTCTTTGCCCTATGCTTTCATAATAAAATGACTCACGCTGGGGAAGGGAATACTCATAGCACTCTTCAAACAAAGGTATAAAGTTTTCACGTTTGGCTTTTGCCTTAGCGTAATGCTCGTAGTAACCTTTAGCTATTGGATCATCTATCATAATTGAAACCTGTTATAAAATCCAGCGCCACCACCAGACTTAGATCGCAGCAAAGAACGGCGACCACGCGATCCGCTTCTAAATCTTTTAGCTGTAGTTTGCTGTATAGTATCTTCTGTAGCCTTGCGCTTTTCTTCTGATAGCTCTTCGTTAGCTTGAGTAGCCAAAGACTCAATATCACTTGGCCCTTCATCCACCATAGGCGCACCGCCTTTTCCCAGCTTCCCGCCAAAAATATTACTGTTAATACCAATAGGCTTAAGTAATTTATTTTGAACCTGCTCTAGCTTTTTAAGTGGCCTACTTATGAATTTGCACATAGCAATCTCCTTTGTTGGTTAGCGATAAGCACAACACAGAACAATCAGCAACGCACAATTACATACGCGCCCATAGTCCCTGTCTACGCTTGGGACTACTACGCTTGGCAAATACATCAAAGTCCCTCTTAGCAACAGATGGCCTAGCTGCTTTTTGATTATTCATCAAGGCCCGACCTTCGCCAGCGCCCAACAGCATATACTGCAGCGCATCATGAATGTGGCTAAACATATTCTTGTCAGGCTTATCTGCGTATCTCTCGCCAGATACTTCCATGCGGCGATACTGGTATCCACCCTCAAAGCCTTTGATAAGCTGAGAACAACGGCGATCTACTAGAAAAGCGGGTTTGCCTTCTGTCATTTTGTTAAGCTGCGAAGATACCGACTCAAGGCGCAAATCCACGGAATTAGACGGGGCGGGGAATGCTCTAAGGCCAGCACCTCTAAGTATGTGAAACGGGGTAGATTCGTCGGTCTGCGCCCGAAAGTCACCCGCAGGATCACCATAAATAATAACCTCAGAACACTGAGAAAATCTAGTAGCAATCTGCTCACGTAGAACTTCCGCAAACCTAACAATACCCATGTCAAACGCAACGACTTCATCCTGTACTAACCATCTACCTCTAACCTTTTGACCCATAGTAGCCGCAGGGGTTAGACCAAAATCCAAACCAATATACAAAGGATAACCAGCAGCAACAGGGATTTCCTCTTTAGCAACGTGTGTGTCAGTAACAAACATAGGATAGATTGGCTTACCGTCCTGTATAGAACCCAAGCGATTCATAACATAAACATCTATCCAGCTTTTAGTCTTACCTTGAATAAGATTAGGATAATAAGACCCCATCATGTTCTTGGTATTTTCTGCGCTCTTACTAGGCTTGTAGGCATCCACTTCGTTCTCGTCGTTCTTAACTTCAATCATACCAGCGGGTTGCGTAAAGAATGACCAGTTGTCAGGCTTAACCAGCATCTTGGCTTGCTCTCGCGGTATGTGATCTGGAATCGGAACCTCACCAGACATGATCGGCCACCAGTGATCTTCCTCTGGTGCATTGGTATCAGCAATAACTCCTGTCCAAGACGGCCCTCCCTCACGCATAGAAGGAAAGCGACCAACGCGCATAGTACACGCATCCATAATAGACTTGGGTATTTCCCTAGCTTCATTAACCCAAATGCCAGTAAGCTCTAATGACAATAACTTCTTAACGTCTTCGGGCCTATCAAGAGCTAAGAACAAAACCTCAAGATCAATGTCACCCTTTTTAATGTGATGAGTGTACGGAACCGACCAAGTAAACTTACCCCAATCAGCTTCGGGAAACCAATCAAGCCAAGTCTTAATAGTAGTGGTTCTAAGCTGCGGGTTGGTATTACGAATGATTGCCCATCGGCTTCTGCGTATACCCTTGCTATTCTTTTCCTGACCAAGCGCCCTGCGGAATACCTCAATGCAGCAACCAACAGATTTGCCAGAACCTACAGGACCGCGAATACCACGAAAGAATGTATTGTCTTTCATAAACGCCTTAAGCGTTTCTCCGTCTGGTTTGTATTTAAAATCAACCACAGTACTGTCTGCCAAACCTCAACATTCTATCAACAGTCTCAGGGGCCATGCCATCAATCATCTTATCGCATTCCCTGTCAGTAGCAAAGTCCAGCGGCACATACGTTAGATGAACCTTTCTAACTATCTGCCTAAGTACTTCTAGCTCTGCTAGGGAAAGGGTAGATATAAAACTCATGTACGATACTGCCTTACTTTTTTAGCAATAGCTTTCGGTTGAGCCACAAACTGCTTACCCTTAGCCTTGCCCTTTCGTTTAGCTGCGGTTGTAGCTGCATATTCAGAATCACTAAGAGCAGCAATAGCTTTACTAGGTAAGTACCGTTCACCAGTGTCACTAGATCGCTTGCCCGACTTGGTGCGCCACTTCTGCTTACCCCAGTTTAATAATGATCTCTGAGGCTTCTTCATTTGTAACCGCCACCCGCAGCTTTATAACGCTTCGCTAATAACTGAGCCTTACGCGCCGACCACTTGCCAGCGGCAGTACCTTGTACATTTGCAGCCTTAATGCGCTTGAATAAAGACTTCCGCATTGTGGGCTTAGTGTAATTACCAGCAGCATTAACCGCCATTACTTTTTCTTTCCGCCTTTAGGCTTCTTAGGAGGACGCCCAACCTTAGTTCCGTAAGTTCCTTTACCACTAGGCATTTGCTTTATTCCTTTTACTAATTGCTCTAGCCTTCGCTCTTGCGTCAGCTTTTGACGATGCGCCCCATACCTTTAGGCTGAGAAGAAGACGAGTCGGCTTTCCTTTTTCGTCCCTTTCGGGGCCTCTCATGTTTCCCATCCGTGCTAGGAAGCTGGCTCTTCTTGGGTTGTCTCCGCTTTTTACCGGAGCTTTCATGCCCGTCCCCGCTCGGCCCTTGGCGTTTAAGCCCCCCTTCGGGTTCTTGCCTTCCTTCCGTGTCCACGCTGGTGTTGCCATAATGAATCCTTAATACCGATGCTAATACGCCAGCCCTCACTGACTCTTTCTAACCGCGTTAAACAAAGAAGTTACTGTCTTGGCATTCTTCTTCTGCCAAGAAAGATTAACCTTGGGGCTAGTGGAAATTAAATCAGCACCCTTAACAGACACCAAAGGTAAAGCATCGCCCTTCTTATACTTGCCAATATCCTTGGCAGCAAAAACACCGCCATCAGAATCCTTCCTAATAAACTTAGAAATAGCCCTCAACATCGCAGCGTTAGTAACAGCGCGGTGCTTACCTGCAGACTTCTTAGCCTCTTTAGCCATGTCAACCATATCAATCTCCTATCACGTCTTGGGCATCAACTTGCTCTTTAACAAAGACTTAGGTGTGCGACCTAGCGCAGAACCAATACCAGCAACACGACCACCACCGCGAATACTTCCAGCAGCACGACCCCTATCACCCTTCTTAATAAGACTCTTAGGCTTTTCAGAAGAGTAAGAAGCTAACTTGTTCTTCTTCTCAAACGCATCTAGCTTCTTAGCTGCATTCTCCGTTTGCCTTTGATAAAAATCAGCTTGCCCCCTCAACTCAGGGCCAGTCTTGTTTTTAGTCTTATCTAACCAATTGCTAAAGTCACGCTGAATAGCCCGAAGCTCATTCTTTAACTTAGTGTGCTGTTTAGTAACTTCACTCATATTAATCTCCTGTTCAACAAAACCCCTAGAGCAAAATAATATTTTTGCAAAGGTACTTTTTTTAAGAATAATGTGAGTGAGTGATCTCTAGCTAATAAGTGTCGCCCGTTTTTGACCCCACCCCACCTAACTCAGGTCAATGCTAACACGAATGTCCCCAGCAACTTGCACTTGGCTGCGATCTATCGGCTTAAATCCAGCGCGATCTAATATGTCTTTACTAGCCTCAAGCTGAACGTACTCTGATCTAGCTCCCGTAGCCAAGTTCATAACACGTGCTGCAGCCACAGTAGCATTCATACCAAGCTGTTCGTTGACCCGTTGCATCATGTAAGACTGCACATGCGGTAAGCGTATCGTTTTGCTTGCTGTTACTCTTCCAGATTCACCTTCGGCGTATCCTGCTTCTGTAGCAGCTTCGCGCAATGTGCATCCTGTCGCTACGAGCGTATCCACCAGACACGTTTGTTTCTTGGTTAGTTTACGTTGTTCTAACATATCTATATCCTGCTATTGCCCCCCCTCACCCTCTCCCCCCCACGGTTAGCAGCGCTGCATCAGGTCTGTCAATCCTATCCTATCCTATGTTGCATAAACCCATACCAATGCACAGTCATTCTGCTATTGACGGATATTGCGTTTACTCTTCTTAAGGTGGAGCTGTTAACCTTCCACTCATGAATGGACACTGAAGAAGTGTCCACCCTAAAGGGTGAGTACAAGGGCTATTCCTTACGGTAGTCAAAACCCTGCGGGGCTATTGAACGGGCTATGGCCCGTACATATTGATCTTTTTAGATAGTGTGATTGCTGTTAACCGCGCCTTGCGCGGGCAATCTCTTTCAAGGAATCTTGCGAGATTCCGTTGACCTTACCGCTAAAGAATATTAAATATATAAATATATGCATATTTGTTACGACAAATTGTCGGCGGGGGACACGGCACTAACTGATGGCTCAATGTATATCTAGTACCAATTTCCGGTCTTACATTGACGCCTGCCTGCTTGAAGAAGCAGGCCGACCCCAATCTAAGATTCCATCGCGATGGCAAGGTTGACCGCAGACGCGGCTCAACTTGCTTCAAATTGGTACTAGACATACACGGCCTAAGGAGGCCGCCCAAGTGGGTTGAGCCATAAGTGAGCTTGGTCCCTGTTCCCGCCGAAAATTGGCCGGAACAAATCTGGTTTGGTTCAGTTGGTTGGATCAAATGTAATATTATATATGGAGAGAACTATGTCTAAATCTACGAATATTCCGCAGAATGTAGCCGATGCGATTGATGCAGCAAACGCAACCGAAGTATCGCCGTTAAATCTGGCAGCTAGCTTGTCATCTTATTTCTATGATCCGATTACATATGGCAGAGAACAGAAGACTTGGAACACGCACAGCGCTGGTCAGTACGCCGTTGTTACTGGCTTGCTGAATAGCCTTAACCGTCGGATTAATAGCAAATCCACCAGCTATTACACCAAAGTAAACGGCGAGCGCGTTAAAAAGTTTATTGGTATCAAGGCAGAGTTGCGGCACAATATCCAACTTATCAAGATGTTTGAGCGTGATAAGTATGACGGCGATAAGCAGCGCGTTGAAACCAAATGCGACCAGCTACACAGTGAGCTATTGTTAGCGCAACAGCTATTTAATGCGCTTGCCGATGTGCACCACGCCAACACTGGCAAAGAGTTCAAGGCATTTGATCTGCAAGAAACGCATGACGATGACCCCGACAAAACAGCGGATGACAAGACAGCTAAAAAGAACCTGTCCACATGGGAGCAAGCAGCAGCATAACAGTACCACATAACAAAACCCTATGGGGCTGCCTTAATCGGTGGCCCCAAAATTTTTTCGCCGCTGGCGCGGCGAATCTGGCAAGGAGATAGGACAATGAGATATCCGAAATGGGACGATTGGCTAGGTGGTATCGCCATCATAGTAGTAACGTTGTTTATCCTTCTCTGGTAATACAGCGTTACGATAGGACAGTAGGCGCACAACATCACACCCTGCGCTTGCGGTGAGGCCCTTCTCTGAGAGTGAGGGGAGAGGGGGTGTGTGTGTGTGATGTGATGATCTGTTGTGATAGCGGGTCATTTTAATTTTAAATGCAATCAATGGAGATTGAAATGTTAGATACTATGAACACTACAGACTGGGACTTTGCGATTGACATGGAGCCATGCTTAGACATGCGCGGCAATGAGATACCTAAGATGCGTAACTTAATACGCACTGACACAGGTGAATCGCTTGGCACTCACAAGTCTAAGTATAAACCAATCACGCACAGTGATGCGGTCAATTCAATCATGGACTCAATCAAACAGGCTGACATTAGCTCAGACTACAGCGTTAAGACACACGTTGCAGACAACGGCGCTAAGATGCGGCTTGAGGTATTGTTCAACGACATTATGTTAGAGGACGCTGAGGTAAATGATTACATTCAGTACCGTGTTCAAGCATACAATAGCTATGATGGTAGCTGGGCCTTCCAACAATCAGCAGAAGGCTTTCGTTTGTGGTGTCTCAATGGCTGCACTACAGCCGAAACCGTGTCCAAGACATGGGCCAAGCATACGACTAACGTAAGCGTAGATAGTTCGGCTCATAAGATAGCTGATGGTCTTGAAATGTTCCTTAATAGCAAGGGAGTATGGGAAGCATACAGAAGTACACCTGTCACTACCGAACAAGCAGAGTCATTCTTTAAAAAGACTGTATGTAACGTACAACACAAGGCAAGTCATGCTAAGTTTAATGACAGGCAGTTACAGAATCTACTGGGTGGCTTTGATAATGAGCGAGCGCAGTTAGGTAATACCAAGTGGGCTTTGTATAACTGTCTAACATCATGGGCTACACACACGGACGAAGCCAAGTCGCCAGAGAATGCGAGACGTATTCGTGAAGCAGCCATCATCAAGGCCATGAAACACAAGTCATGGTTAGAACTAGCGTAAGGAGAAAGCGCATGTATTCACTAAGTATTCACAATGTAACTAAGGTTGAGCTTAAAGTTACCAAGCTATTCAATAACTTTGGCAGTCGTGATCTTGAGATTACTACTGTAGATTATGAAGGCAAAGAGACTCAGCATACTATTGGTTTGTATGGCAAAGGTCATGCAGATTTAGTGCCTATTGTTGATGGCTTAGTTACACATCACTATGCGGATGATGACGATGATACTACACAAACAGCAGCTTGAGTTTGTAGCTGATATGTTGGGGCGGTCAGTTAGCTGGCCGTCTCACCTTCATGTCTTTGCTGACGAGTTGGAACAAGCCAATCCTCGTTTTAACAGAGATAAATTCATTCAACGTGCAACCAAGGCTTGGGAAGATCAGCAGCCTTTAGTGGAGATAGACGATGACATACCCTACTGATGATTGGGTAACTGCATACGCAAAATTACCTAAGCCTAGCTATTGCGGTACTTGCTATGGCAGGGGCGTAACGGAAAAGGATGTACCTGTTATTGATTATGTCAATGGTGGGTACATAAAGACACGTTATGAAACCTGCCAAGAGTGCGGCGGCGATGGCTGATTATCTTGAAACTTGGCCTGAGATTAAAGCAAGGCACAAGCGAGAGAAGATAGAGTTGCTGCAATCATTGTGTAATCATTACACTGTGGATGTAGCGGCTCATATCTTAAATACTAAACAAGCAACCCTTAGAAGATACGCTATAGATCATGGCGTTAGGTTCCTACGAAAGATACGGAATGGAAAATACAATTACGAATCACCGCATGAAGTTACTGTTAGCTGCAAAGATACTTGAAGTACGCAAGCAAATGATAACGACTAAAGCTCTTGCGGAAGTATCAAAGACAAGCAGACAGTCAGCAGTGGATAAGCTACAGCGAATGCACCCCACTTATTTTAACCGCGAAGGTTTAGTATTTCATTCCAGTACAGGCAGAGTGATGCAGTATTCTTTGACAGAAAAAGCAAAACAATTAATCAAGGAGCACTTGACCAAGTTTGCATAGTCGCAGTACTAGATAGCATGGATAGTTATTATGATATGCTAATTAAGAAAGCTGCGGAAGCTAATGTACCATTGGCTAAAGCCTTCATCAAAGCTGGTGTACCTACCTCTACATACTACAGAACTCTCAATGGTTCAGAGTTAAGGTACAGTACAGCTAAGAAAGTATGGAGAATGCTAGAGTTATTAATGGGCGCTCATCCTAATTACGACAAACGTAAACTTACCCCACCAAAATGAAACCTTACGACTACATAATAGGTGAACTTATTAGTAGGCGAAAAGACTTAAAGCTATCTCAAAATGATTTGGACTTTAAGATAGGATGTTCAGACGGGTTAGTGCAAAAGTGGGAGACACAGAAGCGTATACCTAGCGGCTTTATGTTATCATGCTGGATTGATGCGTTAGACTGTGAGTTACAAATTAAACAAAGGTAAGTCAGCTTACTGCGATCATTGCGATCAAGAGTGTAGGTATTATGTAGCTATACTGTCGGGAAAGTATCCTAAGACGCATTGGTTTCTGTGCATGCCTTGCTATGAGGAGGATAGATGGCAAACAAAAATAAAAACAAAGGGACTTACCATGAAAAATGGTTCGTTGAATGGCTCAAGTCAATCGGCGTTGAGTGCAAGCGAGTCCCCCTTAGCGGAGCGCTCGGTGGAGAATGGAGCGGAGACATTCACCTCACACTGGACGGACAAAGATGGTTGGTAGGTGAAGTTAAATACAGAGATAAGTCTAACTTCCCTAGTCCATTCACTGTCTTAGAAGGCAGAGACATAGCCTTTTATAAACGAAGAACGGGTAAACCTCAGACCTTAGTTATCATGTCAGGCGAAGAGTTTGAGAAAATTATACAAGGAGAATTGTTGCTATCAAAGTTTGAGAAAATTATAGAAGGAGAATAACATGGCAAGAAAGCCAAGGGTTCCAGACTCAGAAGAGTTTAAATTATTTTGGCAGTCATACCCAAGACGAATAGGTAAGGGCGTAGCGCGTGCAGCATTTACATTAGCGTGTGAAATAGAAAGTGCAGAAGTAATTATAGAAGCTGCACAAAAGTTTCAGTTAGTTAGTGTCAACACAGAGATACGCTTCATTCCTCACCCTGCTACATGGCTCAACGCAGAGCGATGGGAAGATGATCTATCACACTTTGATAGCAACAATAACTCACGTCTTGATGACATACTCAATGCACAGTGGGATGATAATGTGTTTAGCTTGGAGGATAAACGCAATGGCACAACTTGATTATAACTATAGAACACAAGCCATAGGCAAGTGGTTGCAAGCTACACTCAAGCGGTACACACCACCGCAAGGCATGACCAACGAAACTCTATTGCAAGAGATGAAGTTCATTGTGCAAGACGTCAATGGCATCATGCCCAATCATGTCAACGATGGCTTGATTGATTTGTTTTTAGAGAGAACAGACAGACAGGTACGCGCCATCCATGGAGCGCGTAACTGGCCGTCTGTCAAAGTGTTTGTCACTGCTGCCAAGTCTGCTGCTGACGAGACTAATCGTGCTGTAGCTACAGAAAATAAAAGCGAGTGGGACTTTAATCCATTTACTGCCATAGAAAAAAGAGTCAAAGCCAAAGATTATGTGCCAGTTGATTATCTATATGGTCGGCTATCGCATGGCTTGGTTCATACAACTACAGTTACAGACGATGAACTGGATGAATACAGGTTTACCTACGAGACTAGACTAAAGGAGGAACAAGGTGACAAGACCGCCAATGCAACGATTGAAGAGCTTACCTCTAAGCACAACACGTTTAAACAGGATTGGCATATTAGAGAAGCGAGTGGAGAGACTGAATCACCTGATAGAAATGCAGATAGAAAGGGACGGTGGCAGAAAGCAAGACATGAGTATATCCCAATGGCGCAGCGAGTTGGTGCTAGTGCTTGAGGAATTATTTAAAATAGCTGTTGATGTTGCTGCACATATGCAGTACAAATAGCATTGATAACAATGGAGAATGTTATGAAACGTACAGGATTTATAGGTGGATCTGACTGTGTAAAAATTATGCAGGGAGATTGGTACGATCTATGGCAGATCAAGACGGGCAAGATACCTAGCCCTGATCTTAACGACAACCTTGCGGTACGCATGGGTAGTTACACTGAGTCATTTAACATGCAGTGGTTTGAGGAAAACATGCCCAAGCGTGACATGAATGATTACCTAGTTCACAACCATCAGTATGAATATGAGCGCAATGTTGATGGCGTACCTATGAAGGGTACGATTGATGGCATGTGCCGTGGCTCTATCGTTGAGTGCAAGCATACCAATTCATACAACACTATGGATGCGTTGATTGAATACTACATGCCACAGTTGCAGTGTTACATGAAGCTGTCTGGCAAAGACGGATGCTTCCTCTCTGCTTTTTTTGGCAACAACAAGTGGGAGTGTTCGCATATTGCATGGAGCGAGTCATACTTTAACCTTATGATGACTGCGATCAAACAATTCTGGCATCATGTAGATACAGATACAGAGCCACTTGGCTACGATCAGCCAGCAACTATGAAGATAGATAGCATACCTGTAGATGATATGATTAAGCGTGATGCCAATAGCGACAATCACTTTACATCTATAGCTCACGATTACATTGGCAACGAAGCCTATGCCAAATCGTTTGAGTCAGCAAAGAAAAGTCTCAAACAAATGGTGGGAGATAACGAACGGGAGGTGTACTGCGACTTGTTAACTATACGCAGAGACAAGCGCGGGTCACTTAGAATATCAACACGCAAGGAGAATGCACATGGTTGAGAAAAGAAAACACGGACGTCCAAGTAAAAAAGATCAAGAGCTTAGAGCTATGCAAGTTAAAGGCACTTACAAAGATAGCATTGCTGTACGCAAAGCAAAAGCAAAAGATCAAGCACAAAAAGAACTTAATCAAAGACATGAAGGCGCTGTTAATCTACGGTATGTAGCTGAGCGCCTTCGTGACATAAAAAATATGGACGAAGTAGAAGCATTCTACAAAGAGTGTGTCTACAATATTGGTATCAACACACTGCGTAATGGAGAAGCAGATGGATAACCTAGACATATGGAATAGGGTTGAGCAATCAGACCCTAAATTCCTAAAGCAAGTGAGCTTTGGCGCACGATCATTTACAGCTATTGATCCTATGTATCAGATACGCTGCGCTACTGCAGAGTTTGGCCCCATTGGTAAAGGGTGGGGCTGGATCAACCAGACTAGATTTATTGATCTATCCAACGGTGACAAGGCTGTAGTTGCAGACGTACAGGTATGGCACGGTGAGTTGGTCAATGCCTTTGGCCCCTTTACTGGGTGCCGTAAGTTCTTTGATGCAGCCAAGGGCAGACTTGCCGAGGATGCACCGAAGATGGCTGTCACTGACGGCCTAACCAAAGCCCTATCACACTTAGGGTTTAACGCTGACGTTTTCCTTGGGAAGATGGACGGCAACAAGTACGCCGCAGATAGCGGCAGCAAAACCGCTGGCAATAGCTGGTAAATACAGGAGCCAAAAGCATGGCAGAGTACGACAACACTAACTCAGGTGCAGCATTCAAACCATTTGATACGCAGCGCATGATACTACAAGGCAAGCTCAACAATCAGGGTCACGATAGTAAGATCGTACTTGTAGCAGATCAGACAAAAGCTGGCATGAAGATCATTGAGGTGTATCAAAAGCTAGGCGTTATGTTTGAGAACGATAAGAAGAGCAATGAGAAAGCGCCTGACTACTCAGGGCCAGTAGATAATACCAAATTAAAACTAGCAGGTTGGAAGAAGTCTAAGGATGGTGGCAACTATATGTCTCTCGCCCTCTCAGAAAGCCAACAGCAACAGACTCAGAGTCTTGATAAGGCCAAGGTGCCTGAGATAGACTTTGACGACGAGATACCTCCGTTCTAATGTCTGGTGATAAAATTGAAAGACCTTTGTTTAAAAGGATAGGAGAAATGACTAATACAGATTGGGAAAGAATAGAATCACAACCTGCTGTAAGACACGAATTTGATCCTGATGAACCACACTTTGATGGAGATGACTATGTGCATGAGCGTGACTTCAACAGGCTCATGCCACAGTTACAAAAAGTAAAACAATACATGGAGGAAAATGATTGGGTTACGCTATCTGAGTTGAGCAATGCAACGGGCGCACCAGAGGCAAGTGCAAGCGCTGCATTGCGAGACTTACGCAAGAAGAAGTTTGGCTTTCGTACTGTATCAAGACGATACGAAGGCAACGGACTCTATGCTTACAAGCTAGAACCGGCTGACTACAAAGAGCCAGTAGAACCAGAGATAGCAGACGATTGGTGGAAGCACATATAAGTCTATTGAGTTGTATAAAATTATGCGGTATATCGTAGTCACCCGCATAAGATTGTAGTTTCTCCCTAGTCTTATGATCTTCCTCCCTTGGGCGGTGATGTTTCTCCATTGCATCATCGCCCTTTTTTTATACCATCAATTCAAAATGCGGTGCATCTATAAATGGTCTGCGACCTTGCGATCTGCGTAAATCTATATAAGCATTCATCGCACCCTCGGCAGTAAGATCGCAGCCACCAATGTCATTGATATGCCAAGCTGCGCCCCACCTTAACGGAACCTTTTCATAGCCAGCACCCTCTGCCATAGCGTCAGCTATCTCGTCGTATAGATTAAGCTCCCATCTGCCGCCGCCATTGTAGGCCATAAGATCAACAGCCAAACCATCCAAGTGTTTACTCTTCATGGTCTGCGATGCACCAGAGGCAACCAACTTACGCTGTTCAGCCTTGGTACGGATGCCACAGATTACAGAGAAGTCTTGTTTAGTTACAGTAATAGCATAGTAAACAATGCGTTGAAGCCTGTCATCTACAGTGCCTAACTTCTGCAAGCTGCGCTTGCCTAATACATAACCCATTACTTTTTAAATCCTCTCATTGTTCTAATGCCAAAGCTGGCGGCTATACTTGCATACATACCCCACTGTACCCACAGCGGTGTAGTCTCAAGATTAGCAAAGCCTTGTGCCATTACGTCCTGCATAGAAGGAATGAAGTTCATCAAAAGAATAGCTACAAACACTACTGTCCATAGCTCGTCCTTCCACGAATCCTTACTGGCCTCTATAGCTGACTGTTCCCAATCAGTTTCAGAGGTAGCCTTCTTCAATGCTATCTCAGCGTTAGCTTTTTGTACTGCTGTCTTACCGTCTATGTAACTACTAGCAAGACCACTGATCGCAGTAACAATACCGCCTATCATTTTTCGTGTGACAACCAGACAGCAAATGCTCCTGTCATGGCACCTGTAACTACAGAAATTAATGAAGCCTGTTGCGTTGATATGTCAGGCATAGATAAGGCCCACTCAATGCAGCGCACATAAACTACAGTCATTACAAACATCATAAAACGAGGTAGAAGTTTGTACTCTAGTATCTTAGAAAAAACTATTGTCATTCAAAGCCTCCTTGCAAGCCTTCCATTATCTCTTTGACAGTTGGACGCCGCTTTACATTAGGAGAATAACGACACTGAAACTGTCTCGGACACTCTTTAAAACTAAAACTTGGGTAGTGATACCCTATCGTATTATTTGGCCCTTTGTAAATGCAAACCATTTCGCCTTGTATCTTAGTGCGTTTAGCTAACTGGCAAATAACAAACTCAGGATTAACCAAACCAGCATAAAAATAAGCAACAAGAAAAATCATTTAGTAGCCAACACAATTAAATAAATTCCACCACCAAGCAAACCAATTATACCTAAAGACAAAGCAGCTATAGCAGCATTATTAGCTATTTGCCTCTTAGCTTCCATCGCAGCATACACAGTTTCTTCTCTTTCCTTACGAATTTGTCTACGCATTTGCAACATATCGTCATATGTTGATGGGCCGAAGCGCATGTTAAGCATAAACTTAATCTCTTTCTCGCGTTCAAGCAGAGTCTTTTTGCGGATAACAATGTCCATTGCTTCCTGTTCAATGTCACCGCTATGAGAATGTTTCTCTAAAAGAGTAGGTTTCTTACGTTGAGATTCAGCTTTAGATATGTCAGCAACAGCAGAGTACCAAGAACCGAGCTGTTTGCTTACGTCTTCTAGCTCACGACCAGCACCAACAAGAGTCTTAATACTTTTAAATGCAACATTGGCAGCAGCAAAAGCAGTAACAGGATCAATCATAAACTGTTACCTCATTTGGATTTACCTTCTGAGGAATACAGTAAGCAGTGCCATAGTCATTAGATTGTGGGTAGCCAAAGCGACGAACTAACTCTTGAGCATACCAGTTACAAATATCTACTCGCCTAAAATAAAGTTCAGACTTTATAGGGACGCGCTCTGCTCCCATGCCGAGATAAAGAACAAGAACAAAAACATGTACCACATGCTTACCCCATCCTGCTTAGAATAGTTAAAAGCATAATGATAGTTGCACCAGACGTGGCTATAAGCACAGTTTCAAGTCGCTTGATCCGAGTAAAGACTTCCTTGAATTGGATTCTTACTTCTGTCTGCAAAGCAACTACATCCTTTTCTAACGCGGAAACACGATCATTTATATCTGGCATTAGCTAGGCTCACTTGGCCAAGTAACAGAGTTTGGAAAGCCAGCTTGTGTAGGTATGTCACGTAATGCAGCACGATAAGTTCGCCATGCGTCTGACATCGTAACATCACTGTTAGCCATCCAATCGGTAGCAGCTAGTTTAGCGTCACGCTCTTTACGAACTTGAGCAGCGGCCCTGTCATTAGCCCCTGCCGCCCATGCTTGTTCTTCCGCATCACGTGCGGTTTCTTCTTCTGCTGTAAATTGTACTCGTTGCCCATCTATGTTGTGGTATCTTGGCATCTGTCTCTCCTATGAGTTTACTATTCCAAACATAGTGATTTCGCCTGAGGCTATGTTACCACTAGAAAATTGAAACCTAATTGCATCAACATCTGCCGCAACTAAATGTACCTGACCGTTACCATGCGTCCTATTATAAGCAGGCCCAAGAATATCGCCATTGGATTCAGTAACAATCATACTGGGTTGAGCATATGTATAACCTGTATTGTGAGGCGCATACAAATAAAATGTACCAGCTATACCGTTTTCATTAGTATCATTACCAACTAATCTTGCTACAATAAAGGCATTTGCGTCAGTAATTCCATCGTAATGATAATTGGAGCCACCGCCATCGTAGCTACTGCCGCCATCAGAACTAACTACACCTCTTAAATATGTATTATCACTTTCTGGTATAACGTATTGAAACCAAAATTGATAGTGATCATATTTACTAGAATCAAACTGGGTAAAACTGACGTTTGCTGCATTTGAGATAGCACCAGATGAGGCTATAAACTCCATACCCCCACCACCAGCAGCAGCCCAAGTTAGACCACCAGTGTTACCCGATTGTGCGGTCAGCATGTAGCCGTTTACTGGGCTGTTGCTGACCTTGAGATTAGCTTCATCTACTACATTGTCAGCAATGGTTAATGCGCCAGAGCCAGTGACCTCTCCTGTGTGTGTGGCATTTGTAGTTTTGGCAGTGTTGGCACTGACAGCGGTGTTTAAAGTTTGCAAGTCAACGCCGTCTACTGTGCCTGATACTACTACGTTGCCTGTTACATTGATGCCATTAGATTGCGTTTGTAAGACAGTGGCATTGTCGTGATACAACCGCACATAACTATCTTCTACGCATCGTATGTAGGTATCATTATTAGATGCCTTTAAAGACATTACTGTGCCAGATATATTTAAATCACCTGTGCCTGACTCTGCAATGTACGAGCTATTATTAGAGGAACTATGATAAATTTTTAGATCTTCGCCGTCACCAAATTTGGCTATGACGTTATCACCCGCAACTAAGTTGCCCGTTATCGTCCCGCCAGATAGCGGCAAGAAACCAGAGCCAGCAGTTACGCCCTGCTCCCATGCGCTGCCAGTATAAACTTTAAGAGTATCACTTGACGTGTTAAAAAATAAATCACCAGCATTGAGATTGGAGCTAGGGTCAGAACTCCCGCTAGAATAAATCTCAGAAAATGCGGTAATACCAGATAAATTTGTAGCAACGGTATTGACGTTTGATATAGAGCCAGACACGTTTGACATAGCTGTGACGTTTGCTGATGTCGCAAGCGTGTTCATATCGGACACAATGTCGGACGTTGCTAAAGTGTTCATATCTGAAACAACATCCGTTGTTCCAAGTATTGCCATATCAGCAACCGCTGCTGAAGTGCCAAGTAAGCCCATGTTAGTAACTGTAGTTGAGTTTCCTAATAAACCCATTGCAGTTACATTGGCGGAAGTTGCCAATGTATTCATATCAGATACAATGTCACTGGTTGCCAATGTATTCATATCAGACACAACATCACTAGTGCCAAGAATAGCCATGTCTGCAACAACATCACTAGTGCTAAGTATAGCCATATCAGCAATTACAGCACTAGCGCTAAGGTTAGACATATTTGTAATTACTGTACTATTGCCAAGCAATCCCATTGCTGTGACATTAGCACTAGTGCCAAGTAAGCCCATGTCTTCAATAACAGCAGACGTAGCAAGTAAGCCCATATCCTCAATAACAGCAGAAGTGCCAAGAAGATTAATAGATGCAGTAACATCTGCTAAAGATTGGACGGCAGTAATAGATGGACCTGCTTCAACAGCACCAGTGCTTGCGTTAAAGCCAAGAACAGTCCCTTTGCGACTAGCTAATAATGGCAATGTTGTTGAAACACTTGAGTCTGAATCAGAAAGAATTAATCCACGATCAACAGAATCTTTAAGATCAGCGGCAATAGCAGTAAAGCGATCTAGCTCAGTATTAAGCGTAGAAATCTGAAACGATCCAGACGTAGGAAAGTCAGTTGTTCTAGCAAGCGCAATGTCTCTAGTAATAACTACAGTGCTGCCGCCAGTAGCTCCTGTAACTGATATAGCTACTGCACCAGTAGAACCACTACCACCGCTTACACTGTAATGCGTGGTAAGAGTTTTCTTAGTGCCATCAACATACACATTAAGATCAGCATCATCAAAGAACTCAAACGATACAGTAAACGATGTTTGTGTAGCGCCCTCACTTACAGAGTAAGATACACGCGCTGCGTTTTGCGCTAAACTAATAGTCATACTGCACTCCTTTTGGTTCTGCTAACAGTAGATAAAACCCATAGCAACGCACAATTATTCTGCATCATCAAACGAATCTCCTACAAAGTTTTTCAAATCACTCGCCATGTTTTTAGTAAACATATTCCATATTAACGGCGTGTTTCTAACTGCCATTTCAGAACCAGTAGAGTAGTTACCCCTAGCAAACTCCTGCATCATCTTAACATAGTTGTATGTATAGTCTGCTGGCGCACCAAAGATAGACACAACACCACCTACTGCGTCAGGCTCAGATTTAAACTTAGGTTCAAAGGGTGTGGGATTAACTAAGTCAAATGACATACCCATATCTAAGCTGCGGTAAAACATATCGCTATACAAAGCTGCAAGACCTGAGAAATCAAAAGCTCTTAATGCTTTATCTTCTGCATCCATTTCATCCCATGCCCAGCTTGGTGTTCTAAACTTAACAATGTGATAACCAAAGAACATACCCATCACTAAATGAGCAAAGTTATTACGCACCATACCTTGAGCATAGTTAGTTGTGATCTTGTTAAACGCACCCATTGTGTAGGTGTAAAATGTAAAAGGCAAAGAAAGTAATGGGCTTTCTATTTCAGCATACCCTTTAACTCTATTGCTTTCCTTCATGCCAACTTGTTTACCAACGCTCATAGGTACATAGCTTTTGCCAGACATCATAAGGGGCTTGTCAGCAGGAGTACCCATAATAATTCTGTTCATAACACCAGACCTTAAAGCAGAACGAAATGCAGTAAGCGCGCCTTCGTCTAGCCATGCGTCAGTGTTAGGCAAATACAAATTATTCTTAGTTGTTTCTACAGGAGCTTTAGCAATTCTTGCCGCTAAATCAGGAGTGATATTATATCGGGCTAGAAATTCCTGTTCCCACTTAGAAGCGTTACCGCCAGCTAAACGAATTGATGCCTCAATGATAGTATGGCCTCTAAACAAAGCATCCATATGTTTAGTTGCTAGTGTAATAGGAGCCAAAAGATTTGCTATATAAAATCCATTGTTAATTTTATCAGTCATTCCATTAGCAAATGGATCTTGCGATATGTTTTCCATCTGCCGCATGTGAGCAGTGCCAGCTATAATCTCTATACCATCGCCAGATTTATTTAACTCTTTACGAGCCATCTTTAAACTATTGCCATCAGCCAGAGAAACTAATCCCTTAGCTATAATACGCATTTCATGATCCATAAATACGTTAGCAAAGTCACCAACAGCAGCCACACCAGCACCACCAAGATAAGTCCATTGTGTTGCAGTGCGTAACCAATCGGCAGTTCTAGCTTGTATACTGTCAGGGTTAGTAAGAACGCGACCTACAATCCTATCGTAACTAGCAACAAACTCTTTGTTTACCATGTCTATTGTTTTTTCAGAAGTACCTGCAGATTTCATTTCTTTAGTGTTAGTTGCAATCAAATCATCTAATGTAGCTGGCTTGCCGCTATCAGTTCTAAACTGCCGAGCAAAAGCGTACTTGGGTGCAATCTTAGAATGATACGCAATCATAACCTGCTTAAGATCGGTAACTATATAATTTTTAATTTTTTCATTAGGTATATCTAACGCTCTATGAATCATGTGCTTTGATCTACCTGCGCCAAAGTAAGCACCTTCAAGACCATCATCATCTATTTCATTCATAATCTTAGCAACAGTTTCTTTAGCCCTGCCCCTAGCCATTCGCTCACTGCCGTCTAAAACCTTTTCAACAAAGCGTTCTGCCTTGTCATCCCAAGACCAAATGCTAGGATTTTCTATGTAATGCTGTGTAATAATATTCTCAAAGCCCTCGCGGTCAGCATCAATAGCTCTACGATTAAAGTAACGAGGGAAGAACGGCTCTCTCAAGCCCTTCTCAACAGCCGTGCCATCAAGGTAAGCATTAACATTATCAAGGCGCTCACGCATTAGTACAGTGTGCGTGTCAAGGTTTTCTATAGCACCCCTAGCCTTAACAGTTAGCTTTAAATCATCTAACACTTTAACCGCATCCCCTGCAGTTTTAGTTACGTTAGATACATTTAACGCATTTTTAAAATCATTAACTCTAGCTTTAGCTATAGGTATCTCTTCTTCAAGCCTTGCTTTAAATGCGGTTTGCTTTGCCGTTAAGCCTCTATCTTTAAATGTTTGATTAAGTTTAGCTAACAAATCTTGTTTCTTAGAAAGGTCTGCTTCTGCTTTGGACAATCTACCTGTTAAGTAATTGTTATTGCTTTTAATTATGCCTTGAGTAACAGACTCCATACTGGTCAATCGGCCTTTTATGTCAGACTTTCTTCTAACAAGAACATCGTTAAAGCCAAGCAAACCTACATCATTAAGCCTTTGATCCCATTCGTCAAAATATTTACGCACTTGTTCTAAGGCTCTAGCCTCAAGCGGACTTACATCAGACGCTTTAGTTAAATACAAATTAACTATGTGCTGCCCAAAATCTTCAAAGGTTAAGTTTTCTTTGCCTCTTATCTTTTTAATTTTTTCAATAGCGTTTTGTATAGGAACATCAAGCACAGTAGCACCGCCGCTTGGATTTACTTCTGACCATACATTGTGAATCTCACGATAAACTCCAACCCACTTGCCAGAAAGCTCACCAGACTCTTGAAACACAGAACGACCAATAGAGTTACCCGTTTGATTTAACTTAAAGCCAACGCCAGAATCGTTAATTATCTTTAAGAACTTTAGCTTAGTAATTGTTGGAGCATCAGATAATATTACTGACTTAACAGATGTAGGTAATGCCTTGTAAAATATAGACTCAGTAAACCAAGACCCCATGAAATCAAGATCAGTAGATTTAAGATCAGGCATTTCATCTGCAAGAGTTACAGTTTCTGCTTTACTAGATGATCCAAGCTGACCCTTTGTAAATGGTTTTGTTTCTGTTGGCATGACAGGGCCAATAAAATCTGGATCACCAGCACCAGCAGGAACAGCGTCTATGTCTTTTTGGAATACCCTTGCTGCATTAAGAGTAGCTTGATAATTTTCTAATGTAGTCTTTTGCTTTGCATCAGAGTAAACACTAAAACCCTTACCAAGCGTTAATCCAAATATACCAGCTAAAGAAATAGCCATGGTAGTGTCTAAAGATTCTTTAACTAAAGAAGTCATTGCATCTTGACCTTCGGCCTGAGTAGCATTGAAACCTTCAATTACATTTCGTGCACCTTCAAACACAAGGGCTTCTGCGCCAGCTATTGCTGCAACCTGTTTAGCTTTAGACAAGCCTTGAAATTTTAACAAAGCGTTATCAACCTGAGACTGCAACGCCTTGTTTGCAAAAAACTTACCGCCAGATGCAGCAGCACGAAAGCCTTTCATGTAGATTAGCGGAGTAAATACCTCTGCAAAAAGGATAGGATCGGCAAGCATTTGCTGTAGAAATCCAGCTTGCTCTATAGCCCTCTGAGTTTCCTTACGATTAAGTAACTTTAAGTAATGCTCTTGAGCTTGGACAGCATTAGCTGAGTAATTAGATAGATACTGACCGTCATTAGATTTAATATCAATATTTTTTTCAGTTAAGAAATTGTTAAAATCAAATGTAGGATCGCGTTCAGTGTTGTTATCAAACACACTAGGCATGAGTAACTTAGCAGCGCCCTCTGCCGCAGGTCTAAGCAGTTGCTCTGTGTTGCTAATAAATGTTTCACCAAACGTAGGATCACCGCGCTTTAACGGTATTTTATTTGGAGGCTGAGAGCTTAATATGTTTTGTGGTAGTATCTCAGCCATTTTTAATTGCTCTTCTTAAATTTTTTGTAACCGCCAGCAGTATCTAAATCAATGTCATTGACAGGAAGTCCTTTACTTATTCGTTCTGATTCATCCATAGCTTCCCATTCGCTGCGACTATACAAAGACATTGCATCACCTAAGTTAAGAGCATGATGAAATCTCTTGCGCCAGTTAGATGACTGAGGTGTTGGTTTAAAAAACCTGCTTGTTATAAAATAGCCCGGTATAGGTAGCTTTGTAGGTAAACCTGCATCGGTGCGTTGCTCCTTGGACATACCTTTCCATTCAGCTTCAGTTGTATTTCTCATGTTTAACTTAAAGTTATTCATGACCATAGATATAGTGGCTGGCGGTTGTGGATTGTCAGGCGCTATCTCAGTAGGAATAGTTGTATTTTCTCTTGTAATTTTTTCTACTCTAGCAAATGGTTGAATGCCAGTTTCTGCCTTGAAGCTAGGTAAGTACTGTATGCCAGTTACTCCCTCAAAGAAGATGGGAACATGAGCTTCGTCAATGTAGCCCTCGTCTACAAGATCAAAGAAAATTTGTTTGTTTTCATTTTCTTCAAGCAACGAAGGATCGCGAACAAATTGTAAAGCAGACCTAGCTTTAGCTTCATCATCTGATACATCATGTCCAAAGCCCTCAACACCAATAAACATATTACGGGAGTTTACAAATGTACTAAATGAGTTTCCGTTATTTTCCTTAAACGCATTTTGCAATCTAGTTGTGTAAAGTTCATTCAAATGAGCTGTACTAGTTTTGCCTCTGTAATCAATAACATCAAAAGACATAGGAACTTTTACAGTATTTCCTTCTAGCTCAACGTCATGAGTACGTTGCACATAAGTACCAGCCTCAGTCAAAATCATTAAATCATAAAGACCATATTTTGTAGGATTAGGTTTTAACTTCCATTCTAAATCCACTCTCTTATCACCAGAAAGTATATTGTAAAAAGTTTGCTGAACACCAGATAATGCACCAAACAAAGGACCAATAGATTCACCTTCGGGCTGCATATCAACAGTTTTTAAAAACTTAACTTGCTCTTCAGGACTAAAACTTTGCGCCAGTGCTGCATTTATTTTAGCGTTCATAAAGGTAATTTCATCTCGCAAAAGCTGTCTGCCACCAGAAACTTTGCCGTCTACAGTAGGGCCAATAACATCCTGATCTTCTACAAAATGATTATCAATGTAGTATTGAACCCTAGACTTAACATCCTCTGCTGTAGATGCACCTTGAATAAACGCTTCCTTAGTTGCAAATCTAAGTAAAGTCCTAGATTTTAAGTCTGCATCAGGCCACGTTTCAGCAACCCATTCAGGAATCTTAGCATCAAGCACATCTTTACTGTAATCATTTATAGACATCTTCATTTCAGATTCACGGCTAAGAATTGTAGCAAGAGCTTCTGAAACAGTTTGTTGACTAAACTCTGCCAAGTCTTGAGCATAAGAAAGACGAACCGCTGCGTCAGACTCTTGATCTGTTAAGTTAGGCATTTGTGTTAGTATGTTAATTGGCTTGCCGTTTGTGTCAGCATTGTTAAGAGCATTGATTACATTAAGGATAGTTTCATTGCCTGACACCCCACCCGTTGCCATGCTTACCATTAAGTTCTTAAATGATTTAGGTAAGTGTCCAAGGTTAGCTAACTTTATAAACTCTTGTGAGTAAGCACTTAGTTGACCAAATTCATTCTGCCAAAGGTTTTGATCTTGATAATCAACAGGTCCATCTACAAGCGGGTCTAAGCGTTCTTCTACATAAATGTCTGCATCTGCTAGACTTCCAGTGCCATTCTCTACTCTAGCAACAGCATTCTCTCTATTTTGCTCTTCAGTAAATGTTTGCCAAAGTCCGTCATTAGTGTTTTTTATTGTACCAATAATAGTGTTTAAGTTACTAGCAAATGATGGAGTGCCAGAAATCTTTGCTATTGTACGAGCTAATTTGCTTGCTACAGTGTTTGTGTCCCCATATTTAGAATTAACAGCATCAATGCCTGATCTTCCTACAGCTATAGCTTCGTCAATAACCTTTGGACTAAGCCCCCTGCTATTAGTGCCGCTAGTTAAATCTTGTATAGCAACTGTAGAAATAGCAGTAGAATGATTTTGCATTAAAATAGATTTAGCTTCTTCTCTTGAAGTAGCGTTAAACTCTGTAGGAAAGTTTTTTTCTAACTGATTAATAAACTTAAGACTGTCTATTAAAAACTGTTCCTCAACAATGCCATTGGCTGCATTTAATTTGAACTCAGATTTAATTCTTTGCAACTCACTATCATATTCTTGAAAGATAGTTGCTAAATTACTTTCCAAAACAGCAATGGCAAGATCATCTACTTCTTTATACCAGCCGTTAATAACAACAGGAGTATGAAGGCCAGTAAGCTCAGCCATACTAACTATTTCCCTAAGCTCACCAATCTTATCAAAGGCAGTTGGCCCAATATCTTGTTTAAGATTTACCCTTGAAGTAATAAACCTAATGGCTTCATTTGTTTTTAAAGCAGAATCCTTTTTTGCTTGAGCGCTCTTTAATGCAGGTGCTTTAGAGGATAATAAGTTACTTGCCTTAACTCTATGATCGTTTGAAACAAGTCTAGGGTCTGCATTTGCAACATGATCATATAGCTCTTGAGCAAGAACCATAGCCCTATCTTTATCTGTTTCAATATCTAATTCACCTAACAGTGCGCCATACATCTCAAGATATGCTGGTTGATTTGCCAAAACAAATCTAGCATCAGCCTCTTGCTTGGCTAATCTAAGTTGAGTTTCAGCAGCTTTTTCTTCTGCTTTTGTTAACGTATCTAAATTAGCAGCATCATTAAGAACTCCATCTATATCAGCAACTAAAATATTTATTTGTTCAGGAGTATAGTTGTTTAAAATAAATTGAACATCCTTCCTTATTAATGTGTTAGGTATTTGTTTAAGCAATTCAGTATTAGAATTTAAACTGCTTAAGGAACCAAGAACAGCAGTGATAATTTTTTTGTCGTTATCTGTTGTACTAGAAGCTAAAAAACTAATTACAGTTTTGCTTAATAACCTTGCTGGCAATCGCATTGATGCCTTGCCCATGTTGTCTTTATTAATAACTGCCTCATTAGATACATTTTTAGTATGAAGTTTATGAGCATGGTATTGCGTTCCTGGGTTTTGTGAATCTAATAAAGCCTGAGTTTTTTCATTGTACTCTGCTATGTTTATAGAGTCTTGATCTAACACCTGACCATCAAACAAAGTTGAAAGTTTGTCTAAGTCTTGATACTTTGCATTGCTTTGAATTGAGGTAATCAATGATTTATATTCAGCTAACTCATCACCAAGCAAACCTAAAGCTAATGGGTTTTCTATAGCTGCGCTTATTGTAAGGATTTGAGACTTAGTTAAACCAGCAGTAACACTTTGCAAATGTCCAATAGATGATTTTGCTCTAGCAAGATTAAGCTGGTCCATAGACGCAAAATATTGAGAGACGTTTCTATCAAGTTTATAATCATCTTCAATAGCAGTTTGTGCAATTTTAAACTGTGCATCTATTTCTACAGAATCACCGCCAGCAGCAGAAAGCTCTATTGCTTTTCTCATTGTTACTTGTTTTGTATACTCTGCCGCATTCTTTGCAGCAGACTTAGCTGCAGCCCTTTCCGCACTTTGCAATGTCTTTGTAGCTTTAGCTATATAAACAGTACCAGTTTCCTGTATAAACTCGCTATACATTCCATTAGAAGAATCAACTAAGTCTTGAATATACCTAGACATTTCCTCATTAAAAACAGCAGAGCTAGGATACTTGTTTGCAAAATCTATGCCCTTAGTAGTTATTTCATTTGATATAGATTCTTCAAATCTTCTGTTAATAATATCTGTAAATGCACGAGCGCGTATAGAACCGTATTGCTCTGCAACTCTAAGAGCAACTGGCTTGCCTGTAGATGGATCAATAGAGATAACATCGTTTCTTGCTACGCCTAACGCAGCTTCTTGAGCTTTAGCTACTCCAACAGTTTTCTCATAGTCCATTGCGATATTGTTAATGGTACTAGCTGCATTGCTTACCGTCTGCCACAGTTCAGCCTCGCCAGTATTCATGCGAGTTACACCGATTGGTTTATTAAAAACCCTTTGAGTTTGACGAACTACAGCCATTTATTAACTCCTTGCCAAGTATCTTCTGTATCCAGAGCTAGTCCGTGTACCACTATTAAGTGGGGAAGTATCACCGCCACCAGCAGTAAAAGACAAAGATAGTTTTCTGTTTTGACTGTCTTGAGGTACATCACCACCAACCTGACCGTATTGATAAATACCACTAGTAACTTGTCCCATTGCATTAAAGTAACTAGCGCTCAAAGCATTCTTACCTGATTGCCTTGTTGCAGCAGCAGACAAGGTTAGAATCTTAGCTCTCATATTAGTATCAGACGCAAGCCTTTTAACATCTGTACTATAGATTTCTTCTTGCCTTTGTTTAAAAGCGCGTAGGCTTCTATCGCTCACATCACGACCAAGAACACCAGCAAAAAATGCGTCATTAGCTGATGTAGCCATAGCATAATCTTGAGCCATAGCAGTCATGCTTTGAGTAGCTTGGATTCTTGTCAATGCTCGTTCTCGTTCTAACTGTTTAGCTTCTTGCTCGGCTTGCGCTTTCTGCGCTTTGCCAGCTTTAATAGAACCTACAGCTTGAATACCTGTTCCAATTAAAATAGCTGCGCTTACTGGGTCCATTAGAATACTAACTCCGCTATTAGGCCATTAACCTGTAGAGGTAACGGCGCTGATTGACTAATAGTTACTTGTGGTGTCCGGCCATAACCCATCAATCTAAATTCTTTACGTCCTGTAACTGCAGTTTGTTCCTGAGATAAGTCATCATTAACCTGACGAATAACCAAGTTAGTGCCATTAACACTAATTGATAACGTAGAGTTAAGATCAACAATTACACTAGCAAGACTTCTAATCTTACCGCTTACAGGGCCAGCTTGCGTATTGGTATCTATAGGATTGGTCTTGAGAGTAACGTCAAACTTATACCCAATCTCTGCAGTGTTTAATCCCTCTACAGCACTGACATCAACATTGCCACCAGCAACAGTAAACTCACCAATATAGTTATTACCGCTAACAACATTAACAACAGCACCGTTTTCAAAGTCTGCTGAAACAGTGAAGATTCCATTGTTCGTACTTGTCGCGGTATAGGTCTTGGACATATCCATGTTAGAATCTGCTTTAAGTTCACAGAGTACATACCTCGTTGTATCGTTTCCCATTGGGAAGGCCACGTTAGCAAACACACGATCATCTATAGTAACTGTAGAGTGAAACAATCCTTGGCTAGTAAACTCAGCCCAGCCAGCACGTTGCTCTGCTCTGTTGGAATTAAACACAGCCATCTTACCAGATGCGTTTCTAATAAAGACATAACTTTCAGAACGATCCACAGCGCCGTAAAAGGTATTCATTTCTACAGGATTATCTATCAAATGAGAAGACAAAGAAGACACAGGAACAGCAGTGTAGGCTTCTTCTGAATCTGTAAACAAATACTCACGCACAATAGAACCACCAGCTTGCACAAAGATAGTAGCGCCATCCAAAACCTGTGGGCGAATAGAGTCGCTACCAAATGGTGTCTGTCTTCTAACCTGTGCGTTAGTAGGCGTAATAGGTTTATCTTGGAATGAAGGTACATACATTTCAGAAGATGCAGTAAACACCTGTAAGTCTCTGTTAGAAACTAAGTGCCTAATTTGCTGAACCTCACCAATGCTTGCAGTCAGGTGTATTGAGTCACTGTCGTTAGCATCACCAACATCAAAGTTATAATAGGATGCAGACTTACTCATCCAGATAGTATCTGGTTGCGCTATTGTACCAGCAAAGCAAAGTCTATTCTGATGAAAGGTAATGGCAGATGGAAAACCTCTAAGACTAGAGTATGATTGCTCTGCCCAATCCGTAGTAGGTGCAGCAGACGTTACCTTGGGAGAACCACCACCATCTACAGAAGCATTAGCAGAACCACCCGCCGTAAACGTATAGCTATTATCATCGGTTATGCCTGTAATAACTCTAGCACCGTTAAGATTGCTAGTAGAAATATTACCCACAGAAGCACATTCGGATAGTGTGACAGAATCCCCAACCCTCATACCATGATTAACATGCGTTACTTCTACTGTAGAGGAACCATCAATAGTTCTAAGTGCGTTAGCTTTAAGCTGCACAAACAAACTATCCAACACAGTTCCAGTAGCTTGAGTCCCAGACTGCACAGAAGTAATAAGTATTTCCGACTTATGATAAAGTAAGGTTACTCCAACATGCTTTGAGTCAGCATAATTGCCACCAGCTTGACTGCCAGTAGTATCAAAGTAAGGCACAGCAGCTTTGTCAGTAACACCAGCCTTTACTGTTCCAGCGGGATCACCAACAGCAGCAATCTGTGTAATAGTCTTAAAAAACTTAGTGCCAGTAGCAACACCAGCATTTGCACCAGTAATACTTTCAGTCTGAGCATCGCCATCTACATTTGTGCCAGTTACAGTAAATGATATACCACTATCATTACCACCAGATGTGATAGTAACCAGCCTACCGTACACAAACGTAACCGAGCCACCAGATGCCAGTGCGCCTCCAAGAACCAAGTTAGCATTATTGCCAACTTCCGCTGACACAGAAATACCATCATCATCTGTCTCTGCGCTAAACTCACCAATGGTTAAGGTAATACTACTACTTGTTCCGCTAGGCGTTAAAGATACACCCGCATTGTGAAAGTTATAGTAAGGCTGATAAATCTGCTCTTTGTCAGACCGAGTATCAAACGTAAATGTTTCTACTTGGAATGCAGTAAGGCTCGTTCTTACAATCTGCCTTGGCATAAACAAAGGATGACACACAAACAGTACATCACCTAATTGAGCAAAGGTGTATTCATGCAAGTAAGTATCAGAAAAAGGTAACGCTGCGCTATCAACATCAGCAGTAAGTGTAGCTGTTAATGATACTGCACCAGTAGACGGGTCAATAATAAATACGCGTACCTTAGCATTCTCCATAGAAACTATGTATTGCTCGTCATCTGAAAAGATAAACGGCATTAACCTAGCTTGCTGCGTCTTAGCAGAGTTGTATGTTATGTCAGTGTACTTGTATAAATTCTGCAAGCCAGCGCGTTTAATAACCCCACCCTCGGAGCGAATAAACATATTCTCTACTCTCTGAGCAGATGCCGTATAAACAGCAGTATCAGTTCGGGATGACAACGAAGGACTAACCTCACCGAATTGGAAGTTAGTTATCGGAACCTGTACCTTCTGCATTAGCTGCGCCTATTACTGATAAATCTTGATGTGTCCAGCCTACGTGTTGTTTGCGATTGTGAATCAAGACCTCTGGCTTTAGCCATAAGCATTGCGCCCTTTTGATCCATAAGCTGAGAAAGACTACCATCACGCGCTAGTGATACTGCAAATACAGATGCTAACTGAAACTGAACAGCCATTGTAAAGTAAGAAGGCCAATACTCTTCGGTAACTCTGTATGTATAATCTGCCACTACTTCATCAGAAGCATCGGCATCACAGAATAGATTATCACTGTAAGTTTGAAACTCAATGTTAAATCCATTTACTGTTAAGGCGTGGATCATAAGTGAGTTGTTTGGCATTTGATATGCTGCTTCATATCTGCCAGTAGGTGCATCGCTAAGTCGGTTC
>Ga0213863_10000411_pt1 | contig 33078 bp, 31 predicted proteins | sample PICome_8_FD_160128 | JGI IMG/M metagenome (GOLD analysis project Ga0213863, IMG submission 160128) | Coastal seawater microbial communities near Pivers Island, North Carolina, United States - PICO497 | ecosystem: Environmental > Aquatic > Marine > Coastal | place: USA: North Carolina... | reverse complement strand
TGATGTTTTTTTTACTTTCAAATTCAGGTCTACCTGGCACATCTGGATTTGTTGGCGAATTCATGGTTCTTGTCGCTTCAGCAAATGAGAGCTTAATATATGCAACCTTAGCATCATTAACTCTAGTGCTTGCTGCAACCTATTCTCTATGGCTTGGCAAGAGAGTTTTATTCGGCAAGATATCAGGGTCTAAAGTCAGTTCAATGAAAATGATAAGTCCATATGAATTTTGGCCATTATTTATTTTAGTAGTATCTATAATCATAATAGGTCTTAAACCAGGGTTTTTACTTGGGTTAAGTGAGCAATCGTCATTAAACACGATTAGAATAATCACTGGTGGATACTGATATGATAAATTATTTATATATTTTGCCAGAAATAATACTAGTGACGTCTTTGTCAGTAATAATAATCATAGACTTATTTTTAGCACCTAATCGTAAATTCATTTCTTATTATTTGATTCAATTATTATTATTCTCTTCGATTTATTTTATATATACAAATCTACAGTATTTATCATCTAATACATCAGCAATATATGAGACAAATAATTTCTCAAACTTCTTTAAGATGTTTATTCTACTATCATTGGTAATTATTTTTTATTACACATATGAATTTCTTAGAAAGTTCAACCTTTATAAGACCGAGTATTTTATAATTAGTCTGTTTGGTACTCTAGGCATGATGATTATGATCTCTTCTAATCATCTTCTTTTATTGTATCTTGGTATAGAACTACTCTCACTATCACTTTATTCTGTTATAGCTTTCAACAAAAATTCTATTTACTCGTCAGAAGCAGCTGTGAAGTATTATATTCTTGGTGCAATGTCATCTGGGTTTTTATTATTTGGTATATCATTGATTTATGGACTAACCGGCAGCCTTCTTTATGATGAAATTTATCAGCAAATTAGCTTATTAAATTTATCTAATCTTGATCAAGACGTTAGAGTATTAGGATTAGTTTTCTCGTTAACATTTATATTTATAAGTTTGGCTTTTAAATTTGGTGCAGCACCATTCCATATGTGGATACCTGATGTTTACCATGGATCTCTTATCACGACCACTTTGTTATTAAGCACAGTACCAAAAATTGCTATTTTTATAATTTTAATAAAATTACTGGGACTTGTTTTTTCTGGCTTGGCTATCTTCTGGTCTGACATACTACAGATACTAGCGGTTTTATCTATAATCATAGGAAATATAACCGCAATTGCACAAACAAATATTAAGAGGATGCTCGCATATTCTACTATAGCAAATATTGGTTTTATACTCCTAGCGCTCTCAATAGGCTCTTTTGATTCTTTCGTAGCATCAATGTTTTATGTTCTTACATATATGATGACTACTATTTTAGCATTTGGCTTATTATCAGAATTATTTTCCAATAACAAAGCTATTGAAGAAATTAAAGATCTTAGTGGTCTAGCTAAATCTAACCCTGTAGTTGCATTTATGATAATGACAATAATGCTTTCTTATGTTGGTATTCCACCTTTCTTGGGCTTCCATGCAAAATTGTTTGTGATTCAATCTTTAGTTCAGTCTAGTAATATACTGTTGAGTATTTTTGCTGTCATTATGACAGTAATTGGGTCGTATTATTATCTTAGAGTAATTAAAATAATGTATTTTGATGATCTCAATAAAGCTTTATCTTTTAAATCTAGTTACCTGTTTAGTTCATTATTAGCCTTAGGTCTAATTTATCTTGGTTTATTTCCTAATTCAGTTGCCGAGATAAGCATATACAGCCTAGCTGATCTCTTTAATACTTGAAAATTATATTTATAGATTATAGACTCCATATACAGTGTGGGGTGGAGCAGTCTGGTAGCTCGTTGGGCTCATAACCCAAAGGTCGTAGGTTCGAATCCTGCCCCCACTACCAAAACTTATCCTTAGGGCTAATAAAAATACTAAAAACCATAATATTTTCTATTTAAAGCAAATAATTTGTTATACAATACTCCTGAAGCCCCATTAGGGGCTATTTTATTGGCTGTATTAAAAATGAATGATATTGAAGAAAGTTTATTTCAAGCATTAAATGAGATAGTTGAGAAAAAGGATATGAAAGTAGTAAATATAAGCATTGGTGGCTTGGCTAAAAGCCCTAGCATACAAATTATAATTGACTCGATACAAGGAATTAGTTTAGATGATTGCTCTTTTGTTTCTAAACTCACAGATGACATAATAAAAGTGAATGGATATTATGCTGATGATTATAATTTAGAAGTATCTTCCCCAGGAATTAATAGACAATTGTTTACATTAGATGATTTTCGCTTGTATGAAAATTCAATGGTAAAAATTAAATTGAAAAAGCCAGTAAATAATCGAAAAAATATTCTAGGAATAATAAAAAATATTAAGAATGAAAATATTATAATTAATATAGAACAAGAAGAAATAGAAATTGAATTTAAAAATATTAAAAAAGCAAATATAAAAGAGATTTAGAGGTACACATTATGAATAAAGAAATATTAATGGTGATAGAAACTGTTTCTAATGAAAAAAATGTTAGTAAGGATGTTATCGTTGATGCTATTGAACATGCGTTAGCAAGTTCGGTCAAGAAAAAATATAGATTAGATCGAAAAAGTACTCATGATATTGATGCGAGAGTTAGTATTGATCTAGAAACAGGTGAATACAAAACATTTCGTAAATGGGAAATTGTAGAAGAGATTGAGGAAGAGGAAAATTCAGATAGGCAGTTATTACCTAATGATGAAAAAATTCTTAAAGAAAATTTAAATATAGGTGACTTTTATGAAGAAGAGATTGAATCTATAGAATTTGGTAGAATAGTAGCGATGGCTGCTAAGAATGTAATTGTCCAAAAAGTTAGAGAAGCTGAAAGAAGTAGGGTGGTAGATATGTATCTGCCTAAGATAGGACAACTTATATTTGGGATAGTTAAAAGAGTAGAAAAAGGTAATGTTTTTATAGATTTAGGTATGCCAGATAAGTCTAATTCAATGGAAGAAGCTATGATACTAAAAGATGCATTAATCCCTAGAGAGGCGATCAGGCCGGGTGATAGATTAAGAGGTTATTTAAGAGATGTTCAATCAGAAATTAGGGGCCCTCAACTTTATATAACCCGTAAGGCGCCAGAGTTCCTGGTTGAGTTATTTAAATTAGAAGTTCCTGAGGTTGGCCAAGGGTTGATTGAGATATTGGGTGCAGCAAGAGACCCGGGGCTGAGAGCAAAGATTTCTGTAAAATCAAATGACCCAAAACTTGATGCAATAGGTGCATGTGTAGGAATGAGAGGGTCTCGAGTTCAATCAGTATCAAATGAGTTAAGTGGTGAAAGAATAGATATTATAATGTGGGATGAAGACCCTGCTAAATTTGTTATTAATGCAATGTCTCCAGCAGAGGTGCTGTCAATAGTGGTAGATGAAGAGAAAAAATCTATGGATATAGCTGTAGCTGAAGAGCAATTATCACAAGCAATTGGAAGAGGCGGACAGAATGTTCGTCTAGCAAGTGAATTAACTGGATGGGATTTGAATGTTATGTCTAAGGATGATGCTGATCAAAAAATAATGGAAGAAAATCAGAATCTAAGCGCTGTCTTCAAAGAAGAATTAAATGTTGACCAAGATGTTGCAGATGTTTTGGCAAGAGAAGGATTTTCATCTATAGATGAAGTGGCATATTGTTCGATGGATGAATTTAGTTCAATTGACGATTTTGATCATGAGTTAGTTCAAGAATTAAGAAAAAGAGCTATAGAAAAAATTGATGCTAAAAATAAGGAAATTGAAGAGGAAAACTCTTTATCAGGTGTCAAAGAACTTTCTAAAATTCATATAGATATCTTAGCAAAAAATGATATAAATAATAGAGAGGATTTAGCTGATTTGTCTGTTGATGAGTTACTGGAAATGATAGAATTGAGCAAAGAAGATGCTGGTAAGATAATTATGGATGCAAGGGAACCATGGTTTAACCAAGATTAACATTAGGAAAAATGAGTGACTGAAAAAGATATAAAAAAAAGCTTGTCATTAAAAAGTCATAAAAGTTCTGGTGCGAAACAGTCTAAAACCACTGCTGGATCTAAAAATGTAACTATTCAGGTTAGAAGAAAAAAAATTATTAAACCAAATAGTTCGGTTAAAGAAGATACTTCGTCTTCTATTGATCAACCCTCAGAAATTTCCAAGGAGATAACAAAAGCCCCAGTAAAAGAAAAAATAAAAGTCAAAGAAAAAGTGCCTTCTGCAAAATTACAGAATGCAATAACTGAACAACCATCATCTAAAAAGAAGACTAAAATTGATAAAGATGAAAAGATGGATAATTTTGATAATAAAGAATTACATCTCAAGGAGCCAAAACCTAAAAAAAATATTAATAAGGTTGAAACCCAATCAGATGTAGACTTAATGTCCAAACATCAATTTGAAAAACCAACAGAACCAATAAAAAAAGATATTCAAATACCGGAATCAATTACTGTTAGTGATCTGGCCCAAAAAATTTCTATGAAATCATCAGAATTAATTAAAGTTATGATGAATATTGGCGTCATGGCGACGATAAACCAAACTTTAGATCAAGATACAGCAATGCTTATAGTAGATGAATTGGGTCACACAGCTACCAGCGTTAAAGATGATTCTGATGAAGAAATGTCATTAACAGTTGATGTGGTAAGTTCAGATGATCTAGAACCGAGGGCTCCTATAGTAACCATAATGGGTCATGTTGATCATGGGAAAACTTCACTTTTGGATTATATCAGAAAAACTAAAGTTGTTAGCTCTGAGGCTGGAGGTATAACGCAGCATATTGGAGCTTATAGAGTTAGTACTGATAAGGGTAATATAACTTTTTTAGACACACCCGGACATGCCGCATTCTCAGCAATGAGAGCTCGAGGTGCACAAGTAACGGATATTGTGATATTAGTGGTATCAGCTGATGATGGAGTTATGCCTCAGACCGAAGAAGCCATTGAACATGCTCAAGCAGCTGGAGTTCCAATAATTGTTGCTGTTAATAAGATTGATAAAGAAAATGCTGATCCTGAGAAGGTTCAAACTGAATTAGGAAAGAAGAATGTAATACCTGAAGAATGGGGTGGCGACACAATTTTCATAAAAATCTCTGCTCTAACAGGCGAAGGTATTGATCAACTTTTAGAGGCCATCTCCCTACAATCTGAAATCCTTGAGCTTAAAGCTTCTAGCAAAGGTTCAGCTGTTGGTTCAGTTGTTGAATCCTCATTAGATAAAGGCAGAGGTCCAATGGCAACAGTTCTGATTCAAAGTGGCACATTAAATAAAAAAGATTATGTTCTAGTAGGTAAAGAGTTCGGAAGGGTTAGAGCAATGTATGATGAGTTCAATAAAGAAATTGTAAATGCTGGCCCTGGCTGTCCTGTAGTAATCACAGGATTATCGGGTACCCCAAATGTTGCTGATCAGTTATTAGCTACAACAGATGAGAAGAAAGTCAAGGATATTGCTTCTTTGAGAGAATCGAAGCAAAAAGAAATAGAAATGCAAGCAAAACAAAAAACTTTTAGCTTAGATAGTTTTAACTTAAATGACGCTCCAAAGAAAAAAATTATTAATCTATTAATAAAGAGTGATGTACAAGGTAGTGTTGAAGCAATTAATTCAACTTTAAGAAATATTGCTAATGATGATGTGGGATTAGAAATTGTTTATAGTGGTGTTGGAGGTATTACAGAATCTGATGTAAACCTTGCAGCAAGTTCTAATTCTAAAATTATAGGTTTTAATGTGAGAGCTGATTCCAAAGCAAAAAAGTTGATAGAAACTAATCAACAAGATTTGTATTACTTTAGCATTATATATGAGTTAATAGATCATGTTAAACAACAGCTATCCGGGTTATTAGATCCTGATATTAAAGAAGAAATAATTGGTATTGCTGAGGTTAAAGATGTTTATAGATCATCAAAAATTGGAGCGATAGCCGGTTCTATTGTTAGCGAAGGAACTATACAAAAAGATCAGCCTATTAGAGTTCTTAGAGATAATGTTGTAATATTTGAAGGTGAGTTAGAGTCATTACGACGTTTTAAAGATGATGTTAAAGAAGTTCAAAGTGGTACAGAGTGTGGCATAGGTGTCAAAGATTATAATGATGTGAAGCCTGGTGATCAAATAGAAGTATTTAAGAGGACAGAAATTAAACGAACCATTCAATAATTATGAGTAATAGGCTTTTTAAAGTACAAGATTTATTACATAAAGAAATTGCAATGTTGCTACATACAAGTGTTCAAAACCCAGAGATAAAATCCGTAACTATTTCTGGTGTAAGAGTTAGTAAAGACTTGAAATACTCAGAAATCTATTTTACTACTCTACAAAAAAATTATAAAAAAGTTGAACTAGATTTAAACAAAGCATCTAGTTTTATAAGGTCTCAGCTAGCTAAAAAAATACATTTGAAACGTTTGCCCTCTTTAAAGTTTACATATGATTTAACAGCAGAAAATAGTCAAAAAATTGAGAAATTAATCAAAGGCTTCTCTGAAAACTAGATATGATCCATGGCGTATTACTTTTAGATAAACCTAAAAATATTTCTTCAAATAAGGCTTTGTTTTTTGTAAAAAAAATATTATCGCCAAGAAAAGCTGGTATTGTTGGTATATTAGATCCATTGGCATCAGGAATGTTACCAATAGTTCTAAATGAGGGCACTAAGCTAGCAAAGTATATCGAAAATAAAGATAAGGATTATTTAGCTGTTGCCAAACTTGGGTACAAAAGTACTACTGGTGATGCTGAAGGTGTAATAACATCTACAGATTCCAATATTTCTGAGAAACTCAATACCGCATCTCTAAATTCTATGGTTACCAATTTTATAGGCCCACAAAAACAAGTCCCGCCAATGCATAGTGGTCTAAAAATCAATGGTGTTAAACTATATAAATTAGCTCGACAAGGTATTTGTGTTGATAGGCAAGCTAGAGTGATCAATATTTATGAGCTTAAAATAATTTCAGTAGATAATGATGAGATTACTTTGAAAATATCATGTAGCAAGGGAACCTATATAAGAACTCTGATTGAATCAATAGGAGATTATCTCGGAGTCGGAGCTTTCACTAAGGAACTTAGAAGGCTTAAAGTCGGTAATTTTGAAGAAAAAAATATGATTTCTATCAATGATGTAACTAATCATCAGAATTCAATTATTCCCCTGGAAGACATGATTGGCGATATGGATGTCATATCAGTAACATCACTTGAGTTGAAAACACTTAGATTTGGGCAGGCAGTATATACTAAAAAGTATACAAATACTGATGAAATTGCCATCAAAAACTCAAATTGTAATCTTGTTGGTATAGGAAAAATAATTAACAACTATGTATATCCAAAAAGATTGATGAACTTTGATGAATAAAGGTTTGTATTAGGTCACACAGATGATAGAATACTCACGTTAACGGAGTAGTTTATGGCGTTGGACAATAGTGTCAAAGAAGAGATAGTAAAAAAATATGGAAAGTCCGCACAAGATTGCGGCTCTAGTGAAGTTCAGATTGCATTGCTTACAGCAAATATCAATAGTTTATCAGACCATTTTTCGAAAAACTCAAAGGATGTTCATTCCAAGCGTGGACTCCTCAAAATGGTTATGAAAAGAAGATCTTTAATTAAATATCTTAAAAAGAAAGATATATCTAGTTATGAGAATCTTATTAAACAATTGGGATTAAGGAAGTAATAATACATGCATACAAAAATATTTGACTTAGGTAGTCAATCAGTAAAGATTGAAACAGGATTAATTGCAAAACAAACAGACGCATCAGTAATAGTAGACATAGAGGGAACAGTTATTTTAGCAACACTCGTTGCAGCCAAAGAAGATAGTGATAGAGATTTTTTCCCACTTACCGTAAATTATAATGAAAAAACATATGCCGCAGGAAAAATACCTGGAGGTTTCTTTAAAAGAGAGGGCAGGCCTACAGAAAGCGAAACATTGATCAGCCGATTAATAGATAGGCCACTTAGACCATTATTTGATTCATCCTATACTAGGGAAGTCCAATTAATAGTGACATTAATATCATATAATCCAGAAGTAGACCCTGAAGTAGCTGCACTAATTGCATCATCTGCAGCGGTGAAATTATCCGGACTCCCATTTAATGGTACCTTAGGTGCTGTTAAAGTTGGTTATGATGGTGAAAACTATTTATTAAACCCTAAAAAATCAGATCTAGATAAATCATTACTTGATTTGACCGTTGCAGGGACAGAGAGCGCCGTTATGATGGTTGAATCTGAAGCAAAAGAATTGAGTGAAGACATTATGTTGGGTGCTGTAAAGTATGGGCATGAACAGATGCAAACTATAATTAAAGCTATAGATGAATTTACAACAGAGATTGGAATAACTAAACTTGAATGGAATCCAGTCGAAATGGATGACAGCGCGTATAAGGCACTTAAAGATAAATACAAAGACAAAATTTCAGATGCTTATGCTATAACTAAAAAGCAAGATCGTAATGATGCATTATCTAAAATTAAAGAAGAAATTTTAAGTAATGAAGTTAACGAGAATGATGATAATGAGTCTGATGTACTTAGTTATTTTTCTAAAGCTCAAAAAAGTATCGTTAGAGATAGAATAATTGCTGGAGAAAAAAGAATTGATGGAAGAGATAGTTCTACCGTGAGAGCAATTGATGTAAAGATTGGCGTTTTACCTCGTACTCATGGTTCTGCGCTGTTTACAAGAGGTGAAACTCAAGCGCTTGTAGTTACAACGCTAGGTACGAATAAAGATGCGCAGATGATCGATTCATTAAATGGTAGGATTGACGAGCCTTTTATATTTCATTACAACTTTCCGCCTTATTCAGTAGGTGAGATTGGTTTTATTGGTTCTCCTAAAAGGAGAGAAATTGGTCATGGTAAATTAGCTAGAAGAGGAGTACAAGCAGTTATGCCTACTCTAGAAGAATTTCCATATACTGTTAGGGTTGTATCAGAAATTATGGAGTCTAATGGATCAAGCTCTATGGCATCTGTGTGTGGCTCAAGTCTATCTATGATGGATGCTGGAGTGCCATTATCAGCCCCTGTTGCAGGTATTGCTATGGGCCTTGTAAAAGAAGGTGACAATTTTGTAGTTTTAACTGACATTCTTGGTGATGAAGATCATTTAGGTGATATGGATTTTAAAGTTGCAGGTACCGAAGCTGGTATAAATGCACTTCAAATGGATATTAAAGTTGATGGTATTACTTCAGAAATTATGTCTCAAGCATTAGTTCAAGCAAAGGATGCTAGATTACATATATTAGGTGAAATGGCAAAAGTCATAAGCAAACCTAAAGATGATATGTCAGAATTTGCGCCTAGATATACACATATAAAAATTGATCCATCAAAAATAGCAGCGGTAATTGGTAAGGGTGGAGCAGTAATAAGATCTATCGTTGAAGAAACTGGTGCTGTCATAGATATAACTGATGATGGTGTGGTTAAGATTGCAGCAACAGATCAATCAATAAGTGATCATGCTAAATCTATGATCGAAGAAATAACAGCTGGACCCCAAGTAAATAAGATTTACGAAGGAAAGGTTGTGAAAATAATGGATTTTGGTGCTTTTGTGAGTATAACGCCCAACCAAGATGGCTTGGTGCACATATCTCAAATAAGCCAAGAAAGAGTCAATAATGTTAGTGATGTTTTGTCTGAGGGCGATGTTGTAAAAGTCAAAGTTCTTGAGGTTGATAAACAAGGCAGAGTGAAGCTTACAATGAAGGACATAGAAAACTAACGTAAACAAAAGAGGACAGTATGAGTGACGGAGTAGAAATAGGTAAAGTTTATACAGGCAAAGTTAAAAAAATTATGGAGTATGGTGCTTTCGTAAATATTCTTCCTGGTAAAGATGGTTTAGTACATATATCTCAGATCAGTAATGAAAGAGTTAATAATGTTAGAGATGTTATGGCTGAAGGAGATGACGTACAAGTTAAAGTACTTGATATTGATGGACAAGGCCGTGTTAAATTAACAATGAAAGACGTAGAATAAACTTTTATCTATATAGACAAGTAAAGCCACGCCAATAGGTGTGGCTTTTTTATAAACTTCTCTTTAATTGATCCAAGATATCCTCATTTTCTAGAGTCGATGTATCACCTGAGATATCTTCATCTCGTGCTATATTTCTAAGTAATCTTCTCATGATCTTTCCGGACCTAGTTTTAGGTAGTGATGTAGAAAAGGATATTCTATCAGGTTTTGCAATAGAGCCTATTTTAGTTTTAACCCAGTCTCTTATTTCATCTGCAACTTTTACTCCTGTTTCACTAGAGTATATATCCGTTAATGTTACGAATGCATGAATTGCTTCGCCTTTAATATCATGTTTATAACTTACAACTGCAGCCTCAGCTACATATTCATGAGATACAATAGCTGATTCAATTTCCATTGTCCCTAGACGGTGTCCAGAAATATTTACAACATCATCAGACCTGCCCATAATCCAAATATTTCCATATTCATCAAATCTAGCTGTATCACCAGTAATATAATATTTATTATTATATTTTTTCCAATATGTATCTTCATATCTATTATTATCGCCCCAGATGCCTCTGAGCATCGATGGCCATGGCTTCTTAATTACAAGATTACCACCTTGATTAATTGTAGAAATCTCCTTTCCATCATTATCTATTATAGCAGTCTCAATCCCAGGTAATGGCTTAGTACATGTACCCGGAATAGTTTCTGTTATACCAGGTATCGGCGCAATCATGTTTGCGCCTGTTTCTGTTTGCCACCAAGTATCTACGATAGGACACTTATTATTGCCAATTTTTTCACGATACCACATCCATGCTTTAGGGTTAATAGGTTCTCCGACAGTACCGAGTAGCCTTAAAGAAGATAAATCATGATCGTTAGGTTTATTTTCACCAAGCTTCATCAATGTTCTTAGTGCAGTAGGCGCTGTATAAAATATTGTGACAGAATTTTCATTAATTATTTCCCAAAATCTATCAACTTTAGGGTATGTTGGTGCACCATCATAAATTAATATGGTTGAGCCGGTCGCAAGAGGACCATAAACTACATAGCTATGACCTGTAATCCAACCTATATCAGCAGTACACCAAAAAATATCGTTCTTTTTTAAATCAAAAACCCATTTGTTTGTTAGGATGCAGTTCAATAGATAACCTGCGCTACTATGCACAATCCCTTTTGGTTTACCTGTGGAGCCTGAAGTATATAAAATAAAAAGTATATCCTCAGATGACATAACTTCTGGGGTCATCAAATGATTTTCTTTGGGTATAATCTCATGCCACCACAAATCAATTTGAGGATTGAAAGAAACTTTTTCATCAGAATTTTTAAATACTATTAATTTTTGAACAGAGGTACAACCCGACTTTATCGATCTATCAACTGTATCTTTTGCTCTAATTATTTTTCCATTTCTTTTGAAAGTATCTACAGTTATCACAAGTTCGGCTTGACAATCATTTATTCTGTTTTGTAATGATTCTGATGAAAATCCTGCAAAAACTACGGAATGAATTAATCCTAGTCTAGCACATGATAGCATTGCTATTATTGACTCTGGTATAGTGGGCATATATATTACAACCCTGGCGCCTTTCTTTAAACCTATCAGACTTAAAGAGTATGAAAAATTATTTACATCTATGTATAAATCATTATATGAAATAACTTTTTTATGGTTATCTTCTGAAATATGTATAATGGCATCATTTTTATTATTAATATGCCTATCTATGCAGTTTTCAGAAATATTTAATTTCCCTTCCTTAAACCACTCATAGTATGGAGCATTACCTGTACAAGTACTTTTAAAGCTTTTTATCCATTTAATTTCTTCATTTGCTAGCTTAGACCAAAATTCATTAGGATTATTCTGATAAGATTCACATAAATTAGAATAAAAATTTTCATTAACGGTTGCTTGATCTGAAAATTTTTTATTCGGTTTGTATTTTCTTGATTCTTTGAAGTTTGATTCTATATTTTTCATGATAAGAATATCAGAGATAATCTTTAGTCGATCTGTGTCTTCTCAAGTCTCTCATGTCTTTCTTGAGCTTCTATACATAATGTCGCGATAGGTCTCGCCTCTAATCTCTTGATGCCAATAGGCTCACCAGTATCTTCACAATAACCATAATGCCCATCATCTAAACGTTGCAGAGCTTGATCTATTTTCATGATCAGCTTCCTTTCTCTATCACGTGTCCTTAGCTCTAGCCTAAATTCTTCTTCTTGTGTAGCAGCATCATTAGGATCAGATAGTTTAGTAGAATCTTTTTTCATATGCTCAACAGTTTTATCAGCTTCTTTCATTAATAGACTTTTCCACTCCAGTAAAATCGTCTTGAAGTGGTTAATTTGAGAAGAGCACATATAATCTTCACCTTTCTTTGCTTTATATGGCTTGAAGTTTAAAAATTTTGACAGATCTTTTTTCATTTCTTATTTATAGTAAGTTGAATAGTTAATTTGTTATTCTGCATCTACATCATCTCTATAGCAAGACATTTTTTATTTTTTAGGTGTTACTTTTTGTATATCTACATATCCATCTTTAAATTCAGCGCTAAGTATCTGATTATCATGAACTTGTGATTTCTTTTTTAATATTATTCCGCTTGAGTCTCTGATGATAGAATAACCTTTTCTTAGCGCTGATGCTGGGTCAGTTGTAAGCAATTCCTTATGGGTAGCCCTATGTTCATTAAATTTATCTCTATAAATTGCTTTGATTCTTTTATCAAGATTTCTTGTAGTTTCCATTATGCTTTTTACCCCATCAGCATATTTATTTTTAAGAATATTTTTTGATTGATGGAATCTCTTCAAAGAAAGATCAACTATACTAATTTTTCATTATATATAATTTTTATATAACTTGAAAATTGCTTAAAAATTTCTCTATGCTTTACTTTTAAGTTATCTATAACATTCGCAGGATTGTACTTATTGATTCTATTTATTATAGTTAGATGATCATCTTTAAACTTATTCAACTTAATTAATGATATATTTTTAATTTTTTCATCAAAAGCTATAAACCTTTCCATTAATTCATATTTATCCGGTGTTATAAACACAGCAGCAGCAGTAGGCGTTTCCATTGCCGCGTCTGCAACATAGTCTGCTATTGTTACATCGGGTTGATGACCTATACCGGTGACTATTGGTTTTTTTGATTTGTAAATTTCTCTAGCTAAATCTTCATTATTAAATGCCATTAGATCTTCTAAAGATCCTCCTCCCCTTATAAGCATTATTGCGTCAATACCTTTTTCTGAATTACAGTTTTGTAACTGGAGTATTATATTTTTAGCAGCATTAACACCTTGAACGAGGCTGGGATAAATTGTTATATTTGCAAGAGGGTATCTAGTTTCTAATTTAGATAATACATCATGAAGTGCATGACTATCAGCAGATGTTATAATACCTATATTAGATGGATATAATGGAAATTCTTTTTTATTATCAAACAAACCCTCCTTTTCTAATTTAACACGAGTTTCTTCCATAGCTTTTCTTAAAGCGCCCTCTCCATATTCAGTGATATCGTTAACTTGAATTTGACAGTTTGCTGTGGCTTTATACATAGTTACATTGCCTGTAATTAAGACTTCTTGTGTATCATAATCCTTAGCTGTTTTTTCTAACCGTCCTTTCCAAATTACGCAGTCAATACTGTGTTTATTAAACCCATCATTATCAGTCAATTTAAAATATTGATGTCCGGACTGAGGCATCCTAACATTTGATATTTCTCCTTTTATAGTTATAGGGTAGTTAAACTGCTGAACTACTATGTCTTTAAGGGATGTATTTAATTCTTCAACTGTAAAAATCTTCATATTTTTAATAATATTATTTCATATAATAACTTTAATATGTATAATATAGAATGGTAAATACAAAAAATTCTAATATAATTATCACAGAAGAAGGTTTGGCATTTGATGATGTTTTGCTTGTGCCTCAGTACTCAGAAATCCTTCCCGCAGATGTTATTATAAGTACTAATCTAACTAAAAACATCCAGCTACAAACACCAATATTATCCGCTGCAATGGATACGGTTACAGAATCTCAAATGGCCATCACGCTTGCTGGAGAAGGAGGTATTGGAATAATACATAAAAATATGTCTATAGAAGAACAAGCCAGGCAAATTAGATTTGTTAAAAAATATGAAAGTGGAATAGTAAATGATCCTGTGACAGCTTCACCGACAATGACAATTGCTGAGATTAATATGATCACAAAAAAATATAATATTTCTGGGGTCCCCATAGTTGATAAAAATAAATTGGTTGGCATTGTAACTAATAGAGATTTAAGATTTGTTGACAACCTTGATTTAAAAGTATCAGAGATTATGACACCTGAAGATCGATTAATCACTGTCAAAGAGAATTTCACTAAAGAAGAAGTAATCAGCGCTCTAAGAAAAAATAGAATTGAAAAAATACTTATAACGAATAAAAAACATGAATTGAAAGGCATGGTTACATTCAAAGATATTCAAAAATCTACTACATACCCAAATGCTTCTAAAGATGACTCTGGAAGCCTAAGAGTAGGGGCTGCAATTGGAACAGGAAATGACTCAATAGAGAGGGCTGAAGCTCTGATTGAACAAAAAACAGATGTTATTGTTATAGATACAGCACATGGTCACTCTAAACTTGTAATAAAGATGTTGAAACATTTGAAAAAAAAATATCCAACTCAAGAATTGATTGTAGGCAATATAGCAACTGAGGAAGCAGCAAAAGATTTAATCATGGCAGGTGCCGATGCAATTAAAATAGGTATTGGTCCTGGTTCAATATGTACTACAAGAATTGTTGCAGGTGTTGGTGTACCACAATTAACAGCAATTATGAATGTATCAAAAATTGCGAAGAAAAAAAATATACCTTTAATAGCAGACGGAGGAATAAGGTACTCAGGTGATATAGCAAAAGCCCTTGCTGCTGGAGCTGACACAGTTATGCTTGGTGGATTATTAGCCGGTACTGATGAATCTCCTGGCGAAGTTGAATTATTTGAAGGCAGAACATACAAGGCATATAGAGGTATGGGTTCTATTGGAGCAATGCAACAAGGCTCCAAGGATAGATATTTTCAGGATGGTGTACAAAAATCTTCAAAATTAATACCAGAAGGTATTGAGGGCAGAGTAGCGTATAAAGGAACAATGAAAACAATTCTTCATCAATTAACTGGAGGTTTAAAATCTAGCATGGGCTATGTTGGCTGTAAAAACATTAATCAAATGAAAACTAAAACTAGATTTATTAAGATATCATCTTCAGCTAAACAAGAAAGTCACGTACATGATGTGACCATTGTAAAAGAACCACCAAACTACCAACCAAGATAATATATGGATAAAAAAGAATCTAATCTAATTTTAATAATAGATTTTGGATCTCAATACACTCAACTGATTGCTAGGAGAGTTAGAGAGTCTGGTGTATACAGTTTAGTTAAATCAAATCAAATTACTGAAAAAGAATTTAAAAACTTAAGCCCTATTGGTATTATACTTAGTGGTGGTCCAAACTCAGTAAACAGCAAAACTAAATATAAACTTTCTAATTTTATATTCAACTCTGGTGTTCCGATCTTGGGGATTTGTTATGGAATGCAATTAATTGCTGACTTTTTTGGTGGTAAAGTAATGCCCTCGGTAAAAAAGGAATTTGGAAATGCTACTTTTAGAACAACATGCAAGACTACTTTATTTAAAAATATTAAAAATAAAAATGAATTTAATGTATGGATGAGTCATTCTGACAAGGTCATAAAAAATCCATCTGGATTTAAAACAATTGGATATAGTAAAAATACCAAAAATGCAGCTATTTATAATGCAAAAAAGAATATCTATTGTTTACAATTTCATCCTGAGGTCACTCACACAAACAATGGTAAAATTATTATTAGTAATTTTTTATATGAAGTTTGCGGTTGTAAAAAAACTTGGACAACTACAAATATAATAAAAGATGTTTCACGTACTCTAAAAAATGAGGTTGGCAATAAAAAAGTTATATTGGCACTATCAGGTGGCGTAGATTCTACAGTAGTCGCTGCATTATTAAACAAAGCTCTACCTAAACAATTAACCTGTGTTTTTATAGATACAGGCTTAATGCGTAAAAATGAAGTTCAGGAAGTAGAGGATAATATTTCTAATAAGCTTGGCATAAAATTAGTTACTGTTAATGCTAAATCTATCTTTTTTAAAAAACTAAAGGGTGTCACTAGCCCTGAGAAAAAGAGAAAAATCATTGGAGAGACGTTTATTAGGTTATTTGAAGCCCATGCAAAGAAAATAAAAAATATTGATTTTCTAGCTCAGGGTACAATATATCCTGATGTTATCGAATCCTCATCAAAGGACTCTAAATCTGATATTATCAAATCACATCATAATGTTGGTGGATTGCCTAAAAAAATGAAATTTAAATTAGTTGAGCCAATCAAGTTACTTTTTAAAGATGAAGTCAGGAGAATTGGCAAAGCACTAAAAATTCCAATAAAACTAATAGAACGACACCCATTTCCAGGACCAGGTTTAGCAGTTAGAATTATTGGTGAAATAACCCAAGATAAGGTTAGTATTCTTCAAGAGGTTGATAATATTTTCATAGAGGAGTTGCATAAAAATAACTTATATAGAAATATCAGTCAAGCGCTGGCAGTCTTCTTGCCAATAAAATCTGTAGGTGTCATGGGTGATCAAAGACAATATAGCTATGTGGTTGCATTGAGAGCTGTTAAGACCATAGATTTTATGACCGCTACGGTTAGTGAAATACCATATAAAATTCTTAATATAATTTCAACAAGAATAGTTAATGAAGTACAGGGTGTTTCACGAGTTGTATATGATATTACTAGTAAGCCCCCTGGCACAATAGAGTGGGAATAAAATGAATGACATAATAATCTACCATAACCCAAGATGTAGTAAATCAAAAGCAACATTAGAATTAATTACTTCCATGGGTATAACACCTATTGTAAAATTGTATTTAGAAGAACAAATTTCATATGATGAATTATCTAATATTTTGGATAAGCTAAATATTACACCTAGAGAGTTACTCAGAAAAAATGAGAGTCTTTATAAAAAATATGATCTTGATAACAATATTTCAGATGATTCAGAAATAATTAAATTAATGATTAAAAACCCGATTTTGATTGAAAGACCAATAGTTATTATGGATAAGAGAGCTGTAATAGGCAGACCCCCAGAGAATGTTCTACAAATTATATAAAATAGAAAGAGGTATATTATGGAAAGAGACGCAGATGGATTTTTATTAAATACAAGTGATTGGTCGCCAGAGATTATGGAAGAAATGGCAGAAAAAGATGGCTTTGAAATTACAGATCAGATTAAAACATATATAATGAAAGCTAGAGAGATGTACAATGAAACTGGTACTGTACCTGCTGTGAGAGTATTTGCCAAGGAATTTGGAATGGATAGAAAAGCAAAAGAACTATATGATGTTTTTGAATCTGGCCCAATGAAAAAGATTGCCAAATATGGAGGACTTCCAAAACCAACTGGCTGTGTTTAAATAAATCTCTATGAAATATGTATTAATAATTGGTGCTAAAAATGAGTTGGGGATTGAGCTAGCCAACTTATATGCAAGAAACAATTATAATCTATACTTGGCCGGCAGGTCTATAAAAGACCTTCAAGATAAATCTGATGAAATTGAAAAAAAATATAAAGTTAAATCAGTTTTATGCGAATTAGATGTTACTGATTTTAATTCTCATCAAAAAATATATGATTCTTTGATAATTAAACCTATAGGGGTTATTTATTTAGCAGGTTATTACCCAAACATACCTCTCTCTACATCTAAATGGTCTGAAGCACTGCAGACTATAGAGATAAATTATTTAGGTTGCATGTCTTTATTAAACATTGTCTCAAACCAGTTTATAAGTGACAGAAGAGGTTTCATGATTTCAGTAACATCAGTATCTGGATTAAGAGGCAGAGCTAAAAACTACATTTATGGGAGTGCCAAAGCTGGACTAATAGCTTATATGAGCGGGTTGCGCAACAAAATGAATAAATATAATGTGAATGTACTAACAGTTATACCAGGTTTTATAACTTCTAAAAAAGATAAAAAAGGAGATTATCCTAGAGTATTGGTTACAACACCAAAAAAATTAGCATTAAAGATTTTTAATGCACAACAGTCTAGCAAGGATGTCATATATTCTAGTATCTTATGGCAGTTAATTATGTTCGTTATCAAACTAATTCCCGAAGCTTTATTCAAAAAACTTAAAATATAATATGAAAATAGCTTTTTTTGATTTTGATGGGACAATAACTAAAGCTGATAGTACAGCTAGATTTATTAGATATTTAGTTGGGGATGTTAAATTCTTTATTGGTATATTTTTTCTATTGCCTTTTATGCTTCTTTATATCCTCAATATAATTAGTAATAACTCAATAAAACAAATTATCATCACATATTTTTTTAAAGGTAAAAGTATCAATGAATTTAAAAAACATGCTGAATATTTTTCTCTTAATATGCTTGAACCTTTAATTAGAAAAAAGGCATTAAAACAGATATCATGGCATAAGGAAAATGGACATGATGTAGTTATAGTTTCTGCATCTATTGATCTATGGTTGAGACCTTGGTGTATAAAAAATGATGTTGCTCTTATTTCAAGTATGCTTGAAGTAAATGATAAAGTAATCACAGGTAAAACAAGAAATAAAAACTGTTATGGTTTAGAGAAGGTAACACGTATAAAAAAATTATATAACTTATCTGAATACAGCTATATTTATTCATATGGAAATAGTAGAGGAGATTACGAGATGCTTAAAATTGCAAACGAAAGTCATTATAAGCCATTCACTTAAAATTATGCAAGATATTGATTATAATAAATTATTCAAACCAGAACTTACGCCTCAAGAGATGCTTGAAGCTGGCATATTTGGTGGAAACTATTTTAAAAAAGATATTTCTGAATTCCCAAAAAAATGGTTCAAAAATGCAAAAATAAATCATGTTAAATTTGATGTTTCACTAAATTATTTTTCTATTAGGTCAGGTCTCACAATGGAACATTGGTTGAGTAAAGGTTGGATTTTTCCTGAGGATCCCTTGGGTTGGTTTCAATGGTATTGTAGATATTCTTTGGGCAGACGATTACCTGAAATCGATAAAGTACAGATTATGCGTTGGAAGGCTTATGGCCCACGCCATAAAGGTGCTATTTTAAAAAACTGCTTTAAAAATGACTTAACTTGTCGTCCTAGGCAAAGACAAGGTTTATTGCAATGGGCATATAATCCATTTTTTTAAATTAATATATTTAAATTAATTTTTATATATGGTACCTTGTATTCTATATTGAGAACCTTATGAGAACTTTATGTTGACTGCAAAAGAACAAGAAGTGTATGACTTTATTTTAGAATATCAAAATGATAATGGATGTAGCCCACTCTTAAGAGAGATCGCTAGTTCTATTGGGATTAAATCAAAAGGGGTCGCCCATAGATATATAAAATCATTAGAAAAACATGGACTAATTGCTTGTCGCTCGAATAAACACCGAGGGCTTAATATTATTGGGCATAAAAAAATATTTAACATAAATAGTTGGGGAAAAATATCTGCAGGTGGACCAATAGAAGCTGTACCTGACAAAGACATACTTGAACTTGAGCATATGTTTTCTAATGAAAAATGTTATGCCTTGAAAGTACAGGGGGATTCGATGATAGAGGCAGGTATTAATGATGGTGACTGGGTTATTGTGGAAAAAAGTAATAAAATTCCTAAATCTAAAGTTGCTGTTATATTGATAGATAACCAAGATGTAACTTTAAAGTATTATAAATTATTAAATAAAAATACTGTTGAATTGATACCTGCAAATAAAAAATTTAATACAATGGAATACGATATAAGCAGAATATCTATCCAAGGTATAGTTATTGGGCAAATAAGAGTTTACTAATGGCCACAGATATTGATAGTTGGTCTAAGGTTATATTCCATATTGATATGAATGCGTTCTTTGCATCTATTGAACAAAGAGATAATAGTCATTTATCTGGAAAACCAATTGCTGTTACAAATGGGGAAAAAGGTTCATGTATAATTACTTGTTCTTATGAAGCTAGAGCATTTGGTATTAAAACTGGGATGAGTTTTAAAGAGGCAAAAAATAAATGTTCTGATTTGATAAGATGCCCTTCTAATCCAAAAAAATATACATATGCATCATCAAAGATTATGGATATTTTATATCATATATCTCCAGATATAGAAATATTTTCAATTGATGAAGCATTTTTAGATTTATCAAATTGTAAAAAAATATATCCATCATTAATTGAAGTTGCTTATATAATTAAGGATAAGATATTTAGTGCTTTGAACTTGCCATGTTCAATTGGAATTTCAAATAATAAAGCTAATGCAAAGTTTGCAGCAAAACTACAAAAACCTGACGGAATAACTGTTTTACCTCCTGAGGAGTCAGAGAATATTTTAGCTAATTATATGGTTAAGGATTTATGTGGTGTATCCAATGGGATTGGATCATTTCTTAATCATCATGGTGTTTTTGTATGTGGTGATATGAAAAAAATTCCAATTAGTACACTAGGTAATCGTTATGGAAATAAGGGAAGAAAAATATGGTTAATGGCTCAAGGAAAAGATATAGATAGCATGATTTTGAAAGACAAGCCACCCAAATCAATTGGTCATGGAAAAGTAACCAAACCTAATTTAAAGAATATTTATGAAATTAAGAAAATATTTCACTATATGAGTGTTAAGGTTGCCAAAAGGTTGAGAATTCATAGTTATGAAACGAATACATTTATAATTGGAATAAAGGCTAAAGATTTTTGGTTTTCTGAAAAATATAAATTATCACAACACACTAATCATGATAAAGATATCTTTAAACTTTGTTTAAAATTAATTAATAACTTTTTCATACAACGATATGGAGTTTATCAGGTTCAGGTCACTGCGATTAATTTAGAACAAATTAACAACCAAAGAGACCTATTTTTTAACAATCAAAATGACAAGAATAATATTGATAACATTATTGATGATATAAATAATAAATTTGGTGATTTAATGCTGAGGCCCGCACGCTTATCTAGTGAATTTGAGTCTCCTGATGTAATTTCACCATCCTGGAGGCCAAAGGGATGTAAAAAATCTCTGTAAAAAAAAGGCCGAAAGGGGGTAGAATTCGGCCTTTAGTATAAAGGGGTGGAGATATGACAGTTGTCTATATCTTGTATATAACAGTAATACAACAAAAATAGTTTGTCAACACTGTTTATGAACAAAAATATGTATTTTTTTAAATAAGCATATACTGTTCATATATATTATAACAAAAGCTTGACAAAATGATGTAAAAATCTAAAATAAGTGACAAGGAACAATTTTCATAAGGAAATATAAGGAAAAGACGTTGAAAGGACATTTATCTAAAAAACCAAGGCATTTAATACAGGTCGTAGGTAGAAGAACAGGTATTAGCTCGGATGTCATAAGAGCTTGGGAAAGACGCTATAATGCTGTAGTTTCCAATAGAACCGAGACCAATAGAAGATTGTATACAGATGATGATATTGAGAAACTAACATTGCTCAAAAGAGCTATTAATGCTGGAAGAAGAATAGGAGATATTGCTCAATTATCTTATGATGATTTGTTTGAATTAGTCATGGGTGACGAATCTAATGCTACCAGATCATACCAAAGACCAAGCACTGGAACAGTAATGGAGCTATTTGATGAGGCTGCATTAGCTATTGATGAAATGAATTCTAATAAGTTAGATACAGCACTTTCAAATGCTATAGCAATGTTAAGTACGACTGATTTTTTGATGGAATTTCTAAAACCTCTTCATACATATATAAATGATGAATGTAGCAGAGGATCTCTAAGATATATACAAGAAAAATTTGCAAAAGTATCTATTCGCAATTGTTTATCGAATTTATACACGAATTTCAGATCTGCAAAAGATGACGGTCCTAGAATGATAATAGGCTCACTAACATCAGAACATGAAAATCTAGATACATTGATACATATTATAGTTGCTCAAAATATTGGCTGGGATGTTACTTATGTTGGAAATAATATTCCTCATGATGAAATGACTTATATGGCTAATAAGATAGACGCCAGAACTATCGTTGTTGCACTGAATAACCCAAGAGACATTGCAAGGAAATCATATGAAATAAAAACTATGAAGGAACTAGCTGATATGAAGGACAATATTGTTTTAATAGGAACACAGGCTGGTAACTATAGGCAGATTGCTGACGACGTGAAAGCTATTATATCTCAAGATTTAAGTTCTTTTAGATTAACTCTTGAAAGACTCTATGGTTTAATCAGATAGACATTCTATTAACTCTTTGAGAGAGTTGATTTCTTTAGTAAAATACTTTTGTTTATTGAAATTACTTTGAATGATCTCTGAAGGAGCTTTTTCAATAAAACTTTTATTATTAAGTTTTGATTCAATTTTATTTAAATTTGTTACAAGGTTATTAAGATTCTTTTCTAATCTTTTTTTCTCAATATCTATGTCAATTATCTCTTTAATTGGAATATATAATTTAAGTTCTTCGAGGGAAATAGTAATACATTGATTAATATCATAAGAATCACTATTGATATGTATAGCATCAGCCTTAACAAGTGAAGTAATTATATTTTTATTATTTATAATAAAATCTTCATAAGTTTTGTTTGTAAACATACAATATATGTCTATCTTGGTTTTAGGATGAACATTCAGATCACTTCTAGTTTTTCTAATAATATTTATAAACTTTTTAAGTAAATTTATTTCGTCATTAATATTTTCGTCTTTGAATACTTTTTGTTGCGATGGAAACTTAGCATTCATTAATATTAAATCATTTGTATATTTCAGTTTCACCATTTCTTTCCAAATTTCTTCAGTTATATAAGGTATAACAGGATGACAAAGTTTTAATATTATTTGTAGAATATAAATTAATACATTTTTAGTATACTCATTACCATTATCAATTTCTATTTTTGCTATTTCTAAATACCAGTCACAATATTCATTCCAAATAAAGCTATATAATGTATTTGCCATCAAATCAAATCTATATGATACACAGTATTTTTTGTACTCTGTAACAAGCTCATCTAACTTTATAATTATATATTTTTCATAGGTAGTTAGGTTTTTAAAGTTTATTTTATGATCAAAATCATAATCTTTAGATGATAAAAAAACAAAACGTGACGCATTCCATAATTTATTACAAAAGTTTCTATAACCTTCAATTCTTTTTAAATCAAAGTTTATATCTCTTCCTGTTGAGGCAAGTGCACAAAAGCAAAATCTCAATGCATCTGCACCATAAGGAGAAATCCCATCTGGGAATTCATCTTGTGTTTTTTTTTATAATTTTATTTTTTAATTTTGGTTGCACTAGGCTATTAATTCGCTTATCGACAAGCTTATCTAGTTCAATCCCATCAATGATATCAATTGGATCAATAACATTGCCAATAGACTTGGACATTTTCTTGCCTTCAGAATCCCTTACCAGTCCATGTATATATATAGTTTTAAAAGGAACTTTATCCATAAATTTGATTCCCATCATAACCATCCTTGCAACCCAGAAAAATATGATATCAAAACCTGTTACCAATACACTTGTAGGATAATATTTTTGTAATTCTTTAGTATTTTCAGGCCACCCCATAGTATTAAAAGGCCACAATGAAGATGAGAACCAGGTATCTAACACATCATTATCTTGAGTGAGCTGCAGTTCTTTTCTTATATCATATTTTGTTCTGATTTCATTTTCAGTATTACCAACGTAGACATTACCATCATTATCATACCAAGCTGGTATTCTATGGCCCCACCATATTTGTCTACTTATACACCAATCTTCAATATTATCTAACCAATTAAAATAAATTTTTTCCCAATTTTTAGGAACAAACTTAATATTTGATTTTTTAACAGCATCAATTGCTGGTTTTGCTAATTCATCCATTTTCATGAACCATTGATCTGTTAATAAAGGCTCTATTACTTCACCAGATCTTTCACCAATTGGCACAGTTAATTTATATTTCTCTATTTTATCGAGATTATTAATTTCTTTTAATTTATCAACTACTAATGATCTTGATTCATGAATATTTTTATTATCAAATAGTTCTCCAGCATTAATATTTAAAGTACCATCTTTATTTAAGATATTTATAAATTTAAGATTATGCTTTTTACCTAACTTGTAATCATTGAAGTCATGTGCAGGTGTTATTTTGACACATCCTGTTCCAAATTCCATATCTATCGACTCATCTGAAATTATTGGGATTGACCTATTTATAATTGGAACTATTGCTTTTTGTCCTATTAGACTTTTATATTTAGTATCATTTGGGTTGATGCAAATTGCGCTATCACCAAATAGGGTTTCAGGTCTAGTAGTTGCTACTGTAATGTATTTGCTACTATTTTCAATATTATATTTTATATAATAAAGAAAGCCGTCTTTTTCATTATTTGTAACCTCTAAGTCTGATATGGCCGTTTGAAGTTTAATATCCCAGTTAACTAAACGATTACCTCTATAAATCAAGCCTTCTTCATATAATTTAATAAAAACCTTTTTAACTGCTTCATTGGAGCCATCATCCATTGTAAATCTATTTCTATTCCAATCAGCAGATGATCCTAGTCTTTTTGTTTGAGAAATAATTGTATTGCCAGAATGTTCTTTCCATTTCCATATCTCATCAATTAATCCTTTTCTTCCAATTTCATGTCTAGTTTTACCTAATTTTCTTAAATTATTCTCGACAACTAGTTGCGTAGCTATACCTGCATGATCTGTTCCCGGTTGCCATAAAACACTTTTCCCTAACATTCTATTATATCTAATAAGTATATCTATAATGGTATGTTGGAAGGCATGCCCCATATGTAAAGTCCCCGTCACATTTGGTGGGGGAAGTACTATTGAGTAGTTTGATTTAAGATCTTTTGCAGAGAAACAATCATTTTCTGTCCATTTTTTATAGATATTAGACTCTATATCTTTGGGGGAATATTTTATATCCATCTATAAATTTTCATGTTTTACATTAAGTTTATTATTCTTATAATAGAAATATTTTTCTCTAGCTATCTTTTTCTTATCTTCATTAGTATCAACAAGCTCTACTATAATTTCATGATTATGATAATCAGTTTTCACCTCATCATCAAGATTTATAAATACATTATAATCTTTTTTCACTATAGAATCATTTTTATAACCAGTTTCAACTAGGATTATATTTGTATTTGAGTCATATCTTTTATCGGTAGAATGGGGAATAAAGCTTAACTGCTCAAATGTCCAAAGTAATTTATTAATACTCTCCAGTAATATTTTGTTCTTAGATGAGACTAGGATGGTATTATTTAACTCAAAATACCTTTTAATGATTTTGCAGATTGAACTCTCAGTATCATTTTCTGCATTAAGTATATAAAATATAGCCTTGTTATCCAATGTGCTAGTTAATTAGAAACTACAAAATCAATCAATAAGCTAACTGGTCTTCCTGTTGAGCCCTTGTTTTCACCAACTTCCCAAGCTGTGCCAGCTATATCTAAGTGAGCCCATTTAACGCCATCTGTAAACTTCCCTAAAAAAGCAGCAGCAGTTATAGCCCCTCCATAGCGACCACCTATATTTTGTATATCAGCAAAATTAGTTTTTAGCTCATCAAAGTAATCATCATATAAAGGTAACTGCCAGACTCTATCACCGGTATTATCTGCAGATTTCTTTATTAAATTAGCAAGTTCATCACTATTTGAAAATAACCCGCTTGGGTATTTTCCCAGCCCAACAAGACATGCTCCTGTTAAAGTCGCCATATCCAATATATATCTCGGTTTATATTTTTTAGCATAAGTAAGAGCATCACATAGAACTAGTCTGCCTTCAGCATCTGTGTTAAGTATTTCAATAGTTATACCTGACATGCTTGTAACCACATCTCCAGGTCTCGTTGCTTGGCTTCCCGGCATATTTTCGGCACATGCTATGATTCCCACAACATTTTTTTTAACTTTCATTTCTGCAAGAGCTTTCATTGTGCCCAAAACACTGCCAGCACCTGACATATCATATTTCATCTCATCCATATTAGGGGAGGGTTTGAGAGATATACCTCCTGTATCAAATGTTATGCCTTTCCCAACTAGAACAATAGGATCTTGATTTTTAAGTGGCATGTATTCGATTGAGACTAGTTTTGCAGGTTGTTTACTTCCTTGTGAAACAGATAATAGAGAGCCCATTCCCATTGACTTCATTTTAGCTTCATTCAATACAGTAATTTTAAGTAATTTATTGATTTTTTTTAGTTTTAAAGCTTCATTACTCAAGAATGTTGGATTACATATATTAGGTGGAGTATTACCTAAATCTTTAGCAAACTTAATACCGCTTGCTATAGCTTTACCATTCGTTACAAATTTGCTTAATATTTTGTTTGAAATGATAGTATCAGCAACTAAGCTACACTGTTTAATTTTTGATTTATTCTTTTCTTTTTTATATATATATTTATAAAAACTATCTTCAATATAACTAACTAGTAATTCTATGGTAATATTATTTTTTTCAGTAATTAGATTTTGCATATTAAGTGATATCTTATCTACATTTGTTTTTTTAATTTTAGTTATTATATTCTTTATTGATCTATTTAAATTCAGTGGTCCAAATTTTTTCTTATCCCCTAGGCCAAAAAATAAGATTTGTTGCCCACTTGCATAGTCATCTATTGTTCTATGATCACCAATTTCTCCAGTGAAGTTATTTTTTTCAAAACACCTTTTAGCCAAAGCAAGATTTTGTTTGCTGACTGATTTCCCAAGATGAAGTAGTTTTTTATCAGTAAATACTCCAACGAGATATATGTCCGATTTAGTATTTATATTATTTGTTTTTATGCTTATATAATCCATGTTTTTACCTTTTATCCGTTTTGTGAGAATATACACTAGATTAACATTTTTTTTAAAAACTTGTTATATTAGATACAATAAAATGAAAATTCTTGATAAATATTTACTAAAAGAGATACTAGAGTCATCACTGTCAGTTTTAGCAATATTTATGATTATATTATCGTCGAATACAATGCTGAGATTAATAGAGGAAGCATCTGTAGGGACTTTCCCTACATATTTATTATTTCCAATTATTTTTGTCAAAATAACTCAATATTCTATATATATTATCCCTATAAGCTTATTTTTTGGAATAATTATATCTCTAGGAAGATTATATAATTCAACAGAGATGGCGGTGATTGCATCCTCAGGTTTTTCACAAATAGATATAGCTCGTTCAATAAGTAAAGTGATAGTTACAACGTGCCTAATAGTTGGATTTTTCTCTCTATATTTAACACCTGAGGCTACTAATTATAGGTATAAGTTAGAGCATAGGTTGAACAGTGAGGAAAAAATTGAAGAAATTAAGCCAGGAAGATTTACATCATCACAAAATGGGAAAGCCACTTTTTTTGTTAATAATACCAAAAACAACAAATTAAATAAGATATTCTTTAACTCAATAAGCGCTTCTACAACGACTGTGGAGAATTCTAAGACAGGTACATATTATACCGATTCTGACTTAAGACGCTATATTATCCTGAGAGACGGGGTTATAACTGAGCTTTTGGAACCTTATAAGTCAAACACAAGAACAACTAGATATTCAGAACATGGTGTTCAGCTTGGTCAAGACCTTCCAATATACACAAACACTAAATATGATGCGATGAGTACGATTCAATTATTGTCAGTTGATGAAATTGAGGCATCAGCTGAATTGCAATCTAGATTTATTTTGCCCATTGCAACTCTTGTTTTAGGATTCATGGCTATTCCTTTGAGCTATTCATCTCCTAGAAAAGGTAGATATAATAAAATATTTTTTGGAGCATTAGTCTATTTTTCTTATTTTATTATAATGTCTATTGTAGAGAAGATGTTCTTATTAAATATTGTACCTATGTTTTTAGGATTATGGTGGATACATTTTTTAGTAATATTAGGATTATGCTACATATATATAAGTGACTATAAGCAAATACCAACGAGACAATAATGATCTTATATAAATATTTATTCTATAGATTTATAACAGGACTATCAGTTAGTTTGTTAGTTTTGGTTTCTATAGAAATATTTTTTTCTTTTACAGCTGAGCTAAAATATTTAAATGTTGGTAACTATGGAATGGTATCTATTATTAAATATACTATTCTCACTATACCTAAAAGTATATTTATTATGTTTCCTTATGCAGTTTTAATTGGCGCAATGTTGTCATTAGGTGCAATGGCCTCAGATATGGAATTTATTTCAATGCATGCTGCAGGCGTCTCAATATCCAAGATTATCATGATTATTATGCTTCAAGCATTTTTATTAGCCGCTATTTTTTATGCTGCCTCTGATAATTTTGTACCTAAATTTACAAAACTAGCTGAATCTAAGAAAAACATAGCTCTGAATAAGAAACTTATTTTTAACCATAATGGTGTTTGGTTTAAAGATAAAAATACATTTATTAAAATTAATGAAATTTATTCTATTAATAACCTGAAAGGTATAACTCTCTATAAATATGATTCTAATGATAGTTTGTTGTCTATCAAAACAATTAGGGATGCAAATTATGATAATAATCAATGGAATCTAATTGGCATCGAAGAAATATTTTTTGATACAAACCCTGTTACTAAAAAATATTCCGATAAAGAGGTGGTTACTACTTTTATTGACCAGAGACTCATTGGTATTAAAACTAATAAATCAGAATCTCTATCTCTCAGAGACGTAGTCAGAAATATTAGATATCTTAAGAACAATAATCTAGATGCAGACATTCAAAAAAAAATATTTTGGGAAAAACTATTCAAACCATTCTCAACAGTCATAATGCTTTTCCTCTCGATGCCGTTTATATTTGGGAGAAACCGATCTTCTAACATGAGTAAGAGAATAGTGCTTGGTTTATTTATTGGTATTATTTTTTTTATTATAACCTCTATACTGCCCAATTTAGGCATGGTGTTCGGAATAATGCCTTTCTTAAATGTCCTGTTTCCTCATATAATATTTATCATACTTGGGTTTTATATGTTGAATTATCAGTTAGACGCAGGACTTCGTTAACCTTTCAATCTAACGATTTGGCTATTTGAAATGATATCTTGTAAAGATTTATTGGCGAAGATTAGAAGTAAATGACCCCCCGCTAATGCTACTATGATCCTAACGATTCCCTGTCTAATATTTATTCTTGTATTATCTATATTTAATACATATGTCTTCCAACTTTTCATGCCCAGTGTCTGCCCATGCTTAATCCAGAACCATAAATAATAAGTCAGGATTATCATCAATAAATACAATTGATAAAATATATTTCCGGTAATTGCTTCTCCACTTGTGAATATTATCCAAGGCAAAGACATAAAAAATAATACAGAAAAAAGTAACATAAGATCATAGATACATATGATAATATTTTTTATGAAACCTATTTTTTTATATTTATTATTAATATCTATCATATTTTTATATCGAAAGGTATTACCGTAACCTTATCTCCTTTTTTAACTTTAGAAACATTTGAATCCAGTCTTATATAACAATTTGCATTTGATAAAGATGTAAGAATATTTGATCCTTGTTGACCGCTAACACTCACAAGATTTACATTATTAACTTGCGAAAAATATCCTCTTTTATACTCAACCCTACCTCTCTTTTTCGATAAATTATTAGTTGTTATTGCTTCTATTTTTATATATCTATTTTCTCTTATACCAGCTAATTTTTCGATAGCCAATGTTACAAATAGTTGAAATGTAACCACTGCAGAAACCGGATTACCTGGTAAGCCAAAAAAATATGATTTATTTATTTTACCATAAGCCAAGGGTCTACCGGGCTTTATGGCAATTTTCCAAAAGCTAATGTTTCCAAGTTTATTAAGTGCATCCTTTATATAATCTGCATCACCGACCGATACCCCACCGGTCGTGATTATAATGTCTGATTTTTGACTACAGGACATTAGTTTCTTTATTAATGTCTTTTCGTTGTCTTTAGCCACTCCCATGTCTTTTATTATCACAGGTAGCTTTTTTAATAATCCATATAAAATATATCTATTACTATCATATATCATTCCTTTAGATAATTTTGTATCTATTGAAACTAATTCATCTCCTGTAGAGAAGAAGCTAATTATAGGTTTAGCCATAACATCTATCTCTTTTATGCCCAGGGAAGATAGTATGCCAAGATGTGAATGATTGATTACTTCGCCTTTTTTAATAACAATATCATTTTTTTTAATATCCTCTCCTATTTCCCGTATATTCTGATTTTTTTCTAATATTTTTGGGAAATAAAGATTATTATTTTTAATATCTACCATCTCTTTCATAATTACTGCATCACAGTTGCTAGGAATTACTGCACCGGTCATAACCTTAATTGTTGCGTTAGCAGATAATTTTTTGCTATATGGTTGCCCTGCTAATGAAATACCTTTTTTTTGTAGAATATAATTATTCTTTTTGAGGAGTTTAATATTGACGGCATAACCATCCATAGCTGAATTATTAAAATTAGGAATATTTAATTTTGCTTTGATATCGTTTCCTACAACTCTTCCCAAGGTTTCTTTGATTGGAAGGCGTTCTTTATTTTTTTTTGATATTATTGAATCTAGTATAAAATTAATTGCTTTTTCTTCATCTAAAGCATCAGGATCAAACTCATTAACACACGTATTTTTTAATTTCTTTGTCATAGCTTATTTACTATTATTTTTAAAACATAGTACAATAATTTATACTAATAAGGATATATTATATGCATAGAGCCTTAAATGAAAATATTATTGATAAATACTGTGATTCAATATGGATCGAGAGAGGGCTGTCTAAAAACACTATTATTTCATATTCTCTTGACCTAAAAGGTCTACAATCTTGGCTCCATAGTAATAAAAAAAATCTAATAAGCTGCTCAGAGTCAGATCTAAATTCTTTTCTGGCTACAAAATTTGATAAAGGTATATCTGCATCCTCCATTACTAGATCATTATCATCGATTAAAGGGTTTTACAATTGGCTGCAGGTTTCTGGCTCAATTAAAATCAACCCTACAGAGTTAATAGAGTCTCCAAAAGTAGGGCGAAAGCTTCCAATAAATTTGAGTGAAAATGATATTGATAAATTACTAAATGCACCTGATTGTAGAACTTCAAGAGGCAAAAGAGACAAAACAATATTGGAGTTATTATATGCAACAGGGTTACGTATTTCAGAGTTAACAAATCTTGAGCTTAGTCAAATTGATCTAAAAAGAGGATTAATAAAAATACTCGGCAAAGGAGGCAAAGAAAGAATAGTACCTATTGGAGAGACAGCATTAGATTGGGTTAAAGATTATCTTGATAATGTAAGGAAAGATATACTGAATAATGATAATGTATACCTTTTCTTGAGCGATAAAGGGAAAAGGCTATCGCGAAAATCATGTTGGAACTTTATTAGTTTATATTCAAAAGAAGTATTAGATAATAAATATATATCACCCCACTCTTTGAGACATGCTTTTGCAACACATCTTTTAAATAATGGCGCTGATCTTAGATCTGTTCAGATGCTTTTAGGACATTCAAGTTTATCTACAACACAAATATATACCCATGTTGCTAAAGAAAGGTTAATAAAATTTCATAATAAATTTCACCCAAGAGGATAATTAATGAATAAATTACTAGTAGTATTAACGTTATTGTTCACAATAAGTTGTTCTAAATCAGATGCGACTATAGATGAGGCGAGAAAGTCATTAGAAAAACAATATCCAAATATTCAAATCTCCAGCATTATTAAAATAGATCAAGATTTCTTTGAAGTAAAAGTTGGTGAAGAAATCTACTATTTAACATTAGACCTTAAGCATTTAATTGCTGGAAATATAATAGAGATGTCGACAGGTAATAATATCACTGAAAATAGCTATAAGAAGACTAGATTAGACTACTTGTCGCAGATAAGTGATGATGATGTCATTTTGTATTCTTCTGATAATAGTAAACATACTCTAACAATTTTCAGCGATACTTCATGTCCATATTGCCAAAAACTTCATAATGAGATAGATAACTTAATATCTAATCAAGTAAGCGTTAAATATGTACTTTTTTCTAGAAATGGGAGCGATAATGATGCCTATAATGATATGGTCTCGGTGTGGTGTTCTAAAGACAAAAAAAAATCTTTAGATGAATTATTTGATGGATCGTTTATAGAGCCTAAGACTTGTGATAACCCAATAGATAGTAATTATACAAAAGCAATGAATTTAAAGGTTAATGGTACTCCCATGATATTCTTCAGCGATGGTAGTGTAATACCAGGTTATGTATCATCTGATAAAATAATAGAAGCATTAATGTCTAAGAATTAGATATATACGATTTATATCTTTCTTCTTCTGATTTAAGAAAATCCTCAATTTCATTTATATATTTGCTTTCATTATTATATTTATCATTACCCTTGATCTTTTCAAGCTCTTCTTTGGCTCTAACTAATGTGCACCACTTTACTTTATCTTCCTCACAAAAAACTTTATCTGCAATAAAATTCTTTCTTGTCTCTAAATCATTTTTTGAAAAGACACTCGGATATTCAGCAAAGAGAATCCTGTAACATATCTCTCTCAATCTTCTGTCTTTGAATGATTTAGAAATATTATATTTGTCTTCAGG
>Ga0213863_10000410_pt1 | contig 33078 bp, 28 predicted proteins | sample PICome_8_FD_160128 | JGI IMG/M metagenome (GOLD analysis project Ga0213863, IMG submission 160128) | Coastal seawater microbial communities near Pivers Island, North Carolina, United States - PICO497 | ecosystem: Environmental > Aquatic > Marine > Coastal | place: USA: North Carolina... | reverse complement strand
AATTTGCCGAAGTTCCATCCAAAACTCACCGCAAAGTTCCTGCCTCCTGATCTGAAGATCTTCGTTTGTCATCCGCTGTATAACCTATATCGTAAATCTCACTCAGGTCAATGCTCCACAATTTACCGCCGCCTTGTCCTTTAGAATTAATAGGTCTGATGTTACTGTTGACTGCTCCAGCTTCCTCAAGAACTGACATCCCACGCCTGATAAACTCTAGGTTATTAGACATACCGACATTCCGACCATCGTTAAATGCGTGGATTGCAACTTGAAACTCGGTTAGAGTTCCCGACCACGTCTTAAGTTCCGGTGCGCTATTACGACACCTCTTGCAGAAGAACTCAACAAGTTCGGCTACGGTGCTTCGATAACTGTTGTCATATGCTGCATCAGCAATCAATGGCTCGATGTAGCTCTGGACGCCAAACCGACCAACGTCTTCAACTTCAGGGTGGACTTTATAATCCATCAAGAACTTAGCAAAGTGAGGTAACTCGTCTTCAATAGTTGCTTCAAGCTGGTAGTTAGGTGGGAAAGATGTCGTTGATGACTCTGATATCAGCAGAGCCATAAGCTTATCTCGGTTACTAGAATCAAGTGACGGTATTACCGACAGCGAGTTAGCGTCCATGTTCAAAGATAGCACAACACGACCTGTCCAAGGCACTGATAAAGCGTCAGCATACTTGGCTTGATACTCGACTCGTGGATTGGCCACCGCACGCTTCAACAGCTCGGTTGCACGTCTTTGGTCTTGAAAGCTGGCTGCTGAGGTCGTATCGTCAATCACCCACGATGCGACACGACCTAAATCTTTGTTGAATTTTGTGTGACCCCCCAAGTAGTCACTCGCATCAGCAAAACCCCCCACGAGTCCGCTAATAACTTTGTTACTCAACAATGACTTGCCGCGACCTGTTGGTCCGACCAGCAGCAAAGCTTGCCCCTGTAAGGGCTTTCTTTCTACAACAGCGTAGTAAAACCTTTTCATCCATGCGTAGAAGTATTCTATAGAATCGTGCTTGCTGTTGTTTACGAATAGTTGATTGAACCAATTATGGAGGAAAGGCCAGTTGGATGGGTCTCCATCCGCTGCGGCGTCCACCGGACATAACGTAGAGCAGTTTAGAATCCGACTACCGTTATACGATACAACACGGTCGCTTGAGAACACTACTGGTGCAATCTCATCAATCCGGTTGTTGTTACTGATTACCAGCACAGCGTTTTCTACCTCGCTGATGCTCTGACCGCGCCTAACTCTCACAGAAAAACCTGCCTGACGTAGCTCTAATAGAAGCTGATCTTTAGGTATAGAGACTGCGTTTCCGTATAGCAGCTTAAAGAATGTCTTACCGTTGAACCAATACTCGTCTAATAGGGTAGCAAGTTTCTGGGTCTCGTAATCCTTAACAAATGCCCCACCGAATATGTCGGACCAACTCATGAATCCTTTACCAGCTCTGTCGCTATAACAGACCATCCCATCTTCCACAACTTGACATCCTTCACGGTCAATACCGTCATCAATCCAGAATAAGGGTCCACGCGCTCCGACTTCAAATTCACCGAACCAGCGATTCGGGAATCGGGATTCAACCTCTTTGGCAACTACATCGATTGGGATACACGTCTCGGCAGACTCTGGCGGTTTGGATTCCGCTGCCTTCGCTATAGCCGCAAAAACGATTGAGTCTGGGAGTTTGTTACCGTGTGGTTGCCAATCTACTCCTAATTCAAAGTACTGGTTTGGTCGGAACGATGACTTATCAAATCCAGCAAACAAGCTAGAAGCTTTAATAAGCTTATCGATTGCCATGACAAAAGCCTCATACATTGATGGGTCCACAGGAATTGGATTCTCGAACTCCCATACTAGTCTAAGGTAATCGCTCTGAGTTCTCGACGACCATGTCGGTAACGGGCTGCTGTTACACGCTGTTCCTAGATTAGCTTGGAAAGTATCCCATTTAACAGGGGCATCGTAGTCCGCAACTACCCCATGAACTATGTGCACAGGGTTGTCAGACGTTACTCTTTTAGAAGGAGTTCGTCCTTCTACACACGAGTAGAACACATGTTTTGTGTTTATGTTACTACACCAATCTCGGTATAGGGCTTTGTTCTTAAACGCTGGCTTCTTTGATTTTACTTGGCTCAAGTCTTCTACTTTTGAAGTCTTTGAGTCTCTTAGGTTCTTTAATGTTCGATAGGTCATTATTTTGTATATTTATTTAAGATTTCTCCTTCTGCATCTAGCGGAATGTCGGGTATCCATTCTGGTGGGGTAGACATGATTTTAATAATTTTGTTTAGGGTTTCGTCTGCTATCTCTTCGCCACACTCGCAGACAACTTCATCGTGGACGTGAAAAATTATGTTGATGCCAGCCCTCTCAATCTGGAGCATCATATGACTAAATATATCACGGGCTAAAGCTTGTGAAGCATTTTCTGCTAGAATACCTCCCCAAAGGGTAATATGCCGCTTTCTGCCGTTGCGGTTTACTGTTACTTGATACCTAGAGCGTCCGGTATCCTCATCGTATTGCTGTAAAACAAACCCATAATTTAGGACTCTACCTGATGGTAACTCAAGCTTCAACTTAATGTCTTCATTACTCCTTAAGGCTACGCTATCTGACATCAACCCAAGACCAATCAACTTTGAATCGTAATCACCCCAAAGTTCAGGTACTTTAGAGATCTTGTCACGATACAACGTAACAGCCTCCTTAGCCTCTTTCTTGGACATGTTATACATCTGAGCAAACTTTTTGTAACCTGCACCATATCCACAACCCAATACAAGAGCTTTGACTTTGTGACGTAACTTAGCGTCTTCTTTTTTAAGAACGCCTTTGTCAGAGGACCACAATCCAAATTGAATCGCGAATGCCTCGTATATATCTTCAGATGCTGCTATAGCGTCCATAGTCTCCTTGTCTTTGGCTAGCCAACATAATGTGCGGACTTCAATCTGCGAAAGATCTACAACGACTAATTTCTTCCCTTTAGGTGCGGTAATGAGTTTTCTCATGTTCACACCAAACATCTCATCTCGCGGTAAATTCTGTAGATTAAGGTTCCCTCCACTACCGCTGAATCGTCCGGTGTGTCCGCCGAAATACATGAGACCACCGTAGTAGCGGTCGTCTGGCATTGTGGCGTAATCAAAGCTATCTAACTTTTTCTTAATGGAGTTAATACGCCGCCAATTAGAAACTGCTTCTACCCATGCATAAGATCTACCATGTTTTTTAATCCACTCTTGTGCATCTTTATCAGTTTTAGCAAGTGATGCTGGTGGCTCAATCCCAATCTTGTGGCATTCCTCGTCGAACGCTTTTCGACTCAGTAGTGGTTTTTCACCTGCCCAAGGGATAGCCTTTTCCGCTTGAAATAAACGTTCATTAATTGTTTCTCTCGCTTCTTTAAGTGCGTCTATATCAATAGGGATGCCTCGCTGGACTACCCGTCGGTTCATGTTACTTATACTACGCTCGAAGTCAGACCATCTAGGTGAGTATTCCTCCCAAAGTTTAAGACATAGCTCTGAGTCTTTTAATGCGTATTCAAGAACTTCTTTACGGAACTCTTCAGACATACCCGTCCATGTCTTACCTGACATGTTGTCGCGAGTCGTTTTCTCAACCTCTATACCAAAAGCTTGAGCAGTAGCTCCCTTTAGTGATCTAGGTAAACCGCATGCCGCAGCCATATCTGCGGTGCAATACCATGCCGCAGGCTTTACCTCCGGCCACCAGTTGCAAGTAACACCATACAGGTAAAGGGTTTCATCAAACGATGCATTATGGGAAAGGACAATATTGCCGTTAAGCAGGTTCCAGTCAAAATCTTCAGGGTGGCCCACCCATTCATATCCATCATCACCAACGACGCTCACCATATAGGCGTCGAAGTCGTAATGGGAAAAGTAACCTAACGGGCCAAGCTTGCGTATAGAGCAGTGCTTGTCGTAGTAGGTTTCAAAATCTAATGCGTATGTAATCATATAAGTTTATTTGTGAGCAGAAAAAAGCCCGTCGCAAAGAGAAGACTAAAAACTCTGCGACGAGCTTGCGTTCTAGCATCTATTATTACGAATCCAAATCTAATTCGGTCTGCTCACCAGTAACATGCTGGAGTGCCTCCCGAACTACCCTCAACTTTCTCAAGTTGGCTCCGACTTGGGAGAGCTGATCCTCGACTTCAGCGATCATGCCGTCGAGCATCTTGATCTCTTCGAGAAGGAGATCACGGGTTTTTTCTTCTTTCTCTTCGTCGGTCATAACTAACCCCCAAAGTTTTTAATGAATTCAAGGACGGCTTCACCTGTCTCTTCTGTAGTGGCAGTTAAGCTTGGATTGAACCATGTATATTTACCCTTTGAGAACTCTTCAGAGACAAAGTTCCATACCCTAGCACAGATTGGGGTGTTAGGATTAAAAGCCGCGCTTGTAGCTAGAATCTTATAAGTAGTCCGATAAGCGTTTTTACCGACATTTATCTTACCCAAAGCATATCGGCTATCACCAATAACGAGTGAGAATGCTGTATCATCATCGTTACCTTCCGGCTGGCGGAGTAATAATGTAATCTCAGCAAACTCAGTCATTTGATATTCTGAATCATCAGAAATAGCCTCTGACTCTTCTTTGGACCACGCAATTCGTGGGACTTCATCTTCATCAAATGGGATATTCTCCCTCCAGCCTTTTTGAGCAACAACTGCAATCGCAGATATTTTTTCATTAGGGCCAGCGACCACATGTTTACGGTCAAAGACAATTGATCCAACTGGAGCATCGCCTTGACTCATCTTCTGTGATACATTGATTCGAGGTATCTCGATATCACTGCGGTCGATTTCGATTCCGATGTTTACATTAGTCGAGAGTTCATTCTCGACTTCCTTCACTTGTTTAGCTTCTTTAGTAGCCATATTCTTATTTTATTTGGTTTACTGATTCGCGACACTGAATCGCTCCTCAGAGGTTTGGACTATGCCTGCGTCATCGCAGGCGGCAAGGAAATTCTGTTGTTTTTCTCGTTTTTCTGATTTTTCTGCGTTTGCAGATACTAATTTCGAGATCTTAGTAAGTGGGAAATTTAGCTCACTAATTATCTCACTTAATTCTAGACCATGTTCTTTTGCAATCTTTACGAGCATTTCGTTGTCAGCACACTTACGTGTTCGACCCATTGACCGTAGTTTTAGGCCGTCGAGTTTATCGCCGTCTTTTAACTTGGCGAGAGTCTTTGCCTTAATAGACGCTGCCCAATTCTCTACAATCTTCGCGATGTTAAATAACTCAGAGAGTCTAGCTGGATTGTCGACGTCAGTAGGATCGATGTCCGGCAACGTGGTATCTAGCTTCTTGGCGACACTTATAACGAGACCACCCAACGCAGGACATACATCTTCATGTTTACAGAAACGACAATACTGAGTCGGAGTGCATTCCTCTAACTCTGGCGTGCCTGACTCCCACTTTGGTCGAATCTGTTCGCCAGCCTTGATCACTCGACTAAGGTCTTCGACCAGAGTAGGGAGATCGTCTCGCGTAAACGTGTGGTGAAGAGTCGCGCTATGTTGCGGCACGTAAAACGCGAAGACGATCTCCTGAATCTCAGGATACTTCTGGAAGGCTCCACATGTATATGCTTTTGCCTGCCAGTTCTTATCTGGCGGATCAATGATACTGATTCCGGTTTTGTAGTCTGCCATGACGGCTCGATCACCGCCTTTGAGGATCAGGAATCGGTCACAGGTTCCCCATGTCTCGGTTCCGTCTAGGGCGACCTCAACTTGGATCTCGTTTAACTCTTCAGCGACCTCGCCGAAGTTAGTCATAAACTCCTGTTCCATTTGAACAATCTGTTCGTAAATCTCCAGCTCTTGTTCGGTGTGAAGGGCAGAAGGGTCAAAGACTTCGAGAGCCTCGTGAATTCTGGTCCCCATCTCGGCAGCAGCCGAAGTGCCGTCGCGGCCCTGATACGCAGCACAAGCAGCCACATATTTTAGGCTGGATGGCGAGAACTCCGCGTGGCCCCTGTCGCTATGGTTGGGTTGTTCGCTCATGAGTCGATTCGTTTATTCGCTTCACCTCACGTTGGAGGTGGTCTCGTTTCTTGAGTGTGCGCTCAACTTTGTGGTTTAGCATGTAAATCTCGTCTTCAAGTAATTTGAGGCGGATCTTCTCTGCGTCAGTCAGGTATTTAATGTTGTTGCTCATTTTGTTGTTGTCTAAACTTTTTAATTATACTGTTAACTGCATCACGTCCGAGATCAAACGAACGTGCTATTAAATCTCTCGGGTAACCCAAATCAGCTAACTCGGTAATAACGCGATGCCTAGCGTGAGAGGATTCAATTCTGGTTTGGACAGTCCTACCTTTTGGACCCCCCACATCAAAACGACTCATTACCCATTTAGGTGGTAACCCATATTGTTCTGCGTATTTTTTAATCAGCCTTGTCGCATCAATAACAATGGCTTCTTGCATCATCTTAGAGTTCTCTTTCATCTCAGAGTTCATATCTATTTATGAGTTTAGTTGTTTAAGGACTGACTTAACGACTGAAGCTATTTCAGGGTCTTCTTTAATTCTCTGATCGAGAGACTTAGATGCATAGGATATTGAACTACTGTGGGTGTAACCATAGTAATCAGACAACGAGCTGTAAGTAAACTTAAACTTGTTTCTCAAGATACCGACAGCGACCATACGAGGTATGCAATAAGAGTAAGCTCGACTCTTAGTAAATATCTCGTCACGATCTATTGCGAATTCTGAACATACAAGTTCCGTTACTTTATCTATTATTTGTTTTTTGTAAGGGGTCATCCCTTTTATTACTTGTGTTTTCATTGGTGTAGAGTATTGAGGTTATCTGATTTCTGCTCGACAACACGCATAACATGTTCCTCTATGGAGTCGCTAGCAACCAGAACTTTCTGAATAGCATCACTTTTTGCACCATTGCGGTGGATGCGCCCTAACGCTTGTAGGTGATCTTTCACATTAAAGGTAGGTGAGATCAACGAGATCCGTTGGCGGTTACCGTTGGTATCGTGAAGAGAGATTCCGGTTCCGCCAGCAGCAGTGTTAATAACGAGAATGTGTTCTTCGTCCCTTTGAAAGGCGTCAATGATCTCTTGTCTTTCCTCAACTTTCTGACCTCCTTGAATGCACATACATCCTAGCAGTTCGCAAAGGACATCGACAGTGTCTGTAAAATTCACAAACAGCACAACACTATGACCTTGCTCGACGTAGTCCTTCGCCATGTCAGCCATGTCCTTCGCTTTCAAGGACTCAGCGAGTTGTCTCGCCCGAAGTAAATTTACTAGACCCCAATCACTGTCCTCAACAGTTCCATTCTCTAATAGGTTGGTGATTATCTCAGGAGTTACTCCAAAGTCGCTGTAAGCCTTCGCGATCTTAGCGGCGGAACCAAAGGCTATTGGCTCGATGAATACTCGGTTCTCTTTAAATGAATCGGGAAAGTCATCCACTGTTAAACGCTTAACATTCTTGTTATACATGATCTTGTTGAGATCACTGAGTTTAGTTTTTCGTCTTAACTCCCATGCGTTCCATTGGTTCTGGGTGCAGCCGTATTGCATCATCCAACTGAACCAACTTTTTAAACCGTCTGACGCTTTGTTTAAATTGTGTAACCCTAACACGTATCCAATTGGTCTCATCTCAGTAGGATCTTCAGCAGCAGTTGCGGACATGGCATGAATTGAATAGCCTTGCGTAACAAGTGAGACTAGCAACTGAGAGTTCTGAGTATATGGCCCCTTACATTTGTGGACCTCATCGACTAGCACTAACGTGTCTTCGGGCAAGTGCCAAGTCATGATCTTCTTGCCTCTCTTCGACATCCACTCTGTCTTGCCGGTTCGGATCTTCTCATAATTGAGAACGAACAGTGGCTCGATACCAGTTTCTTTAAGCTCACGCTCCCATGATGGGATGACTGATTTAGGGCATAAGACCGCAACGGGTCTCTTTAATACCTTAGCGAGGTGCGCGGCTACTACCGTCTTGCCAGTCCCGACATGACTAGTGTCGAGAGAGTTTAAATCTAATCTATGTTTAGCTAAAAAGAACTCGAACGCTTCTTGTTGCTTGGGATATAATTTCTTCATTTATTGTCTATAAAAAGACAAATAATTGAGACGGCTTACTATGTCCAGAAAAAGTTTAACTTTTTCTACTACCCCAAATGTATCGGGCAATGAGGTAGGCATCTATCATACCATCATGCGGCGTCCGGCAGCGTTTATTAGCTAGCCAGTTCTCTGATGGCTCTAACTGATTTGCTAATCTCAAGGCAACTTCTTTAGTCCTACCTTTAGGTACCCTACCTAACATAACTTTCTGCCACTTATGGACGGACACACGCATTATGTTTTCGTAGTCGTGAGACTCAGCCATCCCAACTAGCTTACCAAACGAAATGGCCATTGACCGAACAGCTTGGCTACTCTTCGCGTGTGCGAGCGGTTCTTCTACCGCAAAAATAAAAGGTGTGTTTAAGTCCATTATCCATTGGTGGACTTTGCGGATATCAATCTCTTTCTTCTTTGAGCGTTGAAGAGTCGGCATCCTAATCTTCTCAATGAGGCTACCATCAAATTTAGATATAGCGCAAAGTCCGCCATCTAAGCCATTATCTACTCCGACGATCATTTAGATTTCTCAGGACAATAAAGATTGTCGCACTCTCCGCCAGAAACAGGATTACTACAGGTGCCACACTCACGCTCTTCGCTGAGTAATGCCTTAGCAAGAATAGAGTAGTTTACCAGATCCTCACACGCGTCATCAACTGACTCACCTGCTACCTTTAACTCACCGTCATTCACGAATGATTTAATCCTCATTAGCTTATCCTGCATCCTTAGCAAGAGTCCAGTAACTGGGTGGAGGCCAAGTGACTTAGCGGTCTTGAAATTCGCGAGTGCGTCAACAGTGTTCTCACCACCGCAGTAGTCGCTGTTCTTTGCCCGCATAATTTCGAGCGTCTTCTTGCACGTCGATTCGTGTAAACGGAATAAGGTTTCGGGTTTCATTTTGCTGGTATTGAATCTCCTCTAACTAGTAGGCCGTCGCCTTCTGCTGGAACTAAAACTCTGATTCCTTTTGGAAGCGATTGCAAGTAGAATACTTCGCGAGCCGTTGACGGCTTCACGCGATACCATAACCCATCAGCAGTATCTACTGGGAATTTAAAGTCTCCTCCGTCATCAATTCTAGTGATGAACTTAGGCCCGACTTCTGGTTCACGATCTTGGAACATTGTAAGGATATTAAATCTCGTTTCCGGTATCGGCGTCAATCGTTTTTTTCTGCCGGATTGCGCCTCCTCCTTTGTCTGCTTTAGAGTTATTCAGGACAGATATATCAATCTGCATTTTACTACTACCACCACCAGTCTTTGCGTTTAGCCCTAAGTTGCGTCTGATAAGCTGGTCTAGTTCTGACATCTCACGGATTGATCGTGGCCCGCGTAACGCCTTCATCGAATCGCGGAGCAGTTTGATTCCGGCTGCGGCAATGTAGTGCTGGTATTTATCAGCGGGCGAGTTCTGTGCTTCTGCAATTTCGTTGAGGGTAATGTCTTCTTCTTTAGAGGCTCGGAACCTCTCGTCAACGATTGCAGAAGAAACAGTGTCGTTAAAATGTTCTTCGATATCTTCTTTGAGCTGGTCTTTGTCGGCATCCGGTTTTGTATGCTCATCCTTGATATCTTTGTTGTGGATCAGATTGTCTAAAACCTTACCATCAACGACGCTCCCATTCATCTTCGGATCCACACCATGCTTTTTTAACCATTTACGAATCGTATTACGATGCACGCCAATGTGTTGACCTATAGCCGCATTACTGTAACCTTCTTTGTTAAGACGAAGGGCTTCAGCCTCGCACTCTCTTATAGGTTTTTCAGACATCCACTTAATTATGCCTACCGAAGCAGAAAAGCGCAAGCGTGTTCTAGAGCCGAGAATTGATCCGGCTAGTAAGAAAATGGATGTAGGTGGACTGATGATCCAGCCCACTAGCACTCTGACTGCTTTATTATACGGTTTTGCCCACCACCCTAATAATAAAGCTAAGGAGTTCTACTTCTGGAGAATCTGCGACGAACTCTGGAATCGTGAAGAACTGCCGGAGCCTATGATGGTCCGCCATCCTTGGGCCGAAAAAATGGTTCGGGCTGCTTTGAAGGACAAGTATCTGGCGATTGGTGGATCGGCTAGTAGTGGTAAGTCCCACACGATGGCCGCATGGGGTATCGTCCAGTGGCTTTGCCAACCACGCGATACACTAGTCCTGATGACCTCCACCACCTTACGGGAAGCACGAAAAAGGATTTGGGGTTCAGTAATGTCTTTATTGTCCGTGATCGATGGTGCGCCGATCAAGATACGGGATTCAATCGGTAACGCCGCTTATGTTGATGAGAATGGCACGCTTATCGAACGGGCTGGATTATCGCTTATCGCAGCGGAGAAATCCAAAACACGCGAGGCAATAGGCAAGTTTATTGGTATTAAGCAGAAACGGGTAATTATGATTGGTGATGAACTTTCAGAACTTTCTGAAAGTATATTACAAGCTGGTCTGACCAACCTATCTAAAAACCCGTTTTTCCAAATGATCGGCATGTCCAACCCGAACAGCCGATTCGACGCTTTCGGCGTGTGGTCAGAGCCGAACAAAGGGTGGGAGGCCATCGACACACAGACCGCTGACGAATGGAAAACGAAGTGGGGTGGTAAGTATATCAGGCTCGACGGGGAGCGGAGTCCGAACATTGTGTTAGGTGAGGTTAAGTATCCTTGGCTACCAACCGCCGAAAAGCTGGAGGAGGATCGATTGCTGTTAGGGCCAGAGTCAAGAGGCTATATGCGAATGGTTCGGGCCGTCTTCTTTGACAGCGATGAGACAACCGGAATCTATTCGGAAGCTGAGATGGCAAAGAGTGGTTCTTTAGGTGGTGTGGATTGGGCTGATAAACCGACCGTCGTTGCTGGAATCGACCCTGCCTTCACCAACGGCGGCGACAGAACCATCATGTATACAGCAGAAGTCGGATACGCTCGCAATGGTCAATATGTATGTAAAATGGGGGAAGCTATTCACCTCAACGATGATGCCACAAATAAAGCGATCCCTCGAACCTACCAGATTGTCCACCAAATTATCGATCACTGTAAACGTAGGAACATCTCTGCTGACAACGTGGCTCTTGACTCGACTGGAGCGGGTGCGCCGTTCTGCGATGTATTGGCTGGTGAGTGGGAGAGTTCATTTATGCGTGTCACCTTTGGCGGTAAGGCATCGGACAAGCGTGTCAGTATGAACAGTCAACTTACAGGTGAAGAACTATACACAAATCGGGTCTCTGAACTCTGGTTCGTTGGTAAAGAGCTAATGCGGACGCAGCAAATCTACGGAATCTCGTCAGACCTTGCCCAAGAAATGTGCGCTAGAAACTATGATATGGTTAAAACTGGCTCCCTTAAAGTGAAGATCGAATCAAAATTAGAGTTCAAATCACGCTTCGGTAGGTCACCCGACTTAGCGGACGCAGCGTTTCTCGCACTCGATTGCGCTCGCCAGCGTTTAGGACTCGTGGCTGTTGATCCACCAAAAGACGAAGATGGTAAAGGGTTCAGGAAACAGGTTACAATAAAAACGCTTCGGGATTCGTTACAAAATCCTGACACTCAACTCCTCTCGTAACTAAAATAAAGTATATCGTTTAGTAAAAGCCAGATGGGTTCTGGCAAAACTTTTTCAAAATCGTTTACTCTTTATATACTTACTATAAAGAGTAAACATTTACAGAAAAGTTTTTGAGGCGGTTTTCATTAAGATCCCGAAGATTGACACTTTTCCCTAAAACCTGTATCTTCTGCCTGTGGCGAATAAGCGTTTCAAGAGGCTCCCGTCTGGCCGTATCCAATACCACGGCGAGACTTTTGCGGGCTTCAATAAGCCGAAGCGTGCGCCAAAAGGATCGAAAAAGAAATTTGTCGTTCTAGGTAAGGAGGGCGACAAAATCAAGAAAGTCGGCTACGGCCACCGAGATTACAGCGATTTTACAAAACACAAGAACCCTAAACGTCGAGCTAATTTCCGAGCTAGGCACAACTGCAAAACTGCAAAAGATAAAACAACCGCACGCTATTGGGCGTGTAAAAAACTTTGGTAATTATGTCTGAAAAAGATAACAACCCTGTTGATAACGACAAAGAGAAAAGAGCAAAAGCAAAAGCTGAGGCCGCAGCCGCAGCAAAAGCTCAAGCCGAAGCTAAGGTAAATGAGGCTCTCGATAACGATACTGGAATGTCTATGCAACAAGCGGGTGACTATTTAGATAGTTTATCAGTCATCCCTAAAGAAGAAAATAATGAGATGTCTACGGCACAAGCAGGTGATTATTTTTCTGATTTGTCCGTCATCCCTAGAGGAGATACTAAGATGTCTGTGGAACAAGCAGGTGAATCTCTTGCTGGGTTGTCTATGTTTCCTGAAGAAACTAAAGAAGATAGTTCAGATCCGATGAAAGCCCTCGCCACTTCTTTGGGAGAATCTTATGTCGATTTAGGAATGAAGGCGTTCGATCAAGAAAAAGCTGCTAAAGAAAAAGAAGCAGTAGCTGAAACAGGAGCTACCTCTAAAGAAGAAGCTGCTCAGAAAGTCTTGTTTCAGAGGGAGTTTGGGACTGGGCTTGCCACATTAAAAGCCATGCAAGACCCAAACTATGAAATCGGTAGTGGGTCTCCTCTCCGTCGAAAAGCTCGCCCTATCGGGCCTGCCTCGGGTAAGTTCCGTAGAGCTGCTCGGAGGCTCCGTCGTCAAGGTTACGGTGCTGCTGCTCAACAGATGGCTATGAGGGGGGAGATGGCCCGCATGGAGGAGCCTTCAATCGACACCCCCGCTGCCCGTGGGCAGAGAATGACCCAAAAAATTATAGCTGCGCGAGAAGCGCAGAAGCAGGATAAGATCCTGACTGAAACTGAGAGACGCGCAAAGGAAGCTGATGCGCGTAGAATGGCTCTCCAACAACCTATACGTATAAGAAAAGAGCAAGTATCTTAGAGGAAATGGCCATAGATTATAATCAGGATATAGCACCCCTCCGGCAGCAGTATTTTCCAATGCTCGCTGGTGAGCGTGCTTTTGATCAAACGATGCGTTATCGGCAGGAGGTTATTTTGCCGATGCAGCAGCAGACGATGAAGCTGATGCAACAGCAACAAAGCATGGATATTCAAGATCTTTCGTTTAGGCGTCAGCAATTTGAATTTGATCAGGCGAAGAAAAGAGCAGAGGCTCAGAATGAGGCTTTGGCTATGCGTCCTGTGGTAGCGGATAAAATTAATTCTATCTTTGAAGACGACACAATCAATACAAACGAAAAGTTTGTGGAGCTAGGAAAGATCTCAATGTCAGTAGCTCCTTATATGGCTGCTGGTTCTTCTTTGAATCAGTTGTTTAGCTCTGCGGGGGATGTCTTGAAGGCTCAATCATTTTCTGAGAAACAGCGAAAAGAAGAGCAACTCTTTGAAGAGAAAAGGCAAAAAGAACTCGAAGCCCGTGAATTATCTCTTGTCGAAGCAGCCTCCAAGATAGGTGAATTCGATATGGCAAAAGAGATAGCTGAACGAAGTGGGGAAGTTTCAACTGCTGAAGAGATAATGATGAAGGCAGGAAAGCAGGCGCAAGAACAAACTCTTGGGCTAGCCAGACAAAAAGCTTCTGAGGAAGCTACTAAATCCTACATTAGTAATCTTAAATCCTTCCAGACAAGTCTAGGTCAGTTAAAGTTCGATCAATCAACACAAGCTGCGGTAGCTGGACAAGAGCCTAAATTAGACGCTGCTTCTAAATCTCGACTTAAAAGCTCTCTTAGGTTTTTGTTATCTAACTTCCCTTCTCCAGATAAGTTTATTGAAGGGCGTTCAGACGAAGATCTTCTTAAATTAGCAAATGATTTGATCGCTAGAAAACTAGCTCAATATACCCCTGAGCCAGTAATCGGGCTACAGTCCGCTTTTGACGAATAGAAATTCTCCCTAACACATATTATTCAGCTATGACTGACTACGAAAAAACGCTGCAAGCCCTAAGCTCTGCAAAGCCAGAGTATCTTAAATTTTCACAATGGTCGGCTGACAAGCAGATCGTAGATCCTATTAAGGGGAAACTAGATTACGCTAATTATCTACGTAAATCGTATATTGACGCTGGCCTTGTATCACAAAAAATGGAGGTTGATATCCAGCAAGGACTGTTTGGTTCTCTGGTCAAAGATGGCCATCTAGAACAAGGAGACTATGAGGGTTTTAAAAATCTTTCTTCAGCCCCAACAGCCTCATTCGATACCAGACTTAATTTAGCTCAAAGCCATATCGATACTAACAGTAGAGATTGGGAAATACTGACCGAGTATAAAGCGGCCCGTGACACCTTACCTGAAGGGGATGAGCAACTACAGCAAATGGAGGCTGCGGCTAATAACGCTTTAGATCGTCAATATGAGACTGCGAAGAGAAAAATGCTACACTCCGGTGAGCTACCATTCATTGCAACTACCGACGCAGAAGGAAACCGCGTGATTCTTGCGGGCGACGCCGCAACTAAGATGAGTCTTAGTGAGGCTCTTGAAGCGTCTAAAGCGGGAGGTGTTTCCCTAGCAGATGCTTATCTCGCTCAAGGGCAACTCGAAGTTGTCGCAGGCACGAAGATGCAGAGATTTAAATATAATCGCTTCAATGAAGCCCGTAATGTTTTATCTAGTCTTGCTAAAGAAGATTCTGTTTTCTCTGATCAGATTAAAGCACACGCTCAGAACTTATCTGAAGGAGAAGATGAAGGTGTTATGGACTGGACTGCCCGTAAATTGGACGACATCAGCGATGCTTTTTTTGGGCTCTTCTCTGAAGATAAGGAGAGGCGTGATGAGCAGATGGAAGAATTGCAGGCGGTTAGCAACCAACGTGTTGTTCATGAGTTGAAAGATAAGCTAGATTCTTATTCTTTTGTCCCCGAGGGTGAAGAGTTTTCTTATGAGGATATTAAGAATGCTTATGACTATCTCGTTCTGGAGGAGGCTTCTAGCACTAGCCTCTTTGATTTATATGAAGATGAAGAAGCTGGTAAAAATATTAGAATGACCTCCAGCGGTATTCCAGTTGTTCACTCTGCGGCTCTTGTAAATGAGAACGCTTTTGAAGCGATGGCGAAAGCACGTACAGATCTTGACCCAGAGATTTTCGAGCAGCTAAGACTTCAGAGAACTTCTTTGTTAAATAGTAACTTCGCTCAATATGACCGAGTTCTTAGTCGGAGTGGTGTGGACGATGAATGGCGTGAAGCTCTAATGGAAGGACGCGCCAATGGAAAACAGAACCACGAGATCTTAAATGATTTCTTAAAAGATAAAGATAATTACAGCACTTATTGGGAGAGGACAAAAGGTATATTATCTTCGGTTGTTGAAGGTTCTGCGACGCTTTTGGCGGCAGTCCCTGCTGCGTTTGGTAATGAAAGCGCAGCTAATGTTTTAGCACAAGCTTCTCAGGATGCTTCCGACCGGAGAGAAGTCGCTAAACTCTTTAATCAGGAATATGGTTATACGGCGGAGATCTTAGAAGCAATCGCTCCTATGACTACAGATCTTTTAGCGACAGGATTACTGGCTGTTGGAACCGCTCCTATAGGGGGCGTTGGTGGTGCAGCTTATGTGACGGCAAGGGCAGGATCTGTTGCTGGAATTAAAGCTCTTACTAAAAATATCACTTCAAATGTGATTAAATCGGCTCCTAGAATTATTGGTAGAGGTGGTTCTTCTAAACCCTTATCGGAAGTCATTGAGGCTTCTCTTAAACAAATTGACGGTAAGCTAGCAAACGACGCTCTGAAGGCTTATAATAATTCACTTGCTCGCAAACTAGGAGTCCAGACGGCTATCTTTATTCCGGCTGCGACACGATCAGGAGCGTCAACATATGGCACAGTCACAAACGCCTTGAGGCAGTCTTCTGATCTTTCTAAGGAACAGATTCACGATAGAGCATTAGGAGCAGGTCTTCTTAGCGGGACAATTACTGGCGTTATCACATCAGGATTCAGCCTTCTTGGTCGAGGAGGTATCGACGATGCCTTCTTACGTGGTATGTCTTTTAAAGAGTTTAAAACTGTCTTAAATAGCATAGACGATTTTGCTGAAACTTTCACGACAGATAAAGTCAAGTCCGTCCTTAAATCAACCATTAAAAAGTCTCAAGCCAAAGGGGGTAAGTTCGGCCTACTATCATCTATTGGCCGAAACTTCGGTGATGAAGCAATGGAAGAAGGTCTCGACCAGTTCATTAATTCTTACGTTGAGGACGCCGCTTTAGACCAAGATACCCCAATGATGGATCGTCTAGAACAGACTTTCGATGCGATGGTTATCGGAGGTGTATTAGGAGCAGGCGCACCCGCCGTGCAAAAAATCGGTTCAAGATTTAAGTTGGATGCTTCGATGCGCCAACAACAAGAAGTAGATTTCAGAAGGAACATATTTGAATCAGCTTCTAAAAACTTACGCGATAGTGGTAGTCCTATTTCTGCTGCTGTTCTTGAAACTCAATATAAACTTGCGGCTAGAGTGAGGGATGAATCCGCCCCACTTTTAGGTGAAGAAGTGCAGCCGGAAGCAGTTACTTTGAGTGTCGGACAACGTCTTGATGCGATAGCTCCAGAAGAGATTGAACAGATTACTACTAAGGTATCTGAAGATTTTGAGGCCACCTTGCCGGAAGATCTGCAAAGCAAGTCTATATCAGAAATTATTTCTATTGCAGATGCAGTGGACCCCGAAGCCGAAGTAACTCCAGAACAAAAGGTAGCTATTGAAATCCGCGATTCTGTTGTAGCATCGCTTGACCGTCTAGACGAAGCCTCTCAGCAGAAAGCGGAGGAGGATGCGGTTAAAGCTGATCAAAAAGAGCAGGAGGACACAGAAGAAATTATCTCTACGATTCAACAAACTCCAGATAAAGTTCTTCGCCGTAAAGTTAATGAAGTCCTTTTTCTTAACTCACCAGAAAAACTAGAAAACTTCCCGAACGCTAAAGATAAGAAAGCTATACAGAACGCGGAGAAAACAACAGGGGACATTTTTATCGATTCTGAAGATGTTGTAGAACCAGATGAAGTTGAAGAGATTAGTTCTCTAAAAGTCCAGTTTATTGACCAGCCAGATAGAAACATCTTTAAGTCTGGTGATGAGTTCACTGTCGAAGAGATAGACGCCGTAGAGGCAGTCCTTGATCTAGCTGAGACAGGTTTCCCTGTTCGTTTCAACTCTAATAAAACTTACGGTGTTCCTTTCACGACAAAGAAGCTTGCAGACAAGTCAGAGTTTCTTGCGAAGCAGATCTTCAGTAAGTATCCACATATCAAGTCAGAATACTACGCTAGTAAATTTACCGGAATGCGAGCGATTACCCGCTTCGACCCTTCAACAAGCAAAGTTTCAAAAGGTAAAGTCAAAGGTTTCCTTGATAATCGTGGCAACGGTATTTTCAATAACGATCCCGTCACTATGGCGGAGATGCTTGCTCACGAAATCCGTATCCCTGTTCCCGATTCGGTGAATGTGTTTGATATCAACCCTTCGATCAAAGTTCGTGGTGGTTATGTTATTGATGTCCTGAAGCCTTCAGACACTGGAATTGGAGTTGAGACAGCAGTTGAACCTGTTACCCCAATTAAAAGTTTGGAGTTCGATGCAGCCGCTATTGAGAAACTGACTCGGATTCCGTTTATTGAAGCTACTAAGGATGACGTTGTTATGCCCTACGGGACTCGTGAAATTAACGAGAGGGGCTTCACTCAAGATGTCTCTGACCGGAGTGTTACCTTCGGGGATGTAAAACAACAATTAGATGACTTCTATGATAAGTCTAAAGAAGATCAAGGACTCCGTAAAGCTCTCCTACAAGGATCGCGAGGTGCTTCTTTGCAGCAAGGATACGATCTTCTCGATGACACCAATGCAGACATTGCTTTCAACGAAGCTTATCTGGAATATGTAAGACTTCTTCATCTCTATGAATTGAAAGGTCAAGCTGAAGGATCACTGGCTAATTTTGTTGAAAAGGTTGCTGGAGAAGTAAGAGTTAAGAACACTAAGAAAAGTAAAGGAGTATTTAAGAAAGCTCTTCTTTCCAGAGTGAATATTAATTCTGAAGCTGAACTCGCTCAAGCGGTCCAACCGTTTATTGCTGGTAAGGGTAATACACACACTGATTCTATTATTGCGTTTATTGATTCTCAAGTCTTTGGCAACGACGCCTTCAAGGCGGGTTCAATGCCTACTTTCGACTCTATCTTCAAAGCTAAGGTAAAGAACTACATTGCGAAAGAGAAGCTTAGAGGAGTTCAGAAAGGGAAGGACATCCAAGTTAACAATGCTGACTTTGATCTGGAACAAATCCCAGACCCTCAACAAGATATCTATGGTGAGGGCGAGCAAGATGTCGCTTATTCTGGAAGTTTAGGTTCTGTTGATGCTTCTGACACAATCGACAAGAACACATTCTACAAAACTCTCAAGAGTTCTATCAGAGGAATGGTGGAACAGATTGATGCTTCACCTAGCTTGAGGTCGTCTATTGTCGATCTTTACATAGAGGCTATCCAGCCGAACGCTACTCCACGCCAACGTGGGATTGTTTCGGAGATGGATACTACTGATCTTATGGCTCATCTCGGAACCTATCTCGGAACGGGGAGCCACACTTCCCGTCCAGAAGTTCTGCAATTTGTAAGTAGACTTGAGAGCGAGACACTTGACGCTGGTGTAAATATCAAAGACGCCCTTTACCTTAGCTTCCTCACTTATCGATATGAAGGTAATCCCTTGAATAACTCAGAAGCAATCACTGAAATTCAAAGACTCATGGGTACCTCGCTTGGCCGTGATTTTAGTCGTAGAGATGCAACTAACTTCATCAAGTCAATGGACCAAGCTGTAAGACGGAGGTTCTCTCGCGCACACGTCTCTGAAGAAGTCAGAGCTGCTCTTGAGCAACAAAACAAAGTTGATGTTGAAAGGCTTGGACTAGTAGACGGAGACCCTGAATCGATTGTCTCCGCTCTCAAAAAGATCGCCAAGACGAGTGACCGTAAATCTCATAAATTAGTCGCTGACCTGCTTCTGGAAGACGAGGCATTTATCCGCAGCGTAGAGTTCTCGATGGGTGAAAGTCTATATTCAGTAGCTGGACAACATTCTCTTCTCAAAGACGGTAGGCACGTTGTATACGTGAACTTGAGAACGGGTAATGGTTTGGGTCTGGAAAATGTTCTTCTGGAAGAGTATGTCCACGCTTTTCTTTCTGATGTAGCGAGCAAGCCTGAAGAATCTATCAACGAGAATCAAAGAGCTGCCCGCCAGAGACTTCAAAGCTTGTTCACTCTCGCAGAGAAGGAATACCGCAAGAGCAAGATATCTACTCCTGTCTTGGAGGATGCGTTCGAGAATTTCGATGAGTTCTTGGCGAAGTTTTTGTTGTCACCTAAACTTCAGGCCCATATCAAGAGCCTAGAACCACCTGCTGGACAGCGAGGATTCTTCAAGAGGATCATGGAGTCCCTTATCTCGATGTTCCGTAAGATCACTGGTCGCGAGAAGAACATTTACACGGAAGCACTTTCGGATGTTATTTCTCTGAGTAAGACCCCCTTCAGGGCAACTGCTGTGCCGCCTTCACAAGCGGCTATGGAGTCGGCGGAAGCTGCCGCTCAAGATATTGAAGATGTCACAGAGGTTGTTGGAGTTCAAGAGGATCAAACTCGTGAAACATTGACTCCAAAGCAGATTGAGTCTCAGCCCGATCCTGAACAAGTTCAGATTGACGAGAATATTGATAACGTCATTGATACTATCCAAGATTCTGGCGATCTAACTACAACAGATCAAAGGAAGATGGAGGCTGTGATGCTACATCTCAAGAACCGCCTTCCGTTGGGTGTTGAGGTTTCTATTGACATGGAAATGGACTCACCTGCTTCTGCAATTAGAAACACAGTTCAGATTAATCCTAGAATCTTGATGCAAGATCTAGAAAACTTTGACTTGCTCGGTTCAAAAGTATACGTAGAGACTCTTCTCAATCACGAGCTGGCGCACGTTGCGTCTTACAACGCGCTTACCAAAAAAGAGATCCAAGAGTATATCTCTACGTTTGATGAGACAGACTTCGTAGAGGTAGCAAATGCTTATTACCGTAATGAAGCGGATCGGGATGCGTCTATTGATCTAATTCAAACCCAAATAACGGAGGATACAGACCCCGAAGTAGTTAGACGAATAACCATAGAAGCGAGCCGTTTAGCTGAAGAGAAGCTCCGTATGCACCTTGAAAAGGTTCGGACTGGAACAACAACCGAAGAGGATTACGACTTCTGGTCTAGCAAACCTAGCTTGTTAGCTATTATCACGCGATACATCCGCGCATACTTCTCCAAGCTTGCTGCTGTAAAGCAGATGAATAGGGGTTCTAGTGCTTTAGATAGTCTTCTTATGAAGGTAGATCGAGAAGCAACTCTCTTGAACATAGGTTTCAACAGATCAACAGATCTCCAGAGTTTAGACGTAGACGACCCTGATGCTTCTGTATTGGAGTTCGCTCGACTTACGAATTACGACCCAATCGAAGAAGCTACTGTCCTACAAGAGCAAGCGGAGAGCGCAGTGAGGTTGTATGCGTCTTCTATTCCTGTTGACTACCCAAATACTCTCATGAGGAGAGCACGCTTGAGGATGAATGATGCCTCTGAGTTTGTCCTAGACGATGGCGAGATAGAGTCTCTCTTCCAAGAAGAGTTAGCTGAAGAACTTAGCGGCGTCTCGCAGTTTACGCCAGTCGATCTCGATGTTGTCAGCCCAGATATTGACTTAGGCTCGCTTGTAAGCGCAATTAAATCTCTGAGCAACGATAACTATGAGGCTGAGGTTGATGTTTATGAAGACGATTATTCTGGTGTATTTAATATCAACATCCAGCTTGTCGATCCTTCTGGAGAGACCATAGCTGAGTTACAAGATACTGAGATCCGCCCATCAAAAGAAATTAGAGTTGGGTATATGGTGAACAAAACAGAGGCTTCTAATGGATTCTCGTCTGATTTGATGACTGCCTTAATCATGGTTAGTGATCAGGCTGGTATCGAGAAGGTTATCACTGAAGCTGCGGGATCAAATAAAGGCAGCGTTTTAAAAAGAAAGATTGTAAGTAGTTTCAATAATATAACGCGAACTCTGAGTGAGGAAGAATCTGTTACAGATAAGAAAGAGTTCCTCAAACAATCAAAACTCAATCAATCGTTCGCGATGAATGGGTATTCTACTTGGCCTAAACTAGGTTTCAGACCAGATAACCCAGAACTAATTCAGAAAATAATTTCTAAATATCGTGATCCTGAATATACTACGGAGCTTGCGGATGACCTAGTTGATGAAATTATTTTCAATAAAAGGAAGTTTTTCGCGGATTTACCAGAAAACAAAAAACAAGTAATCCTTAAAAAGCTTCGTGAGGAAGCATCCAATATCGCAAATCAGTTATCTCAGAGCGCGGACTTTTTAGAGAGCATCGCAATCAAAGATAGTAATGGAGACATTGACCTTGTTAAGACTCTAAAAGCAGGAAGACCGACACAGAATAATAAGGCGGCGAATGCTTGGAGAGATATTGGTGAGTCGATCAATGTTACTTTCGATCTCACCGATGGTAGTGACTCACTTCAAGCCTACGCAAAACAAACCATCCACCCCGTACTTCTGAGGCAAAAAGAAGTCAGGGCTTTAGTTGCTGAGTATAAACAAGCTAAAGAACAACCTGATGTAAATATCGAGGCACTTCGTGACGACTTCAATGATCGTGCATCAGACATGGGTATTGATTTCAAATTGTTCGCTTCCAGAGGGGTGCCTACAACTCCAATATCCAACCTCGACTTCTCAAATGTGGTCAAACTTCTGGAAATGCCGATGGCTGAATTCCAGACATATAAGAAGCCAGATACGTGGTTAGCTAGAATATTGCAAGGTGATGTCGGATCTCCGGTTCGCGATCTGATCGAACAGCGAGATGAGTTCAAACGGGCATCTATCTCCGCCGTCAAAGCTTTTCAATCCAAGTTTAAAGCTGTTGTAAAGGATGAGAACATCACGCTGACTAAAGATTTCCTTAACACCATCGCAGAAGCGCAAGGCTACTACGACGGTAACCTTGTCAGTGATACCTTCTACGCTAAAGAAGAAGCAGCGCATAAAGCTAGGAAAGAGTTAATCGAAAAAAATGACAAACTAACAAAAGCTGAGAAGAAAACTCAAATATCTACGTCGAAACAACTCCGTAACAAAAACATATCTGACGCAGAACAGAATGCTATCTCTGCAATCGAAGACACTAAAAACAAAGCGGTCCAAACTCTGTCCAGAATATCACCTAAGCTTGCTAGGTTAATCGTGAGTATGCGTAAGGAGTTAATCCAACCTATCCAGAATAAACTTTCTGATGCAGGTATATCCAAAGAACTGAAGATCCGTATTGATCAGACGGGTGGGTTCTACATCACTAGAGCGTATAGGATTTTTAGTGACCCTACCTTCGCTAAGAAGGTCAGGGAGGATGCAAAATATAACAAGATCCGCCTAGCCGCAATGGATTTCTTTGAGGATAATCTCAAGAAACAAACACGCGAAGCTGCTTTACAAAGAGGAGAGTCTGCTTCTGAGGCTGATAAAGCCGCAGACAAAGCCCTCCGTGACGCAAACAAGCAGGCTGGTAATGGGAGAACCTATGCCCAGAATGTTCTCGAAACATTTATCTCTAGATACGAAGGGGTGATCTCTGGTGACTCCGCAGTGAGTAGCCGCTACTCGAAAGTAGTTAAGAACCTAACAAAAAGAAAGGATTTACAAAAACCCCTCCGCGATCTTCTCGGAGAGTATGGTGCCGAGTCTGGCACTGACTTGATTGTCAGGACGTTCTCTACTGTATCGAACTTAGCGGCGGAGCAGGTCTTCCGCAGCAACCTAGCAAAGGTAGGTAAGAAGCAGGGTTTCTTGGTTGAGCCTAACGAAGCTAGAAAGAACCCAGAGCTTTACACAGAACTTAAACCTAGTGCTAATCGAAATGACCCGCTCCATAATTTATATGTGAAGAAAGAATTGTTCGAGGATCTGAAGGATGTGGTTAGCCCTGTCGGCGGTTCGTTGTCGAGTAGCACGGCTCAACGAACCGTAGGTTCAATCGCGGCGACGTTACAGAATCTGACAGGTAAGTCGATGCTATTAAAAACTCTCGGTAGCGTAGGTTTCTACCTAAGAAACATTTTAGGTAACGCCCTCTTCTTTGGTCCTGCACAAGGGATGAGCGGGAGTTGGAACGTTATAACAGACTCATTTTCGTTCTCACTTGAGCAGTGGAAAGACCCCAATAAAATGGATGCTTACCTCACTGAGCTTGTTGGTTTAGGTGTGTTTGGGGATGAACTGAGAGCTGGTATGGTCCGTGAGTTGTTATCTGGTGAGATCTCTCCAGAAGCGAAGTTGTCGAAACTCAATAAATTTTTTGAACGTGTCCCTGCTAGTGCAGACATCAAGAAATTCGTCAAAGGCACAGAGGAAAAGTTGGCTGGTTTATCCGCATCTATCGACGGTTCTTTCAAGATCGCCTACTTTGAACATGAACTGGACGTTCTCAGAAAAGCTAAGAAGCAATATCCTAACTCTGATATCGGGAAGATGGATGACTACGCTTTAAAGCGGATGGCTGCAAAGAAAATTAAGATGACTGCACAGTCTTTGAGTCAGGCTCCTCCAATCGTCAAAGAACTGACGAAAGGTAACTTTGGCTTACTGTTAGCCCCTTTCCTTCGATTCAAAGCTGAAGTCCCAAGGATCGTTTACAATACGTATACTTTAGCTAAGGAAGAGAAAGCCAGCAACAACCCAGCCATACAGGCTAGAGGAAAGAAAAGATTCAAATCTATGAATGCCATGTTGTTCGGGGTATCCTCGACATCCGCCTACGCTCTTGCGTGGTTGCTGGGGATTGGGGACGATGAGGACGAAGCTCTTCGTAAGTCAATGCCTGCATACCTTAAAGGGCATACCTTCTTCTACTTTGGAGATTCTGATGATTTAACTTCCATCGACCTGACTTACCTTAACCCGTTCAGCTTGTTAGCCGATCCAGTCATGCGTGGTTTTGAAGATCTTGTAAAGGGGAACGTCGGGGACGCTGCTTTCAGTTTTTTGAAGGGTATATTCCTTGACCAGTATCTCGACGATCAGATCTTGGCGGGATCACTGCTTGATCTTAGAGATAATCGAGACGCTACAACCGGTCGCCGGATTTTCATACCAGAAGCCGATGGTTTCCTCACTATATCCACAAAGATGATGAGGTATCTACTTGAAGGTGCTTATGAACCTCGACTGCTAAAAGACGGAAAGGAAGCCTTCAACGCATACCTAGCAGACTACGATAAGTTCTCGGACTCTCCATATGGAGAATTACTGGATGGTATGCTTCCGGTTAAGCTACACTCAGTCGATGCAGAGCAACAGTTCAGACGCTTCTTACGGGACCATCAATCACGTCTCAAGGATGTTACTGATCAGAAGTTTAAACTCTACAGTGACAAGCCCATCACCGATGATGATGTCCGCGAAGTCTATGAGAATGATCTCAAGGGTCGCATGGCTCTTAACAATGAGTTATATCGGGTCACTAAAGGATTCCAAAAACTAGGCGTCAATATCGGGACTCAAGCTAGTGTGATGAAGCAATACGGTATTGGAAAAGACAAAGCTCGATTGATCTTCTTCGGAGCTATGGACCGACCAGATCTCAATAAGAGATTCGTGGACGGTCTGGTGCAACGAGGTCATGCTGACCGTGCCTCTCTCCTTTATGGGGAGAGAGACAAGCAGCCACGCTACCTCATGCTGGAAGACTAGAAGCTCTCGACCCCGACGTGGATCTCTTTTGGGGCTTTGTCAAAGTAGCAAAGCAATGCAGGGCATAACCAGCCTTGCATTGTGTAGCCTTCTTTTAGTCTGATCTCGTATACATTTCCACCATCTTCTTCACCTATCCACTTGAGGGAATGAGTGGAGTTTGGCCACGCTTTCGAGGAGAATGTGAGCCTGAATCCAGATGCAACGGAGATTGGCACAATATCATTATCTTCGAGGACGGCGTCAATGATCTCAGTCATACCGCAAACGAAAGCCTCTTCGTAAAGGCCGTGTTTGTCAGAGTCAAAGACCCACTGGTGGTGGAGAAGATAAGGGGCGATGGAACAGATTTGTGTTTTATTTTTCATGGTTGGTATAAGTTAAAAGCCCTACTCTTTAGTGGAGTAGGGCCAATAGTTTTAGTTGATTAAGAAGTCCAGCAACAACATAATTGCTAAGAATATTACGAATGGCATTATAGCCTGAATGTAATCAAACACGACGCTTTCTATCCGCCCGCTCCTTCATCTTGCGGAGGCGGCGGGTTTCTGTTTTAGCCATGTTCATTACCACTACTATCATAGTAAGCGGGGCTACCAGTAGTAGGCCGATGATTTGTAAATAGTCCATCAGTTACTTGGTTGGTTAAGGGTTCGGGATTCGAGGGTCTGTTGCATCACAGTGAGAGCGCGGCGGCAGTCGGTGGTCTCGTCTTCGAGCCGCTCCAACTCTTGTTCCTTCTTCATTTTCTTCTCCAGCAACTTTGCGTGGGTAATTGATAGGACTCGCAAAGCGAGAATCAGGTCTTTTATATCAGTCATATTTTCTTTATTCAGTCTCAGGTTAATTCCTGATTACTACCCCCTCCAATCGGAAGGGGCAGAGTATCAAGAATCACTAGCTATTGAGGGTAGCAGTGAGAACACGATGGCCTTCCTCAATAGAGGACTCATCATGTGAGGTGAGCAGGTAGTCAGCGAAGTTCACCTTATGCTTCGCAGCAGTGCCATACTCGCTGGAGTATGCCTTAGCAGAGCTAGACGTATCACGCCCTACACCGTCACCGCTGGTCCAGTATTCGGTCGCTCCGTTGAGAACGTCATACATGGTCTCGCCCTTATTACCCCTGCCTCTGATTGCGAGATCCGTGATACCGGATACGGCATTCAGGGTTCGGGTTGAGAACTTGTCCACCTTGCCGAAGGTATCCTTGAGGAAGTATCCGGCTGCGATGGCTGCGATGTCCTGCTCTACCACCTTCTGAGCGGCTAGGATCCCCATCGCTTCGGCGAAATGTTTCCGCTGCTCGATCAGGCCAGTGATGTCCTTCGTAAGATCGGCACACTTGATGTCCACGTTGCCACTGTGGGTGACCTTTAGGTCGATGTATCCTTTACTGCCAGCGAGGGCAGCGTGGATGCTGTTAGAGCAGCATAACCGTAAGTCCGACAGGAACACACGGTTCGCAGTTCCGTTGTGTCCCCCTACTACGTTGAGGTATCCACTGTGCTCCTCACCATTGATGGTGTGATCGTCCATCTTGAAGCTCATGAAGAAGGTCTTGAGACCGTTCAGAGTCCCCATTGCGGACAGTTTCGAGTCCGGCGCAGACTGTCTGAGGGCATTCACAACAGGCCTCGCGAAGGTTTCATTCTCGATCTTCTGATACTTCTTCGTCGCCATGTGCAGTGGCACAAGCCCGTCAGCCGTATCGGCCATGAGGTGCTTGTGGTTGTCGAGCGGGATCGACTCCCCATTGACGGTGGCATACACATCTGCCATCCTGATCGGGAAGAACACTCCGTTCTCCTTCGCATCACGGGGCGTGATCAACTCACCTTCAGACTCCTTCTCCAAACCGTGATACATACGGTATTCAGAGCCTTGTGGGATGAGGACGCTATCGATTTCTTTAATTCCAGACATAATGTTATTTTCTATTTGGTTTTGGTTTATTCGGACCTTCTGGTCCCCTACGGCCCTACCGATGTGGTAGGACCGACGGGGGCAAGCTGCCAACTATCTGGCAGGCAGTCAACTTCTTTTCACCACTTTTTAAACTTTTAGTGGTTTAGCCATGCTAGCTTCAAACTTGGCGATGTCCTCGATCCTCTCAACAACATCTTCCCAGTGGTAGCAGATGTGATCACCTTCGTATGGGTAGTCCTTGTCCGCTTCCACATGGTCAGGGCCATACACCCAATAGTCAGTTTCATAAGCTGACCCCATGTATTCGACATCGATCAGGCACCCATGCTTCTTCGCAAGCCGTCGAGCTTTCGCTCTTGCACTGGCATGGCGGTCCTTCGTCCGTTTAGGCTGGACTGGAGGTGTGATTTTGGAGGGCGCAATCAGCTTCCACACTGCACATACTCTAGCACGCTGCTTGAGACGTTTGTCAGCGATGCTCACAATCTCACGAAGCCTCCCGCAGGTCGCTCTACGTCCTGACACTACCTGATAATGGTTGCCAGCGATGACGAGAAAGACCACACCAGCCTTACGATCTCCTTTGCTGTGTCTACGCCATTGGGCGAAGGTCAAACCTTTGCCTGTCGGGGCGGAGTAGGCCCTTTCGGCGAATACTCCTGATTCGAGGAGGGCTTCTAAGACATGGCGGTCTTCAGATCCTTTGACGAATCTCTGTCCTGATCGGCAACGGATGGCGTAGGCTGCGTCATCCGTGGATGCTCCGGTGATTGCGGAGATGGCGGCGGGTCCGCAGTAGCGGTTCTTCCCGTGTATTTGGTGGAGTTTCATACTCATAGTCATATTTTATTTGGTTATTGTTTATTACCCAAAAGCATTAAATAGCAGTTGGATCACGGCGCGGACGATTGTGTCAATGCCAATGGCGTGGAGGGCGGCAACTGCCGGAATGAATCCGGCGATTGCCCATGTCAGTTGTCTATAGGTCATAACTTTTTATAGGTTATCGGTTTGCTTCCCATTCCAATTGGAATTTCTCAGGCACTTGGGCGAGGTAATCGCCGTGTGAGTATGCCAAACTACGGGAGACCAGATAGCCTTTGATAAAGGTATCGCAGGCTAGATACAGGCTGGTAGCTTCCTCCCTCCACGGGGCGAGCTTCGCCAACTCAGGAGAGACAATTTCAACGCCCGACTTTAAAGTCAGGCCCCATTCATATACATTCTTACTCATATTGATACGGTCGTTATTTTTAATCTTAAGGTGAAACCTAACTCCTTTAGAGCTTGGATGTCACCATCGGTCAAGGACTTTCGTCCCGTTAACTTCTGTATGGATCGCTGCACTGCGGCATCTGCCACATATGTCAGCGTGTTTCCATACACTTCTCGTTGGGTTACTTCTATAATCATAATGGTTCGGGGTTGGTTATCGAAGATCATCGTCCCACAGAGTAAGGTCTGTGGTGTTCCTGATTTCGGCGAGGTATCGACGCAAGTCACGCTTAATTTTAGCTTTAGAGTTTACGTCGAAAGCTTCGCTCTTGAGGTAATCCGCAAGCTTTTCGCGGACTTCGTTTATCTCTGTCATGTCACGCTTCAGCGTCTCGTTCTGTATGGGCATCTGATTAGTGGTTCGGGGTTCGGGGTTCGGGGTTCGGGGTTAGTGAGTCAGGATAACTACGTCAGCTTTGTTATCGGAGCCACAGAAGTGGCCTTGTGGAGTGCATTCACCGCAGAGACCAGAACATATGAAGACACGCTTTAGTCCCGCCTCTTTGGCGTATTCTCGCGCCTTCTGTCTGTATTCTGTCGTATTGTATTCGACCCCTCCTTTGGAGCCGATTGCTTTGAACCAACCTCTCGTGATCGGCAAGGCTAGAACACGTCTTGCAATCCCGCTGTTCTCATTGAACCGACTGCCATTTGAGAGATTCAAACGGTAGTTTGTAGGCCACTCTCCAGTGAAACTGGCAAGCTCTTCCCAGCTTTTGCTGTAGCCGTAAGCTTTCAAGATCGGCTTGTTACGAAGTAAGGTCATCCACTTGTCTACCGTTTCGACAGAGTCGAAGTCACCGTCAACAAAGAGTCGGAAGTCAATCTTCGATTGTGACTTGAACTGCTTTGTCTGTAAGACACGGTCAAGCTCTGCTTGGACAAGGTCAAAACGGAATCTCTGTAAGAGACTGTTACGAAGTTGGCGGAAGAAAGGGTGAACATTCCTCCAGCCTTTCAGGCTATAGCAGAAGTTCTTACATTCTCCGGCTCCGCCGCAGTCCATGAGTGGCATGGATGACCAGCTTAGAAACGGTAGTTTCTTGTTACCATTCGCAGCGAAGGCTTTGCCTTTCACACCAATGGCGATTCCGGCTTCGTCACTAGTGACAAGGGAATGCTGCCACAGGATGAAGTTTGCAAAGCAATTCTGCCAATGCTTACTGGCAGTCTTTATTTCTTGTGGCATAGCCACAGTCTTTCCTTCTTTGGTTGCTGCCAAGGCAGCTTGAGAGAAGGCTATCAGGGTTTTATGTTTTACGGTAGTAATCATAGTTTCAATTGTTAAGGCTGTTGAGTGGTTAGCCCCTCCCTTTGAAAGGGAGAGGCGTATGCTGTGCGGGATTAGGATCTGACCATTTTATTATCGTAGGCTTCAGTTATACCTACCCATCTTGCGACTTGTTCGTCATAGGGCAGTTTGACTTCGTCAAGACGACGAAGAACATCGGCAGTTTGCACCGTGGTATCACGGTGAAACTTGGGGCTTAGGAGGTAAGCTCTTAGCTCTGTAAGAGCTTGATGAGCTTTGTGGATTTCGATCTTAAGATCGGTGTTTTCTTGGGCTAATTCAGCTTTGGTTGTCATAGTTTCAATTGTTAAGGCTATCGAGCCGTCCAGCCACTCCCTTTTAAAGGGAGCAGCGGGCAGGCTGCGGGCTTAGGCGATCTCACATGCGAAGTAATCGCTAAAGAGGTCAGCGACCTCATCCGGCGTTTCCCACCATTGTGGTAGCATCCAACTCATCTCCTTCACGAAGGAGTCTATCTCCATCTCATCAAGATCTTTGATCGTCGAGATAGATTCTTGGGTTTGCAAATGAGGTTTAAGTAGTTCGGTCAATTCGTTTTTGGTCATCACCCTCTAAGGCCATCGACTCATCCTCTCGTCATCTTCGATGACTGTGCGCGCTGCGCCTATACATGCACACGTATACATGCACACGGATTCGTGCATAGGGATACGGGATTCGGGGTTCATTCGACATTCCAACGGAATCTCTCCTTAAGAGCCTTCACCCGAAGGGTGAACCCCGAATCCCGAAACATTTTTCCTGATCCATGAACTTTGTTCATGGTTCAGGGTTCGTGATACAGGACACGCCACGGGTGGGGGCGCGCTTTTGTGCGCGAGCTGGCACATGTATATATCTGTATTTAGAAAAAAATTGACGAGCATGCTGCTTCTGATAAGTTTGTGTATGCAAAAATACGACCCTAAGAAGAAACGTGAGTATTATTTAGCAAACAGAGACAAGAGGCTCGCGTATCAAAACAAATACTACAGGGAATCAAAAGAGCGTTTTAGAAGAAGAAAAGAAATAAACGAGGTCTTGGAACCGGAACAGGAAGAATCCCGCAAAAAGAAGTTAAGTGCTTACAATAGAGCGTATTACGTCGAAAATAGGGGCCGTATACTCACACAGAGGCGAAAGACTGCTGCTCGAAAAACCAGAAAAAAAACTTTTCTATAGATATTTACTCTTTATAGTAAGTATATAAAGAGTAAAGAGCTGAGAAAAAGTTTTTGAACCGGCTATAACCTAAAACACATTGTAAATACATGGAAAAGAAAACAACCTATAGACCTATTTACGGGGCATCAAACTACTTAATGGGTTCCGATGATTGCGTAGTTAATGTAGTTTCTAACAAAAAACTAACTAAGTTCTGGAAAGGGAAGTATTACGCGACTCGCGTCGTAGCTGATGACGGTAGACAGAAGTGGGTTAACCATAATTTCTGTAACGTAGCTACGTCTTCAGAACCTCCCGATCAGGAAATGGTTACTGTAGAAGGTTATCCTGACTATAAAGTGACTCCTTGGGGTGCTATTTGGAAATGTAAAAACCTCCCAAAGAAAAAACGTAATACTCCGTTTATTGTATCGAAGCGGTATATACATGGGAGCGACTACGTCCGTCTGGTTACAGAGGATGGGAGAGTTCACTTAGTTCGAGTTGATAAGATAATGGAGGAGGCTTACCCCAATGATTGACATTGACTGTCAATTCAATATACTCGCCTAGTATGTCAAACTTAATTGACTTAGACGGCCTCGACTTAGGGAGCCTTGATGAGAAGGGTAAGCCTGTTGAAACACGTCTTAAGGATGTTAAATCGGCTATCGGGATATTCGCAACCTTGCTCCGCGCAGATGAGAAGTCCGCCGTTAATCGTTCTCGCATCGATAGTATGTTTGATGGGGTTGCCCCATATAGTGCAACTCAGCTCGCGGCGAGTGGTCAGGCGTTAAAGACCAACTTGAACTTCGGCGAAGCGCAGCGTTTGCTAGACATCTCTCTTTCGGCCTATGTGGACCTTTACAGCTCTTTAGAGAAGCTCGTGGAAGTGAAAGCCACAACGGGCGAGAGAAGCGAAGTAGGCCCGAAGGAGGACATCGTAGCAGCGGAGCTGACAAACCTCTTCCGCCGCTGGCCGGAGTTCCACAGTAGCTACCTCCGCCTCTGCACACAGTTCATTAAGCACGGAGTAGGTATTGCATACTTCGACTCACCAGAAGACTGGAAGTTCCGTGTCGGCGGTTTCGCTGACATACTTATTCCACGCCAGTCGCAAGCGTCAGAGAATGCTATCGATATTGCCGTTGGTCGTCGTCAGTATCAGCTACATGAGCTGTATCACTTTATTAAGAATGAGAAGGCCGCTAAGGCGGTCGGTTGGAACGTAGAAGAGGTCAAGCGGGTTATGATGGATAATGTCAGGACTTCTGGCCGATCCTACTCATCTGGAACCTCATATTCTGACTATGAATCGTTGCAGGCAGAGATTAAGAACAACGATCTATATGCAGGTATCCAGAATCCTACTGTTGACGTGTTGCATTATTGGGTGCGCGAGATTGATGGTAGTGTGAGTCATTACATCTCCGCTGAGTCTAGTCCTAAAGATTTTCTCTACAAGAAGGTCAGTCGCTACGATACACCTGAACAGGCGTATATCTTCTTCACATATGGGGTTGGTAGTAATGGCACTTATCATTCGATTAGAGGACTTGGCCAGCGGGTCTTTTCTCACGTCCAGACGAGTAACAGACTTCGTTGCCAGCAGATCGATGGTGCGATGTTAGCGTCGTCAGTGATGATTCAGCCAGAGAATCAACGCTCTCTAGATGAACTCAGCTTTACTTTTTACGGCGCATACGCTGTGATGTCACCTAATGTGCGGATTGTTGAGAAGGCGATTCCGAACTTAGGCACAGCAGTTCAGCCAGCCTTGCAGGATCTCACGCAGCAGTTGAATCTCAACACTGACACAATGTCACCGTATGGGCCGAACCAGACTTCGCCATACAAGAACCAGATGCAGGTTGTAGCGGACATGGATGTGGCTACACGGATTAGTGGTTCAACGCTAAACTTATTCTACTCAAGTTGGACTCGCCTGATGCGCGAGATGGTCCGCCGTATTGTTCAGGTCAAGCGGCCTGATGCGGCGATTAAAGATTTCTTCGACCGTTGTGAGAAGCGGGGCGTAGATAGAGAATTCATTAATAAATTAGATGTCGCACAGACCAAAGCAGTTCGTTCCATTGGTAATGGATCGCACGCAAACAGACTCGTCTCGCTTCGCGAGCTTCAAGGAATTAGTGGGCAATTCGACGACGTTGGTCGCCGCAACCTTACTCGTGACATCGTTAGCACTCGTGTCGGTCACGACCTCGCGGATCGCTATGTTCCGGCGCAAGAAGACGACAGGCAGACGGTAGATACCAAGATTGCTTATCTTGAAAACCAGCAGTTGCAACAAGGCCAGCCAGTTCCGGTTGTATCGAGTGAGTTACATGGCC
>Ga0213863_10000409_pt1 | contig 33081 bp, 36 predicted proteins | sample PICome_8_FD_160128 | JGI IMG/M metagenome (GOLD analysis project Ga0213863, IMG submission 160128) | Coastal seawater microbial communities near Pivers Island, North Carolina, United States - PICO497 | ecosystem: Environmental > Aquatic > Marine > Coastal | place: USA: North Carolina... | reverse complement strand
CTCTCCACTCCAAAACACCTGGGTCTTGCTCTGAAGCCTGCGAAATGCCGGTGTGTGCAAAACACGGTCCCGGTCGATCTGGAACGGCGACCGAAAATCCTTCGAGGTGTCGTATCCCGAAGCACGCTCGGTATCAAAAGACTTGTAAAATCGGTTCTGCACACCGGAGGATGAACACGTTTTCCCTGATCTTCAAGAACCACTCTATTTGATCGCCTTTCCTTTCAATTCGGGTGCTGACACCGGATTCGCTCTTGCAACGACCCGCCCGGGAAGCCTGACTTCATAGTCACTGATCCGGGGCACTTTGTCCGGGAAATCCGTGCTAACGAACTGTGCTCCGCTTGCAAGCGCCTTCAGAGAACGTGAAGAATCATTGGACCGGGCCTCTACGGTATTAGCATCGGCACGGGTCCGAACCATAAAGCCCGCTTTGACCAACTTTTGAATCTCTTCAAATCCTTGCACCGGATCGTTCCTCTTCATCCATGCCGCCGCCGGTTCGGTCGCTCCGACACTCGCAAACAAAAGCCGCTTCTCCAGAGTTAGATTTCCCTTGAGATAGGTATCGCGATGACGCCCCTCGTTATCGAGGCAGAACATAATTTTCCCACGACATTTCTCTAAAGCGGGCCAGCCATTTTTCGTGACTGCATCGCGGAGCGTAGCAGCCTCCCCCCTAACAAAATCTGGCGTGATCAAACGGCCTATTTTCAGCACTGCGAGAATCTCGGCCTCGATTGCTTCCATCTGTTTTCGGTCAAATTTCACCGGCTTTGGAGCGAGTGGATTTTCAGCGCGGTCCTTCAATTCCACCAAAATCATCACTGGCAAATGATTGGTATTCTCATCCGACCATTTCTTTACCGAATCAAGCGCACTCTTAAAAGTCAGATGAATCGACTTTGCATCGAGCTTTGGTACATGCAGCACTTTCATCCCTGGTTTCCTAAGCGGGCTATCAATCGGGTCACTCGAGCTTGAAAAAAGACCGCCTTCAGGATCGGCATAAACATCGAGTTCGAAATGCCGAAGGTCATTATCAAGCTGCTTATCCAAAGACTTACGAGTGTAGTCCCAAGCCGTAGCGGCTTCTTTACTGAACATCCCAAGAAAATTCATTTGCGCCGAGGTCGGCGCAACATGGTACGAATTGTGTGTTCCTACTATTTGGATCTGATTGAGTAGGACCTCTCCCTGAATCGAAAAGGGCACAAATAATAAAAAAAGAAAAATCTTCATAACGGGTTGATTGGCGTGTGGGTTTTACCAAGGAGTGGACAATGGGCTTTTAGTCGATCCAGAATCGCTTACCCAGCCTGGATTTTTGAGCCCATTCCTCATTGCACCTACGAAGTGTAGAATAGGACTACTCCGATAATAAATTTTTAAAGATCGAAGATGAGCGGTTCCTTCAAATTTAGCAGGCTCCTCTCCCACCCAAGCTTCACTATGGTCGGGAATTTTGAACCACTCGTTCCCCTGAGTTCCCATCACCCAAAGTCCGTCAACCTGATCATAGCTCTGGTTATTAGGCTCGATTAGACAGCTTCCGCTTTCTGGAATCACCCGGATCTGAGACAGCTGTAACTTCGTTAAACCTCGGAAGGTTACTCGACCAGAAAAGGCCTTCTTTTTACGGTCTCCAGTCTCGGTCCTTGCCAATTGCGTTACTCCGGAAAATTTGTTCACCCTAGCTAAAGTTACTGTCTCAGAGGGGTTTGACTCCGAATTCCATCCACAGGATATCAAAGCGAGCAGAAAGCAGCTTGGCACGATAAAGGAATTCACGGCTTCACCCTCCCTCAATGTAAAATTCTTCGCGAGATCAAAAATGCATGAATCCCTCAAGCCTGCCATTGACAGTCATGCCTCCTGTGATCTCCTCACGACTCAATGAGTCCCGTAATCGAATGCTTTCTTGTCGCCCTGCGGCTGGGCCTCACTTCGTTTGGAGGACCAGTGGCCCACGTGAGCTATTTTCGCGAAGAATACGTTGGGCGGCGTAAGTGGATTACCGAGTCCCACTTCGCCGAAATCATGTCGCTTACACAATTCATTCCCGGCCCCGGAAGCAGCCAACTCGGCGCGGCCATCGGCTATGAACGAGCCGGACTGCTTGGCGGAATTGCGGCCTGGATTGGCTTTACCCTTCCTTCCGCCCTCATTTTAATTCTGGTTGCTCTTGGGATTGGCGACCTTTCCGGAGATCACGCCCAGGGAGCCCTCCGAGGCCTCAAGCTAGTAGCTCTCGCCGTCGTCACCGGCGCCTTGGTGGGAATGCGCAAAAGCCTCGCCCCAGATCTTAGCCGGATCATTCTAGCCTTCCTCGTTCTCGTCACCCTCTGGGTTTTCTCTTATCAATGGATGACCGTTTTAATGATAACGATCTCCGGAGCCATTGGAATCTTTACCCTCTCAGCGGGTGAAAAAATTGAAGAGCAAAAAACCGGCGAACGAGATCTTCTCGGCTGGGGTGCTCTTGTTGTATTCTTTTTGCTCCTTTTGGTCTCGATGAACGATAGCGGGCCCCTCGCTGGAATTTATCGAGCAGGCTCCCTTGTCTTCGGTGGTGGTCACGTCGTTCTTCCCCTTCTTCAAGAGAGCATGGTTGATGGTGGCTACATGTCGAATGAAGTGTTTCTTGGAGGATACGGAGCAACTCAGGCAGTTCCCGGCCCGGTCTTCACCTTCGCAGCGTTTCTTGGAGTTAAAGCGGAAATCTTTGGCAACCCCTGGCTTGGAGCTGGAACTTCCCTCATCGCCATTTTCCTTCCCGGCATGCTCCTCCTTGGAGGCACCATGAGAATTTGGGGACGCCTTCGCAGCAAACGCTGGGCCCAACGCGCAGTCAACGGAGCCAATGCCGGTGTTGTGGGAGTCCTTGGAGTTGCCCTCCTCCGCATGGCGACCGATCAAAGCACTCTGGCTGGGTGGATCGATTTCGGCTGTGTTGCCATTTTCTTCCTAATCTTACAAAAAAAAATCATCCCAGTTTGGGCTCTTGTCATCATCTCAGCTACGGGAGGTGCTCTTATCGCCTAGAAGCGCCCGAGATGCTTGCTTTCAGGGAATTTTCCGTACATCTTCCCCGCCCCGCGAAGAAATCGCGGTTTTGCCATGGGAAAGACTCTTTATCAGAAAGTTTGGGATGCTCACACAGTGGGAACCCTGAGCGATGGACGCACACAACTCTTTATAGGAACTCACCTCATTCACGAGGTCACCAGTCCGCAGGCCTTCGGGATGCTCCGTGATCTCGGCCTGAAGGTGAAATACCCCTCACGAACCTTTGCCACCATCGACCACATTGTCCCTACCATTAATCAGGACGAACCCGCCGATCCCCTCGCGGCCGATATGATCGATGCAATTCGCAAGAACTGCGATGACTTCGGCGTGACTTACTTCGATCTCAAATCCGGCAAGCAGGGTATCGTTCACGTAGTTGGCCCCGAGCAAGGCATCACCCAGCCCGGATCAACCATTGCATGTGGCGACTCTCACACCGCGACCCACGGGGCCTTCGGAGCGATTGCCTTTGGTATCGGCACCACCCAAGTCCGCGACGTTTTGGCCACTCAAACAATGGCCATGGAATCACTCAAAGTTCGTAAGATTGAGGTAAACGGTAAACTCCGTCCCGGAGTTTACGCCAAGGACGTCACCCTCCACATCATCCGCATGCTCGGAGCGAAGGGCGGCATTGGATATGCTTACGAATACTCAGGCACCACTTTCGACAACTTCTCGATGGAGGAGCGCATGACAGTCTGTAACATGGCTATCGAAGGTGGAGCACGCTGCGGTTACGATAACCCTGACGAGACTACTTTTGAGTTTCTAAAAAACCGCCCTTACTCGCCCACCGGTGATGACTGGGAGCAATCCATCGAAGAGTGGAAATCTTTTGCCACCGATTCTGATGCAGAATTCGACGACATTATTCGTATTGATGCCGAAGACATTGAGCCGACTGTCACTTGGGGGATTTCCCCAGATCACGGCATCTCAATCGACGAGGCTATTCCCGACCCTGCTGCTGCAGACACCGACGAAAAAGCCGTCATTGAGGAAGCTCTCGCCTACATGAAGCTCCCTGCCGGAACTCCTATCAAAGGCATCCCTATCGATGTCGCCTTCATCGGCTCCTGCACCAACGGCCGCCTTTCCGATTTCCGCGAAGCTGCCAAGTTACTGAAAGGCCATAAGGTCGCCGACGGGGTCAAAGCGATTGCGGTTCCTGGTTCACAAATCACCGCGATCCAATGTGAAAAAGAGGGACTCGACAAAATCTTTCAAGATGCCGGATTTGAATGGCGGGCTGCCGGTTGCTCGATGTGCCTCGCCATGAATCCAGACAAACTCGTCGGCGATCAGATCTGCGCCTCTTCATCTAATCGAAATTTCAAAGGACGTCAGGGATCTCCTATCGGTCGCACTGTCCTGATGTCTCCTATTATGGTGGCCGCAGCCGCTGTCGAAGGTCATATCGCTGACGCTCGGGAAACATTCAACGTTACAGACAACTCCGCCGCCTAAAACAAAAGTAATCTATCAGATGAAATTCATTCTCTTCCTCGCAGTTTCCCTAATATTTGTTCCAGTATCTGCTCAGGAACCTTCCACGCTCGCCCCGATTGATGAGCTTCTTAAAATCATGAAGTTCGAGCAGACCGTGATTGACGGTGGTGAAGCCGGTTTTGTCATGGTTGAACAAAGTCTCTCCGGACAAGATCTCAATAAGGAAGAAATGGATGAGGTTAAAGATGCCTTTATTGCCTACATGAGTAAAGTCGCCAGCGATCCACAGCTCAAGATTAAGACTAAAGCTCTTTATGAGAAATCCTTCACCGATGATGAAATCGCCGCACTCATAGCGTTTTACAAGACTCCAACCGGGCAAAAATCCCTTGAAGTCATGCCCACAATCACCGGCGAAATAATGGTTTTTAGCCAACAATTAGCCCAGAAACACGTCGGATCATTCCAGAATGCCCTTACAAAAATCCTCGAGCGCAGAGCCGCCCGCGGAGAACAAGAAGACGAATAAATTAATTATAATCATGGCTATCGCACCCATCACACAAGTTTCCGGCACCGCCGTTCCTATCCCAGGCGCTGACATCGACACGGACCGTATCATCCCGGCACGCTTCATGAAGTGTGTCACCTTTGACGGACTCGGAGAATACGCTTTCTATGACGTCCGATTTGATCCTGAATCGGGCGAAAAGACGGATCATCCTCTTAATGATGAACGCTTCAACGACGCTTCCATCCTCGTTGCTGGTATTAACTTTGGCTGCGGTTCCTCCCGGGAACACGCCCCCCAATCACTCGCAAAATATGGCTTCAGCGCTATCATCGCTGAGTCTTTTGCCGAGATCTTCTACGGAAATTCGACCACCCTAGGGCTCCCCTGCGTCAGCTCCACCCGCGAAAACATCGACATCCTCAAAGCGGCATGCGCTGCAGACCCGACACTTGAAGTATCAATTGATCTCGATGTAATGACAGTCACTGCCGGAGATCTTTCTTTTCCTGTGGACATGCCTGCCTCTGCACGTCAAGCGCTGCTGGCCGGTAAATACGACCCAATCAAGGAACTCCTAGATAACAAAGACAAGATTGAAGCTACGGCTGCTTCACTCTCTTACGTTGGATAGACTTAATCTTTCTCTAATAAAACCCCGCAACCATTATGGTTACGGGGTTTTTTTACCCAATCAAGAAGAATCACCTCCTTGATTATGGTTAATCAAGTTTTGAACTTTGACTAATCAAAGTTCTTATACCACTCTTTCGACGTGAAGTATTTCCTCCTCCTCGTCTCACTCTTATTTTTGGGGGCCTGCACCAACAAAGAAGAAGCCTCAAAAACCGATGGAACCGTCGTCACGACAGTTGGGATGATCGCCGATGTCGCCCGCCAAATCGCAGGAGATCATCAAGAGGTCATCAATCTAATCGGTGAAGGCATCGACCCACACATGCACCAGCCCAGTAAATCTGAGATCGACAAGATACAGAAAGCCGGACTTGTTCTCTATAACGGGCTTTTTCTTGAAGGAAAAATGGGGACGATTCTCAAAGACAGGGCAGATCGAGGTAATCCTGTCTCAGCAGTTGCTGAAGGACTTGATATTCAAGTTATTGGATCTAGAAACCCTGACCCACATCTTTGGATGGACGTCTCAATCTGGTCCAAAGTCGCTAGAAAAATTAGTGATGAACTAGTAGCTTTCGATCCCGAAAATACCGATCAATACCAAAAGCGACGTGAGGAATATCAGAAAAATCTAAACGCTCTCCACACCTATGCACTTATGGTATTCCAAACCATCCCTGAAAAGCAGCGAGTCCTCGTAACTGCACATGATGCCTTCTCATACCTCGGCCGTGCCTATGGGATTGAAGTGCGTGGCATTCAGGGAATCTCAACAGAATCCGAAGCTGGAACAAAGGACATCAACGACCTAGTCACTTACCTCGTTGACAACAAAATACCCGCGATTTTTGTTGAATCTTCTGTCTCAGAAAAGTCAGTCAAAACGGTAATCGAAGGTGCCTCAGAAAAAGGTCACACCGTAAAGATCGGAGGAGAACTTTTCTCCGATGCCATGGGACCAGCCGGAACCTATCAAGGGACCTATATTGGAATGATGGATCACAACATCACAACTATCGTAAATGCCCTAGGTGGCAAAGCCCCCGAAGGTGGATTCCAAAAAAAAATCAACGATTAAATGCGTCCCGAACACCCACCTGAGTTTCCTCTTGCGGTTCACGACCTCACTGTCGCCTATCACCGCAAACCCGTTCTTTGGGATGTTGAGTTGAACATTCCCAAAGGAACTCTAGCTGGGATTGTTGGGCCCAACGGAGCTGGTAAATCAACCCTTCTTAAAGCCTGCCTAGAACTAATTCCGAAAACCTCAGGAGAAGCTTTGGTCTATGGGAAACCATACGAGCAACAAAGCGACCTCATTGCCTACGTCCCACAACGTGAAAGTGTTGATTGGGACTTTCCTATCAGCGCTCTTGATGTCGTAACAATGGGCACCTACCGGAAACTTGGATGGTTTAAACGAGTTACCAAATTACAAAAACAGCAAGCCCTTGAAGCTCTGGAAAAAGTCGGGATCAGCCACCTTGCCAAACGCCAAATCTCACAACTCTCGGGAGGACAACAACAACGAGTCTTCCTTGCCCGAGCCCTAGTACAGGAGGCTGAAATCTACTTTATGGACGAACCTTTTGCAGCAGTCGATGCTGCTACCGAACAAGCGATCATCGAGCTTCTCCAGGAACTCAACTCAAAAGGCAAAACGGTCTTATGCGTGCACCATGATCTCGCAACCGTTTCGCGATACTTCGACTACCTTGTTCTTCTTAATATGCGCGTCGTAGCCAGCGGCCCAACCAGTGAAACGTTTACACGCGAAAACCTTCAAAAAACCTACGGCGGCAAACTCAACCTTCTCGACGATGTCGCCCAGGCTCTCAAAAATGTTGGACGCTCATAAGAGAATAAAAGCATGACTTGGGAACTTCTCAGCGAAACTCTCCGCCTCGAACACTACAACACTCGGTTGGTGGTTTTTGGCGTGGCGTTTCTCGGCGCTACAGCGGGCCTCGTCGGAACCTTCCTGCTATTGCGAAAGCAATCACTCCTCGGCGACGCCCTATCCCATGCCACCCTCCCAGGCATCGGCATCGCCTTCGCTGTAATGTCAACCATGGGCTTGAGCGGAAAAAGTCTACCCGGACTTCTCATCGGAGCCACTATCACTGGGCTTCTCGGCGTTCTGCTTGTTCTTGCTATCCGTAAAACAACCCGGCTCAAAGACGATGCTGCCATGGGAATCGTCCTCTCCGTCTTCTTCGGTCTCGGAGTCGCGATTCTTAAAATGGTAGAGCGCATCCCGGGGCAAAGCGCTGCCGGACTCGATGACTTTATTTACGGAAAAACAGCCTCCATGATTTGGTCCGACTTTGTCCTCATCGCCATTATTCTTCTGATCACCATCATAGTCACGATTGCCATTCTTAAAGAACTCACCCTTCTCTGCTTTGATGCGGATTTTGCCTCCGCCCAAGGATGGCCCACTCTCTGGCTTGATATCATTTTAATGGCCCTCGTTACCGCGGTCACGGTCATAGGACTTCAGGCGGTCGGGCTCATTCTTGTCATCGCATTTCTAATCACTCCGCCAACCGCCGCCCGTTTCTGGACCAATCGACTTGGATGGATGCTTTTTCTTTCTGCAACTATTGGAGCAATCTCAGGCTGGCTCGGCGTTTCAATTTCGGCCCTTTATTCCAACCTTCCGGCGGGTGCCATAATTGTCATCGCCGCAGCCATCATTTTTCTCTTCAGCATGATCTTTGGTACCGCTCGTGGCGTCCTTCCGCGCTACCTTCGACATCTTCAACTGCAACGCAAAGTCGGACGCCAACACCTCCTGCGCTCAACTTACGAGATCCTCGAAAACACCCAAGATGGTGAACCTCTCAAAAATCTCTCTATCCCAATGGATCTACTTCGTAAGCACCGATACTGGGGCAAGGGCGAACTCGCCAAACTGATTCGGCAAGGTCGCTCCGAAGATCACATCGAACGCCAGCCCTCAGGTGAACTTCGACTTTCGGAATCTGGATTTGGCGAAGCCTCCCGCATCACCAGAAACCACCGACTCTGGGAACTCTACCTCATTAAATACGCCGACATTGCCCCAAACCATGTTGACCGTGATGCAGACATGGTCGAACACCTTCTCGGTGCAGAAATCGTCCACCAGCTTGAAGCTGAGCTCGACCTCTCCAAGCCCATCATCGACTCACCTCACACCATCATGCCTACCGAACTTGGACTTCAGTCAGGGCCGTCGGCTTAATCTCTTTAAGATAACAAATAAAAAATGAAAACACCATTCATCCTTACCTTCGGCCTCATTGGCTCTCTAATCGCAGATGACAAAACAATCGCCCCCCTTTTATTAGATCGTAATACCCCTTCAAGCGAATCGGGTGCAAAGCGAGCGAACAAAGACTTGGTAGATCAACTTCACATTCTAAGCATAACAGCCAGCCCAAAAGACGGGCTAGCTCCGGCTCTGGACCATATCTCAGCGACCCCATTTTCTGATAAAACCCAATACCACCTCTTCAACCCCACCCCCAACAATCTTCTCCGCGACCTTTCCCCGGATCGCCCCGATGCAACCGAATCACCCATTACAGTCGACGCAGGCCGTTATCAAGTTGAGACCTCCCTTTTTGACTATCGACGCGACCAAGGTAACGAAACTTTTACCTATGGTCAGATCAACATGAAGGCCGGACTTACTCACAATGTCGACCTTCAGGCCGTTATTGATATCCGCTCCGAAACTCTCGGCGATTGGACCACCTTTGGAGATCTTACGATTCGTCTAAAATACAACCTCTGGGGTAACGATAGCGGCAACTCTGCCCTCGCCATTATGCCGTTTGTTACCGCACCCACCCGGAACGACGAATGGCAGGGCGGTATCATCGTCCCGTGGGCAACTGATCTTACTGATGATGTTAGCTTTGGTCTCCAAGGTCAGCTCGACTTCGTCAACGACAATACCGGAACCGAAACAGAATTTCTATTCACCGCAGTAATCGGATACCCCATAATCGGAAACCTTGGTGGATACACCGAATATATCGGCGTTATCTCCGACAACCGCTACGAATCCTACTACTCTGGTGGCTTCACTTATGAGATTAACAAAAACTTTGTCCTCGACGCCGGAATTCAAGCTGGCCTGAACAGCGACTCGGAAGACTTCGGTTGCTTCACCGGATTCACCACACGCTTCTAAAGTTTTATACCGATGGATTGGACCGCTAACGACTTTCATATCATTCTCGTCGGAGGATTATGTGCAATGGCGTGCGCGCTTCCGGGCACTTTTCTCCTCCTTCGCCGCATGAGTATGATGGGTGACGCCATCAGCCATGCGGTTCTCCCGGGACTGGCTATCGCCTTCCTCATCTCAGGATCCCGCACCAATATCTGGATGTTTCTCGGCGCGGCCCTCGCAGGAGTACTCACCGCCCTTTTTTCTCAATGGATAACCCGCTTTGGTAAGGTCGAACGCGGCGCAGCGATGGGTATTGTCTTTACCACGCTCTTTGCAATTGGGCTTGTCCTCATCCGAAAAGCTGCTGACCACGTTGATCTAGATGCCGGTTGTGTTCTTTATGGCGCCCTCGAATATACCCCTCTCAACATGGTCACTATCTTCGAGAATGAAATTTCTCTTTTCGCCGTTCCCCGTGCTGCTCTCGTCATCGGAGCAACCCTTCTTTTTAACGCTTTAATTATCACTCTTTTCTACAAAGAGTTTAAGCTCGCCGCCTTTGATTCCGGCCTTGCCCAGACCCAAGGCTTTCGGCCCCAGCTCATGCACTATCTGCTCATGACCATGGTTGCTGTCACGACTGTCGCAGCTTTTGAGGCAGTGGGATCTATCATTGTGATCGCCATGCTTATTGTTCCACCCGCAACGGCCTTTCTCCTCACACGAAATCTTCCTTCTTTAATCATCGTTAGCCTCATTGTCGCTGTCCTATCGGCTATCCTCGGACAAATAGCATCTCACCTCCCTCCTCTACTTGGGCTCCCCGATACGACGAGCTCAGGAATGATGGCCACCACTGCTGGCTTTCTTTTCCTCCTTGCTTGGCTGTTCGGACCAGAAGGCTTGATTAAAAAAAAATCCCAACAGCTTGAGACACCTCACTTTGACTAAACTAATCAAACCGCAGAGGTATTCCTATTCTTTAGCTTACACCATACGAATGTTAAGCACTTATAGCTTGATTGCTTTCACCAAAATTTTCAGCTCATCCATGGTCACCGAGAGCGGCGGCATGATGACAATCGTATTCAAAATTGGTCGAGTCAGCACACCGCGCTCCCGAAGCTTTAGACAAAATTGCTTACCACATTCGCCCACATCAAACCCGAGAATAAGGCCAACTCGTCGAACCTCTTGGATCCATGGGATTTTAGTAAGCTCCCTTTCGAGATAAGCTCCCTTTTCTTCAATCCCCGCTAAGGTATTTTCGGATTCAAAAAGTGATAAATTCGCGAGAGCAACCGCGCAACCTAAGGCATTTCCAGTATAGCTATGACCATAGAAGAAGGTTCTTTCCGGGCCTTTGAAACCCTCATAAATTTCACGCTTTGTCAGGGTCGCGGCCAGGGGCATCGTTCCGCCGGTTAAGCCCTTGGCCAGACAGAGGAAATCAGGAACAACTTTCTCATTCTGACAGGCAAACATCTTACCGGTTCTACCAAAACCAGTCATCACCTCATCAAGAATCAAGTGGATACCATACTGCGTCGTCCAAGCTCTCAGATCAGCTAACATTCCTTTCGGCCACAGCCGCATTTGATTCACTCCCTGAATCAAAGGTTCGATAACAAGCGCAGAAGCAGTCTCAACGACAACCTCCGGCAGCTTCTGCAAATCTTCCAAGGAACCGATACGGTAAACATTCAATCCCGTTTCCCCATATCCTTTTATAAATCTCGAAACCCCGCCAACTGAAGACGCCCCAAGGGTGTCGCCGTGGTAGGCATTCTCAAACGCAATAATTCCCGTCCTTTCTTTTTGTCCATTTTGCTGTCGCCATTGCAGAGACATTTTAAAAGCTACTTCCAGCGCTGTTGAACCATCGTCTGAAAAAAAACACCGTTCCAAATTATCCGGAAAAAAGGAGCAAAGTTTTTCAGCCAACTCACTAGCTTTGTCATTTGCCAACCCCAAGTAAGAACTATGGCAGAGCTTTGTCGCTTGATCCTGAATTGCCTCAACAATCACAGGGTGGCTATGGCCGTGAATATTAGTCCAAATACTGGAATTAGCATCAAGATAACGCTTCCCTTCAACATCAAAAAGCCAACTTCCCTTACCTCGACAAATCACCACCGGAAAATTACTCTCCCAGCTCTCTTGGTCCGTGAAAGGATGCCAGCAGTGAGAATGATCCGCCAAGATCCACTTATTTACTCGATCCTTCATTGGGCCTACCCAGCATTTTGTCGACCTTCGCGATCAGATTCCATGAGCACCGCTTCCGCTGATACTTCCGCCACAGAACATCACGAAGAGCCTCCCAGTTTTCTTTCGACGGCGGATCAAGTCTTTTCCACCGCTCATCTTCATCAGTCTTGGTATAAAGCTCAAAACGACCACCATGATAATTGGCTCTCCAATAGCGCATTTCATCGCCATCTTCACCTCGCCATTGATGTTTCGTCATGCCACTAGTCTTCTCACTTTTTTTCAAAAACCAACTTTGAAATTTTCTCCCTAATTAAAATCCAGCCCCAAATCACCTCTGATATATTGAAACCAGAATCCATCTCTACTGGCTTTCTCTAATAATCTGTTCTAGGTTTAATTGATAATGAAGAAATTTAGGCATCAATTAACATGTGTTGAAACGAGATAGAAACACCATCGGAATCTTTGCCCGCCTTCTTGACTTCATCTATCCGTCAGTATGCGAAGTTTGCCAAATCCCGCTCACCCATGGATATTCTCTTTGCACAAATTGTCGGAGTGAGCTCCCTAAAATCATTTCACCCTTTTGCAAAAAATGTGGAGAACCCTTTGACGGAAAGATTAATGACAAATTTCGTTGTCAAAACTGCGATGGTCTTAAGGTCGATTTTTCCTTCGCCCGAGCATCACTAAAGGGATTAACCCTCTCCTTTCGCCTCGTTCATGGGCTCAAGTATCAACGCCAATTTTTTCTCGCACGCGAATTAGCTTTATTTTTAAAAGAAACCCTTGAGGAAGATCCTCGGTTTGCCGAATTCAAAAGTGCGATTTTGGTCCCTGTTCCTCTTTTCTGGCGAAGGGAACAATGGCGACAAGGCAACCAGGCCTATGAGCTGAGCCGAGAACTTTCCAGACTAAGCGGCCACGAAACAATTGAAGCCATCAAGCGGACCCGTCCGACTAATACCCAAACCAAGCTGAACAGAAAACAACGACTCTCCAATCTTCGTGATGCCTTTCAAATAAGAAAAAAACACGCTTCTTTCATCGCCAAGAGAAAGGTGATCATCATCGATGATGTTTTTACTACTGGAGCAACAGCACACGAATGCGCCAGAGTCTTAAAAAAAGATGGAGGGGCCAAAGAGGTCGCAATCCTGACTCTCATCCGGGGATGAAAAGGTCCCCGGTTTCATGAAACCCTACTATCAAGAAAAAATCCGAGGTGACATAAGAAATCACGGTCCTTCTCCCACTCATAACGAGGAGAGAAAAATAGCTTATTCAACCATTAGAGAGATCTCTTGCGATACGCTTGGATTCGATGATGATCACGGTATGCAAAACCGATTATCTCTTCCAACCTCGAAGACAGTGCTCGGATTCATTACATGCCAAAAACATCGAAGCCGGGGGCCTTCAACCAAGATGACTTGGCCCCAAGACCCGTTGGACTTTAATCTAAATAGAACTAAAATTTTTTAATCTCTTCCCCGAGCGCTTCCCTCATTTCATGAGGACAAAACGCGAGGATTCTACTCTTCAGTCAAAGGCCTATCGGACTAATCGGGACTCGCCCAGAACTTATACCGTGAACTATCAGGAAGCGCTAGACTGGCTTTACGCCACCCAAACATTCGGAATCAAGCTGGGACTCGAAGGCCCAACTCGCTTACTTCGCGAATTCCTAGCATTTCCCTCTCACCGCACAAAGGTCATCCATGTGGCAGGAACCAATGGAAAAGGCTCAACGTGCGCGATGATTGACGCCCTCGGCCAAGGCCTAGCACTCCGCAGCGGCCTCTTTACCTCGCCCCACCTGATCGACTATCGGGAACGAGTGCGGGTCAATGGCCTCGAAATCACCAAGGAAAAGACGGCAAACCTCTTAACTGAGCTTCGTGAACTCGTAGCTGATTGGGAGCATCATCCAACCTTCTTTGAACTCACTCTCGCTCTTGGCATGCGACACTTTCGCGACTTAGATTGCGACCTTATCGTTCTCGAAACCGGTATGGGTGGGAGGCTTGATGCTACTACCGCAATCCCAGCCGATGTCTGCGTACTTACCCCGATTTCACTGGATCACACTAAGTGGCTTGGCTCAACGCTCGATGAAATTGCACGAGAAAAGGCCGCGATCGCAATCAAGGGAAAGCCCATCTTATCTTCTCCTCAAGATCCGGAGGCCGAAAAAGCCATCCGTCAGATCACCAACCAAACCCAAGCTCCTCTTACTTTTGTTAAGAGCCCCTTGTTGGGCTACTCACTATCGCTGTCTGGGGAACACCAAAAACAAAATGCTGCCCTTGCTTGCGAGGCTATTGTTGCAGCTGGACTTCATCTTTCTTTCGACGTGGTTCAACACGCGCTCCAACACATTCAATGGCCCGGCCGCTTTGAAAAAGTAAACGAAAGTCTCATTCTAGATGCTGCTCATAATCCACACGCCGCGGAGGCTCTCGTGAAAACCTGGCGAACAGAATTTCCTAAAAAAAAGGCCGATATCATTTTTGGATCAGTTGAAGACAAGTCAACTGACGCAGTTCTTTCCAAGCTCTCCGAAATTGCCAAAGAATTCCACTTTGTTCCCGTAAATTCCCACCGTGGACTAGCTCCAGAAAGCCACGCAGTCGAAGTGAAGTCAGTAGTTCACTCCGATCTCACCTCCGCCTTGGACGCAACAATCGGTAGACCTACTCTCCTGACCGGCTCACTCTTCCTTCTGGGAGAGGCTAAGGCACTCCTTTCAAAAAATAAATTTCGGACGACATCCCAGTAAACACGGGGATTTAGGGTTATTCACAGGTTGCCGAGATTGCCAAACCTCAGGCTTCTGAGTCAAAGTCCCACCATGGCGATTAAGGAAGACAAACCACCTTTTAAAGAAAAGGACGGACCCAAACTTCAAGATGGAAAAAAGGACCAGCGTGATGAGCTGACTCCTCCACCCCATGCCATTGGCCCCGAAAAAAGTGTCCTAAGCTCGATGATTCAGGATCCCGAGGAATACATTGGCCGAGCCGTCGAAGGACAATTGACTGCCGCCCACTTTTACATGCCGTCTCATGGCAAACTTTTCCAAGTTCTCGTGGAGCACTTCGAATCAGGGAAAACTGTGGAGCTAGTTGCCTTGTCCCAATACCTCATGGATCGTGACCTTCTCGATGGTATTGGCGGACCCTCCGCTATCACTGAAATCTACACCTTCGCCCCCACCGCCGCACACTTCAATTCGCATCTTTCGATCGTAAAAGAAAAATTTATTCTCCGCAACATCATCAAATCTTGCACCGAGTCTATCACGACAGCTTACGATGATCCTGAAGATGTCCAAGAATTCCTCGACAGCGTAGAGCAAAAGGTGCTTGAGATTAGAGAAGCCAGCGAAGCAACCGAAGAGATGGATGTGAAGACGGCCGTCAGCGAAGTCATGGTCTATCTTCAGGAATTTCTGGCGGGTGACCGAGGGATCTCGGGGATGACGACAGGCTACGGAGAACTCGATAGGATGATCAACGGCTTGAAGGCTCCAGATATGTTTGTCATCGCAGCACGTCCTTCGATGGGTAAAACCTCTTTTATGATGAACGTTGTCGAGCACATTGCCGTCACCTCGGACAAGCCCGCGATGGTATTTTCCTGCGAGATGTCAACAGTTCAAATTGTCCAACGACTTGTCTTTTCCCGAGCACGTTTCGAATTTCAAAAACTCACAAAGGGATATCAACCTAATAAAGCTGATCTTAAGCGAATCAAAGACTCCTCCGAAGAGGTTGCAAAATCGAAGCTCTTCATCGACGACACCGCTGGCATCTCTATCAACGATCTTCGTGCGAAGGCTCGGCGTAAACACCGCGACGAAGGTATCAGTGTCATTGCGATCGACTACCTCCAGCTGATGAGATCAACCTCAAAGCAGGCCTCAAATTCCCGTGAAAGAGAAATTGCAGAAATTTCAGGCGGTCTCAAAGCACTCGCCAAAGAACTCAACGTCCCTGTCATCGTGCTAGCTCAGCTTAACCGTGGGCCCGAAGGGCGAACCGGCTCATCACTCGGGGTTCCTCGAATGTCCGACCTGCGTGAATCGGGCTCAATCGAGCAAGACGCCGATATGGTGGGACTTCTTTACCGGAAAGTCTACTACGCCGATAATCAGGACGACCGCGACGAAGATGACGGCGAGGCAGAACTTGTTTTAGCCAAAAACCGAAACGGCCCCACCGGAAATATTCCTCTCACCTTCCTCCCCGCTCTCATGCGGTTCGAAACACGGGCCTTTACTCCTGAACCTAGTTAAATGAGCTTTAAACATTCCGTCTGCCGCTGGTGTTTCGAGGACACGCCCCTTCTCAAGCTTGCCGATTGGTGCCAAGAAATCGGAATCGAGGGAATCGATCTCCTTCATCCCGAAGAAGCCGCACTTATAGCCGACCTAGGATTAGTTTGCCCTGTTACCGCAGCCCCTGAACACGAAAGCGGCCTTGGCTGTATTGAGAAAGCTTTCAATAATCTGGATCACCATGAAACGTTGTTAGCGATCTATCGCGACCTCATCCCAAAGGCTGCCGAAGCAGGGATCCCAAACGTGATCACTTTTTCAGGAAACCGTGAAGGCCTTAGTGACGAGGAAGGCCTTGAAAACTGTGCTCAAGGGCTTGAACCACTACTCGCTCTTGCTGAAGAGCATGGCGTCACTCTAATCATGGAGCTCCTCAACTCAAAGGTAGATCACCCTGACTACCAGTGCGATCATAGCGACTGGGGAGTCGCTCTTTGTGAAAAATTGGGCTCAACGCGCTTTAAGTTACTCTATGACATTTACCATATGCAAATCATGGAAGGCAACGTGATGGCGACTATCAAACGGTTTTCCTCATACTTTGGGCACTATCACACCGCTGGTTGCCCTGGCCGGAACGAACTCGATACTACCCAGGAACTTTACTACCCCGCTATCATCAAAACAATCAAAGCAACCGGCTACAGCGGCTTCCTCGCCCATGAGTTCGTACCAACTTGGGACGACCACAAATCAGCCCTCACTGACGCAGTGATACGTTGTTCGTAGTATAGTTCGCAACCCAATCTTCTTGAGAGGGCAACTAAAGATCTTTTCGGCAAAAAAACCAGCCGGCGATACTCAGCATTACAAAAGCAAAAATACAAGAGGTGCCAATTGAATAAAAGATCGAATCGTTTGGGGTGAGTTTATCCATCGCGTCTTCAAACTCACCTTCATTCTCGAGCTCTTTAAAAACACCGCCCCCACCAGCGGAAGCAAGTATCCCATCCAAAACGAGCTTCTTTTCAGCCGATGCCATAATTGGGGAATTTTTGGGGAAAAATGAATGGATTATTTTTAGAGTATCAATTCGGCTAAGAATTTGAGGATCTCCTTCGGATTCATTCATCTTCGATTTTCTCAATTTAACCTCTTCTCGCAGCCCTTCTTCAGTCGGGGCTCTAACCTCGCTTGAAGTTTCGTTGGAGATAGCAGGCCCGCCAAACTCAAAACTCTGGGAGTTTTGATAAGCGGTTTCTTGGAACGAAATTGTCCAGTCGATTCCTGCCGAAATCCCCCAAACCAGCATTGTGAGCATGATAGAAGTCATCACGGAACGCGTCATTACGCCAAGTAAGACCATAAAAGAGTAAAGATTAAGAAACACTAACAGGACCGCAGGAACATACCAAAAAACCGAAAAATCCCAGACTCCGAGCCTCCAACGAAATGCCACAAACACAATCACGACGAATAACCCGACCTGGATAAAGACGAAGAATAAGCTTCCGGTCAACTTTGCCAAAAACACCTGAAATCGTGAAGGGACTTTTGTCATCAGCATACCTGCAGCCCCCTCTTTCATGGCATCTGGAAAAATGGATGCACACGAGATCAGAGCTAATATGATTGCGATGAAGGTCAACCAACCTCCTGCAATAAGATTGGTGAAAATCATGATGTAGACCACTTCTTGGACTAATCTTGTTCCGCTCCCACTAAAATCGGACTCAATATTTGTCGCGCCAAATAGAAAGCTAATCTCTTTCTCATTAAACCCAATCGAGAGAAAAAGAGTCGCGACTATTACTGACAGACCAACCGTCACCCAGAAAATAGTCTCAGATTTTAATCCGCGGTAAGATTCTAGAAGAAGTGTTAAGAATGGTTTCATGCTTGAGGAATTTTCGGAGGTTGAGCTGAATTAGCTTGCAGCGGGGGCGGAGAAGACGTGCCACCGACCAGCCCAATAAAGAGATCCTCGAGAGACTGGCTCTTTAAACTAAGGTCGGTGACCACAAGGCCTTCTTTACGAATCCGATCAATCACAGGTTGGGCATCGAGAGCATTAGTCGAAGGCAATCTTACAATCCCACTTTCAACCTCTAGACCTCCATCCAAAAACCTTGAAAGACTTTCCGCCGAAAGCTGCCCCTCGAAACCAATAACATAACCAGTTTTCTCGGTGCGCAATTCATCGAGCTTCCCTTCTCCTAAAATCTCCCCATTCGTCATAATTGCCACTCGATCAACAATAGGCTCCAACTCTGAAAGGATATGCGTATTGATAAAAATGGTGCGTCCTTCATCACGAAGTTCACGAACAAGGCTTCGGAATTCTCTCCGCCCCGCCGGGTCAACCCCATCGGTAGGCTCATCTAAAAAAATGATTTTGGGATTGCTTACGAGTGCCTGTGCAACCCCAATCCTCTGCTTCATCCCCTTTGAATAAGTCTTAATCTTCCGATGCTGCGACTCTGTCATCGAAACTTTTTTTAAAAGCATATCCGCTCTCTCTTTAGTCAAGGCCGAGGGCACATTCTGAAGGCCCGCCGCAAATTCGATAACCTGCCGCCCGGTAAGATAGGGCGGAAACTGAGTGTGTTCCGGAAGTAAGCCCACCTGCTGAAGAGTCTTACGATCCCCAATCGGCTTTCCCAACATCGTGCCATTACCTCCAGATCGGCGGATCAGGGTGGTTAAGATTTTCACCATTGTACTTTTGCCAGCACCATTAGGACCCAAAAGCCCATAAACACAGCCTCGAGGCACTCGCAAATCGATACCTTTCAGCGCTTCAACACCGCCCCGATAGATTTTACGAATCCCTGATAGCTCCAAAACATAGTCACTCATGATTGTTCGTCTGTTAATTTAGAAAGCTGATATTACCATCTTTCTCTATGGAAACCCGTTACAATATTCTTTTCGTTTGTATGGGAAACATCTGCCGTTCACCAGCTAGTGAAAATATCTTCCGGCAAGTGGTCGAAGAAGCCGGGCTTTCCGACCGAATTCACTGTGATTCCGCGGGGACCATTGGAATCCACTCAGGCAACAAACCCGATACCCGCATGTCGAAAACTATCCGTCGGCGTGGCTACGAAGTGACCGGTCATGCTCGGCAATTCTCTCTACGAGATTTTAAAATCTCCAATCTCATTCTAACAATGGATAATGAGAATTTCCAAAACATCTTCAAGTTGGCAGATACTGAAGAAAAGCAAGCTAAGGTCCAAAGGTTTACAGACTTCTGTTTGCAGCACAATCATCATGAAGTTCCAGATCCTTATTACGGGGGCGATGCTGGATTTCAATTAGTTGTAGACCTAATCGAAGATGGCTCAAAAGGTCTCATCGAACACCTTAAAAAAGAACTCGGCCTCTCTTAGCGATGCTCCAGCATCTCGCGAATTCGAGCATCAAGCTCTTCTAACTTTGGTGTCGATGCTCCGGCCGCTTTAGCACGGCGCAAGGGTTCACCCCAGATTGCCTCAATCTCAACAGGATACCCATTTACAAAATCAATCATACTGGAAGGCCGATAATCTTTCATCGGGTAAGTTCGCTCAATTTGAAATTCTACGAATTCATCTTCTATCTCGAAGCCCAAGGACGCAGCAGATTTTGTGACCTCAAACATTAATTCTCGAACGCGAGCCTTGCCATCGGGTTGTCCAAGGAGCTCTCCCGTATCAATACCTCCCTCTGTAATACAAAGACCATTGAAAGGAATATTCCAAACTAATTTACGCCATTGTGCCTCGGCAAAATTCTCGGAGATTTCGCAGACAACATTCGCCGCTTGAAAAATAGCAACCAATTCACGTAGACGATCGGTCACACCTGGAACAGCCTCACCCATCGCGATCATCCCCCCACCCGTGTGACGGATCAGCCCAGCCTCTATCCGGTTGATGCAGACGAAACACATTACACCAAGGACTCTTTCGACCCCAAAAAGATCCCCCAGCGCTTCGATATTTCCGAGACCATTTTGCAAAGTTACAATTGCAGTCTCTTTATGAAGCATCGGCTCAATCACTTCCTGAAAGCAATGATTCGAGGTGGCCTTCCAAGCTACGATGACCACATCAACTGGCCCAATCTCTTCAGGCGTTGTGGCACAATTCACTTCTGGTAATTGAAAATCACCATCGATGCTCTCAACAACGAGTCCTTTTTCATTCACCACTTCATAGTCTGAACGCAGCAAAAAATGCACTTCGTTCCCGGCGGCAGCCAACCTTCCACCATAGTAACTTCCAACTGCTCCCGCTCCAACAATTACGAAACTTCTCATCTTCCCAATTCGCGAGCCACTCTAGCTGCGGTAGCGATGGTGTTACGGTGAATTTTAGCAGTGTATTCTGGCTGCCTATTATAGCCACCGCCATAAAGAATCGCTACTGGAATCCGATTCCCCATGAAAGCACGGAGAATGACCTCGTCTCGCCGAATAAAGTCTTTCAAATCTAGCAGCATTTGCCCCATTTGGTCATTACGATGATTATCAGCTCCAGCAATCCAAATGACCAGATCCGGAGAAAAAACATCCAGCGCAGCAGCTAGAGTATTAAAAAGCTGTTTGAGATACATCTCTCCCTCGACATAGCGGACGGTCTCGACATCCATCGAGCCATTGATCTTACTACTTGGAGAATGCTTCCCGACGTGGATCGAATAGGTGAACACGTTGGGATCATCTGCTAAAATGCTATTAGTCCCGGTTCCTTGGTGGGCATCGGTATCAACAACCATAACCTTGATACCAGGCCGGTAGACCTGCAGGTCACGAATCGCGATCGCAACGTCATTGAAAACACAATATCCCTCGCCACGGTTCTGGAACGAATGGTGAGTTCCTCCGGCGAGAACAGCTGCGACGCCATCCTGAAGAGCAGCATGGCAAGCCTGGCGGGTCGCTTCTACTTCCGTTGCACTGCGATGATAAAGCTTCGGAGTCACCGGAAGCCCGAGAAGTATCTGCTCTTTCCGATCCAACTGGCCGTAATAGATCTTGGAAAGGTAGTCATGATCGTGAACCCGCCTCAAAACGTGGCTATCGGCCTCATTCACTTCGATAATATCTTCTCCCTTAACGATACCACTACCAACTAGCATATCCTTGGAAACCTCGAACTTGTCCATGGGAAAAGGGTGGCCGTTGGGCAATTCGAGGAAAAATTCAGAGGAGTAAAAGCAGCGCATTTCGTTCTAGCCCTACCTTCACGCGCCTAAGCTCCGCCTGCAAGCACAGACCACGATTGACTCATCACTGAAAATATATGGAAATCCGCCCAACTATCTCAAGGTGATCATCAAATTACTCATTACTTCAAGTTTATTGGCTTTTCCGCTCTTAGGCCAGAACGGGCCAAAGATTACAGTGGTACCTGCTCCGAAAAACCCCTTCAAACTGCAGCAAACCACTTCTTACCCTTGGAGAAAGTCAATTACAGCGACTGTTTTTTGGATCGGAGAAAGGCCCACACAAAATAACCCGACCCCGAACAACAAATCTTCGTGGGACGTAAACTGGCAGAAAAACTATGGAGGCTTTGACAACCCCGATCCAAAAGCCCGTCTCGGATACCTTCCGCGCGGCTTAAATCCGGGGCAAAACCCTTTTTACATAGCCCTCCCTTACAACGACTGCCTCAACCATCGTATGCACAAACCGGAAGCAGCCCGCGTGATCCCTTGGTGGAATCGGATCAATCGCAAACCTGGAGAATCAGCCTGCAAAGGCCGTTGGGTTCAGATTTATTGTGCGAAAACTCGAAGAGTCTGTTACGCGCAATGGGAAGATTGCGGACCCTTTGTAACCGATGACTGGCAATATGTTTTCGGTAACAAACGCCCTAAAAACAGAAATAACCAAAGTGCAGGGATCGATATATCTCCCGCTGTTAGAGACTATCTTGGTGTAGGTAACAAAGCCATCGTTCACTGGCGCTTCATCGAATATACCAGAATTCCAAAATCCGGCCCTTGGACGAGATATGGAAAAAACAATCCCTTCGTCAATCCTGCTGTCGACGATTCTCTCAAAGAAAGAGATCGTTACATGAAATATCTCCAGCAAAAATCGAAGGGGACGCTCAATAATCAGCGCTAAAACTTTTCTACCACAACCTCTCCCAAATCGCTTAACCATTACCTCGCCTCATCCTGAGGATAATAAATGCTCACGAACGCCCCTTTGATGTTTGCAAATACAGGCCACAATATTTCATGAAAATTCAAGTCTCCTCTATCCTTCTGGCCTCCACCTTATTTGCAATCGCCAAAATTGATCCCGAGCCTGAAAATCGCTCACCAATGACTGAAATGCCAGGACGTTTTGGAATCCTCTTTGGAGGGGCCTCGCAGGAAAGCGGGATCAGTAAATTCAGTTGGGAGCAACTCACTCTTCAAGGGGGATTCGGACTAAGAAAGGCCCTCAACGACGAACTCAAACTCTTTTACGGAATGAATTACCGCCTCACTCGCATTGATGAGGGCGAATTCTCCACCGGAGCAGATTTATCTCATCTGCACGACCTTATCGTCCCCTTCTCACTCATTTACGATTCCTTGGATTCCCCCTGGTCTTTCTTCGCCCAAATCTCCGGTCAGCTCGCCAGCGATTTTAGTGATATTACCGGCGATGACTTCGATTACTCGGCCCGCCTTGGCGCGCAATACAAATTCTCTAACACCTTCTCTCTCAACTTCGGAGCCGCGCGAGTGCGGAATTTTGGCGATGCCATGGTTCTTCCAGCTCTTGGTTGTATTTGGCAACCCGCCAATGACTGGTCCTTCACGCTTCTTGGCCCCCGCATCACACTTTCCCACCAAATCAGCGATCGTCTGATTATCCGTGGTGGCGGATTTCCTACCGGAGGGCTCTGGAATATCGAGGATAATACTGGAAACGCCGTTGATTACGGATTTGCAAGCTACAACACTGGAGTTGGCATCGATTTGAAATTAAGGCGCGGAATTTGGCTCACCGCCTGGGCTGGAGCAAACTTTGTCAACGAATTACGCGCCGAGAAAAACGGTGACACAATTTTCGAAGAGGGCCTCGATAATGGCCTTTTCGGCTACCTGGGCATCAACCTTTACGAATGGTAAGGCTCCCTCCTTAAAAATAAGAAAAGGACGGCTCAAAAGAACCGCCCTTTTCGCACACACAATCGACAATGAAAGCGGGGCAACAAACAGAACCCCACAACATCCCCTTTGCCAATGCAGCTCGCGTGCCAACCATTCTTTAATTACAAACCTGCTGGTAATAAATTTCATTCTTGCCCACAACTCGATCAGACCACGACGCTTTTCCCCAAAATGAAGACTATTCTTATCTTTTTCACCTTTCTAATCTCGGTTTATGCTCAAGGACCAGGAGTTTCAATTTTTGAACAATCTCGTAATGGTATACGCGACGAGGAAAATAGAATTAGCAAGCAAGCCGAGAAACTCTTCCAAAACGGAAAGCTGCTTGGCCTTGAGGCTACCGGCGAACTCATTAAGTCTCCTGCAGCAATTAAGCTAGAGCTTCCCGTTGCTCACAAAAATGCGCTCACACCCAATCAAGTTGCCGAGCGCGCTAAGGTAAGCGGATACCGGGTCGGTTGGGCTTACCTTTGTAATAGCTGCGACAATTGGCATATCAATCTGGCTGGTGGATATGCCATTACCGACAATGGAATCCTAGGCACATGCTCTCACGTCATTAACATGGATAATAAAAAAATGCGCAAAGGCGGACTTATTGCCGTTGATCATTCCGGCAAGGTTTACCCGGTCACCTCAATTCTCGCCAATGACAAAAAAATCGACGGCGCCCTCATCAAAATCGATGCCAAAACAACTCATCTTCCCCTCAACGACCAAATTGCACCTGGAGATTCCGCTTTCTGCCTAAGTCGCCCGCTCAAACAAGGACAATACTTTTCTCAAGGCATTGTGAACCGTTTTTACTGGAACAACGACAAACGTGGTGACGATCCCAATTCCATCAAGGCTCTTGGCATGTTAAAGCTCAATGTTAGTAGCCGTTGGGCTCCCGGATCCAGCGGGTCCGCCGTCCTAGATACTTGTGGTAATGTCATCGGTCACGTTGCAACCATTAGCACCATGGACAATGGAGCCTCACGCAAGAATAACGAAAAAGGACGCACCCTCATTACACTACATTCTGCCACGCCTGCACGCGCCATGATGGCACTTGCCCGGCTTCCTGAAGACCCCGATTAAAAGGCTCACATGCCAAACCCACTTGTCATCACCCAAGGCGATCCGGCTGGAATTGGTCCAGAATTGGTCCTTAAAATACTTGCCAATCCACCCTGCCCAAATCTCAGGGTTATTGGTTGTGGTAATCACCTCTCACAAATCGCCTCCCAACTGGAGCTACCCTTTCTCGACCAATACCTCATTGATCTACCCCTTCCCGGATCCATAAAAATCGGCGAGATTTCAGCTGCAGCCGGAGAACATTCCTTCGCCTGCCTAGAAGCCGCCGTCGAAGGAGCTATGGACGGGACTTTTAGCGGAGTTATCACTAACCCGATCCACAAGGAAGCTTGGTATCGCGCAGGAAAATTTTACCCTGGCCATACCGAATACCTTGTCGAGAAAACCTCTTCACCTGACCACGCCATGATGCTCACATCAGATGAAATTACCTGTTCTCTTGTCACCACCCATGTCTCTCTTGCCAGCGTTCCTGAACTTCTTGAAGAAAAGCGAATGCTCGAAGTCATCACCCTCACCCACAAGGCAATGAGCATGATTAAGGGCCAGCCTGCGCGGCTCGCCATGCCAGGACTAAATCCCCACGCCGGCGAGGGAGGACTTTTTGGCAGTGAAGAAATTGAACTCATTATTCCCGTTCTTGAGAAAGCTCGTTCGATGGGTATCAATATCGTCGGTCCTCTCTCACCCGACACCGCCTTTCTTCCTGCCATTAGACAAAACATTGACGCCTATATTTGCCTCTACCACGACCAAGGCCTCATCCCACTCAAAACTCTTGCTTTTGACCTAGGTGTCAACGTCACCCTAGGCCTCCCAATCGTCCGCACTTCTGTGGATCATGGCACCGCCTTTGATATTGCTGGGCAAGGAATCGCCTCTATTAGTTCTCTTGTTGAAGCTACAAAGCTCGCCCAAAAACTCACTGCGTCATAACGTCGTGACAATTTGACCCCGACTGCGTCATTTTTCGGGAATTAGTTGTTTAGAGAACGACTATCCGAACACCTTTTCCTTTATATCTAAAAGGATTGAACTGATTTTAAGCGGTCTGGTCTACTTCCTGCCATAGAGATTAGATGTAAGTTGAACTCTAAAAACCAAATCAATGAATCTAAACCATTATAATCCAAATCGCGTCCTCGGAAATCTAGATGAATTCCTCAATCAAACTCTCCGCAGCTTTAGCCCATCACCCAATATTTCCGCCCCCGGCGCATACCGCTACGAGGAAAAGGACTCATACCGGCTTCGGCTAGATCTCCCGGGTTTTACTCGTGAAGAAATCGTCATCTCTCTTGAAAAGCAGATGCTTACCATCATCGCAAAAAGTGAACGTGAAGCTGCTTTTTCCTCCAGCTTCAACCGCACATACAACCTACCCAAAAATATCAACCCAAACGGCATCAACGCCAAACTTGAAAACGGCGTTCTCGATCTCAGTTTTAAAAAGCTCACCAATCAGGAACCAAGCGTTCGCAAAATTACAATTACCTAAATCAAACAATTAAAATAAGATCATGAAAACTCAAATCTCAACCGAACGACCAAATTATAAGACTCGCGCCCACGAAGACGGCTTCGACCTCGCCATTGCCCTCCCCGGCGTCAATAAAAAGGACCTTGAAGTGAACCTTGCTAAACGGATCCTTACGATCAATGGAAACCGTAAGGAGCTTGAAGGAAACTTAGAAAGACGGGAGCAAGAAGCTCTCCGCTTCGAGCTGAAACTCGAAATCCATGAAGACGTCGATGACAAAAAGATCCAAGGCACTCATCGTGATGGCATTCTCACCCTCTCACTCCAAAGACGACAAGAGCTTGCTCCAAGGAAAATCGACATCTTAGCCAACTAATTTTCTTAAGAGCATATTAAAGGTGATGGGGCCCCGAAAGGAGGCTCCATCTCTCGTCTAGTAGCTAGCGATTCCTGCTGCCTCACTATCTCTAAGCCAATTTTTCATTCTGCGTTTGTCCATTCGTCCATTCCCAGCCACTTTCTCCGCATGAAACTTACCTCATGGAACGTCAACGGCATACGTGCCATTCTTAAAAAAAACTTTACCGACTTCGTCCTTGAGCATGCCCCAGATATCCTTTGCCTTCAGGAAACTAAAGCTCGTCCCGAACAAGTCGAACTTCCGCTAGATTTAGCTGGCTACAAAACCTATTGGAATTCCGCTGAAAAACCCGGCTACTCTGGCACCGCTATCTTTACCAAAACCGAGCCACTCTCAGTCCGCCTCGGCATCGGATCAGAAAAAAGCGCCGAGGGAGATAAGGAAGGTCGCGTCATCACGCTAGAATATCCCGGCTTTTTCCTCGTCACCGTTTACACTCCAAACGCAAAGAACGAACTTGCTCGCCTCCCTTACCGGATGGAGTGGGATATCGCCTTTCGCGAATACCTTCAGGCTCTCGAAGCCGAAGGAAAACCCGTCGTGGCCTGTGGAGATCTAAATGTTGCGCACCAAGAAATCGATCTTGCTCGCCCCAAGACCAACCATAAGAGCGCTGGATTTTCCGACGAAGAACGAGCCGGTTTCACCGAACTGATTAATGCTGGGTTCATTGATACCTTCCGCTACTTCCACCCTAATCAAACTAACACCTACTCTTGGTGGAGCTACCGTGGGGGCGCGCGTGCCAACAACGTCGGGTGGCGTATCGACTACTGGATTACATCACAATCCCTCGCCCCAAAACTTAAATCCGCCTCAATCAACGGCGACGTCCTCGGCTCAGACCACTGCCCCGTCACCCTCAAAATAGAAATCTAATCCGCCTTTTATTATCGAGCCCTAGAATCATCTATCACCCATACTCGCCACTCCATATAAGCTGATCGAATAGCCCAGCCTCACCCTCTCAAGGCAGACAGAATTCACCGAAACACCGAGTGAATTACCTAATCTGTGCTAGAAACTCGACATTGCCATCCGTCCCTGTGATCGGTGAGGTAATCACCCCACACCATTTTCGATCTAGCTTTTCAGTAATGAAAGTTCGGATCTTATCAACCGATTTTTGGTGAAGCGCCGGTTCTCTTACAATGCCACCTTTCCCGACTTCTTCTCGTGAAAGTTCAAACTGAGGTTTGATGAGAGGGATAATAAAACCACCTTCCTCAAGAATGGAAAAGGCGGCGGGCAATACTTTGGTAAGGGAAATGAACGACAAATCCATCACGATTAACTTCACCTTCTCGCCAATATCTTCGACCGTGAGATTCCGGGCGTTGAAACGCTCCTTAGAAAAGACACGTTCATCACTTCGCAGCTTCCATACTAATTGGTTGGTTCCCACATCAATGGCGTGAACACGCACTGCACCTTTTTGGAGCAGACAATCAGTGAAGCCTCCAGTAGAAGCCCCTAAATCAGCACAGACCCAGCCCGTTGGGTTGATCCCGAATTCGCGCAAGGCCCCTTCAATTTTAAAGCCTCCGCGACCGACATACTTAGGCTTTTCCTTAACCGACAAGTCTGCATCTTCAGCGAGCTTTGTACTTGGCTTAGCAACACGCTCGGTTCCAGTCATAACTTCTCCCGCCATGATCAACCGTTTCGCCTGCTCGCGAGAATCACACAGTCCCCGTGACACCAAAAGCGCATCCACCCTTTGCTTAGCCATCAGCTTTCTACTTCAGCCTCGTTTAGAGCATTGATAAATTCCCGAAGAATCCCAAAGTCGCGACGGCGATGACGTAAAATAATTCTAGGCATATCGGACAACTCAGGCTCATTGTGTTCCTCTTTTAAGGCAGATCCCTGCTTGATCTCTCCTGACTTAACCATCACCGCAAAACGTCGATTTAGATCTTCCAAGGCGACCTCCGATAGTGCGGTTTGCAAACGCACCACCAGCCGATCACCGACATATCGGTAAGAATGAAAATTGGCATAGAATCCAGTAATTTCATCGATTGCTTCCTCAACGTCGTCCGTGACTTTAAAAAGTGATAAATCAGATTCTGAAATCAGACCCAACCTCAAAAGGTGCTCTTCCACAAACTGCTTCCAAGCCTTCCAGTAGGTCCCACCCGGAGCATCCAGACAAACAATGGGGTAGAGCTTTGCCTTACCGGTTTGAATCAAGGTGAGGGCTTCGTAGACCTCATCCTGCGTTCCCAGTCCACCCGGCATCCCGACTCCGGCATCCGCCTCCTTTACGAAGGCCAACTTGCGGGTAAAAAAGTAATTATAGTCAATGAGCTTTGGATCACCGTAAATAAACTCATTCGCCGCAGCTTCAAAAGGAAGCGTGATATTCAGTCCAAAGCTATGCTCGGCAGTCGCCCCTTCATTGCCGGCCGCCATGATTCCCGGCCCCGCACCAGTGATTGTCATAAAACCCTCCTCGACCATCCGGCGAGAAAACTCGACCGCAGTTTGATATTCCTTCTCCTCCGGCTTAGTCCGGGCCGATCCAAAGAGTGCTACTTTGCGATTTCCCCGGAAAGGGCCAAAGATCTCACTTGATTTCTTCATTTCCTTAAGCGCGCGATTCGCCAGTTTAAAGTCAGCGTGATTAGACGTGCCCCGGGCCATTCCCACAGCCGTGGAAATCATCTCGGCCAGCAGGCAAAAGTCATCTACTCCCTCCACCGATTTCGCAAGATCTAGAATTCGTGTGTCTAGCTCTTTACTCCCAGTAGAATCAATGAAATTACAACTTTGGTCGGGAACCATCCCGGCGGTGAGGTCGCGATACAACGGCGGCTGCCTGCTACGCTTTTTGGACATAATGATTAATCTGGACCGAATCCCTCAATCTGACAAACCTCCACTCTTGAATTTTTCAAAAAACCTTAAACACTCCGCCCGTGGCCACCACTAACACAGACGACCTCCGTATTGACCGTATCGACCCGCTTATCTCGCCGGCTGTTCTTTCCTACCAACTTCCACTCAGCGAATCAGCAGCCCAGCTTGTTGCTTCCGCCCGAAAGGGAGCTGAAGCAATCCTAAAAGGTGAGGACGACCGACTGCTTGTCGTAGTGGGCCCCTGTTCGATTCACGACCCTTCTGCGGCCATTGAATACGCCATGCGCCTCAAGGAAGCTGCCGCGATTTATCAGAAAGACCTTCATATTATCATGAGAGTCTATTTTGAGAAACCTCGAACTACCGTGGGCTGGAAAGGACTCATCAATGATCCTAACTTAAACGATTCATTCGATATTAACCAGGGGTTACGCACGGCCCGTGAACTACTCCTTCAACTCGCCGAAATGGGAGTTCCAGCTGGCACCGAGTTTCTTGATGCCATCTCTCCGCAGTATGTCGCCGACCTCATTGCGTGGGGAGCTATCGGAGCCCGCACTACTGAATCTCAAGTCCACCGTGAGCTCGCCTCCGGGCTTTCAATGCCGGTAGGCTTCAAAAATGGCACCGGCGGCTCGATCCAAATCGCGCTTGACGCTATTGGGGCTTCCTCAAAGCCTCACCATTTCCTCTCCGTAACTAAGCAAGGCGTCTCAGCCATCGTTACGACCGCAGGAAACGACGCGTGCCACCTTATCCTCCGCGGAGGTAAGAGCGGTCAAAATTACACTCGCGATGAAATCGATCCAGTTAGCTCAAAACTCCGCGAAATCGATCTTCCCGAGCAACTCATGGTCGATTGTTCCCATGGCAACTCCAACAAGGACTTCCGTAATCAACCTAGGGTTGCCGCAGATCTTTGCGAACAAATGGCAGATGGAGCCAAAGACATCGCCGCCGTTATGATCGAATCCAACATTGTGGAAGGAAACCAGAAAATCTCCGACGATATGGTTTATGGGCAGTCGGTCACCGATGCCTGTATTAACTGGCAAACCACCGAGGAAGTTCTCGAGGCTTTTGCGAAAGCGGTCCAAGCCCGTCGTTCAAAGAATGACTAAGGACACCGTCATCTCCAACCTGCTCCGGCAGATGGAGGAAAAAATCGCAATCACTAGATCAGCCCTCAGTGAAACCAGCGAAAACGCCAACGGTGACGAGACGAAATCCGAGGGTAAATACGACACACGCGCCATCGAGGCAGCTTACCTTGCTGAAGCCCAGGCCGCACAATTAGCGATTGCCGAGGAAGCTCTCGCAAACCTCAAAAGATTTAAACCCCGGCACTTCGAAATGACAGAGGAGATCGAGGCCGGGGCCTTAGTCGAGGTCGATCAGGAAGGCGAAATTTGTTTCTATCTTCTCGCGCCGACCGGAGGCGGGCTCATGACCGAATACCTCGGCTGCGACGTCACCGTAATCACTCCAGATTCTCGACTTTACCAGGAACTCACTGGGAAAAAGATGGGAGATGATCTTAAAAAAAACGCACTCGTTATCACTGGTGTCGAATAACAGCCCAGATCACTTGCTTCCCCTGGTTTTTTTCAACTTGGCAAGATAGGGCTGAGTTCCTATCAGCAGGGGCACACAGATCAGATCTTCGATCTTATGAGAATTTTTAACTTCCGATGCAGAATCTTCACGATTCTTTTTTTAGTAATTCTTCCTGCCTCCGCCGCGAAGGTTAACTGGGAGATCAAAGAGTATCGTAATCACAAGTATGTTCCTCTTTCGCAGGTTAAAGATTTTTACAGCCTCTCCAGTATGACCAAATCAGGAAGCTATATCATCCTGAAGAACTCTGACGTGGAGCTCAAGTTCCGAGCCGGAGGTCAAGAAGTCCTGATGAACAATGTGAAATTTATTTTCAGCCACGCTGTGGTCTCGCTTGGTTCTTACCATATTTCAATCATGGACCTGAAGAAGGTCATTGATCCAGTCCTCCGCCCTTTCAAAATTAAAGCAGCGAAAGGTTTTGACACCGTAATCATCGATCCTGGACACGGCGGGAAAGATCCTGGCGCTGTCAACTCGCTGGGGACCGAGGCCAACTACAATCTGAAGATCGCTAAACTTTTGCAAGATAACCTAAGGAAGCGTGGCTTCAAAGTTGTTATGACTCGTAGCACCGATGTTTTCCTGACCCTTCAGGAGCGAGTTAAACTTGCCAATCTCTACAGGGACGCAATTTTTATAAGCATTCACTTTAACTCCGTAGGCTCACGTGCTCGCTCACAAGCACGCGGTATTGAAACTTTCACCCTTTCTCCGGTCGGTGTTGCCCACTATGGTCGCGGAACAAAAGCTTCGGATAACATTGAACGAATGGGTAATGCCCAAGACTCGGCAAATATCGCTCTCGCGACCGCTGTCCATTGGAGCAGTATCCAGCTGCTCGCCCGAGCTAAGTTGGAGGTCCCCGATCGCGGAATTCGTCGCGCCCGTTACAGTGTTCTAACTGGCGTCAAACACCCCGCTATTCTCTTCGAAGGGGGCTTTATGAGCCATCCAAAGGAAAAATATTTAATCAACAACCCAACCTACCAACGCACTCTCGCCAAGTCGATGTGCGAAGCCATCGTCTTTTACCGAAAGGCTACAATGCAAAAGATTGGGACTACGAAGCGCTAATCGACTTCACGCAGAAAGCTGAATGAAAATAGGACCAAAAAATCCCTTTTTTGTTTAACCAATTTCACCGGAGATTACTATTCTCCCTCAATTCTATTTTATGAATGCTGCACGCACTTTTATCGCACTCATCCTCGCCATCGCCGGATCACTCGCCAGCGAAGCATCGATCATCATTAGCGAATTCATGGCGGGAAATAACACTACGGTTGTTCCCAATTCTGTCCCAGGACGTTTCGATGACTGGATTGAGCTTCATAATACAGGCCCCAGTGAACAAGACATGGGAGGATGGCGACTAACCAACGACCCTGATGGTTCCGATGCATGGATTTTCCCGGCTGGAACGATTGCCCCAGCTAACGGCTACCTGATTATCTTTGCATCCGGAAACGATAATCCCGACTCGAAAAATAATCTTCATACCAATTTCAAACTAGCCAAGAGCGGAGAATACCTTGCCCTAATGGCGCCTGATGAGTCCATCACCTCAGCATTTGGACCAGCAGGCAGCTCGTATCCTAATCAATCAGATGATGTTTCGTATGGAATTCATCCAGTCACGGATAATGTAGTTTTCTTCGAAAACCCAACTCCGGGCGCGAAAAATAACGAAGACGGAATTGCACGAGTTGCTCCAATCGAAGTTTCTCCGACTCGTGGCCTTTATCAAAGCACCCAGAAAATCACCCTCTCAACGTCCACTTTTGGGGCGACCATTTACTATACCACCGATGGGTCATCTCCGCTGACGAATACCGGAAACCCAAGCGCCAACGCTACCGCTTACACAAGCCCTATAAGCATAAGGAAAACCACGGTCATTCGTTCAGCCGCGACCGCTAATAATTTTGAGCCCAGCCCTTGGGAGTCCCACACCTATCTACTTCTTGATATCGATAATGCCAACGCAAATGGAACTGATTCCAATGGCCTCAACGATCCGATACTCCAGCAAACCCGTCCCGCCGGCTACGGGAACTTTCCATCGGGCGATTACAACATGGACCAGCGGATCACTCGCTCAACCGCTCAG
>Ga0213863_10000408_pt1 | contig 33090 bp, 26 predicted proteins | sample PICome_8_FD_160128 | JGI IMG/M metagenome (GOLD analysis project Ga0213863, IMG submission 160128) | Coastal seawater microbial communities near Pivers Island, North Carolina, United States - PICO497 | ecosystem: Environmental > Aquatic > Marine > Coastal | place: USA: North Carolina... | reverse complement strand
GTGCAACAAGAGCCGGAGCGGCATTTGTTTTTCGTACTAATCGGTGAACTAAGCGATCGGTATACGCGGGTATTCCAAAAAACGAGATAAACAGCCCACTTTCCGGTACTTGATCGGGCAAGACCGCGACGTTGCCGCCAGCGCTTAAGACCCTAAATAGCCGCACCAGGCCGCGGGAATTCGTGGGCACCATGTCATTACCATATCTCATTCGCACTTTTTCGATGATGGATGCCAGGGCCTTTTGCTTAGGCGGTTTAAAAAGCGCCGTTAACTGAAATCCTTTTTGCGCAAAAATGGCATTGAAGAGTTCCCAGTTGCCGATATGAGGCACCAAAAGCAATGTGCCACTGTTACCAGAAAGCGCTTCCTCAATGACTTCCTCTCCATAAACATGGTCAATCCATGTAAGTAAGTGCTCGCTTTTTTTGGTCCAAACGGCTGGCGTTTCAAATGCCGTCTGGGCAGTCGAAATGAGGCTTTCTCGCACAAGTTGCTGGTGCTCTTCGGCGGTTAAATGAGGAAAACACAGCTCTATGTTCCGATCGCTGATTCGTCGACTACGAGATTGACCATGATAAAGGATCAAGCCCAACATCCTGCCAAGCCACTGAAGTAAAGCTCGTGGCAATAGCCCAACACTGATAATTAAATAATACACATTCGCGCTCTCATAGCGAGGCCATCGTACATCACCGCGTGACTTGGCGTTACCGCCCTACGCCCAGCATAAATTGATGTGGTCCTAATTCCTACCCGGCTCTGGATGTCCGGCTAGGATGGTCAGCTGGGTTAAAGCCACAACCATTTTCGACCATTCTCACGGCGCTTTTGATCGCAGACCCACAAGGAAAGCAGACGTCATCCCATCAGTTGCGCTATACTCGCCATTTTTGAGCGCCTAGCGTCCCAGATGGCCAAAGTAGACACCTTCCAAGACCTTATTTTAACGCTCCAAGAGTTTTGGGCGGACCGAGGCTGTGCCCTCATGCAACCCTACGATATGGAAGTGGGTGCAGGGACCTTTCACCCCGCAACGTTTCTTAGGGCCATTGGACCCGAGCAATGGTCAGCCGCTTACGTTCAACCCTGTCGGCGGCCCACCGATGGCCGGTACGGAGAAAACCCCAACCGGTATCAATATTACTATCAGTTCCAAGTGGTGATGAAACCCAGCCCCGAACATTTTCAAGAACTCTACCTTGAATCACTGAGCCATGTTGGAATCGATCCCAAGGCCCACGACATCCGCTTTGTAGAAGACAATTGGGAATCACCGACGCTGGGCGCCTGGGGATTGGGTTGGGAAGTCTGGATGGACGGTATGGAAATCACACAGTTCACGTATTTTCAGCAGGTTGCGGGTCTGGAGTGTTTTCCTGTTATGGGGGAGATTACCTACGGGCTTGAACGTTTATCCCTGTATCTTCAGGGCGCAGAGGATTTTCAATCGCTGATTTGGTCGAGAGATCATCAAGGTAATACGCTCTCGTATGCTGATATTTTTCATCAGTATGAAGTTGAGATGTCATCTTTCAATTTTGATTTGGCTGACATACCCGGTCTTTTCCAACAGTTCGACTTCTTTGAATCCGAGGCCCAGAGATTCATTGCGCAAGCGTTACCCTTACCTGCGTACGAATATGTTATGAAGGCGTCTCATTGTTTTAATCTTTTAGACGCGCGTTCCGCCATCTCTGTAACAGAACGGCAGCGATTTATCCTTCGGGTGAGGACCTTGGCGCGAGGTGTTGGCTCGACTTACTTCGAAACCAGAAAGGCCGCCGGCTTTCCCCTTGCAACACAAGCGGATCGAGACTTTGTACTCAAGGCGCTCGACCATGAATAAATCCAGCTTATTGCTTGAACTTGGGACCGAGGAGCTTCCCCCTAAATCGCTCAAGACGCTTAAAGATGCGCTCGGTACGAATCTCTCGAGAGCCTTATCAGATCGGCAGTTCGAGCATGGAACGGTCTCTACTTTTGCAACGCCTCGAAGATTGGGTGTGCTCATTGAAACTTGCAATGACACCCAGCCTGAGCAATTCGTCGAACGTCGAGGACCAAGCCTTAAAGCCGCCTACGGAGATGATCATCAGCCGACAAAGGCCTTACTTGGATTTTTAAAGTCTTGCGGCACGGATAATGTCGCTGACCTCGAGCACCTAGAAACCGATAAAGGCGCTTGGTTGGTTTATCGAGCCCACCATCAAGGCGCCACGCTTGCATCTGAGTTCCAAACAATACTCGAAGAAGCAGTCAATGGGCTGCCCATCGCCAAACGAATGCGCTGGGGCAATCTTCGATCAGAATTTGTAAGACCACTCCGTTGGTTGTTAGCTCTGCACGGCAAGAACATCCTTGATTGCACGCTTTTTGGTCAGCCGTCAGGTCGAATCACTCAAGGACATCGTGCAATGTACGGTGGTGCAGTCACCATTGATATGCCTGAAGACTATCCGAGCCAGTTGCAATCAGCGAATGTCATAGCCTGTTTTGAGACTCGGCGAGATCAAATCGTGGCTGAGCTTGCTAAAGCCGCAGAAAACCGAGGCGGTATCCTCACAGACGACCCAGATTTAATCGACGAAGTGACTGCGCTGACCGAGTGGCCCATTGTGCTCGGGGGTGAATTTGATCCTAATTTTCTAGAAGTTCCTGAGGAAGCACTGATCTCAGCCATGCGAGAGCATCAGCGCTATTTTCATCTTAGAAACGCGCAAGGCGACCTAGAGCCCTGTTTTTTGACCGTTGCCAATCTCGAAAGCTCTGATCCGGCGCTCATCATCAAGGGCAATGAACGCGTTATCAGACCAAGACTGGCGGACGCACAATTTTTCTTTAAGCGAGACCTCAATAGGCCTTTGTCTGATGCTGCAGATCAGCTCAACCAAGTGGTTTTCCAAAATGAGTTGGGTTCCTTCGGAGAAAAAGCTGAAAGGATCAGTCAGCTCGCAGCTTTCATTGCTCAAGAAATCGGTGAGGATCCGCTGCTTGCAGAGCGCGCCAGCAAACTCGCCAAAACAGATCTTGTTTCCTTGATGGTCGGCGAGTTTCCTGATTTACAGGGGATCATGGGGCGCTATTACGCCCTCGCTCAGAATGAAGAGGCGGTGGTTGCGGACGCTATCCGTGATCATTACTTGCCAAGGTTCTCCGGGGACCGTCTGCCGAGTAACGCCATTGGTTGCGTTGTCGCTTTGGCAGACCGCATTGACACGTTGGTTGGCTTATTCGGTATCGGCCAACCACCTACAGGCAGCAAAGATCCATTTGCACTGCGAAGACAGTCACTCGCAATTGTTAGGATTTGCATTGATTTTCCAATCAAAATTTCTCTCAAAACAGTATTGAGGAAGGCTGCAGCACTGCATTCGGGAAGTTACTCAACTGATCCAGTTTTGGCCTATATCCTAGATCGGTTCGAAAATCTCATGGCTGATCAAGGCGTCGCGTTGGATGAAATTCGTGCGATTAGAGGCCGATCATCGGGTATTGATAATCTCACAACGGCCGCAGCCGATATCGTCTCAATTGGCAGCTTTCGCACAACAGAAGCGGGCTTAAAGGTCATCAATACTCAGAAACGGGTCAAAAATATTGTTGAGAAGTCTGATCAGTTAGCGCCAGGTAAGATCAGTAAAGATCTTTTTAAGAGTGACGTTGAGTTTGCCTTGCTCAAAGCCATTGACCATCTTGGTTCAAAATTGACAACCGATTTTTCTGAACAGCTCGCGGCAGTCAGTGTCAGTGCAGAATCCGTCGCGAACTATTTTGATTCCGTCATGGTTATGGATGACGATGCCCTGATCAGGGAAAATCGATTAAATACCCTGCGATCCCTCAATGCCACGCTCACGCAGATCGCTGCGTTTGACGCCCTGCAACAGTAACTCGGCATCATCAACAAACATTGCTAACCTAGACATCTAGGTTAGCAACCGCCATCGCATTAGCTTCAATAAATTCTCGACGCGGCTCTACGTTGTCACCCATCAACGTGTTAAAAATTTGATCCGATGCAATGGCGTCTTCGATACTGACCCGCAGCATCGTACGATGCGTCGGATCCATCGTGGTTTCCCATAGCTGGTCCGCATTCATCTCCCCCAAGCCTTTGAAACGCTGGCGAGACTGGCCTCTGGTTGCTTCTTTTTGTAACCAATCCAAGGCTTGACTCAAACGATGGACCACATGGGTTCGCTCACCCTTACCGACCAAACTGTTTTCTGGAACCAAATCGCGCATACGCTCGCCAAACTCAGCAAATTCCCGATAGTCTGAGGAAGCAAAAAAGTCGTGGGTAAACGCGTATTCCCGTCTAAAGCCGTGGCTGATCTGAATAACTTGAGGGTAAAAGAGGCCCCGTTCTATATCGTGCTGACAACTGATCTCAAATTGAGTTTGAGCGTTCTGTAAGTGCGCAAGCTCCGCACCGAGATCGTCAATATAAGCTTGAACGCGACTTTCTGAGCCCAATTCAGCCACCGGGAGAGGACTGACATAGACCAAACTTTTGAGCACGTCCATTGGATAGAGTCGGTCTAGGCGATGCATTTTTTCTTGTATTGAGAAATATTCTTTGGCCAGCTCACCGAAAGCTTCCGTTTCCATCGGCTCATCTTGCCCCGCAGGCGTCAAATGAGCTTCATCCAGCGAGAGTTCTAGAACGTACTGATTCAGCTCGGCATCGTCCTTAATATAACGTTCTTGACGGCCACGCTTAACTTTGTAGAGCGGCGGCTGAGCAATCAAGACGTGTCCTCGCTCGATCAATTCAGGCATGTGACGGAAGAAGAACGTCAGTAATAACGTCTTGATGTGCGCCCCATCCACATCAGCGTCTGTCATAATAATAATCTTATGATACCGCAACTTATCAGGATCAAACTCTTGGCGTCCAATTCCACACCCTAAAGCTGTGATCAGAGTCCCAACCTCAGCCGAGGACAGCATTTTATCAAAACGAGCTTTTTCAACGTTTAGTATCTTGCCCTTCAAAGGTAGGATGGCTTGATATTTTCGATCGCGGCCTTGCTTTGCCGATCCTCCCGCGGAATCTCCCTCAACCAGGAAAATTTCAGATTGCGCAGGATCTTTTTCCTGACAATCGGTCAGTTTTCCAGGAAGGCCCGCTATATCCAGTGCACCTTTACGGCGCGTCATTTCTCTGGCCTTGCGAGCGGCTTCACGTGCTCGTGCCGCATCGATCATCTTCTGGACAATAGATTTCGCCTCTTGAGGGCTTTCGAGCAGGAAGTCTGTAAATGCCTGGCTCATTTCCTGCTCTACAGCTGTTTTAACCTCAGATGACACCAGTTTATCTTTGGTCTGAGAAGAAAATTTAGGATCAGGGACCTTAACAGAGATAATCGCAGTCAACCCCTCCCTCGCATCGTCTCCAGTCGTGTTGACTTGGGCTTTTTTTCCCAACCCTTCTCTTTCTATGTAGGTATTCAATGACCTTGTTAATGCCGTGCGAAAACCTTGCAAATGCGTTCCGCCGTCGCTTTGTGGAATATTATTGGTGTAAGCCAATAGCGTCTCTTGATAAGAATCGTTCCACTGCAGCGCCACTTCGACGCCAATCCCATCTTCTCGATCCACTTGGAAATGAAAGATTTGGCCCAGAACTGCCTTGTTATTATTGAGATACTCAACAAAAGAACGAACGCCACCCTCGTAACAGAACAACTCAGAACGACCAGACCTTTCATCAGTCAGTTCTATGGCAACACCAGAATTCAAAAAAGAAAGCTCGCGTAACCTTTTGGCCAAAATATCATAGTGGAATTCAATATTAGAAAAAGTATCCTCTGAAGGCTTGAAGCGACATCGAGTACCCGTTCTTTCAGTCTTACCAATTACCTTTAACGGTTCTTCGGGCTCGCCATGGTGATAAATTTGCTCCCAAACCTCGCCGTTACGCCATATGGTCAGGGTCAACTCCGAGGACAAAGCATTGACAACAGAGACGCCAACCCCATGCAGGCCCCCCGATACTTTATAATTGCTGTCATCGAATTTTCCTCCCGCGTGGAGAACGGTCATAATCACTTCCGCAGCGGATTTACCCTCTCCTTCGTGAAAATCTGTGGGAATGCCTCTGCCATCGTCTGAGACAGTGACTGATTGATCGGGATGAATCATGACACTGATCTTTGAACAATGACCTTCTAGCGCCTCATCAATGGAATTATCAACAAGCTCTTGCACCATATGATGCAAACCCGTGCCGTCATCGGTGTCGCCAATGTACATTCCCGGCCTTTTTCTGACCGCCTCGAGCCCTTTTAAGACCTTAATGCTGCTGGAATCATAATTCTGATCATCAGTCATGCTAGTATCCTCCAATGGCTTCAATTATACCCTGTTTCACATGAAACATACCGTTTAATTTCTCTCCCCAAAGGCGCTCCATCGCGCCTCGCTCAGTACCTGTGGTAAAGATTTGCAAACCCCACTGAACCAAAGTTCTGCTAATGAGCTCACCATGATCAGGGTCTATCTCTGACGACAAGTCATCGATCAACAGAATGGTTTTCTCACGGATAGCAATCGGCAAACAACTCAACTGGGCAAGGCAGAGCGCCCAGGCAAGCAGCTTCGCCTCTCCGCGAGAGCAGTGCTCCGCGATTGAGCGCCCCTCTACCGTAATTTTAAGATCAGAGCGATGCACGCCTTTCTGGGAGTATCCTCGAGCGAGATCCCCCGACAATTCGGTCGCCAAGACAGATTCGAGATCTGCCTCTTGGGCCCATCCTCGGTTATATTCGAACCTTAAACCTCGAAGACCGCCCATTTGATCCACAATCTTTAGGAATTCGACTTGCAACTGGGACACATAACCCTGCCTTAAGTCATCGATTACAAAACTCAGCTCCGCCAGCACCCGCGTCCATTCCAGTAAAGAAGGGGATGATTGCCCGGATCTGAGTAACTCATTTCGCTGCTTAAGCGCACGAGAATAGTCTCGCCAGTATTGAGCAAACTGAGGTTTCACGTGGAACAACCCCCAATTCAAAAACCGTCTTCGGCGGTCAGGCTCACCCAACAGTAACTGAATGGTCGTGGGATCAAAGATAATGGTGGGCAGAAATTCTGCTAGGGTACTGCTCCGAACAACTGGTTCCTGATTGAGCCGCAGTTGGCTTTTCTTGTCGCGAAAACGCTGAACCGCCAGTTGATCACCGCTAAACATCGTGCCACGAACTAAAACAAATTCAGCATCTCTACTAATGACCGTAGAGACGTTTTGAGCACGAAAAGACCTAAAATTTCCAAGCAGGTAAATGGATTCGAGCAAGCTCGTCTTGCCGCTACCGTTTGAACCGAAAAACCCATTCACACCAGGACTAGGGACAACGACCGCCTGCTGTATGTTCCTAAACCCGAGAACCTCCAGCTGGCTCAGACTCATAACTTCATCGGCATGATCACATACAGAGCACTGTCTACAGAAGGGTCTTCGATAAGCGCACTGCTGTTACCGTCAAAAACAGTAATTTTAACGGTTTCCCCTCGAATCACACTCAATACATCCAACAAATAGCCAACGTTAAAGCCAATTTCCAGCGATGCACCAGAGTATTCAACAGGGACTGTCTCTTCAGCATCTTCCTGCTCTGGATTATTTGTCGTTAGCGTGACAAGTCCATCGCTGAAATTTACGCGAATCCCTCTAAATTTTTCATTCGATAGAATCGCTGTTCGATTCAAAGCTCGCCTTAAATCTTGCTTATTGGCCAAAATTTGCTTATCGCCATTTCGAGGAATAACGCGCTCATAATCTGGAAAACGACCATCAACCAATTTTGTAGTCAGTTGATAGGCGCCAACTGATAACCTTAGATGACTTGCTCCCAACGCTAAAATAACATCCTCTTCGCTATCACTGAGTAGACGCTGTAATTCGATAACTCCTTTGCGAGGCACGATTACCTGTGATTCTGGCCCACTGACCGCTTGACTGAGCTCAACGTGATTCATGGCAAGCCGGTGGCCATCAGTTGCGACACAACGCAGTGAATTTGAGTTTTTTTCGATCAACATCCCGTTCAGAAAATAACGGACATCTTGCTGTGCCATCGCAAAGCCAGTCAAATCCAAAAGTTGCTTGAATACTGAACTATGTAATTCAACCTGGCTTTCCACTTCCGTTGTATCCACGGCGGGAAAATCTGACGCAGGGAGTGTCGACAAATTCGATCGAAACCGACCCGATCGGATCTCTAGACGATCTTCTTTTAAGGTGATATCGATTTCAGCCTGATCAGGCAACTCACGACAAATATCAACAAATTTTCGAGCTGGAACGGTAATTTCACCTTCTAAATCGACCGAAGCTTGGAGCTGACCAACCATCTCAACTTCCAAATCCGTCCCTGTCATCGACAGTTTTGAACCTGCCACGCTGAGCAAAACATTAGAGAGTATAGGTAAGGTCTGCCTACGCTCTACAACACCTGCTACTTGCTGCAACGGTCGTAGTAATGCTTCTCGATTTATCGAAAATTTCATCTGAGCTTCCTGTGTAAGTTAGTACTTACTTATATTACTATTTATATTATCATTGGGCTTACAACGAATCTTGCGCCTTGGTCTTCGGGATCAACCATCAAACATGGGCTTGTCTCACCGGACAACTCAACTTGTACCCTTTCCCCATCCATCACTGAAAGCGCTTCTATTAGAAAGTTTACGTTAAACCCAATCTCAATGTCTTCGCCAGAATAATCAACCTCAACCAATTCCTCTGCCTGCTCGAGCAGAGGGTTATTGGTAAACAGCATTAAACGATCAGACGACAGGGATAGTTTGATATTTTTATAAACCTCATTCGACATAACCGACGTCCTGATCAGTGCATCCCGAAACTGCTTACGGCCACACTCGAAAACTTTATCACCACCGGCAGGGATGGCCTTATTGTAATCAGGATAATCGCCATCAATCAGTTTCGTCATAAAACGAAAACAACCGACCCTTGCTTCAAGCGCGTTTTCACTGATTAGGACGGCAATATCACCCGCAGAATCATCGAGTAATTTCGCGAGCTCCAAAATACCTTTTCTTGGTACAACTGGTCGTGAAGATATATCAGCTGAGCTCGAAAGTGCATACTGAGCGGTTGCCAACCTTTGTCCATTTGTCGCTACTAATCGAATCAGATCACCATTGAGTTCTAGCAACATACCATTAAAGAAGTACCGGACGTCTTGATGGGCCATCGCAAACATCGTTTTAGACAGCATGGCCTTAAAGTCACTACCAGGCAGATCCACCTGACTGATACTCTCATCATTGACTTCGAAGCGCGGAAAATCCTCAGCGGGTAGGGTCGAAAATTGAGATTCAAAAGCGCCACTTCTGAGTACCACGTGTTGTTCCGTCTGCTTAAAATGCAAAACCGATTCGGGAGGTAAATGCCTGACAATATCTAACAATTTTCTCCCTGGTACTGCGCTCAGTCCTTCCTCCAAAACCTCAAAGCCATCCATTGTGGCGTCAATTTGCGCTTCAAGTTGAACTTCTTGGTCAGATCCCGTAATCACCAATTGGTCGCGACGGACATTCAACAAGACGTGGGCTAGGATGGGCAAAGTTTGACGCTTCTCCAAAACGCCGACGACTTTCGACAACGGTTCCAGAAAGTCTTGTCGATTGAGCGAGAATTCCAACAACGCTTAAACCTCCGATATCAACAAAAAGCCCAAATTAACAAAATACCAGCAATCAACTTCAGTACGAAGAGCGGACCACCTCAAAAGCATGCTCTAAAAGTCGTTGAGAAGAGTCATCTAACTGGATAAGAGTCGTCTAACTGGTTAAAAGTCGTCTTAAGTTCCTGTGATCTTCTTTTATTTCAGGATTCATCTCTTTGAGCTCCTCGATCTTACGGCACGCGTGGAGCACGGTTGTATGATCCCGGCCACCAAAAGCATCTCCAATTTCTGGCAAACTATGGTTGGTCAGTTCCTTTGATAACGCCATTGCCAACTGACGCGGTCGAGCCACTGAACGGTTGCGCTTTTTTGATAAGAGATCAGCCAAACGCAACTTATAATAGTCGGCTACCGTCTTTTGTATGTTATCGATACCTACTTGACGCGCTTGGATTGCAATAAGGTCCCTGAGCGCTGCCTTAACTTGGTCAATTGATATAGAACGGCCGGTAAATCTCGCGTTAGCAATGACCCTGCGAAGTGCTCCTTCGAGCTCTCGAACATTGGACTGAACACGCTCGGCGATAAAAAATGCGGCGTCCGAGGGAATGTAAACTTCCTCGCGCTCTGCCTTTTTAAGTAAAATCGCGACTCTTGTTTCAAGCTCCGGCGGCTCGACAGCAGCTGTCATGCCCCAAACGAACCGACTTTCCAGACGCTCTTCTAGCCCCTGAATCTCTTTAGGGTACCGATCGCAGGTGAGTACGATTTGACGACCATCCTCCTGTAATCGATTGAAAACATGGAAAAATTCTTCTTGACTCTTCGACCCCTTGGCTAAAAACTGAATATCATCCATAAGCAAAACGTCTACCGACCGATAGTACTGAGTAAAATCAGACATTGCGCCTTGCTCAATCGCCCGAACCATGTCCTCCATAAACCTTTGGGAGTACATGTAGGCCACCTTTAGATCTGGATGACGATCTGCAATGGCATTGCCGACAGCGTGCATCAAGTGCGTCTTACCAAGACCGACGCCGCCATACAGCAGCAGAGGATTATAAGATGATCCACCGACATTTTCAGAAACTTGGATGGCTGCAGCTCTTGCCATTTCATTGGAACGGCCGCCAACAAAACTATCAAAAGTAAATGTTTTATTAAGGTCTAAAAGGGGATAAAAGCTTTCGCGTTCAGCGAAGCGGTTCGAGGGGCCAGTTTTACTAAAGCCCGTCTTAGCCATCTCTGGTTTTCTCGCATTGACCGATCTGTTTGTAACTTCTATCGCCGATTCATCTCTTCGCTGACTGCCTACTTTGAGGTCTACTGTCTCGACGCCATCTTCAAGTAGTATTTCACGAATTTTATCCAAAAATTGTCGTTCTACGGTGTCTAAAATATACTTATTCGGTGCATAAACAACGCTCTCCTCAGCGGTATTCACCAACTGCAGAGGCTTTATCCAAGTGTTATATTGCTGAGCGGTCAGTTCTCGCTCGAGCAAAGACAAACAATTTTTCCAAATTGGAGACACTAAACCTAACCCACCATAACAGAAGACCACCAAGCTCAACGCTTAAGCGTCAGATTTGAGGTGTAAAAAGACACCTGCGGGTAGCGGAGTGCACCCTTTAAAGCCCTATCGCACGAACTCTTGCGAACTAGAATACTAACCCTAAATTACGATCAATGACCAGAAGAACAGAGCAATTTCCAAAAAAAAACTGATATTAATTCAAAGGTTTATTGACAATCCTGTGGATAACTTGTGTATAGCCTGTACAAAGAGAACTGCATGTATCTCTATCAGGGATCTGTGTGAATAACCCACAGAGTTTTCATACAAAACCGCACAAGAGATACAGATGTTACACACAGCCTTCCCACTGGGATAAGTTCATTTTAACATGTTGTTTTTGATCACTATTTGGTACTTACGCACAGGCGAAAACCCCTTAATAAGAATAATAATAACAATCTAAAGTATTCATGAAATTTTTATTATAGTGGACCGAATGGGACACAAATCTTGAAAACGAAGCAGTGAGTAATCGAATTTAGACCCCATCAGAAATAATTTTATGGTTCATGGTCTGGCGCGATAGACCAATACCTCGTCGAGGCCATTCAACATAAGACTGGTCAGGTCAACAAAATCACGTTTCAGTTACGATAAACGCGTTGACCTACAACTGCATAATCTTTAGAATCGCGCGTCCAGATCAAGGTAACGAAAGCCATGAAACGTACATTTCAACCGAGTGTGATTAAACGCAAGCGTACTCACGGCTTTAGGGCTAGGATGGCTACAAAGAACGGTCGACTGGTGTTAAAACGCCGACGCGCCAAGGGCCGGAAAGTACTCTCAGCCTAACTCTGGGCCGTAAATCCTAGGAAAAAAGGCCTGAAGTGCGGATCTGCTCCTCGCTTATGAACGATCGCTCAAATACATTGCGTCCATGCAATCGAATGCAGCAAAGCTCTGAGTTCGATCTTGTCTTCAAGACACCCCAAGGCAAAGTGCATCATCAATATTTCCTTATTTTGGGCAGGGAGCAGCAAGCGGATAGTGCAAAACTGGGGCTTGTGGTTGGTAAAAAAAACATATCAAAAGCCGTCCAGAGAAACCGGTTTAAAAGGATTGCAAGAGAGAGTTACCGTCTCCAAGAAACAAGAAATTGCGATGTTGTCATCTTAGCTAAGAAAGTGTCATCAACGGTGACCAACTACCAATTAAGGAGCGCTTTCGACTCTGCCTTGGCGACACTCAAACAAAAACTCAGCGGACCGTTGCATGGTTAGAGTCTTCACAGCAATGATCCGGCTCTATCAATGGACGATGAGTCCCCTTCTAGGGCCCCGTTGCCGGTTTTATCCGAGCTGTTCGCATTACGCGCTCGAATCTCTGGAAAAACATGGCCTCGTCACTGGCATGAAACTAGGAATCAAAAGACTTGTGAAATGTCATCCACTTCACCCTGGCGGCATTGACGAAGTACCAGAGGTGTCTGAAAGGCTGTAGCGATGGATTTTCAAAGAATATTAATTTTTATGGGTTTGGCCATCACTGGTTATCTTCTCATTTTGGCCTGGCAAGACGATTACGGTCAGAGGTCGACTGTTGACGATCCACTCACGACAGAGTCAACACCAAGCTTTGAAGCAACGCCAGCGCCTGCATCAGCATCGTCTCAAACTGTGCCAGCATCAGACTTTATTCCCCAGACAAACGCATCGTCTAATCAATCATCGCCTAACATCGCTTCGACTCAGCGCCTAGAGACGATACTGGTTGAAACCGATGTCCTAGAAGTTCAGATATCGCTCTTAGGGGGCGATATTGTTTCAGTTGACCTACCAAAGTATCCGGCAGATTTGGCTGAGCCGGACCGTGCACTGAAACTCATCGATTCTAGAAATCAATATTCATCGCAAAGTGGCTTGATTGGGCCCAGTGGCATTGACAAGGACGGGAAACGTCCCCTCTTCATGAGCCAGCAGCGACGCTACGCGTTGAACGATGGACGTGATGAGTTAAAGGTGATGCTCACCTTAGAGGAACCCACCCAGGCTGGCTTACTTGTTCAAAAAGTAATGACTTTCAAAAGAAGCGATTATTTGGTGGAGGTCGATTATCAGCTTATTAATCAAAGCTCGTATTCTGCTCAGGTGGCATTTTTTGGCCAAATTAAGCGCGATGGAAATACGCCTTTGTTTCAGGTAGATAATGCAATGGGACTGCAACCTTTTTTGGGTGGAGCCACTCGAAATGAAGAGGAGCGCTATAGCAAAATCGATTTGTCGGATTTGGAGGAAGATCCCTACCAGCAGGACTTTGTCGGCGGGTACATGGCTTTTCTACAGCATTATTTTTTGAGTGCATGGGCGCCGCCCCAAGATGAAAGCGTTCGTTACTATGCTCGCCAGCTGACTAAAGGACAATCCGTTGAAAACAGCACTTATGTTTTAGGGTATACCTCCACGCTCAAAGATATTCCCCCTGGCCAAGAACTGACGTTGGGAGGGAGTTTTTATGTGGGTCCGAAAGACCAGGCGCGTTTAGCGGAGATCTCTGATGGACTTGATCTAACGGTCGACTATGGATTTTTGTGGTTTATCGCTCAACCTTTGTTTGCAGCGCTCACGTGGATCCACAGCAAAGTCGATAATTGGGGTATTGCGATTATTTTGCTGACAATTGGCGTTAAGACCCTCTTGTACCCATTGTCAGCAGCCAGCTTTAAATCAATGGCAAAAATGCGGAAACTGCAACCGGAAATGGCCAGACTAAAAGAGCGCTTTGGGGAAGACCGGCAGAAATTTAGTCAAGCCATGATGGAATTGTACAAGAAGGAAGGCGCGAACCCATTGGGGGGTTGCTTGCCTATTTTGCTCCAGATGCCAGTCTTTCTAGCGTTATATTGGACGTTAATGGAGAGTGTTGAATTACGTCACGCGCCCTTCATTCTGTGGATCGATGACTTGTCAGTCATGGATCCTTGGTTTGTTTTACCGATTTTAATGGGAATCTCCATGTATCTGACTCAGATGATGCAGCCCGAACCACCCGACCCGATTCAGGCGAAGGTTTTTAAGTTCATGCCCATTATGTTTACCTTTTTGTTCCTCTGGTTCCCGTCAGGGCTCGTCCTCTACTGGTTGATCAACAATATTCTCTCGGTATTGCAACAACTGTATGTCACTCGACAACTTGAAAAGTCCCCTCGTTCCTGAAGTTCAGGACACTGTCGAAACGATTGTCGCTGAAGCGACCCCTGCTGGGCGAGCAGGGGTTTCGATTGTCCGTCTTTCTGGGCCCGCGGCTAGAAGCATCGCACAATCAGTTGCTGGCTCAATAACGGTACCTAGGCGTGCGCTGCTAAAGACTTTTCACAATACGCTAGGAGATATCATCGACCATGGGATTGTTATTTTCTACGAAGGTCCGTCGTCATTCACGGGAGAGGACGTTGTAGAATTTCAGGGTCATGGTGGCCCCATGGTGGTCAATGCATTGATAGATCAATGCATTGTTCTAGGAGCCCGACCGGCACGACCCGGTGAGTTCAGTGAGCGAGCCTTCCTGAACGAGAAGATGGATCTTGTTCAGCTTGAAGCGGTCGCTGACTTGATCAGCAGCGCGTCCAGTGCCGCAGCTCGAAGTGCTTTGAAATCGCTCTCTGGGATGTTCTCAACGCTCGTGAACGATTTGGTCGAGGCGGTGACGCGCTTAAGAATTTATATTGAGGCAGCCATTGACTTCCCTGAGGAGGATATCGACTTTCTCGGCGATCCCCAAGTTTTAGATGATATGACGCGACTTGAAGCACGGTTATCATCCGTACTGGATCAAGCGCAACAAGGACGTCGATTGCATTCAGGTTTTTCAGTAGCCCTGATTGGGCCGCCTAACGTTGGAAAATCAAGCTTAATGAATCGATTTTCGGGCCATTCCACTGCAATTGTCACTGAAATCCCTGGTACAACGCGCGATGTGATCAAAGAGGAATTGATCATTTCCGGCATATCGCTGCAGTTGTTTGACACAGCGGGTATTCGGACAGCAGGGGACGCCATTGAGGCCGAGGGCGTTGAGCGGACGCTCAAAACGCTGGCGAATGCTGACCTGAACCTTTTTGTGTTTGACGTTTTGGAGGAAGATATCCGGACATCTTTGACAGATCTGTCTGCGCTGGACAACTTGCTCTCTGAAAAGCTTCATCAGCTTCTAGGAAAGGCACCCAGCGATCAACCGGCGCTATTTCTTTTGAACAAGATCGATCGACTCTCAAAGCTCGAGCGAGCGCTTTTATCCAACCAATTAGGCCCGCGAAATCGCTTGGTTGCTGTTTCAGCAGAGACAGGCGAGAACTGGGCGCAATTAGCGGAATCTCTGAAGCGTATTTCAGGCGTTCAGGACCAGTCAGAAAATATTTTCTCGGCGAGAGCAAGGCACATCTTGGCGCTTACCGAGGCCTTAACACATCTTGCAAACGCTTCCGAAAATCTTCGTTCTGGACAGCCCGGAGAATTGATTGCTGAAGATCTAAAATTAACCCAACAATGTTTGGGGGAGATTACGGGTATTGTATCGAGCGATGATTTATTGGGTAAAATATTCAGTAGTTTTTGTATTGGTAAGTAAGTTTATGTGCCGCTTCGCCTAGACTCTCACGAGTTTGTGGCCTAAATTGACCGCGTTTTTTAAAAAGAAAATCAGCGATCAGCCAGTTCAGGCGTCGAAATAAAACAAAACGTCATGCGCATCAGCTGATAAAAAGAGCATTGGGCGGTAAATAAAGAAACCAGGGAGCATACCGTGAGCCAGCATTTTGATGTCATTGTGATAGGCGGAGGCCATGCTGGTAGTGAGGCGGCGTTGGCCAGTGCTCGAATGGGTGCGCAAACGCTGCTGATTACCCAAAATATAGAAACCCTTGGTCAAATGTCCTGTAACCCAGCAATTGGGGGCATTGGTAAGAGTCACTTGGTTCGTGAAATTGACGCGCTGGGCGGGGCCATGGGTGAAGCGGCTGATGCTGCGGGAATTCACTTTAGAATGCTCAATGCTCGTAAAGGCCCTGCCGTCAGAGCAACTCGGGCCCAGACTGACCGCCAACTCTACAAACAATTTATTAGGGCCAAGCTCGAATCTCAGGAAAACCTCAAAATATTTCAGCAGTCGGTTGATGATCTATTGGTCTCAGGGGATCAAATTACCGGGGTTGTGACCCAGATGCAGCAACAGTTTTTCGCACCCGCGGTGGTGCTCACGGTCGGTACATTTTTGGGCGGGGTCATTCACGTTGGATTAGATCGTCAAAGTGGTGGTCGTGCGGGAGATGCCGCTTCTAATCGACTCGCAGACCGGCTAAGGGAAATGCCGTTTTCGGTGGGCCGACTCAAGACCGGAACGCCGCCGCGAGTTGATGCTAGATCGGTTGATTTCAGTTTGATGGCGGAGCAGCCAGGTGACGTGCCCACACCAACAATGTCTTTTTGGACTGAAACCAATAGCCATCCTAGACAAATTCCTTGCCATATTACGGCTACGAGTGAAGAAACTCATGACATCATCCGTTCAGGCTTAGATCGATCGCCGCTCTATTCTGGCGTTATCGATGGTATTGGTCCTCGGTACTGCCCATCGATAGAAGACAAGATCGTCCGGTTTGCGGATAAAACTTCCCATCAAATTTTCGTGGAGCCAGAAGGGCTAGAGACTCGAGAACTCTATCCAAACGGTATTTCAACGAGCCTTCCCTACGACGTTCAATTGGCGCTTTTGCGAACAATACCCGGGTTTGCCCGAGCCCATATCACGAGACCAGGGTATGCGATCGAATATGATTATTTTGAACCTCAAGGGCTTAAGAGCAGTCTTGAGACTAAGTCATTACAGGGACTGTTTTTCGCAGGACAAATTAATGGCACCACAGGCTACGAAGAAGCTGGCGCACAAGGGATACTTGCTGGGATCAATGCAGTCAGGCGAATCAGAAACGAAGCCCCTTGGGTGCCGAATCGATCGGAAGCATACATTGGCGTGATGGTCGATGATCTCATCACCTTGGGAACCCTCGAGCCTTACCGAATGTTCACAAGCCGAGCTGAATATCGATTGATACTCCGTCAGGACAATGCCGATCAGCGACTCTGCGAAACAGCGCATTCCTTGGGACTACTCTCCTCAAAGCAGTGGGAACGGTTTAATGTGAAGCAAGATGCCATCGGCGCGCTGTCTAAAACGTTAGAATCAACGCTTATCCGACCTCAAAATGACGCCGTGAATGGCTTGTTGAAAGAAGTGATGCATAAGGAATACCGTTTGTCAGAGTTGGTTAAACGCCCTGAGGTCAAACTGGATGGTTTGATGGAAGCTGCGGGTCTTGAGGGACAAAGGCCCGATGTCTGCGAACAGGTAGAAATCGAATGTAAGTATCAGGGTTATATCGCGCGTCAGCACCAGGAGATCTTGCGTTTAAAATCACAACATTTGTTAGCAATACCCGAGGATTTGGATTTCAGCGCTATAATGGGGTTATCCAATGAGGTGCGGCAAAAGCTCGCCAAAATTCGGCCAGAGAATTTAGGGCAAGCATCTAGAATATCAGGGGTCACACCGGCTGCGGTATCGCTGCTTCTGGTCCACTTAAAACGTCGAGGCGGCTATAGCAAGCGCGTTAATTCTGGGTGAGCCTGCGAGACGAACTCGTTAGAGGGTTAAAAGCCCTAAACGCTCGACCCGAACTAGAAGCAATGGATGTTCTTCAATTTAAAGAACAGTTTTTGCTTTATTTAGATTTACTCAAGCGTTGGAATAAGACCTTCAACCTGACTGCAATTCGTGACGATCGCAGTCACGTTACGCGACATATTTTAGATTCCCTCGTGATAGCACCTTTTGTGAAGCCGTATCCGTTCTCCGATGTTGGTTCTGGTGCTGGCCTTCCAGGAATTCCATTGGCCATATGTCAGCCCAGTAGAAAGGGTGTTTTGATCGATGCTAATGGAAAAAAAACCCGTTTTTTGACGCAGGTTAAAATCGAATTAGGTCTTCATGAAATCGAGATCGTTCAGGGTCGCATCGAGGATTTGGTCGATCGCAAATTTAAACAAATTGTATGTCGAGCTTTTAAACCGTTAGATGCATTGGTGCCTGCTTTGCGGCACGCACTCTCAGCAGATGGCGTTATACTGGCGATGATCGGGAAGGAACCTGAATCAAACGTCCTAAGGGCGATGGAGGCCGAGGCGAAAATAGCTTTGAGACCTCTGTCAGTGCCGGGACTTGAGGCAGAGCGGTATTTGGCTGAAATTAGGCTCAGGAGCGAAATAACCAAAAAGTGAAGGCTCTAAACCGCAGGCATAGCAGAATAAATGTCGTAAAAATCAGGGGCAGAGTCGAGGCGGTGGGCTTTAAGGCTGGCAATTCGACTGGTGCATTTGGTGATCAAGGCGCTAAGGGTTTCTAATACAAGAGTAGTCTCTCTATAAAGGTATTTGGAAAAATATGAGGCAAGGACTTTAATTTCAGGGGTTGTTCAGCGTGAAGATTTTCGCCATCGTCAACCAAAAAGGCGGTGTGGGTAAAACCACGACATCGGTTAACTTGGCTGCTTGCCTGGCGGCAATGCATCGTCGTGTTTTACTGATTGATTTGGATGCGCAAGGTAACGCAACGATGGGCTGCGGCGTTGATAAAGCGCAGCTGGATGCAACAATATATGATGTGTTGGTGTTGGGTCGGCCAGTGAGTGAGGTGGTCACTCAGGGCTCGGGTGGTCTTGCCGTGGTGGGCGCCAATGTTGATCTTACAGGCGCTGAGATGGATTTGATTGATCTAGAAGCGAGGGAGTACCGCCTGAAGCAAGCCCTGGCGGAAACTGTTGATCAATATGATTATGTTGTTATCGATTGCCCCCCAGCCCTCAATTTATTAACTGTTAACGCGCTCACTGCAGCTCATGCGCTGATCATTCCGATGCAATGTGAGTACTATGCGCTCGAGGGGCTGTCTGCGCTTGTGGCCACAATTCAAAGGGTGGTTTCTCAGTTGAATCCTTCACTAAAAATAGAGGGAATCATTCGGACAATGTTTGATCCTCGAAATAGTCTAACGAAGGATGTTTCTTTTCAGTTGCAGTCGCATTTTGGCGACCAACTTTACAGGACCGTCATACCGCGCAATGTTCGGCTTGCAGAAGCACCCAGTCATGGGCTTCCGATTATCCAGTATGATGCAACCTCGAATGGCGCCAAGGCTTATTTGGCATTAGCTGGAGAATTGCTGCGCAGAGAGAGCGCGAATCAAACCCAGGGCAACAGCTTCTAGAGTTATTGGTTACAGTGTTGGCGGTCATTGGGCATCAAGAAAGCGTTGGGCACGATTGCGATCTCAGCAACAAGGAATAGAGATATGGCTGGAAAAAAACGAGGGTTGGGAAGAGGGTTAGATGCACTGCTTGGCCCGGCCGGCTCTCAAGCAGCTCCGAGCACTTCCGAATCAGTGCCTGATCGAGAGGGCACGGTGTTAAAACAAATACCGGTTGAGTGGATTAAACCTGGACAATTTCAGCCAAGGCAAACTTTTGATGAGGAGAAGCTGCAAGAATTGTCTTCATCGATCCGTGTTCATGGTGTGATGCAGCCGATACTGGTGCGTGAAGTTTCCTCAGAAGAGTTCGAGTTAATTGCAGGAGAACGGCGATGGCGCGCCTGTCAGCTCGCTGGTTTAGACCGTATCCCAGCGCTGGTCAAGGCGCTGACGCCCCAAAACCATCTGGCGTTATCTTTAATAGAGAACATTCAAAGGGAAGATTTGAACCCACTGGAAGAGGCTCACGCACTGAGCCGCTTGGTTGAGGAGTTCGGTCTCACGCATCAGGCGGTTGGTGATGCAGTTGGCAAAAGTCGAGCGGCAGTGAGCAACTCGATTCGCTTGTCAAAACTAGGTGCTGTGGCCTCAGAGTTACTTGCCAGGGGTGAGATTGAGATGGGGCATGCACGAGCATTGCTATCGCTAGAAGCAGAAGTTCAAGCGCTTGTGGCCAGGCAAATTGTCAACAAAAAATTAACTGTTCGGCAAACAGAAAAATTAGTGCAACAACAACTCTCGCCTGAAGCAGAGTCCTCAAAACCCAGGCAGATAGACCCAGACGTTGCGAGCCTAGAGCAACGACTATCGGATTACTTTGGGCAGTCGGTGCGTCTTAAGAGCAAGGGTGCCCGGCGTGGCCAGATGCTCATTGAATACAATAGCTTTGAAGAGCTTGATGGGGTGTTGGCGAAAGCAGGCTTTAAAGATGCCCCAGAAGACGACTCCTTCTAAATAAAGTCTGAAGTTAGCTCCTATTAAAGTTGAACGCTAGGCCCAATATCTCTATACTCTGCCCGCCGAAAAACAGCATGCGTTCGAGCGGTTGGGGTAACCAATCAACAAGGGGGCACATCGTGGCAAAACGGTGGCAATTGTTGAAGGATGTTGGCGCTGGGCACGGTGGATTGCTCGCTTTAGGAACGGTGGCTTGTTTGAGCTTTGATTCGAGCTGGACCCTTTCCTGGAATGTCGGTGTGGTAATAGCTGGTTTGGGCGCGTTGGCGCAGGTTATCGTGCTAATGAGAGGCGAGGCACCCAGAGTGGGAGTGTCTCAAGCCCTGAAGCTGGCTGTATTTGGAGTTGGAACAGCGGCACTGATGGTGTTTTGGAGAGAAATACACCTTACAGGGTTTGTGATGGGGATTGTGTGTAGTCAACTGATGTGGGTCTTGGCAGGTGCCAAACGATCCTTCGGACTGCTCAGGGTCGCAACAAAGCGGAAGCAGTGAGTGTACTGATCTCGCTTTAACAGAAATTGGGCGTTCGATCATTTGCATGGTTGAAGGTTTTAAAAAACGAAGATTAGAGATCTTATGGCAAGCAGCGAAGGGCTAACGTCTCAAGATTACATTCAGCATCACTTGACCAATCTGACGTATGGTCAATTTCCCGATGGGACCTGGGGCATCGCGCAAAGCCCTGAAGAGATCGCTGCTATGGGCTTTTATGCCATTAATTTAGACACCATGATTTGGTCTGTGGGACTTGGCTTTGTGTTTTTGGGCCTATTCATCGCGGCTGCTCGAAGCGCAACGGCAGGCGTACCCGGAACGCTTCAAAACCTTTGTGAAATCACCGTTGATTTTGTTGAAACCAACATCAGTCAGGTTTTTGGTAGTCGACCCAACGCGCTCATTGGGCCGCTCTCCCTGACAATTTTGGTCTGGGTATTTTTAATGAATCTGATGGATTTGATCCCCGTTGATTTCATACCCCACGCCGCAGCGCTCGCTGGTGTTCCTTATTTTAAAATTGTTGCAACAACGGATCCAAATGCGACGCTTGGTATGTCGGTTGGGGTGTTCTTTTTGGTGCTGTATTACAACTTCAAGATCAAAGGCCCCCTCAAATTTGGGGCAGGCTTAGTGACCCATCCGATCCCCCACTGGTCGATGTATTGGTTCAATTTTATTCTTGAAATCGTTGACATGCTTGCCAAGCCGCTCTCTCACGGTCTGCGATTGTTCGGTAATTTGTATGCAGGAGAAATGATTTTTATTTTGATCGCCCTGCTGCCGTTCTACGCTCAATGGGCCCTCTCTTTACCTTGGGCAATTTTTCACATTTTGATTATCGGCCTGCAAGCGTTTGTCTTTATGATTCTAACGATTGTCTACCTAACACAAGCCCATGAAACGGGCGAACATTAACCCACGGATCAAATTTAACTAGGAGCACACAATGGACGAAGCACAGGCGCTTATTTTTATGGCTGGAGGGATCTTGATGGGTCTTGCCGCGATTGGTAGTGGTGTTGGCATTGGAATGTTGGGAGGTAAGTACCTTGAGGGGGTTGCCCGTCAACCAGAGCTACAACCAATGTTGTTGACGCAGTTGTTCATCGTACTGGCACTTGTTGATGCTGTGCCCATTATTGGCGTGGGCATCTCTTTGTATATGATTTTTGCGCTGTAGTCGAAACTCCCCATTCTAATTGATCATCGAAGAGGTGATGCGTGAATATTAATCTTACAATGCTGGGTCAGTTGATTGCGTTCGTGATGTTCGTGATGTTCTGTATGCGTTACGTGTGGCCGCCTTTAACAGAGGTTATGCGCAATCGGCAAAAAACCATCTCGGAAGGATTAGAAAACGCTGCCAAAGCCGAGCAACAGCTGCAGCAGGCGAATGAGTCCGCTTCTAATGAGCTTGAAGCCGCCAAACGTGAGGCGGGCGAGCTCATTGCGCAAGCCCGCAGTCGAGCGAACCAAATCATTGATGAAGCAAAAGAGCAAGCGAAGGAAGAGGCGCAACGTATTATCGATGGCGCCCAAGACGATATTGATCAAGAAATCAGTCGGGCTCGGGAGGCTCTTCGTGAGCGCGTAGGTGAGTTGGCGATTGAAGGTGCGGAAAAGATCTTAGCGACCTCGGTCGATCGAAGCACGCACGAAGCGATGTTGTCCAAGCTCTCTCAGGCGCTTTAGAGCCATGGCAGAGGCAGAACTAGCGACGGTAGCACGACCCTATGCCAGAGCGGCATTTTCGACGGCGCTTGATGAGCCCGAAGGACTTAGAGCATGGTCTCGTATGCTGGGCCTGATGGGCGCTGCAGTCAGTGATCCGGTCATCGAGAGTCTGCTCGATGATCCGATGAGATCCGGTACAGATGCGGCAGGCACGCTCACCGAACTCTTGGCAGACGATTTGAGTCCGGCAGCAATAAATTTTATTGGCGTGCTTGCCGATTACGATCGTCTTATGCTCCTGCCTACGATTGCGACGCAATACGAAGTACTTAAAGCAAATCACGAAAAAACCATAGATGTTGAGGTAGTCAGTGCGTACTCGATGTCTGAACAAGAACAGGGCGAACTAAAAGCGGCACTCGATCGTCGGCTCCAACGCACAGTAGCCTTGGAGACAACGACTGATAGTGATCTCTTAGGCGGTGTTGTGATTCGAACCGAAGATATGGTGATCGATGATTCTGTTCGCGGAAAACTTCAAAAACTGGCTGGTACGCTGCAGTAAAATAGAACTCTTGAGGCGCATAACATGCAACAACTGAACCCTTCAGAAATAAGCGATATCATTAAGCAGCGAATTGCTCGGCTCGATGTCACAAGCGAAGCTCAAAACGAGGGCACCATCGTCAGCGTTTCGGACGGTATCGTTAGGATCCATGGTTTAGCAGACGTCCAAAATGGGGAAATGATCGAGTTTCCCAACAATTTATTTGGATTTGCCTTGAATCTTGAGCGTGACTCCGTTGGCGCCGTTGTTTTAGGTGACTATAAAGTGCTCAAAGAAGGGCAAACTGCAAGATGTACCGGAAGGATTCTTGAAGTGCCAACCGGGCCTGAACTGTTGGGACGAGTGGTCGATGCCCTCGGCAATCCCATCGATGGTAAGGGGCCGTTGGGCGCTAAGCAAACATCACCCGTTGAAAAAGTCGCCCCTGGGGTCATTGCCCGGCAGCACGTTGACCAGCCTGTGCAAACAGGGCTCAAATGTATTGATTCAATGATTCCTGTGGGCCGAGGCCAGCGCGAGTTGATCATTGGCGATAGGCAGACGGGTAAAACCGCGATCGCGATCGACGCCATTATCAACCAACAAAAATCTGGCATTAAGTGCGTTTATGTTGCCATCGGCCAAAAGTTTTCGTCGATTGCTAATGTCGTTAGGACGCTCGAAGAGCATGGCGCAATGGAGAATACCATTATCGTTGCAGCGGGTGCGTCAGACCCTGCGCCGATGCAGTATATTGCTCCTTACTCTGGCTGCACGATGGGTGAATATTTCCGGGATATCGGTGAAGACGCCTTGATCATTTATGACGATTTAACCAAGCAAGCATGGGCTTATCGTCAGATTTCCCTCTTGTTGCGTCGTCCACCAGGTCGTGAGGCTTACCCCGGAGACGTCTTCTACTTGCATTCGCGCTTGTTAGAGCGAGCCGCACGCGTCAACGCCGATTACGTCGAGCAGGTCACCGGCGGTGCGGTGAAAGGTAAGACTGGATCGCTGACCGCGCTTCCGATCATTGAGACGCAAGCTGGGGACGTTTCGGCATTTGTTCCGACAAACGTCATCTCGATTACTGATGGTCAAATCTTTTTAGAATCCGACAAATTTAATTCGGGTGAGCGGCCTGCCATGAATCCAGGGATATCGGTTTCCCGGGTGGGTGGCGACGCTCAGGTCAAGTTTATGTCGAAGATTTCTGGCGGCATCAAGCTGGCATTGGCGCAGTACCGCGAGCTCGCAGCGTTTTCACAGTTCGCATCGGATCTCGATGAAGCCACTCGGCGTCAGCTCGAGCACGGTGAGCGCATTAATGAGTTGATGAAGCAAAAGCAATATTCACCAATGACGGTATCAGAGATGGGTGTCGTGCTGTTTGCGGCGAATGAGCGCTTTTTAGAAGATGTGCCGGTTGAGAAAGTACTCGATTTCGAGGCTGCGTTACTGAGTTACATGCATTCCGAGCACGGTGACTTTATGGCGCAAGTTGATCAAGAGGGTGCCTACACCGATGAAGTAATTGCGACAATGCGATCCGCAATCGAAACCTTCAAGCAAACCCAAACGTTTTAAGCGCGAAGCACAGGCAGAGTACAAAACGCTATGGCAAATGCGAAAGAGTTAAGAAAGCAGATCGGCAGTATTAAAAATACGCAGAAGATCACGAGCGCGATGCAAATGGTCGCGGCGAGTAAGATGCGCAAAGCTCAAGACAGAATGGCGCGTGGGCGACCGTACTCTGATCAAATTCGAGCCGTGATCAGCCACATGGCAAATGCTTCGAGCGAATATCCTCATCAGTTTATGAGGGAGCGTGAAGTTTCGCGGGTAGGTTACATCATTGTTACGACCGACAAAGGGCTCTGTGGTGGCCTTAACGTGAATCTTTTAAAAGCCACTGTCCAGCACATGAAGCACTGGAACGATCAGGGCGTTGAGTCGGATTTGTGCCTGATTGGCAACAAAGGCGTTCAGTTTTTCAGGGCCTATGGCGGCCGAGTTTTGGCGGCAAGCCAGCATTTGAGTGAAACACCTGCAGTTGAAGATTTGATCGGTAGTATTAAGGTGATGTTGGACGCTTTTGAAGCGGGTCAAGTCGATAAGATCTTCATTTGTAACAATGTGTTTGTTAATACCATGTTGCAAAAGCCGACCGTCTCTCAATTAGTGCCTCTGGACCCAACGGACGATGAAGCGTTGCAGTATCGCTGGGATTATTTGTATGAGCCTGAGGCACAGGAACTGATCGATGGTTTAATCACTCGATATATAGAGTCTCAGGTGTATCAAGCCGTGGTTGAGAACGTCGCTTGTGAGCAAGCGGCAAAGATGGTGGCGATGAAAAGCGCGACGGAAAACGCTGGCGAGTTGATTGATGAGCTTGAGCTCATTATGAACAACGCGAGACAAGCCGCCATTACGCAAGAAATATCAGAAATTGTCAGTGGTGCTGCAGCAGTTTAATGCACCCATCAGAATATAAAGAGAGGATCAATCATGGGTAGTGGACGAATAGTTCAAGTCATTGGTGCAGTCATCGATGTGGAGTTCCCGAGGGAAGACGTGCCAAGCGTGTACGATGCGCTGGTTGTTCCCAGTAATGATTTGACGCTTGAAGTGCAGCAGCAGCTCGGCGACGGCGTTGTCCGCACCATTGCGATGGGTAGTTCTGAAGGGGTGAGCCGGGGTCTGGAAGTTACCAACACCAATGAACCGATAATGGTTCCAGTGGGCGAAGAAACGCTTGGCCGAATCATGGATGTCTTGGGCAACCCGATTGATGAAAAAGGACCAATAGGTGAGAAATCTCGAATGGCGATTCACCGAGATCCACCCTCCTACGAGGAACAAGCCGGGGGTCGCGACCTGCTAGAAACAGGCGTTAAAGTGATCGACCTTATTTGCCCCTTCGCCAAGGGCGGAAAAGTGGGTCTGTTCGGCGGGGCTGGGGTCGGTAAAACCGTAACCATGCTTGAGCTGATCAATAATATCGCCAAAGAGCACAGCGGATTGTCGGTTTTCGCAGGGGTCGGAGAGCGTACCCGAGAAGGCAACGACTTCTACCATGAAATGGATGAGGCTGGTGTACTAGACAAGATTTCGATGGTATTCGGGCAGATGAACGAGCCTCCTGGTAACCGGCTACGAGTGGCGTTATCCGGACTGACCATGGCTGAGAAATTCCGTGACGAAGGCAAAGATGTTCTGTTATTCGTTGATAATATCTATCGTTACACCCTAGCAGGAACCGAAGTATCGGCCCTGCTCGGACGTATGCCGTCGGCGGTTGGCTATCAGCCGACTTTGGCCGAAGAGATGGGCGTTTTACAGGAGCGAATTACGACCACCAAATCTGGTTCGATCACGTCGATCCAGGCTGTTTATGTCCCAGCGGATGATTTGACGGATCCTTCACCTGCAACCACGTTTGCGCACTTAGACTCAACGGTGACCTTGTCTCGAGATATCGCTTCCCTCGGTATTTACCCCGCAGTGGACCCTCTAGACTCAACCTCGCGCCAATTAGACCCATTGGTCGTCGGTCAAGAGCATTATGATGTCGCGCAGGGTGTGCAGAGCGTTTTACAAAAATATAAAGAACTGAAAGACATCATTGCCATTTTGGGTATGGATGAACTTTCCGAAGAGGACAAGTTGACGGTTTATCGAGCACGCAAGATCAGTCAATTCTTCTCACAGCCCATGCATGTTGCTGAGGTCTTCACTGGCACACCGGGTGTTTATGTACCGCTCTCGGATACGATTCGCAGCTTTAAGGGTATTTTAGAGGGCGAGTACGATGATCTACCCGAGGCGGCGTTTAGCATGGTGGGTAGTATCGAACAGGCGATGGAGAAAGCGAAGTCGCTGTAAGGCTGACTCGCCGATAGCAAGGAAAACACTATGGCCACCACGGTACATTGCAGCATTGTCAGCGCCGAGCAGGAAATTTTTTCGGGCCTAGTTGAGATGGTGGTTGCCAGTGGCACGCTAGGAGAGTTGGGAATTCTGCCGGGCCATGCACCGCTACTCAGCGGCATCAAGCCTGGCCCGGTGAAGCTTGTTTTAGAAGGTGGTGATGAAGAGATCTTCTTTGCCTCTGGTGGCTTTATCGAGGTTCAACCCACTGCAGTTACGATCCTTGCCGATACAGCCATTCGAGCCGATAGCATTGATGAAGCTGCAGCGACTGAAGCTGAGCAAAAGGCGCAGGCTGAGCTGAACGATCAACGCGCCGAGGTTGATTTTGCCCGAGTGACCGCTGATTTACAGGAGCAGGCGGCGATGCTGCGAACCGTCAGAAAGATGCGGGATCAAAAGAATCGCGTTTGATAAGATCCCGTTCAACCTAGGCCCTCGTTAAATTTTTTCCTCCCCGAGTGCTTCGTGAGTTTCCCCTTTCCCATCATTCAATGGCGATGAGCTGGTTTGTAATCGGATATAGTCGTCGTGCATGCCTGAAGCGCAATCAGTCTCCTGTCGATACGCTCAGCCAACAAGATCTCATTAAATATTGTTGTGCTCAAATGGTATGGCTTTAAGTGGTTTCAGTAATTGCCAAGGTTTAAACTGTCGCGATGAAAATTGATCTAGAAATTTGTGTCCTTGCTGCTGGTAAGGGTACACGCATGAAAACGTCAGTCCCGAAAATGCTGCAGACAGTAGCAGGGCGCCCGCTGATTGAGCATGTCATTTCGACAGCGAAGCAGCTGTCTCCCGCAGCCATCCATTTGGTGGTTGGCGAAGACGCAAGCGCAATGCGAGCGTTATTTGCCGAGCAAGCAGATTTGACCTGGGCCAAGCAGAGTGAACAACTCGGCACGGGCCACGCGGTGATGCAGGCTTTGCCTGGGCTGAATGCAGATTCTGCGACGTTGATTCTCTTAGGAGATGTACCGCTGATTCAGACCGAAACCCTTGAGCGGCTCACATCCTGTGATGCTGATATTGCTGTGTTGACGGTTAATCTTGACGCGCCGACCGGTTATGGTCGAATTACTCGTGATGCAGAAGGTTTGGTCACGGGTATAGTTGAAGAGAAAGATGCAACGCCAGCGGAGCGTGACATTACAGAAGTTAATTCAGGGTTGTTTTTCATTGGCCCCGGTCTTCTTCCGGGACTCCTTGCAAAGTTGACCAATGATAATCAGCAGGGCGAGTTTTATCTCACGGATATTGTCGCACACGCAGTCGCGCAGGGTCTCTCGGTCAAGACTGTGAATATCGCCGATGCTGAAGAAGTGGGCGGCATTAATGATCTTGTACAGCTCGCTGTAGCTGAGCGTTACTTCCAGCGACGACAAGCGAAGGCTTTGATGCGTGCAGGGGTCCGCATTTTGGATCCAGACCGCGTCGATATTCGAGGCGCTGTGAGCTTTGAAGAGGATGTCATTATTGACGTTAATGCGGTAATTGAAGGTCCTGCTCATTTTGGGGCAGGGGTGATGATTGAGGCGCACAGCGTGATTAAAAATAGCCGTATTGGTCCTGGTTCGGTGATCAAGGCGCATTCTAATCTTGATGGCGCAATCCTTGGCGAGGGTTGTCAGGTCGGTCCCTATGCGCGGTTGCGGCCTGGCGCTGATCTCAGTGATGGTGTGTCCATTGGTAATTTCGTAGAAGTCAAAAAGACCGTAATGGGGCCTGGCAGTAAAGCCAGTCATTTGTCCTATCTGGGAGATGCTGTCATCGGCGCAGAGGTCAATATTGGCGCGGGCACGATCACTTGTAATTATGACGGCGTTAATAAATGGCAGACCGTGTTAGAGGACGGCGTATTTATTGGTTCAAATACGGCCTTAGTGGCGCCGGTTACTGTTGAGAAGGACGCAACCGTCGGCGCCGGTTCAACGATTACGGGTCGCGTTCCCCAGTCGTCATTGGGGATCGCTCGGGGTAAGCAACGCAACATCGAGGGTTGGCCAAGGCCCGAAAAAATAACTGATGCCGCTGGCTTGGTTAAGAAACAGATATCGCCCAAGGATGGAGCATAAAATGTGTGGGATAGTAGGGGCCGCAGCTGAACGTAATGTGATTGGTATTTTACTCGAGGGTTTACAGCGGCTTGAGTACCGAGGATACGATTCTGCCGGCTTGACGGTTTTGAGCGAGGATCAGCAGGTTATCCGCTTTCGTGAAGTGGGCAAGGTCCAGAGTTTGCGGGATAAGTGCAAGCAGGCGCTGCCGTCGGGTCAAATTGGTATCGCCCATACGCGCTGGGCAACTCATGGTAAACCGACTGAGCAAAACGCTCACCCTCACGTGTCAAAAGACACGGTGGCCATTGTCCATAATGGGATTATCGAAAATCACGATGCTCTGAGGGAAGAGCTTAAGGCTGCTGGTTATGAGTTCACCTCAGAGACCGACACGGAGGTGATGGCCCATTTGGTTGACCAACAGGTCAAGCTGACAAGTGATTTTAGGGCCGGCGTGACCGCTGCACTGACGCGACTCGAGGGCGCCTACGCGATCGCCGTTCAACATCGAGATTACCCAAATGATTTAATCGGGGCACGTCAGGGAAGCCCTTTGGTGGTTGGATTGGGGATCGGAGAGAACTTTATCGCATCCGACCCGCAGGCGCTTCGCCCTGTGACCGACCGCTTCATTTATCTCGAGGAAGGTGAGTTGGTCCAATTAAGCCGCAATGAGATTTCAATCTTTGGCGGTAGCTCAGACGCGATTGCGAGCCGGACGGTAACCCTCGATGGCCAAGACGATGCCGCAGATAAGGGTAATTTTCGGCACTACATGATCAAAGAAATCTATGAGCAACCCCGAGCAATCAGGAACACGCTGCAAGGTCGTTTGGGGCGTCATGCAGTTCTAGAGCAAGCCTTTGGCGTTGAGGCCAGCGCCCTATTTGAACGGACCGAGGGCGTCCAGATCGTCGCTTGCGGCACCAGTTACTATAGCGCCCAGGTGGCGGGTTATTGGATCGAAGCCCTCGCCGGATTGCCCTGCCGGGTAGAGATTGCCAGTGAGTGGCGCTATCGAACTGTCGCCGTTACTGCTAACACGTTATTTTTGACTATTTCTCAGTCTGGCGAGACGGCCGATACCCTAGCAGCGCTCCGCCAATCTAAGTCACTGGGATATCTTGGCAGCTTATGTATCTGTAACGTTCCGAACAGCTCCTTGGTGCGAGAATCTGACCTTGCCTTAATGACTGAGGCAGGCATTGAGATCGGTGTTGCATCAACCAAGGCCTTCACCACCCAGCTCGCGGATCTTCTTATGTTTGCACTCGCCATTGGCAAGCACCACGGACTGGCGGCAAATGATGAAGCAAGGATTGTGACAGCCTTGCATGAATTGCCCGACCGGTTGGAGGAAACGCTCGCTGTTGAACCACAAGTTAAGGCGATGGCCGAGCAGCTGATTGACAAGGATCACGCGCTGTTTTTAGGTCGAGGGCTCCACTATCCGATTGCCATGGAAGGCGCCTTGAAGCTTAAAGAAATTTCCTATATCCACGCCGAAGGGTATCCAGCCGGAGAACTAAAACACGGTCCTTTGGCTTTGGTGGATGAGGACATGCCGGTGATTTGTGTTGCCCCGACCGATGAATTGCTTGAAAAGGTGAAGTCAAACCTTCAAGAAGTTTCGGCGCGCGGAGGAGCACTCTATGTCTTTACTGACCATCGCGCCGAATTCGGTGATATGAAGGACACCCAGGTTGTCGTTCTGCCCGCGCTTGATCCTATCGTTGCCCCGATCGCCTTTGTGTTGCCGCTCCAGCTGCTCTCTTATCATGTCGCCGTGCTTCGGGGAACGGATGTTGACCAGCCTAGGAATTTGGCGAAGTCTGTGACCGTGGAGTAATTCAGAACAGTGAATAATATCGTAGATGGAGGTTGTTTCTGTGGCTCAGTTCGTTACAGCTTTGAATCCAACAATTATCCTTCTGCAAATTGCCACTGTTCGATGTGCAGACGTACCTCAGGGGCCGCTTTTGTTTCATGGATGGCTATTCCAGTAACTAGCTTTAAATTCAATAAAGGAGAGCCTAAAAAACTAGTATCCTCTGATCATGGAACCAGATACTTTTGTAAAGAATGTGGAACTCACTTAACTTGTCTTCTTGATGAGTACCCTAAGTATGTCAATATCACAATTTGTAGCCTAGATAAGCCACAAGATTTTGAGCCACAAGGAGATATGTGCGTTGAAGATATGCTTGACTGGGTTAAAAGATAATAAAGTTCTATTCACTGTTCCAAAATACTCCGTTACGGTCGAACAGTACAAAACAGAGAATTAGGATCGATTATTCTTCGATTCAACGTACATTTCGGCGACTACCCTCTCGCATACGATGAATCACAAAAAGCATGAACCAGTGATCGTCAGTACGATCTGTATGTACTCATCTCATGTATGAACAGAGACCTTGTCTTACTAATCATGACTATCTATTGGTATCGGTAGTATCCACATATCAGTATCTTGACTTTTGCGCTTGTTGGGGCATCGGGAGATTAGATCTCCCATACAGAAAAATCGCTCACCGCCAACAGACCTAAACGATCAACACCAGATGCTTTCTTAAGTGAAAGCTCTTCGAACACATAACTAGGGTTATCGATTGGCTGGTTCGTGAAATCAATAGACTGATTTACTCATCTGTTGATCGCGCTACTCACAACCGAAGCGACCGGCAGGAGAACTGACGCAGCTCCCCAGGACAATAAGAATTTTTAGCCTGATAAAAAAATTCGATTCTTACTGGCCTCAAGGGCAGTGTGATCTGTTCTAACGGGCTCACGTATTCCTCAGGTAACGTTTATACCTAAGGATAACAATCATGCGTTTACTCAGTAGATTCAGCATCCTCGTTTTCGCTTGCGTAGCCCTGACCGCTTGCGACGGCATTGATCCGAAAACACCAGAACCGGTCGCACTAGCGGAGTTGCCAGCGCCAGAGCCGACCATACTCGACGTTGCAACCGAGGCCGGGGACTTTACGACGCTCTTAGCCGCAATCGATGCAGCAGGTCTGACAAGTACAATCGACGACCCAACCGCAACGCTCACCGTTTTCGCGCCTACCGATGCGGCCTTTGCGCTACTGGGTGAGGCTGCAATCAATGATCTTTTAGCTGATCCGGATACACTGTCGGATATCCTGCTCTATCACGTTGTTAGTGGTACCGCGCTCGATTCCGCTGCGGCCACTGACGCTGTGGGAACGACTGTTGAGATGGCAAATGGCGATCGGGTAGGCGTATCAGCCAAGGGCGACGCCCTGTTTCTGAACCTTTCTAAGGTCACCGCCACCGACATCCAAGCCTATAACGGCGTAGTACATGTGATCGACGCCGTTCTGATTCCGCCGGCGGACGCAACGCCCAGTGAAAGCACCATCGTCAATATTGCTGCCGGCGACGAGCGCTTCACAACGCTGGTAGCCGCTCTAGGTGCAACCGGTCTTGATACGGTCCTCGCCAGCGAGACCGACACCTTCACTGTCTTCGCCCCGACCGACGCTGCTTTTGAGGCGATGGGCTCGGCCAACGTGACGGCGCTTCTGGCTGACCTCGATAATCTGACCGAAATTCTCCAACAGCATGTCATTACAGACGCTGCTGTCGATGCTGTAACAGCCTACTCGCTCAGTGGCAACGCTGCTGCCACAGTAGGAGGTGCTGAAGTGCCGATTTCAATTTCTAGTAAACGCGAACTACGCGTTGGCGGCGCGAAAGTCATCATCGCAGACATACACGCATCCAATGGCGTGATCCATGTCATTGATACGGTCATTGTTGGCGCAGCAGGGCTACCAACTCCGACCCTCAATATTGCTGAAGTCGCAACCGCTGCGGGTAGCTTCGAGACACTACTTGCCGC
>Ga0213863_10000407_pt1 | contig 33124 bp, 30 predicted proteins | sample PICome_8_FD_160128 | JGI IMG/M metagenome (GOLD analysis project Ga0213863, IMG submission 160128) | Coastal seawater microbial communities near Pivers Island, North Carolina, United States - PICO497 | ecosystem: Environmental > Aquatic > Marine > Coastal | place: USA: North Carolina... | reverse complement strand
CATTGTTCGCCGCCAAAGAGACGCAATGTATCCATGGCCAATATCAGGGCGAGAGTCGCCAAGGCAGCGACCAATCCGCGCATAAACGGGTGAGGTACAGCGTTTTCCATTAGGCTACTGACGCCAGATCGGGTCAAAGCCGGCGGCGGTCAAGGCCTCTGCTCGTCGGCTCATCCAAACCTCACTGAAATCATCAGGATCGTCGGCCTTATGCGCTTGCCATGCCCGAGCCAGTACGTCTTGGCGTTCGATCAAGCGCTGGTTGTGAGCCTGCGCCTCGTCACTCCATACACCGATCGACTGAAAGTAACGTACTGAGCCTTCGTGAAACGGTACAACCCACTGAAAATTTTGCCGATCCATCGCCCAGCCAATGCTGCCCGGGTCCGCATTTTTGTAGTCGTCGTAATGCACGTCGATCGCGCGAGCCAAATCGAAGACGAGCTGTTCATCCTGATCTGCCAATGTAATCAACATCGGATAGGGGTAGGTCGCCCCTTCATGGGGATTGTCCACAGAAATCGCGGCACCTCGTGTGGCCACATGCTTTTGCATGAATGGCACCACAGCGCCCATACGCTCCCAACAGCCCTCATCATCATGCGGAGCTGGAGGCCAAAAAATACCGCGGGGTGACGCCTCCAGCTTTCGCGTTGGGCCGGACACTGTGGTGGCATACGCCGCATCGACTTGGCCATTGACCACACCCGTCCACATGGCGCTGTAGCCGGGGAAATCCACCCGCTCAACATCGTCCCACGTGAGGCCACCGCAGGCCAAAAACGCTTCAGTGGTGACATTCAGCGCAGGTGCTCCACGCACATAGGGTACGCGCTTGCCGCGCAAATCCGCATAGGTCTTGATGCCTAGATCGTCAGCCACACCCAAGGCTTGGTTGCTTTCACCATGAGAGGCCATAACCATACGCAGAGGCATTGGCCCCCAAGTTTTACCGGCAAACTGAAACACCCCTTCCTGACCGAAGTAGGTGGCGACACCGTTAGCAGAAAATTGCACGCGGCCTCGTTGCAGAGGTAAAAGACGGGAGACGTCATTCTTACCGGGCAACACGCGCAGATTAACGTCGTAGTTGTCCTTCAGCGCCTTGCCGATGGCCACGGCCTGGTTGTAGCCCGTGGTGCCCAAGTTGTAGGCGCTCCAAGACATCGTGCGGGGAAAGTTGGGCTCAAAGTCGTCTTCCCCAGCCTGTAGCGGGCTGACCACCGCGGCCATCATCACCACAAAGCCAAAAGCAAGCGTCCAGCCAATCAGTCGCGCAACCCGTCTCGCCATATGTTCCTTCACAGCCTGACCGGGGCTCAGTTCTTGATTCAGCGCGTGGTACATCCGTCCCCCAACAATCGATTAACTAAGCCCCGCAACACGAAGGCTTTAAGCGTTCCGCAATGTATGGCGTGACACTCAGTGGGTCAAGAGACAGCGCCCGCAAGAGCCGTTTATCGCCGAACAGGCAGCATTTCGCCCACCGGTAAAATGGGCAATACTGAGGATCGTTCGGATATAAGAAGACGGAGGGAACCATGATCGACGAGTCCACAACGATTCACGCGCCGGCAGGAAACATTCAAGGCAGAGAAAAAAATGACGCGCTTCTCTTCGCTGGCATACCCTATGCCCAAGCGCCAATCGACAACCTGCGTTTCAAAGCACCCCAACCGCTCGCGCCCTTCAATGAGACCTTTGCGGCGCTGAAGTTCTCTCCTGCTGCCCCCCAGATTCCCAGTGGCGGCATGACCGACAGCGCGCCGGTACGATGGAGCGAAGACTGTCTGTACCTAAACATTTCCGCTCCAAAGGAAATTTTGAACACAAACGACACTGGCGGACGAGCTGTACTGGTGTGGATTCACGGCGGCGGCTACACCAGTGGCCAAGGAGCCATCCCCTGGTACAACGGCACACGATTCGCGAGAAACAACGACATCGTCGTGGTGTCCATCAACTATCGACTTGGGGCCTTAGGCTTCGCCGACCTCACTCACTTGGGGGACGAATTCGCCACCTCCAATATCAACGGGACACTGGATCAGATTGCTGCACTACGCTGGGTGCATGACAACATCGCTGCCTTTGGCGGCGACCCAGATCGCGTCACCATTGCAGGCGAGTCAGCCGGCGGCTTCAGCGTCGCCACACTGATGGCTTGCCCCAGCGCCAACGGAATGTTTCAACAGGCCATTCCCCAGAGCGGTGCGTGTCATCACACGCTCCCGGCAGCAGCCGCACGAATCGCCACAGATCACTTTTTGCAAAACCTAGGACACAGCAGTCCGATGGAGCTTATGGCGGTTTCCGTTGATGCCATTTTGGCTGCCCAAAACGCCACCACCGCCCATTACGGGCGGGGTCCCGGTCAGGTCAATGAGTTGGGGACGTCGGTGTCGCCGTTTTATCCGGTACACGGCAATACCGCACTGCCTGCTGCGCCTCTCGATGCATTGAAGGCCGGCGCAAGCGCATCCGTAAGAGTCTTAACCGGGAGCAATAAGGACGAAACCACACTGTGGAGCAGTGGTCAGACAGATCAGGCCAAAGTAGAACGGGTTGCTGCAGGTTATCAGGCAGACCACGCCCTGGAGATCTATGGCCGCACTCGACCGGACGCAAGTCACCATGATCTGCTGGTGGCGCTCACCACCGACCACATGTTTCGTATTCCTGCCATTCGCCTTGCTGAAGTCCGTCAGGATGCCGCGCCTACGTTTATGTACCAGTTCAACTGGCGCTCACGTGCCATGGACGGCGCGCTTGGGGCCACGCACTCACTGGAGATCCCTTTCGCCTTCGACAATCTCGATCAGGCAGGAGTGGACTTCTTTCTCGGCCCCGGACCAACACCTCAGGCGTTGGCTGACACCATGCACAAGGTTTGGAGCGACTTCATTAAGACAGGTGAGCCCGGTTGGCCACGATACGATCTGACAACCCGGGCGACCATGATGTTTGATGATGACAGCGTGCTGGTTGAGGACCCGGACTCGGCAGAACGTCTGGCCTGGGACGGTATTCGCTAAACCCGCGAAGATCCCTAACGCAAAAACTCTTCCGACCCGAGATCAATGGCGTGTCGCGCATGGCGGCGCGCCATGGTGGTAAACATGGTATCTCCGCGATCCGTACGTTGAACCAGCATAGAAGCGATCACGGTGACCGCAAAACCCGCAAAGGCTCCACGTCGATAACCCAACCAGCAATCCTCCCAAGCGTAATTCGAGACACCTGCACGCAACAAGCCTTCGTGGTAGCCACGCACCAGTTCTTCCTCAACCGGCTTACGCACCTGTGGCTCTAACCCAGCACCAATAAAGTAGGCAACATCATTCATGGGCGCGCCCAAGGTAATGCTCTGCCAGTCCACGGCAGTGATGGTGATATCGGAGCCGGTGGTATTGATCATCAGATTATCCAACCGGTAATCCACATGAACCAGTGAGAATACCTCGGGGAATTCAGCATGAAATGGCGTATCGCTGGCTTCGCCCACCCGCTGGATGATCGCCACCTCATCCGCCGCCAGACTCGGCCCATAACGCTCAACAAAACCTGGCAGGGTCTGGCGGTACAACGCCATGGTGTCTGCTACCGCGGCAACATCCGCATCCCGCAACCATTTCAACTCGTGCAAGCTCGCGTCGCACCAAGCCGGTGCCTGTAGCCCAACCAATTCACGCAGCGCCGCCTGAGCAACAACCGGGGTGCAGCCAGCAAGCTGATCGCCCTGCTCTGCTGGCGCCAAGTCTTCCAACAGCAAGAAAAATTCTGGGCCATCATTGAGAATTTCTGAGTAGTAACAGCGCGGCGTGTTAATCGTTACCCGATGCTGCAGCTCTTGGTAGAAGCGCACTTCTTTTAAAAAATTGAGTAATGCGACGCCCGTCTGCCGACTGTTTTCATCGTCGGAGGGAAATTTGCCGATTACGGATGCAGGCAAGTCACCTTGATCGGCAAAGGCAAAGGTGTAGCGCACACACTTTCCGATCTGTCCCGTGCCCACCCGAGCCGCCTCAAATCCACTGATTCGGCCGGCGAGGCCTGCGTCGGCAAAGCAGGCGTTAAACCAATCCACGCTGATCGTGTCTTCTCTGGGTATCTCAATCACGGTGACCTCCTGGGATAACATCCCGGGTGAATTTGAACTTACTGAGGCGTCATCAGTGCGGCCAGCCGCGCATCAAACAACGATGGCGCAATGGTCAGCCCTGCGCGGTGCGCGGCAACCGCCGCCTGAATGTCTGCCACAACCTCAGGATGATCTGCAGCCACATCAAAACGCTCTGCCGGATCGCGCTGCAGGTGAAACAGTTGGGGCACCTCGTGTTCCTGCTTCGCCGGCGCTAGGCCGTAGGCACCCTCAGTAATGAAATGCATTTTCCACGGTCCTTTGCGATAGGCGTAAAGCGCGCCACCACGGTAATACGGCATCTCGTTACGCGGACTCGGCGCTGTCCCCAATAGCCGGGGGCTTAAGTCCAGACCATCCGTTGCCGACGCAGCGTCACCGCCCACCAAGGCCATCACAGTAGAAAACAGATCCATGGCAGAACCCAGATCGCTGACCACGTCTGGCGCGATGGTACCAGGCCAGTTGAAAACTGTTGGCACCCGCACACCACCTTCAAAGGTCGTCCCCTTGCCGTCCCGCAGCAAACCGGAAACGCCACCCTCTTCACGCATGAAGAGCCAAGGGCCGTTGTCACTGGTAAACACGATCAAGGTCTTGTCGAGTACACCCGCCTGCGATAAGGCCTGGCGAACCGCGCCTACGCTGGCGTCGATTTCTTCCACCACGTCACCGTAACGACCGCCCAAACTTCGACCGGCGAATTCCTCGCTGCGAAACAGGGGCGTATGCGGCATGGAATACGGCAGATAGAGAAAAAACGGCTCATCCGCATGGCGCGCAATAAAGTCGGTGGCCGCCGCCGTCGCTCTTTGGGTCAGCAACGTTTGGTCCGTCGGTTGCTCGACGCTGTCCTCGAAGCCGTCAGACGTTGCCTTGCTGAAAAACAGCGGCGCTTCAAAGTGTTCTTTTTCGGGGGCAGCATATTTGGCCGCTCGACGGGCGTAAATGGCTGCACGCTGCTCTAGGTCGCCACTCATGTTCAGTTTGACCAGCGCCTCAAAATCCGGCTCACCGACCCAATTCATGTCATTGGAATACGGCACGCCCACCCACTCATCGAAACCATGTCGCGTGGGCAGCGCGTGCGGGGCATCGCCCAAGTGCCACTTACCAAACATTCCCGTTGCGTAGCCATGGTCCTTGAGCGCCTCGGCCAAGGTCACCTCAGAATCAGGGAAACCACCGGGCTCATCAGGAAAAAACACCCGAATCGCGTTGCCATACAGACCACTTCGCACTGGCAGCCTTCCGGTCAGCAGTGCTGCACGGCTGGGTGAGCAAACCGGGGCGGCAACGTAAAAATCTGTCCAGCGCTGGCCTTCAGCAGCCAGCGTGTCGATATTGGGGGTGCGTATGTAGGGGTGACCAAAGCTACCCAAATCGCCGTAACCCAGATCATCAGCAAACATGATGACCACGTTAGGTTTGGTGTCTGCGCCCATCGGCGCATCGGTCCCCGCCGCATCCACGGAGGTTACTGGGCTGCCGCCACAGGCCGCCAACAAGGTAGCGGACAGTAAACCAAGACAAAATGTTGGCAGCAGCCGTCGGTGTGTCATGCCCTGCATCTCTCCTCCCCAATTTAGCAAATCAAGTGCTTGAGCATGCCACGGGCTGAGAGTGAAGTCAGGCGCGCTATCCTGTTAAGAAACGAAGCCACCCAGTTCACTGGAGAACCCTGCCACCAAATTTTTGAACGCCCCGGCCATGATCACGAATTCCGCATCGTGCTTGGCCAGCGGATCTTCCTCGGGAACCTCGTCCATGTCGTCCTGTCCCAGTAATCTTACCTTTCGCAGCACCAGATCCTCGTCGAGCACCAAGGCGCATACCTGATCGAAAATCAGACCCAAGCGATCTACCTTGAGCCCGTCAGTGACATGTCGCCGCACTGCACCGTCCGCCAAGTCAAAATCCAGCCAGTTCACCGAAGAGCGAGTATCCGCAGGATCGCGCATTCGACACTCCCGCCCCATTCGAAAATGCTCGCTGGCGCTACCCATAAACAGTCGCTTGATCATCTCTTGAGGCGGCGTCTTGAACGCGACAGGGGCGTACTGAAAGGTCACCATGGCGCGCTTGAGCGCATCCATAAAGTAATCGGCGACAGTCTCTGACGCACTGCCAACAATCAGCACCCCTTCCTGAGGCAGCATAATCGCCTGCACACGGTCGGACTTCAGCAGCGCTTGGGGCAGAAGCTCGGAATACACCTCGTCCTTGAGGTCGCGCTTTTCAGCTCGATTCGGCTCGGTGTGGGTGCGCTGTTTGAACGACTCAATGCGAACGGCCAAGGCTTCCTGCACAGCCGCCGGCGGCAGCACACGGGTCTGGATGCGCAACTGCAGCAAATCTGCTCCAGATACACGCCGGGCCAGCAGATCCCCAGCGCCAGTTACCGGCGGTTCAAAGCCGCCACTGCGCTCACTGAACGCGCCGCAGGGTTTGAACGCGGCGTTTTCCAGCACTTCAGAGAGAGCCTCTTCGGTGCCGGGCCAGTGGCTGTGGATGCGGTACATGCGGACGTTACGAAAAAATCGATTCACAAATTCTCCCTAGGGTGTCAGCAGATGTCTGTCGCATCGCGCGAGAGACAGTGTGAAAATAAACGGGCGAGCAGGATACTTGAGCAGCCGATTGGGCGTCCAAACATTTCGCGCTGACTCGATCAAAATGATGAAGGAGCCCTCATGAAAGCCTTGTATTACCAGCCCAGCTGCGGCATCGCCGGCGACATGCATCTGGCCGCCCTCGTCAATCTGGGTGTCCCTCAAGGTTATCTGGTGGATATGCTTCGTAAGCTGCCAGTTCAAGACGAGTTCGAATTGACCTTCGAGCCTGCGAGCAAGATGGGGATCTCAGGGTTGCAGGCCAACGTACAGATTGCCGATCAACACGATCACCGCCATCACAGCACCATTGTTCGAATGATTACCGAAGCCGCCTTGCCCGATGCGGTGGCGGCTCGAGCGCTGGCCATTTTTGCGCTGATTGCCAATGCCGAGGGCAAGATTCATAACGTACCGCCGGAGAAAGTGCATTTTCACGAAGTGGGCGCCATGGATTCCATCATTGATATTGTCGGTGCGGCAGCAGCCATCGAGTACCTTCAACCCGAGATTATCATTTGCGATTCGGTGGAAGTTGGCAGCGGCTTCGTCAATTGCGCTCATGGCCGGCTGCCCGTACCCGCACCGGCGACCCAAGAGCTGCTCATGGGAGTACCGTGTCAGTACGGTACCGTGGATGGCGAAGCCACCACACCGACCGGCGCAGCCATTATCGCCAACGCCGTAAGTGAGTTTGTGCCCAAGGGCACCTTTAGCCCAAATGCCATCGGTTATGGTGTGGGCCGAAAGGATTTCTCCATACCGAATGTGTTGCGGATCGCCTTAGGAGACTACCAGCCGGCATCCGTTGTCCAGCACAACGACCTGAGCCAGCGGTTTACGGACCTTGAGACGGGGCACTATCAAATCGAGGCCAACATCGACGACATGTCGGCCGAGGCATTCGGGCCATTGATGGACGCGCTGTTCAAGGCGGGAGCCGTTGAAGCCTTTACCCAACCAGTGATGATGAAAAAGCAGCGACCGGCCCAATGCGTGACAGCCCTGTGCAGCGACGCCTGTCTGACCGCGGTAACGGATACCCTGCTCAACGCCTCCACCAGCATCGGCCTGCGGATCATGCCCTTCGCCAAGCGCGTACTGCCCAGGCAGCAGCGCACCGTTGCGACTCAGCTGGGGTTGGTATCGGTAAAAATCACAACCCAGCCCAATGGGCGTGAACGCTTCAAAGTCGAACACGATGACATTCTGCGCTTAGCCCAAGAGCATCAACTGGACTATCTCAGCGCCCAACAAAGCATTAATGACGAGGTAGCCCGGGCCCTAGGCCACGGCACCTGATTCAAACAGCGCATCGATATCGGCGTCGCTCATACCCAGATCCGCCAAGATTTCACGACTGTTGTCACCGGGCACTGCGACGGGGCCAGGCATTTCCGGTGCGGTACGTGAGAAACGGGGCGCCGGTGCCGCCTGCAATACGCCGTTGGCCTCTACCAAGGTCCCCCGCTCTTTGTTGTGGGGGTGCTCTGCCGCCTCATCAAGATTCAGAATCGGTGCATAGCAAATATCCGTCCCCAGCATGATGGCATCCCACTCGTCACGGGTTTTACTCGCCATCACCGCGGCGAATTTTTCCTTCAGGGCCGGCCAGTCGTTTCGGCTCATCTGGCGCGGCAAATCCGGGTCATCCGCCAAGCCGGTTTTTTCCAGCAGCAGCGCGTAAAACTGAGGTTCGATGGAACCAATGGAGACAAACTTGCCGTCCTTGGTTTCGTAGGTGCCGTAAAAGTGCGCACCGCCATCCAGCAAATTTGTCCCGCGCTGGTGATGCCAGACACCCTGACCCATCAATCCATAGATGGAATTCATCAGCAGCGCAGAGCCATCGGTCATGGCCGCATCAATCACTTGCCCCTTGCCAGACTGGCCGCGTTCATACAGGGCAGCCATCACGCCAAAGGCCAGCATCATGCCGCCGCCACCAAAGTCGCCAACGAGATTCAGGGGCGGTGTGGGCTTCCCGTCAGGCTCACCGATGCCATGCAGCACGCCAGAGAGCGAGATGTAATTGATGTCGTGACCCGCAGCGTGGGCCATGGATCCATACTGGCCCCACCCAGTCATGCGGCCATAAACCAATGCCGGATTTCTGGCCAAACACACATCGGGGCCCAGCCCCAAACGCTCGGTTACGCCGGGACGAAACCCCTCAAGCAGGACATCGGCGCTTTCCACCAGTTTCAGCACGGTCTCCACACCCGCTTCGCTCTTAAGATCTACCGCAATACTCTTGCGCCCCCGCGCCAACACATCGTATTTGTTGGCGTCCTTACCCTTTGATGCGGAACGATCCACACGAATCAGCTCTGCCCCCATATCCGCCAGCATCATGCCGCAGAACGGCCCGGGACCAATACCCTGTAGCTCGATCACCCGCAATCCTGTCAATGGACCCATCTTCCTCTCCCGATAAATTCAGTCCCAGAGTGTAGTGCCGAGACAGAATGTGCGCAAAGAGTGCCAATGCGACACACGGGCTGATGAACAAAGACCACTTGGCAAACCACGGAGTGGCTCCGTATGATCGATCGCTTCACGCAATGGGAGAGGAGACACAGATGGTTGATCTTGACGAGCTCAAGGGAAAATTTCTGAACACAGAGTTCGCCAGCCGCGATCTGCAGATCGACGCAGACAATCTTTTGGCAAGCGCCACAGCTTCCGGGGAAACACGAGCCGAGTTCGTTGATTCGGCACATCCGGACTTTCAGGCAACACCCGCTTACTTGTGCAGTATTTCCTCTGGTCGCCACTTACCCATCGACTTTCCTTCCTTGGGCGGCATCCCCATGGACGGCGGCAAAGCTGTGGAGCGTTTCGCGCCGGTACGCGCGGGCATTCCCTTGTCGGTCAAAGCTCACTTACATGACATTTACGACAAGAAAGGCCGATCGGGCCGTATGATTTTCATCGTGGTCCGCACTGAGCTGTTTGATCAAGCCAACACGCACCTCGCCAATATCGATTCCAGAATGGTTGTCCGGGAGAAGCCAGAAACATGAGTATTTCCACAATCCACGACGTTGAATTTGGTACCGAACTGCCGGTCTTTGAGCCCGATACATCACTGGAAAACGTCGGCAAATTTGCCCGAGCCGTCGGCTGGGGTGGCCCACGTTTTGAAAGTCATGAGGGAGCACGCAAAGAAGGGTTTCCCGGCGCATTAGTGCCCGGCATCATGGGCATGGGGTTTTTAACGAGCGCGATTCACCAATGGGCACCTACCGGTCATGTTGAAAACGTTGATACCGTGTTTCGGGCGCCGATGCTGGCAGACACCCCCGCCATCATCAGCGCGGTCGTAACCGATATCGACGAGGACGACGGCATTGTTGAACTCGATATGACGGTGAAGAATACCAAGGACGAGACACGGGTCTTTGGTACGGCCCGGGTGAAGCTACCACTGAGTTAGTATTCCAGCAAAAACGCTCAGTCGGCGAGCTGGTAACTCGACAGTGCCAGCTCTGTACCGACTTTAATCTCCCCAGAGCTGTTTTCTGCGAGCGGCAGCTTCAGCAGGCCCATGCCCTGCCAAGCATTCGCTTGACCTAGCACACCGACTTGAACCGCCTCGTCCCAAAAGATCGGGCGACGAAAATAAATCGATGCGTCAAAGGCCCAAGGGCGTCGGTCTTGCCACATCTGAGCGGTCAGATAATGAACCCCCATACCACCGCCAATCAGAGGCGCGCGGAAACCCGCTCGCTCCGCAGCTTCTTGCTCGTAGTGAATGCTATTGCCCTCGACGCTGTAGGCCCTCACCCGTTCCGGCGTCAGTTCGTAGCGATCCAGCAACGCCAGCGCGGCAACATCTGGAATAACCGGCTGGGGCCTGTCACCGGCACCCGAGCCGCTGGCGGCAGCTCTCTCTTTTTGCGGCCTGAGAGAGGTGCGCGGACAACTGATGACCCGCTGGCCTGCGGCGTCTTCAAACCAAACATCGGTTTCAACACGCAAGCCGCGGGGCACTGAGGTCACGCGTTGAATCTCGCCGCGCACCGTCAGCGGCTCACCAAGCTGGGCGGGCCGATGCTGAATCACACGCTGCAGCATATTGATGTTGCCCTCGGCGCTGATGCCGCTGTCGATCCCTGCGTGAATGGCCAGACCAATAAAAAAGGCCGGATCCACGTCGTCACCGAAAACCTGAGAGTCGATGCCGCAGGCAGTCAATCGTTCGACTTGAGTTTCCGCCGACAACGCTAACACGTGAGTTCGATATTGAAACCCGGCGACGGGTTCGTGCCATTGCTGCATGTCTTGCTCCTTCCTTCGGCTGCTCGAGAGTCGGCCGGTGACCTCCTATCGGAACATATGGGTACCGCCACATACCGTCAGCGCCTGGCCTGTCACATAGGCACTGGCATCTGAGGCAACAAAGACCGCCATACCCTTAAAATCGTCCGCCTCACCAAAACGACGCAACGGGGTTTGTTCCGTCACACGCTGAGCGGCTTCCGGGTTGTCCCAAAGAGCTTTGGCAAAATCCGTACGGATCAAGCCCGGACACAGCGCATTCACACGCACACCTTGGGGGCCCCATTCCATGGCCAGATTACGCACTAAGGCGATGTCCGCCATTTTCGAGATGTTGTATGTACCCAAGGTTTCCGACGGCCCAAAAGCACCAACGCTGGCGGTGATCATGATGGAGCCGCGCTGCTTGGCCAGCATGTCGGGCGCCACCATCTGGCACAGCCAGTGGTTGGAACGCAGGTTGGAATTCATGGTTTTATCAAAGGCCTCGTCCGGAATTTCTGACATCGGGCCGTAAAAAGGGTTCACGCCGGCATTGGCGATCAGGGTATCAATAGCACCGAGGCGAGACCGGGTTTCATCGACTAAGGCCTGAAGCTGCTCCTTGTAGCCAATGTTACAGGCGATGGCAATCGCCCGATCGGCGCCGACAGCGGCGTTAATCTCTGCGGCCGTTTCTTCGCAGGCGTCCAGTTTGCGACTGGACACGACGACCTGACTACCATGCTCGGCCAAGGCCATTGCCATGGCCTTACCCATGCCCTTGGACGCGCCGGTGACTACGGCTATCTGGCCGGTTAAATCAAAAAGTTGTGTCGATACCGCCATCATCTCTCCCCTTAAAAGCCATCGAATGTGACTAATTCGTGTGTTGTGTTCGCCTTCCAGTGTAAAGCACATCCTCGCGGACTTCGCCTAGGTCGGTCTTGCCACAGAACGCCATGGTCAAATCCAGTTCCTTCTCAATAATCTCCAAGCACTGAGTCACCCCGGCCTTGCCCCCTGCGCCCAGACCGTTCAAAAACGCTTTCCCGATAAGGGTGGCATCTGCGCCCAAGGCCTTTGCTTTAAACACGTCTTGGCCCGAGCGAATACCGCCATCCAGCCAGACCTCGCAAGCTCCATTCACCGCCGCAACGATCTCCGGCAGTACCTCAATACTGGCCGGAGCACCGTCCAGCTGCCGACCTCCGTGATTGGAGACGATGATGGCATCAATACCCAAGCCTGCTGCGATGAGCGCATCTTCTGCATCCATAATGCCTTTCAATATCAGCTTTCCACCCCACTGCTCCTTTACCCACGCTACATCATCCCAACTGAGCGATGGGTCCAGCTGCTCCGCCGACCACGCGGACAGCGATGTCAGGTTTTCAACGCCCTTGGCATGACCCACCACGTTGCCAAAAGAATGTCTCCGAGTGGCTAACATGCCTGCGCACCAGCGGGGCTTGGTGGCCATATTGATCAGGTTCGTCAGCGTCAGTCTAGGTGGCGCGGTCATTTGATTCTTTAAATCTTTGTGGCGCTGACCGATGATTTGCAGGTCCAGCGTCAGTACCAGGGCGCTGCATCCAGCCTCTTTGGCGCGCTCGATCAACGCCCTGATAAAATCACGATCTTTCATCACATACAGTTGGAACCAGAACGGTTTTTCCGTGTGCTCGGCCACATCCTCCAGAGAACAAATGCTCATCGTCGACAGAGTAAAAGGCACTCCGAAGGCTTCGGCAGCCTGCGCCGCCAAAATCTCTCCATTGGCATGCTGCATACCTGTGAGCCCTGTGGGCGCAAGCGCTACCGGCATCCGCTGGGACTCGCCCAGCATGGTTCCCGCGACACTGCGCTGGCTGATGTCCTTGGCCACCCGCTGACGCAATCTGATCTCGGCAAATGCCTCTTCATTGCGTCGAAACGTGCGCTCAGTCCAAGAGCCGGACTCTGCGTAGTCGTAAAACATTTTCGGCACACGCCTCTCGTGCAAAACACGCAGATCTTCAATACAGGTAACGGTCATCCTCAACTCCCTATCACGCCAACGCGCGTTACATCTCATGGTAGCATCCGTTGTTCATGTATTTGGGGAGGTTTCATGGCGCTGATTTTTAGTGAAGATCAAGATCAATTCCGGGACAGCATTCAACGCTTTCTGACCGACCAAATGCCCACCACTCGAGTACGTCAGTTGATGGCAACGGATCATGCCTTCGATGACCAACTGTGGCAGCAAGCGAGCACCCAATTGGCGCTCACCGGCATCCACATACCCGAACACCTGGGCGGCGCAGGATTTGGGCCGGTCGAGCTTGGTATTGCTTTGGAAGAAATGGGCCGAGCATTGTTTTGCGGACCGTATCTGAGCAGCGCGGTACTGTCCGCCTACGCACTGCTCATCAGCGCCGATGCGGATCAACAAGAACGCTGGTTAAGTGATGTGGCCAGCGGTGAGCGGCGCTGCAGCCTTGCGGTCACTGAATCCACTGGACTGTGGCAAGACGACGATATTCATACCACCGCCACCACCGATGACGCTGGCAACAGTCTGCTGAACGGTCGGAAGCGATTCGTGATTGACGCAAACAATGCCGACCTGCTCATTGTTGCCGCGCGTACCAGCGACGGCATCGCTCTGTACATGATTGACGGTGAAACCAACGGAATGACCGTTACCGCCCTCGACACCATGGACCCTACCCGCAAGATGGCGGATATCGAGCTGAATAACGTCGTCGCAACAAGGCTAAACCATGCGCCGGATCATTTGCTCGACACCCTACTGAACGTGGCCTGCATTGCTTTGGCCAACGAAATGATCGGAGGCTGCCAGCGCCTGCTTGATTCCGCCGTGGACTATACCCAGCTGCGCTATCAATTCGGCCGAAGCATCGCGTCGTTTCAAGCCATCAAACATCGGCTGGCCGATCTGCTATTGGACGTAGAGCTGAGTCGCAGCGCCGCCTATCAGGCAGCTCAAACCTTGGCGAGCTGCGGCGATCTGCGAACCATCGACCAAGAAAAACACCGACGGCTAACCGAACACGCCAGTCTGGCTAAGGCCGCAGTCTGCGAAACCTATTTGCAAACGGCGCTGGAAACCATTCAGCTTCACGGCGGCATCGGCTTTACATGGGAAAACGATACCCACCTATGGTTTAAGCGCGCCAAAAGCAGCGAAGTGCTGTTTGGCACACCGGCAGAACATCGAGAACGCATGATGGCCGCCATCGAAACCGCCACACCATCTCAGGAGAGTGCCGCATGAGCCACGCGACAACACTACATGCCGAAGTAACCCAATGGCTGCGCGAGCATTGGGACCCAAACATGGATCTGCTGGCCTGGCGCTCCTTGGTTGCCGACTCTGGATGGGGAGCACCCAGTTGGCCCAGCGACTACTATGGCAAAGACATGAGCCCGCTGGACGCTGGTGTCGTCGAGCAGGCCTTTGCTGACCATGGTGCCGTGGGCGCAGCGCAAAGTGGCGTACGCATGCTGGCGGCGGTCACTCTGCTCGCCCACGGATCTCACGAACAAAAGCAAAAGTACCTGCGCGGCATTCTCACTGGCGAAGACCAGTGGTGTCAGCTCTTCAGCGAACCCGGCAGCGGCTCGGATCTGGCCGGCGCCACAACCCGTGCCGACTTACGCGGAGACGAGTGGATCATCAATGGCCAAAAGGTCTGGAATACCAGCGCCCACCACGCTCAGTACGGCCTGCTCTTGGCCCGTACAGACTGGGACGCACCCAAGCACCAAGGCCTGAGCTACTTTGTGATTGATATGGAGCAGCCCGGCGTGGAAGTACGCCAGCTGGCGCAAATGAACGGTCACGCCTCGTTCAACGAAGTCTTTATGACTGATGCGGTGGTCAGTCGCGATGATCTGGTGGGCGAAGCGGGCGGCGGCTGGAAATGCGCCATGACTACCTTGGCAAATGAACGCCGGTCCTTTGATCGGGCCAGGGACGTCGGTGCTCGCAAAGGCCGCCAAGGAAAAATTTTTGCAGATCTTGAAGAAGAATTCGCCATCGCTAACGAACCCTATACGTGGTACCCTCAGCGTGCCGGTCGCGTGGATTTGATTCTGCAGCGAGCGATGGAAACCGGTGCCATCAACGATCCGGCACAGCGTCAGGACATCGCACGCCTGCACATCATGGCGGAATCTGCCAAGTGGACGGGGGAGCGTGCAAAGGCTGCGGCGAAGGCCGGTAAGCCCCAAGGGCCCGAGGGTTCCTTGGGCAAGCTCGCCGCCAGTAATGTGGCTCGTCTTGCCGCCCGAGTACATACCGCCATCTGTGGCAACGATGCGCTCCTGACCGGCCCCAGCAGCCCCATGGACGGTATCATCGCAGAAATTCTGGTCTCTACTCCGGCCATATCCATCGCTGGTGGCACCGATGAAATTCAAAAGAACATCATCGCCGAACGGGTCATGGGTTTGCCTAAAGAACCGCGCGTTGACGACGGCCCATTCCGGGACGTTCGACGCAATACCAGTGGCACCACGACAAAGAGCTAACCATCTATGGACAACAAACCCCTGCGCGGCATTCGCGTTATCGAGGTAGGCCAACTGCTCGCCGGTCCGTTTGCAGGCACGCTTCTGGCGTATTTCGGTGCCGACGTTATCAAGGTGGAACCCCCTGGGGACGGCGACCCCATTCGAGGCTGGCGGCTACTGGACAAAGACGGCACCAGCTTTTGGTGGCGCAGTCTGGGACGGAACAAAAAATCACTGACCTTGAATCTGCGCACCACCGAAGGTCGCGACGTATTGAGCAAACTGTTGGGTGACGCCGACGTACTGATCGAAAACTTCAAACCCGGCACCATGGAAAAATGGGGACTGGGGCCGGAAGACGTCAAACAGCAAAATCCGGGACTGATTTACACGCGGATCTCTGGCTACGGTCAAACCGGGCCCTACAGTAGCAAGCCCGGCTACGCATCGGTTACCGAAGCCTATTCTGGCTTCCGCTCTATCAACGGTTTTGAGGGCGAGGTACCCGTGAGGCCTAACCTGAGCTTGGGAGACAGCGTGGCCGGGCTGCACGCCGCCATGGGCATATTGCTCGCACTGCTTGCGCGTAATTCGAACGAATCCGACGCGAAAGGCCAAGTAGTAGATGTAGCCCTATACGAATCCATGTTCAATTTGATGGAAGGCATCGTGCCCGAGTATTCGGGGGCAGGCGAAGTGCGCCAGCCTGCAGGCTCGACCATCACCGGTATTGTGCCCACGAACACCTATCTCTGCGCTGATGCCAAACATGTGGTGATTGGCGGCAACGGCGACTCCATTTACGTTCGCCTCATGACAGCCATCGGGCGCGACGATCTGGCTAACGACCCCCGTTTGGCAGGCAACCCTGGCCGGGTCACGCACCAGAAACTCATCGACGGTGCCATTGCGGCATGGGCGGATACACTCACCAGCGCTGAGGTCATTCAAATTATGGAGGCAGCCGATGTGCCCGTGGGTGCGATTTTCAATATCGCGGATGCCTTCGACGATCCGCACTATCAAGCCAGAGGCATGTTTGAACACGTCGCAGTACCGACCCAAGACCAACCGCTGGCGATTCCTGCTATTTTGCCCAAGCTCACCGGAACACCGGGCAGCACAGAGTGGCCTGGCGGCGAGGTCGGCAGCCACACGGATGAACTGTTGCAAAGCTTAGGGTTGAACGCCGAGCGTATTGCCTATCTGAGGGAAAATGGCATCGTATAGAACGAACTGAGGGGAACACCATGAGCGAGAATTTGAATACCGGAACCGATGAGTTGCTGTGCAGTATTGATCATCGTGTGGCGACAATCACCTTGAACCGCCCGGAAAAGCGGAACGCGCTTTCTGACAATCTCACACCGGCGCTGCGCCAAACGCTGTTAGAGCTGGAAACCCGCAACGATGTGGGCTGCATCGTCATTACTGGTGCGGGAACCGCTTTTTGTGCCGGTGGTGATGTGGGCGGTATGAGCAGCAACAATGCGCAAGCAGCGGAAACACCGCGAGCAGAACGGCCTACGATGGACAATAAGGTGCGAACGCTTATTCACAAACAGGAAACCCTGACCCTGCGCCTGTTTGATCATGCAAAACCCACCATCGCCGCGCTGCCCGGCGTGGCTGCCGGCGCAGGCATGTGTATAGCGTTGGCCTGCGACATTCGCATCGCTGCGGCGTCCAGCTTCGTTACCACGGCCTATCGCAACATCGGTTTTTCCGGTGACTATGGCGGTAGCTGGCTACTCAATCAGTTGGTTGGGCCGGCCAAAACCAAGGAACTGTATTTCACCGGTCGAAGAGTCCAAGCAGACGAAGCCTTAGCCTTGGGTATTTTTAATCAAGTGGTGGATGACGAGAATTTTCCGACGGCGGTTACCGAACTGGCAAGACAGATTGCCTCGGGCCCGCCCGTCGCCTTGGGTTTCATGAAACGGAACATTAACAGCGCCATTGAAGGCACACTACGAGACAACTTGGCCCGCGAAGCCGATACCTTAATGCGCTGTGCGGCCACCGAAGATCACAAAGAAGCCGTCGCGGCATTTATGGCGAAACGTCAGCCTGAGTTTCAAGGCCGCTAAACAACAGAGCGAGATAACCATGGCCAATTGGCAAAACTGGTCCGGACGCCTATCCAGCAAACCGGATCAACTAAGCTTCATCTATTCCGAGGATCAGGCGGCCGCACTGGCAAAAGCCAGTACACAGGCAGGCAAGTCACTTCGCGCAGTCGGTGCCGGTCATTCCCACAAAGAACTGGTCGTTGATGGCGACATCATCGCCGATCTGCAAGCTTTGTCCGGCGTTCTGTCTGTGGATACGGACCAAGGCACCGCATGGGTTGGCGGCGGTTCTAAAATCCATACCTTAGGCCCCGCCCTGCACCGCCACGGTCTGGCCTTGGCGAACCAAGGGGATATCGATCAGCAGAGTATCAGCGGTGCGACAGCCACCGGCACCCACGGCACCGGCGCAACACTGCAGAACCTCAGTAGCCGTGTGACTGGTGCGCGCATCGCCCTTGCCAATGGCGACGTTGTGGAGTGTTCAGCACAGCAGAACAGCGAACTGTGGCAGGCAAGCCGCCTACATCTGGGTGCGTTTGGGCTAATCACCGCCCTGCAGCTCGATTGCTTACCGTCCTATCGGCTGCAAGAACGCAGCTGGACATTGCCCTTGGGCGATCTGTTGGCCGACCTCAACGATCTCATTGCCAACAATCGCCACTGCGAATTTTTCTGGTATCCCCAAACCGACAGCGCCAACCTGAAAGTGATCAACCCCACCGACGCGCCAGCCCAGTACCCGCTGGGCGGAGAGGGTGAACGCTGCGCTTGGAATTTTGAGGTACTGCCGAACCATAGACCGCACCTGCACACGGAAATGGAGTACAGCGTACCGGCGGATCAAGGCCCCCCCTGCATGCAGGCCATACAGTCGCTGTTGAACAACACATTTACCGACGTGCGTTGGCCGGTGGAATATCGAACCCTCGCCGCAGATGATGTGTGGCTTTCGACCGCCTACCAACGGGATACCGTCACCATTTCCGTTCATCAGGACGTGAATTTACCGGATGCCGATTACTACCGTGCATGCGAAGAAATCTTCCTAGACTTCGACGGCAGACCGCATTGGGGCAAGGCGAACTTTCTCAGCGGCGACCAACTGGCCAAACAGCACGCCAAGTGGGCTGACTGGTGGCGGGTAAGAGACAGCGTCGATCCTGAGGAAACCTTTCTCAATCCGTACATGAAAGCCATTCGACCTTAGGGAACCCCATGCACCCCACGTATACATCAAAATTTCCCGAACTCGGCTTCTATGGTCTGCCCGGACACAGCCGCACGCCGCGAGACATTCTACAGCAGGCCCAAGACGCTGAAGCCTTAGGCATTGGCAACATCATGATTTCCGAGCGGGCTGACTACAAAGAAATATCCGCCTTGTGCGGTGCCGTCGCCGCGGTGACCGAGAATATTTATATCGGCACCTCAGGAACCAATCTCAATACCCGGCACCCGGTGATTACGGCCTCCATGGGCTCTACATTAAACAGTCTTTCGCAGGGAAGATTTGCCCTGGGTCTGGCCAAGGGTGTGGGTTTGCGCTGGAAGGCCATGAACGTCGACTTCCCCACCTTTGAGCGGGAGGCGGAATTCATCGAGCTGATGCGCAAGCTGTGGCGAGGCGAGCGCGAACTGAATCACCAAAGTGCCTTGGGCAGCTATCCAGCCCTGCAGCTCGCGCACTATGTGAACGAGGACATTCCCGTGCTCTACGTGGGCTTTGGCCCCAACAGCTTACATCAGGCGGGAAAAGTGTATGACGGCGCGCACCTGCATACCTTCATGAGCGATCAAGCCTTGAGCGAGGCCGTGACCCACTTCCGCGCCGGTGAACGCGAAACCGGCCGATCCGGCGGCAAACTGTGGTCAGTCTTCGCAACCGCTTGTGACGTGAGCGAAGAGCGTTACCTGAAACTCATCGTGGCGCGTTTGGCCACTTATCTGCAAATACCCGGCTATGGCGAAGCGCTGGTCAACGTCAACGGCTGGAATATGGAAACACTGCACGCGTTTCGCAGCGCACCAGTCGTGGCCAACATGGCAGGTGCCATCGACAGCGTCGCCAGCTACAACGAACTCGCCGAAATCGAGAAACTGATACCAGAACACTGGCGACCCGCAGCCGTAGGCGATGCCAAAACCTGCGCGCAACGATGGTTGGATCAATTCACTGCCGGCGCTGACGGCATCATCATCCACGCCAGCACGCCGGAAGAGTTTGCTCCCGTCTTAGCAGAGTACGAAAAGATCAGACCCAAGGAATTGTTCAAAGAGCGAACCAATCGTCCGGGCTAAACGCCCGTTAGATCAAAGCGAGCAAGTCCGCCGGCGACGATACCCAGCGACTGAAACCTGAGGCTCGGTACTCATCGATGTCGCCATAGCCGTAGAGCGCACCAATAAAGTCCATGCCGTTGTTTTGAGCACCTACCGCATCGTGACGACGATCACCGATCATCAAGGCACCCTGGGCATCCACACCGGTCTGCGAGAGCGCATGGGCCAACAGCTCACTTTTGTCTGCAAGCGATCCGTCTAGGCCCGAACCAAAGGTTTGCGTAAAAAAGCCATCCAACGAAAAATGCGCAAGAATCTGATCCACAAAGACCAAGGGCTTACTGGACGCCACATAGAGCGGGATCCGCCCAGCGAGATCCCTCAACACCTCCGGGATGCCCTCGTAGACCTTGTTCTCAAACAACCCAATGGTACTGAAGCGCTGGCGATACCAGTCAACGCCTTCCTGAGCTCGTTCAGACCCGACCAGCTGTGAGAAATTTTCCAACAAGGGCGGGCCAATACACCAGGTCAGTTCATCCTTGGCGGGCACGGTTTCACCCATGTTTTCCAAGGCGAATTGAACACAACCGGTAATTCCCTCCTTGGGATCCGTCAGCGTGCCATCCAAATCGAAGAATATTGCTGACACATCATCGGTGTTTTGCACAGTTGTTTGACTCCAAATATTGGTTCTATGATTCGGGATCGCAGTTTTCAGGAAACAGCCTAGGTGACAACGTCCAACGCATTCCCCCAGATTACCAATCGACGCATCGCAACAAACGGCATCGAGTTGAATATTGCCGAACAGGGCGATCCCAATGCCCCGCTCATCGTGATGCTACACGGATTCCCGGAATCTTGGTTTTCATGGCGACATCAGTTCGCACCACTGGCAGCCGCGGGCTACCACGTGGTGGCACCCGACATGCGCGGCTACGGCGATTCTGACAAGCCGGCAGACATCGGTGCCTACAATCAAATTGAAGTGGTCAATGACATTAAGGGACTGGTCGCTGCCCTGAGCTACGAAACCGCCATTGTGCTAGGCCACGACTGGGGCGGCCCCACCGCTTGGAGCTGCGCCCTATGGCACCCGGAAATCTTCTCCGCCGTCGGGGTCTTGTCCGTCCCCTTCAGCCCACGCTCACCCATACCACCACTGGATGCCATGAAAGCGTTCTTTGCGGGCAAATTCTTCTATCAGCTGTACTTCCAAACTCCCGGCGTCGCCGAGGCTGAATTTGAAAAGGACATTCGCACTGCCCTACGCAAGTTCTACCATCTGGCCAGCGGAGAAATGGACGTCAATATTCTCGCGGAAAAGTCTGAGCACGACGACTTACTCACCAGCCTCATCGACCCCGAACGCATGGGCCCGTGGCTGTCCGACACGGACCTGGACTTTTACGTTAACGAGTTTACTCGCAGTGGTTTTTTCGGACCGCTCAACTACTACCGCAATCACAATGAAACGTGGGGACTCAGTGCAGACAAACCCACCGAGATACATCAACCCGCCTTATTTGTCGCAGGCGAACGAGACGGCGTCATTGCCATGGCAGGGCCCGCGCTTGAGAACATGCCGAACTTCGTCAGAGACCTGCGCACCAATGTGCTGATACCCAAGATAGGGCACTGGACCCAGCAGGAAGCTCCCGAGGCCGTGAACGGGTATCTGCTGAACTGGTTGGCGGAATTGGATTGAACGCGCCAGAGACGCCAGCGCAGAAAATGAGCGCCGAGCAAGGCGTTTTTCATGATCTGACCGTAGTTGACGTGAGCGGCAGCGTGGCCACCAGCTATGCCGCCAAGCTCTTCGCCGACTACGGCGCCGTAGTGGTAAACCTCGAACCAGCAAAGGGCTTTGCCACCAGAACGCTGCCGCCGTTGCTAGCCAATGGCGACAGTGCCATGCATGCCTATTTGCACACCAACAAGCAAAGTGTGGTCGCAACGCACCCGCGTCTCACGGACGAACCGGTTCTTCGTCGGGCAGATCTGGTGATATTCGATCCGGACTGCCTGGCCCAAGCGGACGGCCTGTCAGACATCAAGACCAACACCTGCGCGATCAGCTGGTATGGGTTAACCGGACCCTACAGCGACATGAGCGGTTCCGATGCCGCGATTCATGCGTTGAGTGGATTGATGCGTGGCATAGGAAATCCTGAAGGCCCCCCCATTATCCCCCCGGGCTTTCAGGCACAAATCATTGGTGGCCTTAGCGCCTATAACGGCGCGTTGGGACATCTGTTGGCTCAGCGCATGGGCAATCGCCGTGACCACTTTCAACTGGACGCCAGCGTTCTCGAAGCCAACATGTGCTTCACCGACTTGGCGGCGATCAACGCCTACATGGGCAACCCTCAGCCACCCAGAATGGGTATCAATCGATTTCCCCCCACGTACCCGCTGGGTATATGGCCGTGTCAGGACGGCTGGCTGGGTGTAACGAATCTAACACCCGGCCAGTGGAAGGCTTTTTGCAAACTGCTGGATCTGGAGCATTTTGCCGACATTGAGCTGTTTCAGAGCAGCGTGAGTCGATTGGAATCTGCTGACCTGCTCGAACCGGAGATACTCGCCGCATTATCCAATCACAGCGCCGAGGATCTGTTCTATCGCGGACAGGCCATACGCATTCCGCTGGCTCGGGTACCGACCATGGAAGAGTTGTTCGACGTCGATCAATATCGCAGCCGGCAAGCTTTCAGCCAGGTGGAAGCAGCCGGTGAGACGTTTGCTGCGCCATCCACTCCGTTCCGCCTGTTTTCGACTCCACCTAACCTTGGCGGACCTGTTGCCGGGCTAGGCGCTGACAACGCGCTGTGGAGTGCCGATCATGCATAAAGCCCTCGAAGGCCTGCGCATCATTGATCTGACCATGGGGTGGGCAGGACCACTAGCCACACGCAATCTCGCGGACATGGGGGCTCAGGTCATCAAAGTAGAAAGCTGCGAACGCTTCGACTGGTGGCGCAGCTGGGAGGCCACCGAAGCATGGATTGCAGACAACGGCGCTGAAAAGTCACCTCAGTATCTTTCGGTGAACCGCAACAAACTCGATATCACCTTGGATCTGGAACATCCTCGAGGACGAGAGCTACTCCTGCAGCTGGTGGCTACCGCCGACGCCCTCGTCGAGAACTATTCCGGCGGCGTGCTACCCAAACTCAGACTCGACTACCAGCACTTGATTGAGGCCAACCCACAGCTGGTCATGGTCTCTATGCCCGCCTTTGGCAGCACGGGCCCTTGGTCGGAATTTCGCGCCTACGGCTCGACGGTTGAGCATTCCTCCGGCCTTCCCCATTTGGTTGGTGACCCGGATCAGCCGCCGACGATGCAGCATGTGGCGTTTGGCGACGCCGTGGGCGGGCTCAATGGCACAGCGGCCATTCTGACGGCACTGTGGCACAAGCAACGCACCGGCCAAGGTCAGTTTGTCGACCTGAGCCAAGTGGAATGCCTGCTGCCTCTCGCCGCTCAAGGTGTGCTACATCAGTCGGTGCACGGCACAGCCCCAGAGCGCCATGGCAATGCACATCCCGAACATGCGCCCTATGGGGTGTATCCCTGTCAGGGCGAGGATGCATGGGTTTTGATTCAGGTGCAGTCAGAAGACCAGTGGACGAGCATCCAACGTCTCATACCCGGACTGGCAGACTTTGGCGATCTGGCCAGTCGGCTTCGGCGACGTCAGGATCTAGATTCGGTCGTCGCACAATGGACGGCCCTGTATTCGTCCGAGGCGGTCATGCACCGACTGCAAGCCGAAGGCATTACCGCCGCCAAGCTCAACAATGGCGAGGATCTGCTGCACGAACCCCAGCTAACAGATCGTCAATACCTGCAATGGTTAGAGCGGGACTATGTGGGTCTTCAACCCAACGCCAGTGCGCCGTTTCGCACCGAGGCTGCACCCATCCCCATCGAAAGCCCAGCCCCGACCCTCGGCCAACACAATGCGTTTGTGCTGGCCGAAATGTTGAAACTCAGCGACTCGGAAATTGCCGAGTTGGCAGAGCTCGGCATCATCGGTACGACACCGAGACTGCCCAAGACCCAGTAGTCGAAACCCAAAAACCAGCACCAAACTGGCTATGGCGCCATATCCAACAACTCGGTAAATCCAGACGGCTTATGCGGCCCGATAATCAACTGCTCCAGCACCCCGTGACCTCGGCGCTCTCCTAACGAGCCGGTCATGTGCGTGTCACAAATGGCTTGAATGTGCAGGGTGTGGGCGTCATCGACCTCACTGAGCGTATGCTCTTCGTATGTGGACGCAGGCCCGCCATGGTAGACGCCATGACCGAAGGTTTCGTGACCGTAACCCACGCCTTTCATATACCAATGAAACTTGGGTTGCATGGTGATGGTGACCTCACCCGCATCGCGCCTGCGCTGCCACTGTATCTGGATTTCCTTGGCATGCCGGGTGCCGGGAATGAAATCGATATGCGACGACACATGAGCCATGGGTTCTGGGTCGCCCTCACCGTTGAGGGGCACGAAGGCTCCTGCGGTATTCCACGGATCACCGAACTCGTCATCGTTGAGATGATACAAACTCACACCGTCGTCCCAGTTTATCGGAGCCCAAAGCCAATAAAACTGCTGAAACGGTTCCGCTGACGGATTGGCCTGTGGGTCTCGTTCACCGATAGGCCGCACCCCCCAGGAACGGTCTCGGGTGCCCAGCCAGCGTACTGGGGCCACATCGATCCGCTCCCCCTGATGCTTGATCCACCCTTCCCAACTGCCGTTTTGTGTTAAACGGGTGTAGTCCATAAACAACTGGGAGCCAAGACGGCGTGTAAAGCGCGGCTCTTCTTGAGCCGGTGCGCGACCTCGAAACAACAGGTCGGCCTCAATACCGTGTTGGGGCGCATCGATCAGAATCCGCAGACATTGCAAAGGTTCCACCACTACCACCTTGATACTGCCCACCTGAGTGTCCATACGCTCCACACCCAGTGCCCGAGAGCACAAAATATTGTGCTGCACGCCATTACGAATCAGTGAAAAGCCAGCGTCGATTACGTCCAGATGCGGATAAATCCCCATGCCCAGAGCGAAAAAAACGTCACCGTCAATGTCATAGCCGTTGAAAAAATAGCGATCATAAAAATTCCGGCTCTGGCCTGCATAGGCTATGGGCTCTGGACTTTGGTGAATTGGAAAGTCGTCTCCCTTGGACAGCATGGGCCCTCCCTCTCATGGTTAGCGTGTGGCGTACAGTCTAGCCTCATCGCTGTCTTTCTGGCAGATTGCTTGGAGCCGTTTAATTCAATCAGCGAGAGAGTCCTATGCGTCGAGCAATTTTATCCATCATCACCTTCGTTACTGCCATCGCCTTCGCCGGCACAGCAACCGCCGGCCACCACCTGGCATCCGAACAGCCAGTGGTCAGCAACCTGACATGGATGACGGGCAGCTGGGCAGGCGACATCGGCGGCCCGACGCTGGAAGAAAACTGGACCGAGGCCAAGGCCGGCAGCATCGCCTCCTTAGTGCGAATTACGTCTCCGCAAGGCACTGCCATGGTGGAAATCGTCAACATTCAAGAAATGGACGACACCCTGGTACTGCACATTCAACAGTGGGATCCAGGCTTTGTGGCTCGGGCCGACGCCCAAAAAATGGTGCTGGAAAGCATTGGACACCAAAGCGTGCGCTTTACCGCCGCCAGCCCCGGTGGTCTCAAAAAACTGGGATACAGCCTGACGGAAGAAGGCCAATTTCTGGTTCAGGTCACCACCGCAGAGGATCAAGAAATGACCCTGCCCTTGAGCGCCATGCAGCGATAAACCCTCAATTCAGGCCGGAGAGTAACCATGGCTACCATCAACAGCGTACTGGGTGAGATCGACAGCAAAGACTTGGGTTTCACGCTCATGCACGAGCATGTCATGGTCGCCGCTAGTGGGTTGTCGACCCACTATCCGGACTTGCTTGGGCCGAATCGAGAGCAGCGGGCCATTGACTGCCTGAAAACCGCCAAGGCTCATGGCATCGACACCATGCTCGATGCCACCACCTTCGACTTGGGGCGCGATCCAGCGCTGCTCAAGGCCGTTGCCGAGGCGTCGGGCGTAAACTTGATCAACGTCACTGGCTGGTGGCTGGATGTACCCCGCTTTATGCAAGGCGTCGGCGCCAATCAAATGGCCGATGAATTCATCAAAGATCTCACCGAAGGCTTTCGCGGCACCAACATCAAGGCCGGCATGCTCAAGTGTGCGGCGGATTTCGAAGGCGTGACGCCGCCGCTGGAAACCATGGCCCGGGCGGTGGCACGCGCCCACCTGCAGACCGGTGTGCCGATCATGGTGCACTCCTACCCTACCGGCCACGTGGCTCGACGGCAGATCGCCATCTTCAAAGAAGAAGGAGTGGATTTGGGTAAGGTTAAAATCGATCACAGCAATGACACCACTGACACCGAATATTTGACGTGGATTTTGGACCAAGGCTGTTTTCTCGGGCTGGACCGATACCCCGGGCGCCTGGTGAGCCCACAGATGCGAACTGTGACCCTAAAGCGCCTAATGGACATGGGTTATGGCGAACGACTGTGCCCGTCCCATGACTGCATCTGTCTGCACATTCATAACGAGCAGCCTGACGGCAGCATTGCCGAGCAGCACGACTTTCATAAGAGCAATCCGGATCAGTACCTGTTTATGCACCGGCATGTGATCCCTCAGCTGCAGCAGCTTGGGGCCACGGATCGAGATATTGAAATGCTCTTCGTGGATAACCCTCGACGACTGTTTGAGGCCTGAATACAGCCCGGACTACACCGGGCGATCACCAATCACCGTTACCCGCTCCATCTTTCGCACCGCAGGATAGTAGTCTGCCGCCGCATAGTGCTGGGCTCCTCGGTTGTCCCAGAACGCTAGCGAATCAGCCCGCCATCGAAAGCGACACTGAAAATCTGGAATACTGGCCTGCCGATAAAGCTGCGCCAGCAGCAAGTCGGATGCCTGTGAATCCATACCCTCGATGTAACGGGTAAAGGCGCTGTTTACGTAAAGCGACTTGCGTCCGCTGACCGGATGGGTCCTGACAACAGGATGGCGCATGGGCGGATACTCCCGACGTTTTGCCTCAATATCCTCTTCCGATGCCCCTTGATTGCGCATACCTTCCAAAAATGGTGTGTTGTCATGCACCGCCACCAATCCGTCCAAACGCGTTCGGGTGTCCTTCGGCAGCGCGTCGTAGGCAGCTTCCATGTTGGCAAACAAGGTATCGCCACCCACCTCAGGGACCTCACGCGCACGCAGCACCGAGCCCAGCGAGGGAAATTCTCGCCAAGTCACATCGCTGTGCCAAATGTTTATGGTGGGCGGCCGGTCCGGTCCGTTATCCAAGTGAATAAGCTCCGGGTAGGCGTCGTCATTGGACGCAAAGGGATGCACTTCCAGCTCGCCAAAACGCCTAGCGAACCCGATGTGCTGCTCAGCAGTCAGCGACTGATCGCGGAAGAAAATGACCTTGCGTTCTACCAGCAGAGCCTGCAAAAACTCAACCACCTCATCGCTGAGGGATTGGGCCAGATCAATACCCAGCACTTCTGTACCAATCACGGGACTGAGATGATGTAACTCAAAACCCTGTCGTCTTTCATTTTCGAGAGCCTGACTCTCAACATGGTGCGCACCCAGCATCTCTTCTCCTTACAACGTCAGCAAAGGTTTCAGTAACGCTCGACCGTGTTCTCAAACACGAAGCCACCCTGCGGCATAGCCAGACGGTGACGTGCCCCCTCGATGTCCGGATTCCACTCGTCGTATCCGGCATCCCCCTTCCACATGGCCACTCGCTCACCGGAGGCTGCAGGCACCACTCGAGTGTTGTAGGTGATGCCGGTGTTTTGGCCGAAATGCTCTATTACCGCGTCTGCTGACGCTTTCAGCGATAGGTGATACAGGGTCACCCATGTCGGTGGCACCAGATCGATTTCACCCTCGCCATGTTTACGCAGTGCTTCCGCGGGATTTAGCCAAGCATGGTCCTTGATTTCGCCATCATCAATTGCCACGTCCATGGCTCCCTGCACCTTGGCGACAAAAAACCAGGTAGCAAAACGCTTCTGTTGACCGGGAGGCGGTGTCCAGTGGGACAAGAACACGTAGTCCTCAGACGCCACGGTAATTCCGGCTTCTTCTTCTGTCTCTCGCACCGCAGCCGCACGTGCGGCAGATTCGATGTTGTTCGCATCGACCTCACCACCGGGGTAATCGGCAGCGTCGATTTTGCCGCCGGGGAACACCCACATGCCGCCAAAAGTGATTTTGGAGTTTTTACGCAGCATCAGCACTTCCACACCGGAAGCGCCATCGCGCAGCAGGACAACCGTCGCAGCAGGTATCAGCGCAGAAACATTGGGATCATCCTCACTACGCGATTCAATGTTGCCGTACATATCGTTGCGGTGTTGAGTTGCATTGTCTGTGTTCTCGGTCATGTACTACTCCGTTCGTTTGCTTTTCTCGTGGTCAACGGCTATCCAGCACGCTGCAAGGCTGGAGACCAGTCCTCCCACATGTTTGCGGTCACCGGCTTGGTGCGCAGGGTATCCAAATCATTGGTCCAGAAGTCAGCCAACACCGCCTGTCGAATCTGTTCGCTGTAATTTTGGCCCGCCGCGTGGGCCAGACGATGATGCCAAAATACGATATCCCCAGCTTGGCCGTAACATTCTACCGGCTCTACCTCATCAATGATGCGACTCAGTTCCGTCTTATACGCCTCGCTGTGGGCAATGCCTTTTAACGCAGGCAGGTGCGGATAATACGGAATTCTCGGCTGGTCATAGCGCAGGGCGAAGGTCGGAAACAAACGGGTATGGGAACCCGGCCATACCTTGAACGCACCGCCATCCACAGGACAGTCGTCCAGCAAACCCACGATGCCCAGCTGAAAGGGGTGGCCGTCCGTATGGCAGCCATCCGCCTCCCGAGCCTTGTTGCCGTAGGGCAGGGTGCAATACACGCCGCGGGCACCCTCGTTGCCCAGCGCGGGATCCGTGGGCCCACCGGGCCATGCCGGACCGTGACTTCCCATGGGCGACCCATCAACCACCGCCTGCCGTAACCGACCGCCCAATAACTGCTGAGCCATCGAACAAATGGATTCGGAATAAATCAAACGAATGACGTCGGCGCTGACTCCAAGGAAACGGTTCAGCCATCGATAGTCTGCACGCATATGTCGCTCATCAGAGCTTTCGTCCTGTTCGCTGAACGGTCCAACAAAACTCGCCGGATCATTCGGCTGCAGTCGAGTGCCCGGCGGCAACGCCTGCCACATCAGGTCTCTGACTCGTCGACAAAGCGCGGCATCCATGGCACCCGGGACGATCACATAGCCCTGAGTTTTGAAAAAACGGATTTGTTCCGCATTAAGCATTGTCGCCTCCCCGAGCGCTGCATTGCATCAACATAGCATTCTGAACTTTCTCTGACCATTTCGCTGGGCTATTGTCTTTGGCGGAGAGGAATAAGGAACTTTCATGGCGTTAGCAGACATACGCGTTATCGATTTAACCGATGAACGTGGCATTTATGGCACCAAACTACTGGCCGACCTAGGGGCACAAGTCATCCGCCCAGAAAGCGCGACGGGCGATCCACTACGCCAGCGCGGGCCCTTTTTGCAGTCTAAGGCTGGCGCCCTGTCGCTCTGGCACAGTTTCTTCGCCTCGAACCGGACCTTTGCACAAGTAGACGGCGCAGACCCGTCAGCAAGGCAAACCCTGCAAAGGCTAGCCGAAGCCGCCGACATTATTTGCCGATGCGATCAAAGCGATTCAGCAGCACTCGTGGACATTGAGGCCGCCAAGCGCGCCAACCCCGGCTTAGTTGTTGTAGAACTGTCATCCTTCGGTAAGGAAGGGCCGTGGTCAGATTACCTAGCGCCTGACATCGTTGCCGGTGCATTGGGCGGCGCGGCTGCCACAACCGGCGACTCAAGCACACCGCCGCTGAAGAACTTTGGCGATCTGAATTTTATGATTTCAGGTGCTTATGCGGCCATAGCGGCACTCAGTGCCCTTCATCACCAACGCAACACCGGCGAGGGCCAGAGCACGCACCTCTCTGTGCACGAGAGCATTGCCTCGTGTCTGGAACAGGTCTTCATGTTCTACTTTTATCAGCAAACCCTGAACCGCCCGGAAGGTCGAGTCCTGCCACGCCGCGGCGCCCTGCACTGGTCAGATGCCTATGGGGTTATGCCGGGCAAGAACGGTTGCATCATGGCAACGCCGGCGCCGAATTTTGACAATCAGTTGATGTGGTGGATCGAAGAGGACGTACACGAAGATCTGATCGATCCCAAATATATGGAGCCGGAGAATTTGCGACTGCGCACCCAGCGCGCCATGGACATCATGAGTCGCTGGGTAGCTACCAAGGACGTGGAAGCCCTATTTCACGAGGCCCAGTCACGACACGCACCCTACGGCTGGGTATTGCCTATCGAAAAAGTGGCCGAAAACCCACAGCTGAAGGCGCGGAATTGGTATGTGCCCTATCAGATCGAAGACGTGGAAATCACCTCCCCGGGCACGCCCTATCATTTCAGCAAGACGCCCTGGCAGCTCAAACCCTACCAATCTCGGGCACTTCCGGTCAGCGCCGTCGCCGGCCAGTTGGGGTGGCAGATGCGCTCACATCAGACCGAGAACGCGCCAGGCAGCAAACCGCTGGCAGGCATCAAGGTGTTGGACTTCACTCATGTGCTGGCTGGACCCTTTGCCACTCGCATGCTGGCCGACATGGGTGCGGACGTGATCAAGATCAATTCCAGCGAACGCGCAGTGACAACCCAAGACCCTCACCACCCCTACTACTTGATGTGGAATCGCAACAAGCGCGCCTTAGCGTTGAAAATGTCAGACGACTCGGCCAAGGCGCTCGCAAGGCGGCTCGCCGACGAAGCAGACATCGTGATCGACAACTTTTCGGTAGGCGTACTGGATCGCTGGGGTATTGGTTATAACGAGGTGAGCCAAACCAATCCCGGTGTGATCTACGTACAGATGTCTGGCATGGGGGACGGCGGCCCGTGGTCAAAATACGTCACGTACGCTCCCACCATTCATGCCTTATGCGGTATCACGGCAACTACCGGTGTGCCCGGCCGCGAGGACATTGGTATCGGCTTTTCCTATAACGACCATCAGGCCGGTCTGCACGGGGCCGTTGCGGTCTTGGCAGCGCTGCAAGCCCGGCGCACAACCGGCAGCGGTCAGCGTGTGGACATTTCACAATTCGAGGTAGGCATTAACTTCATCGGTCCCTCCTTACTCGATCTGGCGGCGAACGGTACAAAGGCTCGTCCCGTGGGTAACGACCTGCCCTACGATGCGGTAGCGCCACACGGTTGCTACCGATGCGCCGATCAGACTAAGGAAACCGGCGCCGACGAAGCAACGGCTCGCCAAGTCAGTGAACGCTGGATCGCCATTGCTTGTATGAACGAATCCCAGTGGCAGGCGCTTTACCAACTCATGGGGCAACCGGATTGGGCGGCGCAGGATATCTTTGCCACCCAGGCAGCGCGCTACGAGCATCGTGAGTTGTTGAACGAACACCTCTCGACATGGACTCGTAACGCCGATGCCCTCACGCTTATGCAGCAATGTCAGCAGGCCGGTGTGCCCGCAGGGATCGTGCAAGACGGTGCCGACCTCGTGGAACATGACCCTCAGTTGCGTCAGCGAGGCTTCTTGCAACCCATGGACGATGTGCACCCAACATTGGGACCCACTTGGATTGACCGGCTGGTCATTCAATTCGAGAACACCCCCTGTGACGACTATCAGCGCACTCGGGCAGTTGGCGAAGACAGTGCCGCCATTTTAAAAGATTGGCTTGGCATGGATGAGGCCACCCTAGCCGCACTCAATGATGCTGGTGTGTTGAGCTAGCACTTAGCTAAACCAGCGCGCAAGAATCCACTCGGCGCAGCGGCGGTGTTCTTGTAAGGGTTCTGGCTCAAGACCCTGATCCAGCAGGGCCCCTGCGGACGAAAGACCCACTCGCCGCTGCCGCCTCAAGGCATCGATACCGGCCAGCAGTTTGTTTCGCCGACGTTTGCTCGTCAGTTCAATAACGCCCACATGGCCGCCAGACGACAACGCTTCGTAGAGCATGGATGCACTGTCAGCACTCACCCAAACTTGGCTGGCATTCGCCAGGGCCTGAGTCAGCCAATCAGGCGGATTGTCTGTATAGCGAAGCACCCTTGCTTTTGGCGCGCCGGCCAGCGCCGCGACCACCGCGCCAACCAAGCCTTCTGAACTGCGAGGCGAATCGGATATTTGCCAGTGGACGTCTGGACTCTGCCGAACAATATTCGCCACCGCTTCGGCGCTCTCGGCATCCCGCCAGTGGAAGTGATCGTTCATCCCACCTAGCAAGATGACGCCTCGATCCGATGCTTTTGTACCGGACTCCCTCGGCCCCAACATACCCAATGTGCGCAGAACCTTGCGCTCAGACCACGTGCTATCGTGCTCGGGCACGAGGGCAAGGTCATAGCAGAAGCTCGGCAGGCTGGGTTTCATCAGTACGATTGCGCGACTGCCCAAATGCCAGCGCGTGCGCGCCATGGGCAGATGGGTGCGGCGACCGGCACCAATCAAAAGATCCGGTGCCTCACCCGGATCCCGCCATAGCGCCGACCAGTCGTGGGCATAGTCCTCCAAGGCGATATCGCGTACATCGATCTCCGCATCCGTCCCAGCGTCGTGAGGTAGGCATTCACGAAACCCCTGCAGCAGACCGGCCGTTTGCTTTTCGTGACCGGGCCGGCCATCGGTGAAGCGCCAAATGCGAAGGGTCAGGGGCATGCAAAGCTCTTAAAAAAAAATCCAATATACCTGCGTATGAGCAAGGGGCATATGCCTGGGAATTGGCTGTAAATCACAAATTCACTTGAACCGAGCTTTGTGAACAGCTCACACTGAACATCCAAACGTCACCGCCACTCCAACCATCTGAGGTACGTATGCTGCAACTGCTTTGGCGAGGCGAGTACGCCGTATTCATACTGCTGATCGTCGCCTTGATTCTCTCCCTGACGGTCCACGAACTGGGTCACGCCATGGTGGCCAAGTGGTTTGGTGATGACACCGCCGAGCGGGCTGGGCGCGTCACCCTGAATCCAATCGCGCATATTGACCCCATGGGACTGCTGAT
>Ga0213863_10000404_pt1 | contig 33221 bp, 21 predicted proteins | sample PICome_8_FD_160128 | JGI IMG/M metagenome (GOLD analysis project Ga0213863, IMG submission 160128) | Coastal seawater microbial communities near Pivers Island, North Carolina, United States - PICO497 | ecosystem: Environmental > Aquatic > Marine > Coastal | place: USA: North Carolina... | reverse complement strand
GGGCAAGCGTGCCCATGGGGTCGGCATGTCGAAGAGCCCGGTAAGCCACCACCTGTAATTTTTCATCTTCCTCATTATCAAGAAATTCTTGGACTAGCTTATTGCCTCCAATTTGAGCAAGAACCCAAAGAGCACGGGCTTGGAGGACGGGCTCGCCCGACACTTCTTGAAGAAAGCCGTGGACTGGCCCGATCGCTTCCTTTCCTTTTTTTACCAACAGATGAGCGGAATGGGATCTGACATTGACCACAGGGTTTTTCAAAGCCTCAATAAGTCCCGAGGTAGTGGAAAAATTCACTTCGGGAAGAATCGGTTGTTTTTCATCTTTTCGGGTAATTCGGTATATGCTCCCGCTCACCTGGTTGGTTCCCCGGCTGGTGTCGTTGTAAAAATCAGAAAGAAATAGGGAACCGTCCGGAGCCAAAGCGAGATCGGTGGGAAGAAAAAATTCGCCCTTCCGTTCTTTTTTTAAACGAATAAATGGTCGGCGCTCACCCATCTCAACCTGGGCATCCTTCCATCTGGGGGTGACCGCCATCACCTCCTTACGCACCATGCAGGCCACGAGGTAAGTACCGGCAAGCCCGAGGGTGTCATCCTCAATCAGAACATTTCCCGTAGGTGAACCGGCACCGTAAATCGTGCCCGGTGGAAATGCTCCCGGATAATTTTCCCGCCAGTGGGAACGGGAAAAACGAAGCCCTTTGCTCCATCCAGCCGGCTCCTCCCAAGACTTTGCGACTTCCTCCCAGGAGCGGCTCCCGTCGCTCAGGTCCGCATATCCCATATTGGCATGCTCCATCACCCAACTGATTCGGGCATGGGCAGGATCATCATTATCACTCTGATAAACATCCCCAAAGGAAGAAACGAACATATCGTGGGTATTACGCATATTTTCCCCAGTCGGGGTCAGCCCGGTGCCGTCCGGGTTGACCCGCATGGTCATGCCACCCACATAGACCTCACCGTCCGAACTCTTTTTCCCAATCCCGTCACTGTACCCGTAATAGCAACCGGAAATATGATGCCTCCCATCCTTGGTCTTTATATCTGCTCCGCGATTGCCGTAGGAAAAATGCCATTGTCCACTGGGAGCACCCACGACCGCATGGAGGGTATGGTCATGGCTCGCATCCCGGAACCCGGTTAAGAAAACTTCCCTCTTATCCACTCCTTTATCAAAGACCGCATTCCGATTCACATCGGTGTAGACAATAATCGAAGGGGTGGAAGAAAGCACGATTCGGTTGTCAAAAACGGCAATCCCGAGGGCGGCATGACGGATTTCCTTTTCGGTGACAAAGACATGGGAAGAGTCCGCTTGGCCATCCCAGTCCTTATCTTCCAGCACGATGATCGATCGGCCCTCCTTGATTCTCATGCCTCTCTGGTAATCAATTCCCTCGGTGGTCCACAGGCGCCCCTTGGCATCAAAATCCATCGCCACCGGAGAAAAGATCATCGGGGAACGGGCCCATAATTCAATTTTCAGGTTCTGATCTCGCAACTCAAAGGCTTCTACTGGAATCCCACTCTCTGCCCGCTCTTCCAGAGCAAATGCTTCCCGGGTCGGTGCAGCAGAGAGAGAAACCGATAGAATTAGGGCAAAGAGGAGAAAGGAGTGTTGAATCATGAGCAGGTTCGAATTTTAGAATGGAGGGAGAAGAAACCTCAATCCCATTAATCCAAAAACCTGACTTTTTCCTTGGGGGTGGGAATTCGGCAGTTCTCTTTCTTACCAAAAATTCGATACCGATTCCTAGCAATTAGACCATATAAAAAATCCCTGATAAAAAAGGGGACAAACCAGAAAACCCAAGCTAGGTACCAAATGCCACCGAGGTCACGAAGTATTCTTAGAATGGCTCCGGTCCGGTAATATCGCTGGCCGGATACAAAGTAGATCATGGTGTTCAAATTCTTACTTGCTTCTGGTTCCATTTCCTTCGCATAGTTCCCTTGTAGGGGGGCGAAGGAAAAAATGCCGGCTCTATCCCGTTTCAAAATAAAATCAACCCACGCGTTGCAAAGACCACAAACGCCATCAAAAAAGATTACTCTTTGTAATTGATTCTGCATACTATTATTTTAGTCAGTTTAAAGATACACACAACGAAATATGAATGATATGCGAGCACTGATCTATGAAGAACCATGGAAAATGACCCTGCAAAACCTGCCCAAGCCTGCCCTTAAAGCGGGTGAAGTTTTGATCAAAATGGAGTCCGTTGGAATCTGTGGCAGTGATGTGCATGGATTTACCGGGGAAAGCGGCAGGCGTGCCCCCGGTATGGTGATGGGTCATGAAATAGTGGGAAGAATTGTGGAAACTGCCCCGGATGTCATGACCCCCGAGGTAGGCCAACGAGTGACGGTTTTTAATGTACTCTCCGATCATGCCCCCACCCCTGAAGAAGGAGATCCCAGTTTCCTGAACAAGCGGGTTGTCGGGGTAAACCTAGGGACTCGGGGAGCCATGGCCGAATACCTTGCTATTCCTTCAGCCAACGCAATCCCCGCATCGGAGGAGATCGCTGCTGAAGTCAGCGTCTTGGCAGAGCCGGTAGCGGTCGCTCTGCATGGATTCCACCGACTCGCGGAAAAATCGATCAAGCCTCAAAAGATTGTCATCATTGGCTCAGGAACGATTGGGCTTTGCTCTTTGCTCGTGGCCAAATCTCTTGGGTTTATGGATGTGACTGTTATTGACCTGATTTCAGACAAATTACAAAGGGCCAAAAATTTTGGAGGAAAGACTTTGCTGATTGAAACGAACTCAACCCCGGATGAAGTGGCAGGACAATTCAAAGAAAAACTAGGTTCCAATCCGGACTTGGTTATCGATGCAGTCGGGATTGAAGATTCATTTAATCAAGCATTTCAATTGGTCAGTGAAAAAGGCAGCCTTCTGCTAATTGGTAATTTGGCAAAATCAGTGGATTTACCCCTTCAGGACTTAGTTTCCAAAGAGATATCCCTGATTGGCACCTATGGGTTCGACCAAAAAGCTTTCCGGCAGGCGGTGGAAACTCTTCCAGCATTTCAAGACCAGTTGCAAACCTTTATCGAGGGTCATTGCACCCTCGAAGAAACGCCAGAGATCATGACAGCTCTGGCCAAAGGGGAAAGAAAAGCCCTGAAAATCGTAATTGATTTCGAATAAGGTTCAAAAGGTCTGTTAAAAATATTTTACTTTGGTACTGTCAGGTGCTGTTGACTTAGCAAAAGTGACGGATATTTTTGACCTGTGTCTTTGAACTCCCAAATTACATTCTATTACTTTTCCAGATTGGGACTTTCCCTGCTCGCACCCTTGGTCTCAATTAGCGGGCAACCGGAAGGCATGAAAGCAATCTTTCAAAAGTCCGAAAATCATTGGGCCTTTCAACCGATTCAAAATCGCGAAATCCCGAAATCTGGCTCCCATAGCGCCATCGACGCTTTCGTGGGACACAGCCTTCAGGAAGAATCTCTTGACTTCGCCAAACCGGCTAATCGCCAAACCATGATCCGTCGTCTCTATCACGATCTAATCGGACTCAAGCCAACCTTCAACCAAGTGAATGCTTTCGTTAATGATCAAACACCCAATGCCTATGCGAAAATAGTTGATCAACTTCTAAATTCTTCAAGGTTTGGTGAAAGATGGGGGCGGCACTGGCTCGATGTTGCCCGCTATGCGGACACCAAAGGATATCTAGCGGGGGGAGAGAGCCGAACATATCCCTACGCTTACACATACCGGGACTGGGTGATCAAGGCATTCAATAAAGACCTCCCCTACGATGAATTTATCAGGCAACAAATGGCGGCGGATTTCCTGACTGAACAGCCAAACCATCCAGACCTCGCCGCACTTGGATTTCTGACCGCAGGCCCTGTTTTTTTAAACCGTAGGCAGTTAATTATCGATGACCAAATCGATTTGGTAACCCGTGGGCTCATGGGCTTCACGGTTGCCTGTGCCCGATGCCACGATCATTTCCATGATCCTATACCCACGGCCGACTACTATTCACTCTACGGAATTTTTGATGCTTCAAATAAGCCCGCAAAGTTCCCACTAATCGGGAAACCAGATGAGAGCTCCACAGCCTACATTGAATTCAAAGACAAACTTAGTAAATTGCAGCAAAAGGTGGATCAGTATCTACAATCAAAACTTGATTTCGCTCAATCCAAGGAAGGCATCGAGCAATATATCCAATTATCACTCGATGCCTATGAAATTCCAAAGAACGACTTCGAAGCATTAGCTGGGAAGCAAAAGCTTTATCCCAAGTTGGCCAATCGTTGGAGGGATTATCTTAAAGGAAAACAAAAAGCTGAACAGAGCTTTCTTAAACCATTATTGACCTTGGCACAATCAACAGCTCAGGCAGAGACTTACAGAAAATGGAAGTCATCTGACTTGGCATCCTTCCCATCCTTTTTACGCGAGAAAGTGAAGCAAAATGAATCCGCTGAACTCACGGATCTCATTTCCTGGTATGCTGATGCATTGCACCATTCGCTTATACAATCCATGACTGCTAAAGAAAAAAAGGGGCTTGTATTTGCGGTTACCGCGAAGGGTTTTCCAGCGAATATAAAACTGGAAGAAATGGAGAGGTATTTTAGTCAAAAAGATCGTAATCAGAAAAATAACCTCCGTTCAAAAGTGGCAAATCATGAAGCCACTCATCCAGGTGCTCCCCCAAGAGCAATGTCTCTTTTAGACAAACCAAACATTCAGAATCCTTATGTTCTTTTGCGGGGTTCTTTGGGTGCCCGTGGAGATCGTGTCCCCCGTCGCTTTCCGGTGGCTCTTTCTCCCAGTGGAGTGGAAAGAAAAAATTACACCAAGGGAAGCGGACGATGGGAACTAGCTGAATCGATCCTCGATCCATCGAACCCTTTAACTTCCCGGGTGATGGTAAATCGAATTTGGATGCATCTTTTGGGAAAAGGGATTGTCCGAACACCCAGTGATTTTGGACTGATGGGAAAAAAGCCATCCCATCCGGAACTGCTCGATCATTTGGCCCAATCTTTCATGGAAAACGGGTGGAGTATTAAAAAGGTGATTCGTTCCATTGTTATAAGTAAGACCTACCGCCAGGAAGCTCGGAAACTTCCAGCAAAAGATCCAGATAATCTTTATCTGTCCTCAATGAATAGAAAAAGACTGAATTTTGAAGCAATGAGAGATGCTATGCTCCAAGTATCAGAAGAACTTGACTTGACCATGCATGGACCATCCCAAAAACTTCACTCTAAACCCTATTCAAAAAGAAGGGCAGTTTATGGCTATATTGATCGACAGAATATTCCCCCAACACTCAACTCCTTTGACTTTGCCAACCCAAACATCCATGCACCCCAACGGGTTGAGACCACGGTTCCCCAACAGGCTCTATTCGCATTCAATGATCCATTTGTGATTGAAAGGTCTGCCACCTTGGCAAAAAAAGCGATTCTTTCTAATGCCGCCAGTCCGTCCTCCCAAGTTGAATTTCTTTACCGCCAAATTCTGTCTCGAAATCCAAGAAAAGATGAAAGAAAAACTGGAGTTGAATTCTTGGAACCCGATGCCAAATTTTCCAATCTTGAGGATCTTGCACAAACTTTGTTAGTATCCAATGAATTCTTCTTCACTGACTGATGCATCCTTTTTCACATAATTTAAACATTCCAAGAAGGAATTTTCTCGCCAGTTGCGGAATGGGAATGGGTTTATCCGCTCTCGCTCCATTACTTAATGGACAAGGGAATCCGATGCTCCCCAAAGGACCTCACTTTGCACCTAAGGCTAAAAGAGTGATCCATTTATTTATGAATGGTGGCCCATCTCATTTGGATACCTTCGATCCCAAGCCTGAACTTACCAAATGGCATGGAAAGGTTTTACCTGATGAACACCGTTTAAACACCGAACGTAAAACCGGGGCTGCATACAAGTCTCCCTTTACATTTAAGAAATACGGCCAATCCGGATTACCGGTCAGCGAACTGTTTCCACATGTCGCCAAGCATGCGGACGATCTTTGCGTAATACGGTCCATGCGAGCGGATGTACCCAACCACGAACCATCCCTCATGTTAATGAACTGCGGAGATGGTAGGCTGGTTCGCCCCAGCATGGGTTCATGGGTCACATACGGTCTGGGAACGGAAAACCAAAACTTGCCCGGATTTGTGGTCCTCTGCCCAAATGGGTATCCCGTCACTGAAACTCAAAATTGGCGCTCTGCCTTTCTGCCGGGAATTTATCAGGGAACTTATGTAAACCCTGCAAAAAAATCTGATGAGGAAATCATTCCAAACCTCAACCCTGCACGACCAGGCAAGCGCCAATCAAAACAACTCCAGCTCCTTCAAAAATTAAATCGGGCTCACCAAAACAGCCGAGATGGCGATGATCAACTCGACTCCAGAATCCGTTCCTTTGAGCTGGCCTACCGAATGCAAATGGAGGCAAGTGACGCCTTTGATATTACTAAAGAATCAGCCAAAGTACGGGAAATGTATGGTTCCGGAGTTCATGCCAAACAATGCCTCATGGCTCGTCGTTTGGTCGAACGAGGCGTGAGGTTCGTACAGCTATGGCATGGCAAAGACCAGCCATGGGACAGTCACGATCAAATTGAAAAGAATCACCGGAAATTGGCTAACCAGTGCGATCAGGCCATTGGAGCACTTCTGCAGGATTTGAAAGAGAGAGGGATGCTGGAAGAGACTCTTGTCCTATGGGGCGGAGAATTTGGACGTACACCCACTGTTGAATTACCCTCTGGTGCCAATGCAGGCACCACATCCGGAAGAGATCATAATCATCATGGATTCACCATGTGGATGGCGGGCGGGGGCGTAAAACCCGGGCATATACACGGAGCCACCGATCCATTTGGGTTTCAAGCGGTAGAGAATCCAGTACACGTGCACGATTTACATGCCACCATGCTCCATCTACTTGGATTCGATCATGAAAAGTTGACCTACCGCTATGCCGGAAGAGATTTTCGCCTCACCGATGTACACGGTAAGGTCATTACCCCCTTGATTGCTTGAAAGTTTATTTTGCAGGTTCAATCCGAGGAGGTCGAGGAGATCAGCAAAAGTATTATGATCTTATCGATTTCATCTCAACCAAGGCAGAAGTGCTCACGGAACATGTTGGTTCAGAATCATTGCAAGACCTCGGAGAAAATAAGTTAACTGATATAGAAATCTACCAAAGAGATATGGAGTGGCTAGAATCTGCGGATGCGGTGATTGCGGAAGTGACCACACCATCCCTCGGAGTTGGGTACGAACTTGGGGTGGCGGAGAAACGGAATAAACCCATCCTTTGTCTGTTTGATCAACGCAACCAAGAACAGTGCTTATCCGCAATGCTGTCAGGCAATTCAAAATTCAAAAACTTCAGCTACCAATCCATCGATCAAGCGAAACAAAAAATAGCGGAGTTCTTAAGCTCTACCTTATAAATTTTTAAGGAATTCACCCGGGCTCACTCCAGTCACCCGCTTGAAAACCGTGGAAAAATATTGGCGGGATGAAAAACCAAGGTTGTGCGAAATCTCCTTGATGTTTGGATTTCCCAAATGCATCAACCGCTTGGCCTCTTCTACCCTCCTGCGGTTGATGTAATCCAAGGGGGAGCAACCAATTTCATTCCGAAAACGTTTCCGGAATCCTGCTTCTGAAACCTCGGCTTCTTTGGCAAGCTGCTTGATGGTAGGCGGGTTCGATAAATTGTCTTTAATGGATAGGGTGCTCGCCTCAATCGAATTTGAAATTTCTAGGCAATCGTCTCTGTCCTCCGCTCTTTTATAATCCCGAATGATTGAAACCAGTAAAGAATGTAGAGTTGCCCGGCAAGTGGTTACTGAATGCGTATCTGGATTGATATGTTCTTCAACCAATTGTGCGAAAGCAGTATGTACAAGAGGGGAAACAATAAAGGCCCTGCGTTCTAAAGATTGGAAGGCATCCCCTAAATTTTCGCTTTCCGTTGGAGAAAGCCCAGGTAGGCTTTTGCCATCCTCGATTGAAATTCGTAGCCAAAAATGCTCACAGGGTTCCAGAGCCCCACTTCTGCTCCCATGTCGCTCATTGGGTGCAATGATCAAGACCGTTCCGGATCGTAAAACATAATCCGTTTCCTCCACCCACCAATTTAACTCACCGTTTACAATGTAATGAATTTCATATTCATCTTCGTGGGAGTCTGCTTCCAATGCCTGATCAAAGGCTTTGGTAAACCTCAACCATCCAAGAATGCCCAATTCACCAAGAAGAAGGTTCTTGGATTCAAAAGAGTTGTGCTGACGCCCAGGTTCGGGAGTAAAATTTTTCCATACATCTTGCTTCTGTTTCATTTTCGAAAGGAGCAATCTTGGATGGATGGACCTCGTAAGTCAATGTTTGTATAAATTTCGATAATCAAGATAATCGAAACATAATGGGGTTAAGTCTTTAGGCTTTCTTGATATAAGTGGAATAATCCTAACCTCATTATTTGAAAATGTATAAATTTCGGAATAGGCTTATTTCATGAAAATTTTCCCTCAATCCAAATTACCAGTCCTTTATTGCCTCACGGTTATTCTGTCTTGCCTTTACGCTGTATCTTTAAAAGGCGCCAAGGAAGCAACCCAGGAAGAAATTGAAAACATTGCACTCGCCATACCAGACAAGATTGAACCCCTAAAAAAACACAAGGTCTTGGTTTTCTCCAAAGCCTTTACTTACTACCACAGCTCGATCGCGGTAGCGAAGGAAATGGCCAAGCAAATGGGTGAAAAAACCGGTCTTTTTGATGCTGATTTCACCAATGACCCTAATGACCTAAGTGCTGAAAACCTCAAAAATTATGACGCGGTTTACCTGAATAATTCAACCAGTATTGAAAAAGGACTGACCACTGAAAAAATGCGAAAAGAATTCATTGAATATGTCGAGAATGGGGGCGGCATTGTCGCGATTCATGCTGCAACAGACGGAGGATGGCCGGGATATACCGAGATGATTGGGGGGGATTTTGACGGACATCCTTGGGGCCATGAGGGTACATATTGTCTCTGCAATGAAGATTCTACTCATCCTGTGGTCAGTGGAATTTTTGGGGGGAAACAAAGTTTTGAAATCAATGATGAGCTCTACCAGTACAAGGATTTTGACCGGGACAAGGTACGGGTTCTTCTTTCCATTGACATGTCCAAATTTGAAAACCACCGGGGGGGACGAAAAAGGGAGGATAATGATTACGCCATGGCTTGGGTAAAAAGTTTTGGTAAGGGCAAAATTTTTGTTTCCAGTCCGGGTCACAACCACCACATCTATTGGAACAAGGATATCCTTAAAATGTGGTACCAGGGGTTTCGTTTTGTCCTTGGTGAATTGGAGGTGGATACTGAATCCATTCCCAAACCCAGTTTTTCTCTTCCGCCGGCAGCAGGCGATCAGGATCCAACCGTTCGCTTTAAAAGCCCTGAAGAAAGCCAGAAAACATTTAAAGTTCAGCCCGGTTATTCACTCGAATTAGTCGCGGACAACCCCATGGTCACCGAACCCACCGTCTGCGTCTGGGACGGAAACGGTAGAATGTATGTTGCAGAATGGCGGACTTACATGCAGGACATCAATGGAACCGGCACCGAGGATCCAGTCAGCCAAGTCGTCCGACTGGAAGATACCGATGGAGATGGCATCATGGATCACAAAACGGTGTTCGCCAAAGACCTGCTTTTACCCCGAATGATTCTACCCCTGCTCGATTCGGTCCTGATTGCGGAATCAAATACCAATGATATCTATGAATACTTCGACCGCGATAATGACGGCGTTGCCGAGGAGAAAAAAATCTGGTTCGAAGGGGGAAAAAGGGGTGGCAATGTCGAGCACCAGCCATCTGGATTGATCTGGAGCATGGACAACTGGCTCTACCTCACATACAGCGATTACCGTCTGCGTTGGCGCGATGGAAAAGTGATCAAGGGAGAAACCAAGGGTAATCGGGGTCAGTGGGGATTGACTCAGGATAACGCTGGTAAAGTCATGTATGTTGATGCTGGCGCTGGTATCGGACCGGCTCACCCACTCTTTCCAAATATTTACACAAAATGGCACCCTAAGTGGGTCATGGCGGAAGGTTTCCGGGAGGTTTTCCCCATCGATAATATTGCTGACTCCCAGGGCGGTTTTGGAAGTATGCGGGCCAATAACACCGCAAAGAGCTTCACCGCTACCTGCGGACAAGCAGTCTTCCGTGGGGATCGGCTACCCCGTGAATTGCTCGGAAATTTATTCTTTCACGAACCCGTGGGGCGCCTGACCCGGCGGGCAACGATTCAAACAGATCCGATGGGGCGCCGTGTACTTCACAATGCTTATACGGAAGACGAGTTCATTGCCAGTTCGGATGCCAATTTCAGACCGGTCAATTCCGCAACCGGACCGGATGGCACCCTCTACATTGTAGACATGCACCGCGGTATCGTCCAGGAATCCGCCTGGGTTCCAGAAGGCTCCTTCATTCATACCTCGATCAAACACTATGGTCTGGATCAGAATGTCCAGCGTGGCCGGATTTACCGGGTCCGCCACTCTGCTTTCCAACCCGGGCCCCGCCCCAATATGCTCAACGAGTCCTCCGCTGAACTGATCAAGCACCTCTCCCACCCGAACGGATGGTGGCGGGACGAGGCCCAGAAACTGATCATTCTTAAGGGAGACCGTTCGGTACTTCCCGATCTTCGCCAACTGGCCACGAGTGGAGAAAACCCGCTTGCCCGGCTTCATGCCCTCTGGACAGTCGAGGGATTAGACGCGATTGACTTGGAATTCCTTCAAAAGATTTACCGGGATGATGACCCCACAGTCCGGGCAGCGGCCATTCGGATGACTGAGCCTTTCTTTCATCAAGAAATCAGTACCGTCTCCGCCCTTCAAACTCTGGTAAGCGACCCTCATCACGATGTTGCTATCCAACTTCTACTTTCTGCCTCCACCAAAGTTACCCCTGAAACCCGGGCGCTGGCTGGTTCTGTATTGGCAGAAAACCCATCCAACGAATACCTGAAGGAAATTGATGATGAATTAAATAAGGATTACTTTGCGGAAGTGGCCCGGCAAAAAGAATTGGCCCAGTTGGAGGCTGAAGAAGTCGCCCTACTGAATGCGGGCAAAAAACATTTTGAATCCCTTTGTGCGACCTGCCACGCCCCTGACGGGACCGGGGTGGTAACCCCGGACGGAAAAATGAAAATGGCCCCGTCTTTTGTTAATAATCCCACGGTGATTGGTTCCAAGGATGTGCTTGCTAAAGTTGCCCTGCAGGGGATTTCCGGCCCTTTGCGCGGGCAATCCTACATGGGTGGATACATGATGCCCCTGAAGACCAATGATGATGATTACATTGCTTCCGTACTAACCTACATACGCAACAATTTTGGCAACAAGGCAGGAATGATCAAAACCGAAGAAGTCGCGAAAGCCCGCGAAGAAACTGCTAGTATGACTCAGGCATTCACCGAGGCCTCCCTGCGCGAAGTTCTCCTCAATTCTGGCAGCGAGATCAAACTCTGGAAACTCTCCGCAAGTCATGGTCAGCAACACCTCCAATTCATTCAGGATGAGGATGAGAAAACTACTTTTGCAACCAAGGCAGCCTTAAAGGTGGGTACTTGGATTGAGGCTGAATTCCCTCATCAGCGTAATGTCTTTAAGGTTATCCTTACTGCCAAAGGGGGGGATTACCCCGGCAATGTAAAAGTGGAGATTTCTGAAAATGGTGACTCCTGGGTTACGGTTGCGGATCAATTTGAGGGAGCTCAGGTTACCACGATTCCATTCGATATGGAGGTGGCAAAAAAAGTTCGGATTACCAGCCTGGAGGAAAAAAATAATTGGTGGCAATTGTACAAACTCGAAATCATTGGTCCGGGCATGGGAGATGTCGACCAGTACAGACCCGAAGACCGTCATTATCTAAAGATTGATGAGGCAAAAGAGGTAAAAGTTGGATGGAGTACCGCCAAGCAGAACCGGTCCATAACCGGAGGCCAGCTACAAATTGCCGGTGAAAAATTTTCCCATGGTATTGGCACTCATGCCCACAGCGAAATAACCTACGATCTCAGTGGAAAGGAATTCAGACGATTTTACAGCATGGTTGGCCACAATGATGGGGGCCGGGATACCTACCTGACATTTGAGGTGCATGTAGACCAAGAAAAAGTTTTTGATAGTGGAGATATGAAAAAAGGTGAACCTGCCAAGCCACTCGACATCTCCGTGGAGGGAGCGGATGAACTCAAGCTAGTCGTTACCAACGGGCGCGATGGAAAACCGGAAGGGGACCATGCGGACTGGGGCCATGCCTTCCTGGTCAAATAATTTCATGACTGACCTTGCTAATCGCAACCCCCTCAACCCTCTCCTAAAACCTTCGCAGGTCGACTCACACCACTCAGGCACGGAAGTGGAGTGCCTCTTAAATCCCGGAGTTTTTCAATTTCAGGAAATGATTTGGCTGGTGGTTCGGGTTGCGGAAAGACCTGAACAAAAGGAAGGAAAGATTTCTTTTCCCATTCTAAAAAACGGAGCGGTTGAAATAGTTTCCTTTGATTTGGATGACCCTCTGTTGGATACCAGGGATCCACGCGAGCCCAGATACAAGGGCGAGACCTACCTGTCCACCCTCTCCCACCTGCGATTGTTTAACAGTGAGGATGGGATCCACTTTAAGGATGCTGCTTTGCCCAGTTTAATCGGCAAGGGAGATCTGGAAGGCTACGGGATTGAAGATTGTCGGGTAGCTTCGATGGCGGATGGCTCCTTTTTACTCACTTACACTGCGACTTCTGAAAGCGGATATGGAGTTGGTTTGCGACGCACATTCAATTGGGAAAGCTACCAAGATTTTGGGATGATTCTACCACCCGCAAACAAAGACTGCGCCATTTTTGAATCAAAAATCGAAGAAAAATACTATTGTTTACACCGGCCAAGTGGGGTTGGACTGGGAGGTCACTTCATCTGGTTGGCCTCTTCTCCCAACTTATCTGATTGGGGCAATCATGCCTGCATTGCTCGAACTCGGGATGGAATGTGGGATTCCTCTCGGATTGGAGCCGGAGCCGCACCCATTGAGACCGAACAAGGATGGCTAGCGATTTACCACGGGGCAGATCATCAAAATCGGTATTGCTTAGGAGCCTTATTACTGGACAAAAAAGACCCGTCAAAGGTAATAAGCCGAAGCAAAGAACCCATTATGGAACCCAAAGCTTCCTATGAAAAAGAAGGTTTCTTCGGTAATGTTGTCTTTACAAATGGCCATATAGTCGATGACGATCGATTAACTCTTTATTATGGCGCCTCGGACAGTGTAATTTGTTCAGCCGAATTTTCGATCCATGAAATCCTTGAATCTTTGTGAATTCTGGTAAACTCAACTTTTTAGGTTTCCCTGATCACGATATCTATAACATAACCGCCCCCTTTTTATGGATGGGGCGAAACATAATTGCTGGCCGGGTGGAAAAAAGAGAGGAAGAAATTTCCCGAATTGTTTTTTTCGAAGAGGTTGAAAAAGGATGGTATCCCGTAAAAAATGCTCCAACCTTCCAGGGCTTGCAGGATCCATGCATTAGCCGAATTGATGGTAAAATTTTGCTTGGTGGCGTTCGTTTCCCCGTGATCTTTGGCGAGAATAAGCAAGGATGGCAGATGGAGTTTTTCCTCGAAGATGAAGATGGGGATTTCAAAAAAGTACTCACCGGCCCCCCGAAAATGAAAGACATTCGTTTTCTTCAACTTGAAGACCATCGTATTTTAGTCCTGACAAGACCCCAGGGAGAATATGGCGGAAGGGGAAAGATTGGCTATTGTTTGGTGAACGACCTCCAAGAGGCAACCCATGATATCATCGATCAGGCTCCGCTCTTTGATCACTGCCCAAAAGATTCCTGGGTAGGTGCCAATGAAGCCCATTCTCTTAAAAATGGGCAAGTTGGCGTCCTTGGGCATATTGCTGAATTCGATCGGAATCAGAATCGGCACTACTATTCCATGGTTTTTTCCTTGGACCCCAAAACTGGAAATTCTACCCTACCTGAAATCATTGCCAAACGCTGCGATTTCCCCGTGGGGGATTCCAAACGCGATGACCTTGAAGATGTAATTTTCTCGGGTGGTATACATCGTTTAGAAGATGGAAAAGCCAGGCTTTTTGCCGGACTGAGTGATGCCGAAGCCGGATTCCTTGATATTCCAGACCCCTTTCTCCAGTACGAGTCCTGAGATGAGATTCATCCTTGGAATAAGTTTGTTTTTGGTTGGTTGGATCCACGCCCAAGATTTACCCTCGATTGCCCAAATGCCAGATTTGCCATCTGATTATTCTTTGCGTGACTGGAAAAAGACTGCCCGAGACTTTGACCGTTTGGTCTTTGACGAAAACCGTACGGGCGAGTTCCTCCCCTTAATCTGGACTGACTCCGACCAGGTTGTCAACGAAGTCGAAGGTTTTGGGATTCCCACCTATGTTGGAGATTCTCGCCAAAATTCAAAAACTAACATACATGAGGCAATCACCGGAATTGCTTCGGTATTAAATGCTACACTTCTAGGAATGGACAAGTCCAGGTATGTCCCGATGTTGTCTTCGCATTTTCATCAAAAAAACGGAATCGGACTCTACCTCAATCAAGTTGGGACCCGGGGAGACAGTTTTTGGTATGACCTCCTTCCCAGTCTTTTATTCACTCATCTTTATCATCATTATCCAAATACCAAAGGATTTGCAGATCAATTCCATTCCATCCTTAATAAATGGGAACAGATTGCCCGCGAACTTGGCAACGACTTCGATCATACGGGGTATGACTTTTACACCAAGAAACCCGTAGACCGGGGTTGGTCAGAAGCAGATGTTGTAGCTGGTATTGCCTGCCTGCAATACATCGGATGGAAGCAAACCGGGAAATCTTCTCATTTAGAAATGAGCAAGAAATGCCTAGATTGGATGGATCAAAGAAAGACCAACCCCTACTACGAATCCCTAGCCCCTTTTGGAGCCTACGCATCCGCACTTTACAACGCCGAGCAGAATGGTAATCACAAAACCTCAAAATTTATTGAATGGGTCCTTGCCGGGGATAATCCAAGAAAATGGGGGGCGATGCTTGAGTCTTGGAATGGTGTCCCGGTTCATGGATTGATTGGCAGTGTATACCCTGACTATGAATATGCCTTTGCCATGAACACATTTCAAGCAATTGGGATCATGGCACCGATCGCCCGCTACGAAGATCGTTTTGCTCCTGAGCTTGCTAAATGGATCCTCAATATTGCCTCGAATAGCCGGTACTTTTACCCGGATGCCTGGCCTCCCGAGCAGCAGACAAGTTATCAATGGGCTCAAAACTACGATCCAAACTTTTGCATCCCCTATGAAGGAATACGAAAACAGGGGAAAATTCGGCAATACCCTGAAGTCGACCGGATGAAATCGGGTACTCTCACTTTAGGGGAATCAACCAACCCCGACAAAGACATGCTGCTAATGGCCGACTCCGATGGGGTCGTTGATTACGAGGGAAAAATTAATTTACCCATGGGAAAAGCACACACCCTGATTGTAGTGATTCGAAACCGCAGGATCGAAAATGACATTCGGGTCTTTTTGAAAAGGGATCCAGAAAACCAAATTAATTTTCGTGGGCAGAGAAGCGATCACCAAAAAATTTCATTTCTTGGCGAGGGAGATCTTGAAGTGGTGGTGCAGGCAGAAAACCTGAAACCAGGAGAAGTGATTCAGGTCCAGGATCTGGTGGTGGAAACCAGGCTACCCCATCCTCCCCATGTGGGAGGAGATGCCACGGTACACGGTTGGGGTAAAACGGACCTCGGACTCTATGGTGGATCGAATGTTGGCTACCTTGCCGCACTCATTGAGCCCACAAACATCGAAGGAATCCTCGCGGTTGACCCGGTGGCAACCGACATAATGAATCCGACCACCTTCCCTACCCGCCTCTTCTACAACCCTTACCCTAAATCCAAAACCATTCAGTGGGATATGGGCAAGGAACCAGTCCGGGTATACGAGGCTCTGGCCAATAAGATGCTTCATTCTTCCGTTCGAGGGACCCAGACTTTTAAGATCCCGGCCAAACAAGCCATTATGCTCGTCTCCACCCCGATTGATCAACCCATGGAAAAAATCGAAGGCAGATTGATTTGTGATGGCATCGTGGTGGATTTCCAGCTTTAAGCTCATGCACTGGATCGACTACAGCATTATTTTTCTCTACATCGCCTTCGCCATTGGAGTAGGTATCTACTTTTCCGGCAAGGCGGCCAAGGATTCTGAATCCTTCTTTCTTGGAGGTCGGTCGCTGCCCTGGTGGGCAATTTGTCTATCCATGATCGCGACCAGTTTTGCCTCTGATACTCCGATCTGGGTAACCGAGGTGACCCGAAAAGACGGGCTTGAGAGAATGTGGTGGGTGATTGTTTCAGTCCTTCCCCTGATCATTGGTATTTTCCTTTTTTCCAGACTATGGAGAAGAACCAACCTGATCACCGATGCGGAATTTTTTGAATTTCGGTACGAGGGAAAATCGGCTGCCATTCTTCGTGGGGTCCGGGCATGTTACGGGGGAATCTTACAAAACCTGTTAACCATTGGTTGGGTCACTTTCGGGATGAGCACCGTGATTGAAGTGCTGACGCCATTTGACCAGACTCAGGCAATCGTAGTACTTATGGCGGTGGCTCTTTTTTACGCCACTTTTTCCGGATTTTATGGGGTGGTTACGACGGATGTGGTGCAGTTTTTTATTACCATGGGAAGTATGCTCGCCCTCGCCTGTATTGCGGTGAGTCAGGCCGGGGGGATGGAATCCATTCTTTCTGGTATTCGATCCATGCCTGAGTACGGGGACAAGACACTCTCCCTCTTCCCCGACTTTTCAACTTTCAATTCAGATGTATTAAAAATGCTGGTGATTTTCACCCTGGTCTGGTGGAGCGATGCCAATGGATATAACATGCAAAGAATGGCTGCCTGCCGAAATGAAAAGGATGCGATTCGGGCGACCTTGTTTTATTCGATTTTTCAATCATGTCGCCCCTGGTTATGGGTTGTCGTCGGACTTGTGTCCATCGTAGCCTTCCCAACCCTGACTGAGCACAGCAAAGCTTACCCAATGGTAATCAATGAATACCTAGGAATCGGGCTCAAAGGTCTATTGATTACTGCTTTCCTTGCCGCGTTCATGTCCACCATTGATACGCATCTTAACTGGGGCGCTTCTTTTCTAACCATTGATTTATACAAGCGATTCTTCCGCAAGGATGCCGATGAAAGGCATTATGTTCGGGCCTCCAAGCTATTCATGGTCTTACTCATGCTAGCGGGTGCCACTATTGCCACCCAAGTTGAATCGGTTAGTGGGGTCATGGAATGGCTTGCATACCTGATGATCCCCGGAGGCATAGCTTCCGTTCTTCGCTGGTTTTGGTGGCGGATCAATGCATACACTGAACTAACCGCATTAGTCGGTGGCCTCTGCGGAGGCATTCTCTTCAAAATGATGGATCCCGAATTCATCCTCTTCGATCAAGCCTGGGGAGACCTTGCCTGGGAGTTCAAGGTGGCTCTTTTAGTCTGTGTAATCTTCCCTTTAAGTATTTTGGTCACTTTTCTTACCCAACCGGTATCCAAGGAAAAATTAATTCATTTTTATCGTCAAGTCCGTCCCGGAGGTGCTTGGGGACCGATACGAAAAGCAGTCGGAAAAGTTTCTGGATCCACCCTGACCCTATCCAGTTGGCTCGATGTAATTGGAGGAGTCTTGCTTTGCTACGGACTATCCCTTGCCATCGCCTATGCAATCTTACTTAACTTCTTCGCCTCGGCTGCTTGCTCCGGCATCTCCTTGATTGGTGCTCTGCTGGTCTGGAGGTGGTACAAGAAAGAAGTGGTACGCCTCAGCAATTAAAATGAAGGTCTTTCAATATCTAATTCTCTCGAGCTCCCTCTGGTTCTACTCCCTTTCTTTGCTTGGAGTCCCTACTTCCGAAAAGCCAAACATTCTTCTCATTACCGCCGATGACTTGGGTTGGAATTCCTTAGGCTGTATGGGCAATAAGCTCAAGGGCTTATCTCCAAACCTCGATCGCCTAGCTTCCGAGGGACTACTGATCAAGCAGGGGTATGTGGCCACTCCGATTTGTGGCCCTTCCCGCCAAGCCCTTTACACCGGGCAGTTTCCCCAAAGCAATGGTTTTATGGGACATGGGATCCAACCCCCAAAATGGTGGAAATCAACCAGAACAAATGCTGGAACCGAATCGATCACCTCCCAGTTGTTAGATCATGGATACCTTAGCGGGATGATTGGAAAACATGGTTCCCAATGGTGCCGATTCAGCCTCCCACCCCATGGGGAGAATGAACAAACCGGGATGGGGCGAAATCCGGAAAAGTATTTCGCATTTACCCGCAAATTCCTTGCCCAAGCAAAAGAAAAAAAGAAGCCTTTCTTCTTGGCCGCCAATGCCCATGACCCGCATCGCTATTGGGCCAGGCATCCCAATGAAACTTCCCACTGGATCAACCAAATGATGGGGGATGGCAAATGGAAGCCTTTTCCGAATGGGAAACCTTACCCGGACCCAAAGTCCCGCTTCACACCCGAACAATGCCCAGTACCCTCCCCATATCCAAGCGAATCAAAAATTCAGGAAACGATTGCGACTTACTATGACTCCGTTAATCGAATGGACCAAGTCGTCGGGGAAATCATCCAAGCACTGCAAGAGAGTGGACTTGCCGACAATACCCTTGTGATCTTTCTTTCCGACCATGGAATGGCTTGGGACCTAAGCAAATGGTCTCTTTATCCGTCGGGCGTACGCACCCCTATTATTATTCGCTGGCCCGCGAAAGTAAAATCGGGCCAAATTGATTCGCAGTCCGTAGTCTCAGTGGTTGATATCGCCCCTACTATTGCCGAACTTTGTGGATTGCCACCGTTGAAAAAAACCGACGGGCAATCCTTTTCTGCTCTTTTGACAGATCGACCATTAAAATGGCAGAGGACCACGGCATTCAGTTGTTTTAACTACATGAACAACCATGCTGAAGTCGACGATTCGATGCCCTTTTTCCATTCAGATTTATCCAAGCAATTCGACCAGTATCGCCCTTCCCGGGCTTTAAATACCGGTATGTTTTGTTATATCTGGAATGGATGGGCCGATGGGAATACATCCTTGCCAAAAACCATGCTCGGGGAATTTCACTGGATACTGACTAAAAGGGCCAAGGCTTCCCCTGACTCCGTCATGGCAGATTACCTCGAGACTAAAAATTTCATTGAATACAGAACTCCAGAAGAATTGTACGACCTCTCCACTGACCCTGGTTGTCAGATAAACCTTGCGGATCAAAATAAATTTAATGATACCGTAAAAAAATTCCGGAATCGCATGAAAAAGGTTTTACAGAAGACCCAAGATCATGAACTTGATAACTTTCTTTCCTTTATGAGCAACCAATGAGAATCCTAAAATTGAAACGAAACTTTAGTCGACTTCCTCCGTTGGTGCTTATGCTAATAAGCTTTAATCTTTGGGGAAATGAGGGGAAGCCCAACTTCATCATCGTTATTGGAGACGATGTGGGGTGGGATGCCTTTGGTTGCACCGGGATGAAAGAGGCAAGGACTCCCGCGATCGATCAGTTAGCGAGGGAATCCACCATGATGTCCCGTTTTTACTGCAGCGTATCCCAATGTGCTCCACTTCGGGCCGAGCTTTATACCGGTTTACTGCCCAAGAACAATGGGGTGCTGGCCAATGCAAAGAAGGAAAAAAGGGTTGGGGTTAAAAACATCGCCGATTTCCTCATTCCTCTGGGCTACAAGGTTGGCCTGTCAGGCAAGAAACACTTCGGCCTGGGCACCGCGAAGATCGATCCAATCCCAGGCTTTGCACCCGGTGCAAATGGTTCCAACCAAGTTCATACTTTCGATGGAGTCGAAGCATACATTGCTGAAGCGAAAAAGGGAGGCCTTTCCTTTTGCGTAATCATCGGAGCGACGCATGCCCACCATCCCTGGGACCATGGGGAAGAATCTAATTTCCCGGTAGATGAAATGCAATTAAGACCCCACTACATTGACACACCCACGGCCCGGCAGGCGGTAGCAAAACATGCAGCCGAAGTAGAGGTGTTGGACCAGCAAGTCGGCGAGACCCGTGAACTCATGAAGAAGATGGACTTGGAAAAGGATACGATCCTGATCTTCTTGAGCGAGCAGGGAATAGCCATGCCCCGAGGTAAGTGGTCCCCCTACGAGCATGGATCGAGAGCCCTTTGTCTTGCCCACTGGAAGGGACGAATCCTACCCCGCAAAACCAATGCCCTGGCGATGTATTGTGATATCGTTCCGACCTTGATCGATTTTGCAGGTGGCGAGGACCCTCTCCTGGATGGCATTTCACTTATGGGTTTATGGACGGACAAGAAGATAAAAGATCATCGCAAGGAAGTTCTAATTTCCAATGTCCACCCGTTCTGGCAAAAGGCCATCGTAACCGAGACCTACAAACTGATCTGGACCGGGCATCCTGAAAGGGAACATATTTGGGGGAACTTCAACTCCAAAGGGAAGTTCTTTGCCAAGCCCTGGGCGGAATGGATGGAAAAGGCCAAGTCCAATAAAAGTGCTGCCCGCAAAGTGGAACGGGTCCTTCAACCCAAAGCCTTCGAGCTTTACGATGTCGTTTCTGACCCTTATGAAACCAAAGATCTTGCCTCCAAAGCCAGCCACGAACAGCGAATCAAGACCCTGCATCAGAAGCTAAAGGCTCTAATGTCCGCATGCGGAGAATCAACCATCCCACCTCAACTTAGCCATCGAAACAAAAAGAAAAACCAAACGAAATAATCCCACTTCATCATCATGAATCCTTTCAAATTCACTTTTATCCTGGTCTCCGCACTTTCAGCCCTTGGCCTCCTCGGCAAAATGGCCAAACCCAATATTCTTTGGATGACCAGCGAGGACAACAGCATCGAATGGATCAGTTGTTACGGAAGTAAAAACGCAAAGACTCCTCATATCGACCAACTTGCAAAAGATGGCTTCCGCTACCTCTACTGCTTTGATAACGGAGCGGTCTGTGCCCCGACCCGATCCTCCTGGATTACGGGTATGCACCCCATCTCCAACGGAACCCAACCGATGCGCAGCGGTTTCGAGATTCCTGCATCTATCAGCTTCTACAACGAGCTCCTGCAAAAGGCCGGTTACTTCACCAGCAATTGTTCGAAAACCGACTACAACCTCAGAGCACCCAGTGGTCGAAATCCGAAGGACTTCTGGAACTACTCCGGAAAGGACTATGCAGGAACTTGGAAGCTTCGGAAAAAAGGCCAACCCTTTTTCACCGTATACAACATCGGGGAGAGCCATGAATCCCGGGCCTTCGGCGATCATAAGGACGAATCCGTTGACCCCAAGAAAATGATTCTCGCTCCCTACCACCCGGATCTTCCCGAAATGCGCAATACATATGCCAAGTATTCGAGTGCCATATCCAAAATGGATTCTTTAGTGGGGCAAGCGATCGAAAACCTCAAACAGGACGGGCTCTATGAAGACACCATCATTGTCTACAACTCCGATCATGGAGGAGTGCTTGCCCGCAGTAAACGATTTCTATATTCTAGCGGAATCCATTGCCCCTTGATTGTCCGCATTCCAGAAAAATGGAAGCATCTTTACCCCAAAGGGAAAAGCCCGGGGTCAACCATCGACCGAATTGTCAGTTTTATCGACATGCCCAAGACCTGGGTCAGCTTGACCGGAGCTGAAATGAAAAATAATTTTCAGGGTCGGATCTTTCTCGGCCCAGAGACCGAATCCGAGTCCAAGTACCATTTCTCCTGGCGGGGGCGGGCAGACGAACGCTTTGATTGTGTACGGGTGATGCGGGACAAACAATTTGCCTATCACAAAAACTATGCACCCTTCGCCCCCAACGGTCAGTACCTCGCTTACATGCACAACATGAAAGCGACCGGAGCCTGGGAGAGACACCACCAGGCTGGTAAAACCAATCAAGTAACCGGCCGCTTCTTCGAGCCCCGCCCATCCGAGGAATTCTACGATAACTTCAAGGACTTTCACAATATCGACAACCGGATAGCAGACTCTAACCATCAGGCCAAGGTTGAGGAATTAAAGCAGGAGCTTCGTCGACAGCAACTAAAGTACTTTGATTCGGGTCTCATCCCTGAGGAAATGAGAAAACGGATTACCAGCGAAAAGAAGACCACCGTGCATGCCTTTGTCCGGGACCCCAAGCTCTACCCGCTGGCTCAGTATCTTGATTATGCCGACCTTGCCCTCTCCCGTAAGAAGAAAAACCTCAATACCCTTACACAAGGGCTATTGAATAGCGACCCAGTCATGCGCTATTGGTCAGTGATTGGATTATTACTCCTCGAAAAACAGGCCAAATCCGCGATTCCGGGCCTAAAAAATGTGCTCAAGGACCAAGATGAGATCCCTGCATTTGCCGCCTGGGCCATTTATAAAGCCGGGGGAAAAGCTTTCGCTGAAAAGTGGATGTTGGAAGCAATCACCCAGAACCCAGAAAATAAGACCCTGGCCAATATCTTCGATTGGATGGGAACCAAAAGCCACGCTTTGCTTGGAAAAATCCCCGCCGAAAAACTTCCCCAAAAGGGCCTGCTCAAGGATGTAATTAAGCGTTCGGGAATTCTGGAAGAAGGCTAGGATCTAATAGTTTCTACCTGACGGGTATACAAGTAACCTTGACCCGTTTTAATAATTTGAATCATTTCCATTGACTCTAAGTCAGAACATGGAAGCGTCGTAGGATGTTGATACCAAAATCAGACCTTACCGCCAAGGCCTTGCTTGTCGGTTTTCTTTTCACGACATTGGCCTGCAACGGCCAAACTTCAGACTCGAACTCCGGAAATACAACCGAAAACCCTAAGATCTATGAAGCAATAGGGATGATGTTCGCTCAAGGCTCGGGTTTGGGGAAAATGGAATTCACTGAAGAGCAACTTGATCTTATCCTTGGAGGCATGAAAAAAGGAATTGTACTGGGTGAGACTCCTCCTGAATATCAGGCCTTACAGCCAAAGGTACAGGCGATCATGATGCAAAAGATGCAACTTGCCCGGCAAGCCGAGCAGGCCGAGATGGCCAAGGCAGCCGGCGGTAATAAAGCAAAAGGAAAGGAATTTCTCGCCCTGTTAAGCAAACAAGAAGGCGTAAAAAAGGATCCTTCAGGTTTCTATTATGAAATCCTTAAGCAAGGCGAAGGTCCCAGTCCGACCATGAGCAACACCGTCCGGCTTCACTACCACGGCACCCTCATTGACGGTACCGTATTCGATAGTTCAGTGGATCGTGGCCAACCCGCACGTTTTCCTATGAATGGAGTAATTAAGGGCTTTTCCGGGGGGCTGACCAAGACCCAAGTGGGTGGCAAGATTAAGATTTATATTCCCAGCGAGCTTGGCTACGGAGATAATCCAAGACCGGGAGGGAAGATCAAACCGGGTGACACCTTGATTTTCGAGTGTGATCTCTTGGAAATTAATTGACCCACGCCTAGAGCAAATCAGTGGATATTAAGCTCCTTGGTTAATGGGGTAGCAACCTTCCTGGCTTCCGGTTACTCTAGTGGGTTTCTTTGCCAAGTTCAGTTCTGAATTTGAAACATGGCTTCGGCAAAGGCCTTTCCGATCTGTGCCATGGTTTTAGCGCTTCCAAAATAATGATACCCGCCATTGGATTTTGCTATCCTTGCATAAGCTTCCTCTTTTTCACTGATCAATTTTTTTCGGTACTTCACGATATACTCTTTTTGCTCTTGGGTAGACATTGAACCGTCGCGGTTGGGGTGGTCCTTGTGCTTGTTTTTGAGAAACCCGGTCATTTGCTTAACCCGTCCCTGGTTGTCTTCAAGTTCCTGCAAACGCATATCCCAAAATTTGGCCGTTCTCACTGCAAATACATTGCCTTTAAATTCCGGCATTAAGGCGGGGGCAGCCATGGCCTCCCGGAACCCACCATGGATCGGAACATAACGCGGATTGGTATATTTTTCCAACGGTCCCCCTACCCCCATCACGCCAATGACAAACTTCATCTTCGGTGCCTGGAGATCCTTGCGTACATCTCGAATGAAATGAGCCAAACAATCCGTATACGCATCATACCCTCCCGGCTGGCCCCGATTCGGATAAGTCCCACTGGCCACCATATCATTCCATCCCTGAAACCAGGCAAAGCCGGCAAGCTCATATCCATCCTTTTGGTTGTAGCCCGGATAAACTCGCTTGATATCGGAGAGTACCATTTTCACATGATCCATCATCAAACCGTAGAATTCACCGCTTTGCTCAGCCTTGTCCGCTTTGATTTCCTTGATGTCTTTTTCGCGTCGTTTGAAGTTTTCCAGTTCATTTTCATTGAAGACATAAGGTCCAGCGGAAGGAGGGCGAAAATCAGTATGAAGCGATTTCCCACCCCATGCCGTTTTGATAATGAGAATTGGCTCTTGCAAAGCTTTCTGGGCATAAATTCCAAAAGTAAATTCAGGGCCGATTTTTTCACCCATCTCGGCGGGCACCCGGCGTGAACCATAGCCAGCAGTAAGTTTGCCGAACCCCTCGCCCCTATTATCACGCCCACCGGTAAAATAGGAAATCCATACCTTCTCACAGGTAACCGGATCCCCCATTGCATCGACCAATTGCTTATAAATGGGCTTCGTAACCGGATCCATCTTCATCGCTTCAAATGTACTAATCTTAGCATGCCCTTCCATATTGGACTGTCCGCATAAAATGAATACTTTCAGGGGCCCGTCAGCTTTAGAAACCTGAACGAAACAAAGGAATAAGAAAAAGGCGGTGAAAGTTGGGATCGTTACGATTTTCATTGGTAATAAGGTTTATTTTAAAATTTGAACTCGAACGCTCCGCTTTTCAAGGAGCATCATTTGGGTTTCTTTTTGGAAGGCTTCTTAACTTTCTCTTTTAAGATTGGTATAGATAGGCCGTCACCCGGCTGGTTCCAAAATCGATAAGGATCATCAAGGCGACGCATTTCATCCAAAAGCAAAGCTTCCATTTCTTTGAGCTTATGGGCGAAGTCGGGGTCTCCGGCCAGGTTGACCTGTTCCTTTGTTGGCTTAACCCCGCTCATGGCAACTACCTTAGGATCATGGTGTTCCTTCATGAATTCGTGCGGATTCTCCTTCAAATTGAAAAGCTGCCTATGCTTCACTCCGGTCTTGGTGACCTCATATTGAGTCAACTTCCAGTCACCTTTCTTAACACATCGGGATCCTGGCCGGCCGCCCCCACAATACACTCCATACAGGGCATCCCTAACCTTTTTTTCCACACCCATTAGAACCCCCTTAAAACTCTCTCCCTCCGAGGTTTTGGGTGTTTTGATTTTGGCAAGATCGCAGAGGGTGGCAAGCACATCGAGCAGATAGATATTCCCAGGAACCCGGGAACCTGGCTCGATTCCCGGTCCTTTCACGATGAATGGTATACGCCAAGTATGCTCATATAAATTCTGCTTACCCTGCAAGCCATGGCGGCCAATGGCCATGCCGTGATCTGCGGTGTAAATAACATAGGTATGATCCAGTTCACCCATCTCCTCCAGTTTTCTCAGTACGCGTCCGATCTGGATGTCAATGTTCTCACTGCAGGCAAACTCCCGTCCCATTTCATTGCGGATGGTACGCTCGTCCCGCTTCTTCCAAACCCCCTTCACCCCCACCTCATCGCGAACCGTGGTATGGCCGTGATCGAAGGGATGCTCAGGTAACCAGTTCACTGGCAAAGGAGGTTGCCTAGGATTAGCCGGGGGCAGGATGTTCGGGTCAAGGTGGTTAACGGCACCATATTTTTTAAGGAGTTCCGGCTTCCCGTCCCGTACATCATGCGGGTGACTAAATCCATAATAAATCAGAAAGGGGTCGGTATCCTTGGATTTCTCCCGATCCATCAGGTAATTCATGACCTGCTCCCCATGCCAGTGACTTCCCTTTTTATCCGTTCCCCCACGGCGGGTACCGTCGTGACGAACAGTGAAAAGTTTGTTAGCGGCCTCGTAACTGTTTCCATTCTTACAGGTACGCATGGTGTCATAACCGGCACGGTTAAAAACGGCCGGCAAACTATATTGTGCCAAATCAGGAGGCACCCGCTTGGGGTCGGTCACATGAGGATTCATGATACGACCCGGTTTATCCGGAACATGCCACACCGTTCGGCCTGACATCACCATATGCCGGGAAGGCGTACAGACTCCACCGACCCACGCTCCCATATGATGGGCTCCATCCAGGACTATTCCCTCATCGGCCAATCGGTCTATATTGGGGGTATCAAGTATCGATCTCGGATTATAGATCTTAAGATCCAGCGGAGACTGGTCGTCCACGATGATGAACAGGAAATTGGGCTTTTTTTCAGCACCGACTGGGAGAATCAAAAAAAAGAACAGAAGTAGTGGATGTATTTTAATCATTATTTTGATTTTTCGTTTTGGTTTTCGATGAATGATACTTTTCTAACACCTTTTTTTCTAAAAACTAAAAGTCAATATCTAGAAGCCCTCCGATTTTACTTAAAAATAGGGAGCTTATTTCTTTATTTTCTTTTTTTTCGCGACCATCACTTCATTCCAAGGAAGGGCTCCCACCCGCTTGGCCCAGGCCCCGTAAAGGGTTCGTAGTTCCTTGGATTTCTTAGGCATGGAGGAGGAGAGGTCTTTCAATTCACTGCGGTCCTTGGTCATGTCGTACAATTCCCATGGGGTATCGTGTATCGCGACCAATTTGTAGTTTCCCTTGCGCACCGCCCGGTTTCCTTCGTGCTCCCAATAGAGAGTCCGTTCCTTTCTGGAATCCTCGGTAAAGACCGGCTCGAGGCTTTGTCCTTCCATTCCTTTTACCGAAAGACCGGCTGCTGAGAGACAGGTGGGTGCGATGTCGATGATGTGGCTGGGGGCATGACGCAACTCGCCTTGGCTCTTTAGTCCGGCGGGCCAATGCACGATGAGCGGAGTGGCCACCCCACCCTCGTGGGTGTAGCGCTTGTACATCCGGAATGGAGCATTGCTTAGGTTGGCCCATCCCCGACCGGAGCTTGAGGTCCAACCACCAAGTCTCCCCCACTCCTCGTAATTATCCACGCGGGTTTCTGGGTTTCTTTCATTCTTCGCGAACAGTCCGCGCCAGTCATGGACTCCCGTCCCAGGTACGCCGTTGTCCACCATAAAAAGGATGAGGGTGTTCTCCAAACGCCCGGTGTCTCTAAGCTTCTCTACGACCCGACCAATGTTTTGGTCCATCCGGTCAATCATCGCCGAGTAAAGGGACATTTTGAGATCCAATTCATCGCGCATTGCTTCATCATAAGTTTCCCACTCCGGAACATCGCTGGGCGAAAGGGCCCATTTCTTGTCAATTAAACCGAGCTTGACCATTCGGTCGTACCGTTCCCGACGAAGCTTATCCCATCCGGTATTCTTGAATCGCCCACGGTATTTCCTCGTATCCTCCTCCCGGGCATGAAGCGGGAAATGGGGAGCGTTGTGGGCAATGTAAAGAAAAAGGGGCTTTTCGGGATGCTTATCGAAGGACTCATCCATAAAGTGAAGGGCATAGTCGGTGAAGACATCGGTCGTGTACCATTCCTGCTCGGGATACAGATGATTGACCGGATTCTCGGTGGCGGGCGGCACCTCCTTGTCATCGAGGTACACCTGACAATTACGGAGGACTGTAAAATAAGAATCAATAAAATTACGGGTTCCATAAAAGCGGTCGAATCCGCGGGCGACAGGAGATTGATGAGGTTCTGTACCAAGATGCCACTTACCGGTCATCATGGTGCGGTAACCTCCCTTGCGAAGGCGTTCGGCCAGGGTTGGAACATCAGGCAGGATAGTCCCGCTGTAGCTTGAAATTCCCCGGTCTCTCGACATATGCCCCATCCCCGCCTGGTGCGGGTAGACCCCGGTCAGCAGGGCCGCCCGGGAAGGACAACACCGTCCGGTGTTGTAAAATTGAGAAAAGCGCAACCCATTGGCAGCAAGCTTATCAAGAACCGGCGTTTCGATCTCCCCTCCATAGCAGCCGAAATCCGAATACCCGGCATCGTCCGCCATGATCACCACGATGTTGGGTTGGTTACTTTTTTTTGAATAAATGAATACCGGAGTTAAAAAAAGGAAGAAGAAAGAGATTAAATTTTTCATACTAAAAATTTGTCAGGGAATACAAAGGTATGTCCTGGGATTTTTATCCTCAATGAAAAATCCTTAATTACGAATAAATTCCTTGGGGAGGTATTACATCGAAGTTGGTGACCTCCATAACCAAGCCGAAAGAGTATTCGAACCAAAACCGGATTTTTCTTAATGAACCGCTCCGGAAGCTTGGGGTAACCTCCACCCTGATCTCAGCATGAAACTATTTCCCGTAGCCTGCAACTTTGCGCTTGGCAAGCAACTGAGCTTTTAATCTTTTCAGTTGATCCGCATATTGGGGATTACCCGACAGGTTCTTAAATTCTGCGGGATCGTTTTTTAAGTCATACAATTCCTGTCCTTTTTCCCCATGGCCCCAATGGGTGTAACGCCAGTCGTGGGTACGAATGGATTCGCCGCCACTGCGGCTGATGGTGAAAGCCATATCCTTCTTCCATGCCTTGGCGACCGGATCATCGAGAAGTGCCACCAGACTCTGGCCTTGAAGCACACTTGGGGGAGTCAGTCCGGCAAGTTCAGCGAGCGTGGGATAGAGATCAACCAGTTCGGTAATTCTCTTGGTTCGGTTCCCGTGGGTGTCCTTCATCCATGGAACCGAGAGAATGAAAGGCACACGGGTCGATTCTTCAAATAAATGCTGTTTTTGAAACTTGTGATGTTCACCAAGCAGGTAGCCATGATCGCTGCTAAAGACAATGATCGTATCGTTTTTACGACCTAACTTCTCAAGTGCCCGGATTACCTTACCAGCCTGAGCATCCATGTATGAAATGCTTGCGTAGTAAGCCTGCAACAACCCTTTGTGGAGTTCCGGAGTCACGCCATAACCGCCATTCGCTTTGTACCCCCGAATGATCTTGGGCACATCCTCAAGGTCATTGGCGGGAACCACCGGTGCCTTCATCGCCTTACGGTCGTAAAGCTCAAAATATTTTTTCGGTGCCACCAGCGGGACATGGGGACGAACAAAGCCCACCGCAAGAAAGAAAGGATTTTCATGATTCCTGTTGAGAAACTTGATCGCCGCCTCTGCTGCTAGTCCGTCGGCATGCACCAGGTCATCACCCTCCGCCTCGACGCCTTCAAAAGTCTGTGAACCCTTGTCTTTCGGAGACCAATGAGTACTCACTCCCGGTGCGTGCTGTTCAGGTGCCTTAATATTGACGGCTTCATCCCAGGAATGCGGATCATCCCGCGTGGCGGTACCGGCAATGATCTCAGGAGGAATGCCCATATGGTAGATCTTACTGACCCGACCAACCCGGTACCCATTATTTCTAAACATTTGTGACATGGTCACGACATTGGGCATGTTACCACGCAGGGTACCCGCATTGCCCAGAGTTCCATTCGTGTAAGGATATAGTCCCGACATCAACGAAGCACGCGACGCTCCACACACAGGATATTGACAATGCATATTCTCGAAGCGCATGCCCCGACTGGCCAGCCTATCGAGTTCAGGTGTTTTACATTGTGGATGTCCAAAGCCACTCAGTGCGGTATTGAGATCATCGGACATAATGAACAAAACATTAGGTTTTGATTTTTTTGCGGATGCCAAAAAGCATCCGGCACAAAGAAAAATAAGTAATTGAATCAAGTTTTTCATAATAAAAGCCTCAAAGGCATTTAATAAGTACCTATTTGAATTTTCATCCACAATGAAAATTCTTGGTCTATGAATATATTTTATAGAACAGCAACTGTTCTTACTGAAAGCTTATCTCACTCAACGGAATAGAAAATTCCACGCGCTGATTACCCCGAATATCCCATACCTCAGTTAATACAAAGGGATCATCATGCTCAAAATTAACAGACAATAACCCAAAATGGTTTTCCATAATGGGGCCCTCCAAACGATTCTTATTGGGAGTCGCAAATCTCCATGTACTGGAAAGTCCACTGGAAGTGACATCATAAATCGGATAGCAATCGGGGTGTTTAAATTTGGAGACTTCAGCGTAGTGAACATCTCCACTAATAAAAAGTAAATGGTTCGCTTTGGTTTTCTTGATTAGTTGGATGAGGCGTTCCTGTTCATGGGGAAAATTAGTCCAGGATTCATATCCATTATATTCATGAGAAAATTGGGATCCTGAGGCAATGATTCGAAGATCCGCGTTTTTCCTAAGCTCATCTTCGAGCCAGGACCATTGTTCTTCACCAAGAAATGCTTTGGAGTCATCCGTATGGGGAAGATAATCGGGTCGGTAAAAAAAGTGCCCCGGGATCTTTTGTCCTTTCGGAAATCGTACCAAGTCATCCCTGAAGGTACGATTATCCAGGAGAATGATCTGAATGATTTTATTTCCTGTTTTTTTATAAACTGAATGATAAATCCCCTTGTGTTTATACCTCTCTGAATTTTTAGGTTCCTTAAAAAATTCCAAAAAGATTTCCTTGGATTCCACTTTGTGCGGATAATGCTTACCGGCATCGTTTTGGCCGTAATCATGATCATCCCAAGTCGCCAGTACCTCTGTGTTTTGAATCAAGTGCTGATAAGATCCCTTAGCCCCTAATTCCTGGTATTTTTTCTTTAGGACATCCATATCATGGGTGTCACCATAAATATTATCCCCTAAGAAAATAAATAAGTTGGGATTTTGCTTAATGACTTCATGAAATATGGGAAGAGGATGGGTTTGTTTCCCGCATGAACCAAAAGCAATTTTAAACTTTGAATTGGATTCACTTGTTAATTTTGATGTAAATACAGATAAAAAAAGGGAAAGAAAAAATTGGGCTCGCATTTTTTTAGACTGAACGACAAAGACAACTAGAGGCAATAATTATGTTATCATTAGTTTATTCGAAATACCCATGCTCCGATTAGGTTGGATACTGGGATAATAATTACCTAATTTTAAAAAACCCAACCAATTCCGACCTTAAAATGGTTGCCGTTGCCGTGGTCTAAAATTCCCTGATGGTCAATAAGGTCATGCTTCCATTCGATTCGTGAATGGATGGTGTCATTATGATTAAAGTAGAATGCGGGACCTAAACCTAGGGTTCTGAATTCATCATCCTCGAAATGAAAATCCGTTTCCCAGAAGATTGAACCATTCGAATTTTCAGTCTCGAAATTGTAACCGAAATCTAATGAGGAATGGATTTCAGCTGGGCGATTACCGTCAAAAATCCACCAGGCTGTACCGATTCCAAAATAGTAATTTGCGGTTTCAAACTCATGTCCAAATCCGAGACCCACCCCAAATTCTTTGTAGTAAAAATCATAATCATCTTTTTTGGAAAGGGGAATTCGCACCATCGGCTTGAAAGTGGATGAACCACTTTTTCCGTCCAGATTAAAATATTTTTTAAGCGGAAGCCCAAGATTTAGATCTCCCCACCCACTGTCTTTTTGGATCAATTTACCCCCGGAACCGTCGGGCATTTCCCGTTCCGCACTCAACACATAGGGAAGCTTGGCAATGATACGAATTTCTTTCTTCCATGTATACACGCCTTCAAAATGCATGATATTAATTTCCTCTGAAAAGCCTGGGTAGAGCTTATTGCTTCCCATGAGCAAGTCGGTCTCATTGATGAATTCGTAATGAACCTGATATCCCCAACCACCGGACCAGCGGGGCATCATATTCATTATTGGGTCATCCGCACGAACTTGATAAGAGGAGAAGAGGCACGCAAAAATGCTCCCAAACAAACAAAAGTTCTTACTCAAAGTAGCCGCATCTATTTGTGAGTGTGATGAACAATCTTCACGGATGCATCATGCTTAAACTGAAGGGCATCTATATGACCATCATGAAGCTTATACTCTTCGATTGCGGTATATCCAGCGTCTTCCACGAGTTCAATCAAATCCTTATTATCAATGGAAATGCCTTCTTTGAAGGCAATAGTAACAAGCTGAGTTTCAGGATTCATATCGATACCATCCTTAAATCTTGATCTATCCACGCCTAACATTTTTGAAAGATTTTTACGAATTCCAATTGCACAGGATGGGCAAACTAAACCTTCAACATAAATCAGTGAAATACTGGACGAATCCAATAAAATCTTTTTTGCTGCCTCCAGTCTTACTTCAGGGCGTGCTTCCTCCTTATCTTCATTCGCCACGATGAAATTTGAAGAAATGAATAAAGTAATAAGTAAAAGTAAGATTTGACCAATTTTCATGGCTTTATGTTAAAACAGGATTTTTGAAATTACAACTCGTTTGGGTGGAAAAATTACTACCCACTTCAAAGCGACGTACCCATTCATTTTTGTCTCCTACCATGTCAATTGAAGGAAAATATTGATTAATGAATCTACTGGAGATTCCAGTCTACACCGTCCCCCATAATACTTTGATTCATTTTTAATAATTTCGCTTTCAACTTATTAAGTAATTCTGGATTTTCAGAAGCAATATTTTCGATCTGGCCAGGATCTTTGGAAAGGTCAAAAAGTTGAAAATCCTTATACCCGCCAGTCTTAATAATCGGTATCCAAGATTCCTGAAACATATTGGATTGAGAGATTTCATAATCCGGATTTGCCACCAATGAGAAATCTCCGTCCCTCATGGCCACAATCGGTCGGGATTTTTGCAAATGCCAGAACAAAGGTTGATGCCGTCTAAACTTATTCGCTTCACCTTGGAGTAAGGTGGATAAATCAGAACCATCAATCATTCGATCCTTGGGTACTTCCAGATTTAATAAGCCACACAGGGTCGGTAATATATCAACCAATCCAGCTGGTTCCTTTACCGCTCTATTTTGTTTAATCACCCCGGGCCAGGAGAAGATACCCGGCACCCGAATTCCTCCATCCCAGTTCGAGCCCTTCTTTCCCTTTAAATTTCCAACACGATCGTCCCGGTAGCCCCCATTGTCAGAG
>Ga0213863_10000403_pt1 | contig 33225 bp, 56 predicted proteins | sample PICome_8_FD_160128 | JGI IMG/M metagenome (GOLD analysis project Ga0213863, IMG submission 160128) | Coastal seawater microbial communities near Pivers Island, North Carolina, United States - PICO497 | ecosystem: Environmental > Aquatic > Marine > Coastal | place: USA: North Carolina... | reverse complement strand
TTTCTTCTGGTTACACTGTTGAGGGCTTAGATAATTTGTCTGCCACAATAGACGGTTTATCTAGCCAGTTAGACAGTCGTTTTTTCAAGGGTGGCCAGTATTTCTTTGGCGGGGCTTACGGCGACAAAATTTACACATTTAGTGGCGCACCTCTTGTAGGCACAATTGAGACTGGCGAAGCTCCACTTAGTATGGGAAAGCACTCGATTGTTACTAGGGCTTATCCTTATTACGAAGACGGTGATGTAACTGTGGCTGTTGGCACAAGAGACACGCAATCAGCAACTCATTCTTATGGCAGCGCAACCGCACCTAATGATGATGGGTTTGTTCCTTTGAGGTCACAGGGTCGGTATCACAGGGCAAAGCTGGTTTTATCAAACGGTTGGAGTAAAGTTATCGGCCTAGACGTTGAAGCTAGAGGCATTGGCAGGCGATGACAGTAGAACAGCGCAAAGCAAACTTTCGAACGCTAAACCCAATTACGGCAACAACCCGCGAGATTTCAGAGGTTCTTAATAGAACGATAAACGGCGGCTTAAACAGTGTTGGGTATGTCACGCTTAGCGCAAACTCTACTGAGACAACCGTATCTGAGCCTAGATATAGCACGGAAAGCCTAGTATTTTTTACTGGTGTCGATCACGACCCTTGGCACCACAATCCATATGTAAAAGGAACAAGCACCAATGGCACAATGGTCATCGGACACGATAATCAAGGACACACCGCTGATTTCGCCTACCTCATCATTGGATGAACTAGAACGCCTAGCTCACCATATAGAGGCTGCGTTGGCCTATTCTGGAGACACTCATAGCCTAGTACAGGTTGTAGATGCTATAAAGGACGGTAGCGCACAGTTTTTTCCATTAGAAAATTCTGTTATAGTGACTGAAGTAGTTGACTACCCGAAAAAATCCGTATGCAGAATATGGTTGGCTGGCGGGAATATGGATGAGCTTGTAGAAGCAGAAAAGAAAATTGTACCGTGGGCTAAAAGTCACGGATGCAGTGGAATGGAAATTATCGGGCGCAAGGGCTGGGAAAGACAGCTTAAAGATTACAATGCAGCGTCAACTGTACTGATAAAGGAAATATAAAATGAGTAAAGGCGGCGGTAGCACAAGAACAATTAATACGATGGTTAATCCACCAGCGTATGCTCAACCATTTCTTGAGTTTGGGCTTGAACAAGCAAAAGATTTATACGGCTCTGCAAAGCCTGAGTATTATCCTGGTCAAACAACCGTAGGATTTTCTCCAGAGTCAGAAATGGCTTTATCTGGCATTCGTGAGCAAGCTATCACTGGTAGCCCCTTTATCAAGGCCACACAAGATGTAGTAATGCAAAATCTTATGGGCACTAACCCATTAATGAGCGCCGCGTTTCGTCCTGTTGTTGAGCAGGTAGAGTCGCAAGCATCAAAGGCTGGTCGTTACGGCTCTGGTTATCAGCAGGCTGCATTGGGTCAGGCATTGGCACCATTTGCTTACGAAGCGCAGCAAGCGGCCATTGGGCAGGCACCAGCGGCTCGTGAGTTTGGTATGGCAGATTTGATGAGCCTAGCGCAAGTTGGTGGTGCTAGAGAGGCGCAATCAGCAGCGGAGCTTGCAGCAGATATTGAGCGTTTTGAGTTTGAGCAAAACCGTCAACAGCAAAAACTGCGTGATTATATGGCGCTTGTTGCTGGCGGCACTGTTGGCAGCGAAACAGTTACGCCTCAGTTTAGAAACCCGACAGCAGACTTTCTCGGTATGGCTACGCAAGGTGCAGGTCTTCTTAGCGACCTCAAGCTAATATAGGGCATAGGAGAGCTTTATGGATTTACTAAACATAAGACGAAATGCTCTTTCTGGTGCTAATCGTAAGCGAGCTATTGATGCTTTTCTGGATGCCGATGCTAGAACTGGCCCAGCCCCACAAAGTACAGTACAGCAACAGCCTGGCTCTGTAGTAGAGAACGCTCGTCAACGTGCCTTAATGGCTCTAGGAGCGTCACCAAAGCCAGATATGGGTATACCGCAGGCAAGGCTGGTCACACCCACCACAGCGACTTCTGGGCTTCGTTCTTTGCTGCCTGGACGCGGTACGCCTGGTTCAGCAGCCCTTGGTGCGTTTGGACAAACTATGTCGCAGTTAGGTGGCTGGCAGGATAAGCCAATGACCTTTGGGCAAATCCTTGGTGCGTCTTTAGGCAAGGCTCGTGAGGCGTATGGTACGGCTGAAGAGCGTCAGCGTAAGATTGCTGCGGATAAAGCTGCTGCTGAACGGCAGGCTCAGTTAGATGAGTTAAGCCGCCGCAACATTGAGTCTCAGATAAAGGTTAGAGAAACTCCAACTGCGTTCAAGCCTGGGTCGCTGTATGACTTTCAAGTCGAAGGTGGTACACGAAAAGGATACCTAGGCCCAGATGGTCAGATTGTTTATGTTGGCGGCGTTAAAAAGCCAGAGGTCAAAAAACCAGGTATGCCAAACATAGGTAATACTAGAACAATACCTACAGAAAAAGGTTACGAGCAAGTTCAAGAGTTTGCAGATTTAGGTAATGGCCAATTTGGTTATAAAAATATTGGTGAGCCAAAGCCGACAGATGCACCTAAAGCTCCAAGCATAGGCACAAGCTATAAAGTTCGCAATGATAATGGAACGGTTACAGAGGCTGTTTACACTATTGAAGGATGGAAGACCTCTGCTCCTTACAATCCTGATAAGCCGTCTGAATTATTTAAAAATGTTTACTCTGCTAAAAGTGGAAAAAGAATTGGCTCGTTTAGAGCAGATGACGAAAGATTAAAAGAATACGAAGGAAGTGCCGATTATGAAATAACTAATTCTGGTCAAGTTACCGGCACCGAAGAAGAAGTTCTTGGTATGGGCAAGGCTACTCAATCAAAGTTAGAACTAAACATAAATGATATGCTTGTAGCTAAAGGGCAACTTTCCGAAATAAAGGCAAGCTTTGACCCAGATATGCTGTCTGTTCCGGGTATAGTTAAAAGAAGGGTTGCTGAATTAAAAGACTTGTTTAATTCTTCAAGTCCAGAAGACAAGAAAGTTATTGAGGAATATACAACTTGGAAGAACAGTGCGTTTGGTTATGCTAACGCTGTAATCAAAGCTGTAACTGGCGCACAGATGTCTGAGCCAGAAGCCCAGAGAATTATGAAAGAACTTCCAGACCCAAGGTCGTTTAAGGGTACGCCGACAGAATACTTAGCTGCAATTAAAGTTGCTGAACGAAAAGCTAATGCTTCAATAACAAGGGCGCAATATTTCCTTGCTAATGGTATTGAACCACAACTTGTTGATATGCCAGACGGAACAAAAGAGTATTTCTTTAGGGATAAAAAGGGAAGGTTAGTTGATTTGAGTCAAGGCAGCGTTAGTTATATGTACGATGCTACCGCCACTTCTTTGCGTGAAAGATTTAAAGGCGATAACTTATCTGGCCCAGAGCTAGAAAATGCTATAGATAACGAAATGGCAAGGATTTTTGGCAATGGATGACGCAGCTAAAAGGTTTCTTAAAAAACAAAAAGAGGCTGAAAAAACACCTGTCACTCCCTCAATAAATGACTCTGAAGCTCAAGACGTTTCTGTTAATGGAGATGTAGCAAAGTCTGGTGGGTCTGGTCTTTTTAAGGGTATTGTCGGAACTCTAGGCGTACCTGGCTCTATAGAGCAGCTACTAAAGCAGTTAGCTTATTCGTCCAGTCAAAAAGCTTACGCTTTACCAGAATCAGAAAAAGCACAGGTTCGTGATTTAGAAATCCTTGGTTCTCCAGTTGGCGCAATGGTTGATAAACCACCAGTTAAGCCTACTCAGGTTTTGCCTACATATTCTGATGTTATATCCGGTGCAGCTAGTATGCTACCTGAGCAATTAAAGCCTGCTTTGACTTATGAGCCAAAGACTGCTCCTGGTCGTATTGCTGGTCTTGCAGGCGAGTTTACTGGTGGTGCTTTATTCCCCGGCAGTTTGACAAGAAGTGTGCTTAAAAATGTATTGCCGTACACTGCTGTTGGTGGTGCCGCTGGAACAGTAGAGGAAGTCGTCCCTGGATACGGTGGCCCTGCTGGCCTTGCTTTAACTGGGGCGGTTGCTTTAGCGCAGGCTAGAAAAGGCCGTGCTACAAAAATCCTTGAGGACGTAAAGTCTGCTCGACCAGAGGCTCTTGCGTTGCAAGCTGCTGGCAAGGAAGCGGGTGTGCCTTTATCAGCGGCTGAAACTCTTGGTAGTGAACAAGTAAAAACATTGGCTGAACAAGCTGCTAAACAACCTTCTGCTGCCAGAATACTAGACCCTATGATTGAGGCAAGGGCAACTCAAGTACCAGAAGCTATTGAGCGTGGTTTGCTTGAAGTAAGCACACCAATCAAAGCCCCTCTTGAGGTTTCTCGCCAAGCATCTAAGGCAGCAGAAAAAGCTGTTAAAGAGGCAAAAGGGGTAAGAAGCGATGCTGTCGATGCTTTATACAAAAGGGCAAAAACACAAAATATCGAACCTTCATCTATTCAGCAAGTTGTCGCCAAGGCTGAAGAGCTAAAAGCAAACAGAAGTCCTGCTGTACAAAAAGAGATTGATGACTATATTAAGCAGTTGTTTGATAAAGACGGCAATCCAATCACAAACTTAGGTGCATTGGATGATATATATGCTACGACAAGGGATGCCCAGTTTATACCTGTGACAACAAAAGCAGATGCTGGAAAAGCAAAGGCTTCTGATGCTGTCGCGAAAATAAACAAAGAACTTAAAGCCGTTACTAATGTAAACGATGATTTGAGGGCGGCTAGAGAGCTATTTGAAGCAGAGTCTGAAACGCTTGCGACTAAAGTGGGTGACACTGGCGTTGAGTCAATAGCAAAGGCAGGCTCTAATCCAGACGCTGTTGTTAGTGCTATATCTGGGCCAAAAGCAAGAGCAGAAACAATTAAGTCTGTAGCTGACCAGCTTAACAAGCAAGACAAAACAGTGTTCCCTAAGGTGGCTAGATATTATTTTGAGGAAGCATCTAGCAAAGCTCTAAAAGATAAGCCAGTTGAGAGGGCATTTAAATTTGTAGATTCTGTTCGCGGAACCAAACTAAAAAAACAAAGGTTTGATGCAATTATTGCCGGTGTTGCTAGAGCAAAAGGTAAGAATGAAGAGCGTGTAGTTAAAGCTGCTAATAAGCTAATGGACGTTCTAAAGGCCACAGGAGAAACTAAAGCTTTGAGAACACCACCAGGAGCGATAGAGCCTGTTAAAGCTGAAGGCGGTCTATTAAGTCGTGGGCTTTTAGGCATCACTGATACTATATCTGGCAAAATGAGAAATATGGGTGCAAAAAAGTTCTACAAGCAGTTTGCGGAGGCTATGGTGTCTGACGACAGCATTGAAGCCTTAGAAAAACTAGCTCGTAGAGACGCTACACGAGACCAGTACGCTGCTTTCTTGAATACGCTGATTGTACCTACAAGGGATACAACAGGCGGTCTACTAGCGGGTGAGCAGGAATAGTGCTATAAATAGGCATACGCCTTTAGGAGAAAAGAATGGCAAAGACCAAAATATCAGAGTACAGCGCAACCGCTGCCTCTAACACCGACATTGACGGCATTAACCTGTCGGAAGGTGTAATGGTGCCATCAGATATCAATAACGCCATTCGTGAGCAAATGGCGCATCTTAAAGACGTTTCAGACGGCACTAGCGGCATTGACGTACTAAACCTGCAAGATGATGACGCAAGCGCCTCTATCAAGCTCCAAGCGCCAGCAGAGGTAACAACAACCACCACGCTAACCCTGCCAGACGGTGCAGGCTCTGTTGGTCAGGCTTTAGTAACTGATGGGTCAGGTGTGCTATCTTGGGCTACGCAGGCTGATTTCGGTGACTGGAATATATCTATGGTTAGCAGCACTGCTACCGCCGATTCAAACGGTGCAGTTTCGTCATCAACAGCCCTTACTGTTGACGGAAACAGCGGGACAATTGTTGTAGGTATGAGCGTAACAGGAACAGGTATTTCCGGTAGCGTCAAGGTTGCTACTGTAACCTCACAAACAGAACTTGTCTTGGACACAGCTATTACGATTGCAAATGACGTTGCCTTAACCTTTGATAGCAATAATTTAGTGTTTTCTTACAATGGAACGGCTGTAGCTAAAATAGCTTCTGATGGCGCGATAACTTCCGCAAACAACGTAACAGCTTATGGAACAATCTAATGACCTTGCAAGCGTCTGGAGCTATATCAATAGGTGATCTCGCCACTGAGTTTAGTGACAGTGCGCCTAACTCTATGTCTGAGTTTTACAGCGGCGGTAGCCTTGTGGCAAACAACGCAGTTAATGTTAATGTGCCTTCCAGCGGAGCAGTTAGCCTCAGCAATTATCGCGGTAGTGCAGGTACTCAAACTAGAAATGTTTCAATAAGGCTTTCTTATACAGTTCCTGCCGGAGGGTCTGGATTTGGGCTAACCAATAGTAGCAGTACAGACGCTCCTTCTTCTATCTCGGCTTCTCCTAATACAGTGGTTTACCAACCTGTTTTTCGCGCTGGAACAGGATTCATTACTAACGCATCAATTACTATTCAGCAGAACGAATCTGTTGCGGCAAACACAGGACACGTTATTTTGTATGGCGGAACGTCTGAGTCTGCGGTCACAAACATTGTGGCGCAGTGGGACGCGATCCAAATAAATTTTCAAGGTGGTAGTAGAAATTATGACATTGTTTGGAGTGCTGATGGAAAGATATCGTCACTAACATACACTGGCGGGAATTATCAAACTCAAATTATTTCTTTAGCAACAGACAATGTGTCAGCAGCAATTACTGCCGGATACACTTGGTTTGGTTTTAGGTTAAAAAATCCTTCTAGTTATGGGAAATCTTCTGAAATTATGCTGGGAACTTTTTACAACAACAGTATAACACAACCATCATAGGTAAAAACAAATGGCAAGCACAATAAGAGATTATTCCGCAACAGCCGCCTCAAACACTACGGTTGACGGCGCTGACATTTCCGAGGGTTGTAGCCCGGCTGGCATTAATGACGCCATCAGGGGCGTTATGGCTGACTTAAAGGATGTGTCTACTGGCGCGGTGTCGCTTGAAAGTCCTGCTGCTGACAGCTTGTCTTTGAGTGGCGCGTTAACCACTACCTCAACCATCGACGGCAGAGATGTAGCGGCGGACGGCGCCAAACTGGACTTAATTGATGACAATGCAAACAACTACGTCCATCCAAATCATACTGGTGAAGTTACATCAACCGCAGATGGCGCAACGGTTATTGCTGATAATGTTGTTGATGAAGCTAATCTAAAAGTAAGCAATGCACCAACCAACGGGTATGCTTTAACGGCGCAATCTGGTGCGGCTGGTGGTTTGACGTGGGCTGCAATCGCATCTGGCGGTGGCGGTGATTTGCTGGCTGCAAACAATTTATCTGATTTAGATAATGCAGCAACAGCCAGAACCAACTTGGGACTAGGCACTGCGGCAACAACAGCATCCACTGATTACGCTACTGCGGCGCAAGGAACTTTAGCTTCTTCAGCACTTCAGTCTGGCGACAATGTTTCACTGCTTACAAACAACGCTGGCTATCTAACATCAGTACCAGCGCAGTCATTTTCGTCCTTAACTGGCAAGCCGACCACCATATCTGGCTACGGTATTACGGATGTAAATAGTAATATTGACACCCATCTAAACACATCAACCGCAGCAACGAATGAGGTTCTTAGCTGGACTGGCACTGATTATGATTGGGTTGCTCAAAGCGGTGGTGGTGGTGCAGACCTTTATGCTGCTAATGAAAGCAGCCCCACAGCCCAGCCAAGTGCAATTGGTGCTAATGCAGTCGCTATTGGTGAAGCTGCAACGGCATCTGGCATTGATGCTTTTGCAGTCAGTAATTCTACTGCGTCTGGAATAAGGTCTGTAGGTATAGTTGGTGCAACCGCTTCTGGAGATTACTCTGTAGCTATTGGTGCTGGGGCTTCGTCTCTTGGAGATAAATCTGTCGGCATTGTTGGAGATGCGTTATATGACTACACAACTGCGATTGGCGCAGGAAGTGATGGAAGCACCCCTGCAATTGCAGGAATTAGTAATACAGCATCTGGTGGTGCAGTAGCTTTAGGTGGTGCTTTTGCAGGCGGAGTAGACAGCTTTGCGGCAGTAATAACTAAAAATACAAATACCTATGGCGCGACTAGTACTAGCACCATTGCTATGGGTAAAAACGCTAAGGCAACCGGGATTTATAATGTTGGTATTGGTGGAATTAATGCAACAGCAACAGGTGGTGCTTATGCTTTAGCTTTAGGTTCTTATACAACTGCGTCTGGTAATCCCTCTATTGCAATAGGGACTTCAAGTGAGGCTACGAGCAGTAAAACTATTGCAATAGGTGATAACAATAGCTCTAGTGCTAGTTCAGCTACTACTCTAGGAAGTGGTAATGTCGCTAGTTCTAATAATTCATTAGTATTAGGCAATTCTGGGAAAGCCGATATTATTGGTAAAATCGTTTTTTCAAATGGCTTTTTCTCAGCAATCGGAGATTCGCAAGCTGGACAATACATACTTCGTGCGGACACTACAGACGCAACAGCGACAGTGCTTACAACGAACAACAGTACGGCGGCGGCAAACAATCAAATCGTGGCTGCATCTGACACTTGCATCACGTTCGATGGCACGATTACAGCAATGCAGAATGGCGCACAGTCTTATGCGTCTTGGCGCATTGAGGGGTTGCTTGTCAATGATGCCGGTACGACAACTGTGGCTAACAGCGCAATCACAGTAATCGACAATCAGTCTAATTGGGGTCTGACGCTAACAGCCGATACCGGAAACAACTGCTTGGCTATCACGTTTACCGGCGAAGCTGCACACAATATCAGAACTGTCGGAAATATCAGGACAAGCGAAGTCACATATAGTTAGTAAGGAATAGAAAATGGCTATTAGAAACAACATCGCAGAAAGTGCATCACAATACGGCATCGCTTTCGAGGGCGCTTATTACAGAATTGTAACTGCGGCAATCTCTCGCCAACGTGGGTCTAACCCAAAGTTCGAGGTAATGATTGACCTGTCAGCTTACGCTACATCATCACCAACGGATGACACTCGTGAGGTAGATTTTAAACGCTACAACGCAACCCTAGACGACATCAATGCTAGCAGCGGCGATGCTTTCTTGGACAAATGCTATAGCTGGGTAATGACGCAAGATGATATGACTGGCTCTACAGCCATTTAAGGAGTAAGTAATGGGAATTGTAATAGATTATTCCAGCGGCTTTTTTGAGGCGTCACCGGCTGGCGAAAATGTTGGCACTATTTCCAGCGGCACGTTAGACCTGTCTACCGGCAACGTGTTTTCTGATGCGCCAGCAGCCAATGTCACATACGTCTTTAACAACCCACCAGCTACCGGCACTGCTTTTGGCTTTACGCTCAAGGTAACGCCATCCGGCACTTATACTGTGACTTGGCCTGCCTCTGTGGATTGGGCTGGCGGCACTGCGCCTACTGCACCAGCATCTGGTGAAACAGATGTGTTTACGTTTTATACGCAAGACGGTGGTACAACCTATTACGGCTTCCAAGCTGGGGATGCAATGGGATGAGTGTAGCTAGGCTAATACAAATGGGTACGGCTGGCGTGTCTGCTGGTGGCGGTGGCGGTGCGGTATGGACTGACCCTGACATAGCAAATTTAAGCTATGACAGTGTGAGCCTTGATTTAAATTTAGCTGCCAATCTCAGGGGTATGGTTTTCAAACCTGATGGTACCAAACTTTATCTTGCACACGATACAGGGTTTGACAGTATAAAAGAATATACTATGTCTTCTGCTTGGGATATTTCTACTTTATCCCTTAATAACAGTTTAAACCTTACTGGTGTCATAAATGCTACTTTTGGAATTTATATTAAACCTGATGGTTCAGCTTTATATGTTGTTAACGGCGGTTCTGATAGAATTGAAAGGTTCAACTTTTCAACAAACTGGGATATATCAACAGTATCCACTCCAGCATCACAGACTGTTAGCATAACAACGAATAACAATAATCCAAAAGGTATGTTTTTCAAACCAGATGGAACCAAAATGTACGTTTGTGGAATGGGTGCAGATGGTGTGGTAGAATATACACTTTCAACGGCTTGGGATATTACAACAGCAAGTTATCAAAACCTATTCTCTACAGCAACGCAGTCTGTTTATCCTTCGTGCGTTACATTTAACGAGGATGGCACAAGGATGTACATTACAACATTTTCTTCGTCATCTGATATTTTTGAATATTCGCTTTCGACTGCGTGGGATGTATCTACTGCTAATTACAATTCAGTGTCTTATAATGACAGTGTACTTACTAACCCTGCTATTCACGCATTTAAATCTGATGGCAGCAAAGCATATTTTATTGATGACACAGATATAATCTACCAATACTCAACCGCTGCAGCCGCATCCTCTTGGACTGACCCAGACATAGCCAATGCGAGTTATGACACTGTGAGTTTTAGCGTTGCCACTCAAGAGCCAGCACCATCAGGAATTTTCTTTAAGCCTGATGGAACTAAAATGTATATTTGTGGCACTACTGGAAGTTCATCTCAGAAAGTACACGAATATGATTTAAGCACTGCGTGGAATCCATCAACTGCGATACATAATCAAGGTATAAATGTCTCATCAGCGGGCGCATCAGAGGCTACACCTCAAGGTATTTTCTTTAAAGATGATGGAACTAAAATGTTTATCCTTGGAAATACAGGTGATGCTGTTCACGAATACACTTTAAGCACCGCTTGGGATATTAGCAGTGGGTCTTTTGTAGATTCGACCACAGTAAGCGGCCAAACAGTTAATCCTGTAAGTTTGTGTTTTAAAGCTGATGGAACTAAACTGTATACAATAAATTTATTTGGCAGCCAAGTGTATCAATATGATCTTTCGACAGCTTGGGATGCTTCAACAATGTCTTATAACAATGTGAGTTTTGATTTAGATGCTCCTGTAAACGCATCGAGTGCTAAAGAGATATCTTTTAATCCTGATGGAACAAAAATGTGGGCAATTTTTGATGGAGGAGACAGAATAGCTGAATATGATTTAAGCACCGCTTGGGATGTTTCTAGTGCGTCATATAATTCAACTGTAGGTGTAGTTAGTTTTAGCCAAGAAACCACTCCACGATCTTTATTTTTTAAATCCGATGGAAGCAAGATGTACATTGTTGGCACAGCCAGTGACACAGTTTACCAATACTCAACCTAAAAGGAGCAATTATGCTTTTAGTTAAAACAGCAAACGGTGAGGTAGAGCAATTTCCTTACACGCTCGGAGACCTACGCCGTGATCATCCGCAGACCAGCTTTCCTAAACAAATTGGCGATGCTATCCTTGCCAGCTATGGCATCTATCACGTTATGCCGAACGCAAAGCCAGACTATGACGCTCTGGTGCAAACACTGGTTCGTGATGCCCAGCCACAAAAAGAAACACGCATACGCCAAGCAGACGATGAAGAACCTGAAGATGTTGAGGTTGGTGATAGCTATGAAACAGGGCGTTGGGTTATTGGCTACACTGTATCAAACAAACCACAAGCTGATGCTGAGGCATCGGTGCGTGAACAGCGTGATAGGTTGCTAGCTGAAACAGACTGGATGGCTTTGTCAGACGTCACTATGTCTGATACAATGACCGCCTATCGCCAAGCCCTGCGTGACATACCGTCACAAGCTGGCTTTCCTTTTAGCGTAACTTGGCCGACTAAGCCGGAGTAAAACTATGAACGAAGAAAACAAAGTCATTCTGGACGTTGCGGCTGGGACTGGCACGTTTGCGGCCTATATGGCTATGGTGCCGGATTTTGTGGCTTTGTTGACAGGCTGTTGGGTGTTGATCAGGATCATCGAGACCGATTCCGTCAAAGCCATAATCAAAAAGATACAGGGTCGTGTTTAAGGCAATCGTACTTGCCTGTGCGATAGCAGCCCCAACTGAATGTATTGAGTTTCACGATGTTCGTGGTCCATATGCAACAATAGAGGCTTGTGAGGAACGAGCGATGACTATGGGCAGAGACATTGGTGAAATGGCTCACGGTCTGATGCCGATTAGTTGGAAGTGTAAAGCCCTCAGGAAAGGTATGCTGTCATAGACCCGATAACCATAGGCGCAGCAATCTCTGGGGCAACGGCAGCTTTCAACACGATCAAGCAAATGGTTAATGCTGGCCGCGATTTAGAAAGTTGCATTGGTGACGTATCTCGATGGATGAAGGCCGCGTCTGACATAGACCAAGCTGAAAAGCAGGTTAAGAACCCGCCTTTGTTTAAAAAGCTGAAAGGCGCTGACGCTGTTCAAAGTGAGGCTCTACAAGTTTACGCCGCCAAGAAGAAGATGGAAAGCCAACGCGGCGAACTAAAGCAATATCTGCAAATCACTTATGGCCATCAGGCTTGGGCTGACCTGATCCAGCTAGAAGGCCGCATCCGCAAAGAACGCCAAGAGGCCATCTACAAGCAGCAGGAGGCCCGGCAGAAAATCCTAGAGGCTATTGCGATTGGTCTGTTGGGTATTGTATCTTTCGGGATATTCTTTTGGGTTATATGGCTGGCGTCTAAAAATTAGGAGATTAGATATGTGGCTACCTAATTACACTCACGAGATAGAGCATCGACCATCAGAAAATGATTATGTCGTCAAGGTGTTTGAAGGAATAAGATTAATACAAGTTTCTTTCTTTAGCACTTGCAACGCGGCGTTAAGTTTTGTAGAAAGAAGAGAAGAGAGTTACCTAAAGTCATAACTCTTGGTTTCCTCCTTGTTTCCCCCAGAGGTCTTCCCTTGCCTCTGGGGTTTTTCTTGACACATCTCCCCCTGACAGCAATCATCAATCACCTGGTCGCACTCAAAGCACTGCGTATGACCGTGGACATATACCGTTCTAAGGCGATTACCGCAGCGTGGGCAGTGACTGCGCTCGTTCTGGTGGTCTTCTATCACTTTGCCAGTCCTTTGACCTTCTCAAAGCTTCTTAGGCCGCCTAGACCCAGCATACCCATTAACACTGTCAGCAGGCTACTCATATCGAACTGTGGTAGCTCTGGAAGCGGTACACCCGCATAAGCACTGCCGAAGATAATGAACGGCGCCAGGACAAAGTGCCAAGCCAATGCCACCCCGCAAGTCCAGCCCACGAAAGGCCGCCATCCAGCCACGAATATGCTTCTGTGTGAGGCCTCAGCCTTATTTATCTCTAGCTGCCCTTTGGCAAGCTCCTGAGCGTGATTATCGGCCATTGTAGCCAGATCGTGAGCCAGTTTATTTTTCTGGTCTTTGTCCTCTATAAATTTATCTAGCAGCCCTGTCACTGGGCCTATCAATGCTTGTATCATTTTGCTTCGTGTCCCATCCATACAGCAAAAGCACCAGTAGCCGCTCCGACTATAGTGCTAACAAATGCCGTCTGTTGTGTTGTTGCTTCTGCGCCTAGGCTCATAAACCAATCGCATACGTTCCAAGCCATTACTGTAAAAGCTACCATCATTAGGCGGGGCAGTATCTTCCATCGAAGAAACCGCTCCATTGTCACTTCACCCATTAGCCAGTTCTCTCATACGTTCTACTAACCGCTTGGCGCGATTTGGAACTTGAGTATACCATTTGCTGTCAACCATTTCATCTGCTGCCTTATGCCAGTTACGAGCATCAACGCCAGCTTTCATACCGACAAAGCGAGACAGGCGGGGGTAGCCAAGATTGAACATCATATTGGCTACGATATGCTGGCACTCTTCCGGCAGTTCATCGAAGTCATCGTACAACCGGCGGCAGTCTTCCAGCGTTACCAGGATGTCCAGATTAAACGCCTGATGCACCCTGTCTCTGCTGACAGGCGTGCCAATAGCCATCTTATGCTCTGGATCATTTTCAGTAACTAAGTGACCTATTCCGAAAGTTTTGAGTGCTAGATGGTCGAGGTACAGCTTAAACTCACACCCCTCATCAGCAACTATTTCGTCACGCAGTTTGTCTATTTTCATTGAAATCCTCGTGTTCGCCTTGCATTAGCTTAGACGCAGTAACGCCAAGCTGGTACAGAGCCTCTGTCAGAGTGTTCTCACTAGCCTTGCCACGACCAGTCATAAATACCTCACAAGCCTCGCCTGTATGCGGGTGAAAGCTAACCGTTACTGCTAGACCTGCACCGATGTCTGTTGTTACGCAAGGGCGTCTGTTAGGTAAGTTCATTCTGTAACTCCTCAATGGTTTTCTGCCACGAATCTGACTCAAGGTCTGGGTTCTCAAAAAAGGCAGGAGTGCGGTTCATCCGCTTTACGTTTATAGATGATACTGTCAGGAAGAACACTGATCTTTGCTCAACCGACACGAGTGCCATTATGTCAAAATCTGACCTTATTGGTAAGCGTTTATTGCCACCAATCGACACGTTAAATTCTAATCTGTGTTTATTGCCTCGACTAAACTGGCAGGATTTAACTTGTACCAGAAACCTTTGCCCGGTGTCTTTGTTCCAAGCAACCAAGTCAACTGAATCTTGGCTAGCTAGAGCGACACCCCAGCCACGCTGTAAGATAGATGCGGCTGCTAGATATTCTGCAACCAGACCAGCGGTACTGTTGCTAAGTTTGCAATCCGCTATATATTTATTTCCCATTAGATTCTACAACGTCAATAAGACGCTCCAAGTACCAGCTAGCCTTACGCAAATCTTGCGGCGGGTTTTCTTTATGCTCATAACGCCAGATGTACTTGATGATTGAGCCTTGCAGGTAATACTTATAGCCATCACCTAGCGCAGCTTTGATTGCGTCAATGCACTCCACCTCACCGTTCTTATAGTGAGGCGGATGGTTTACCAGGTCGCTCATTAGGCTACAAGCTGCTTAATTTTAGCTATGTCTCTGTTCAGCTTTGTTTCTCCTTCACTGCGTTTAGAAAGTTTATCAGCAGCGTACCAGACAGTGGTGTGGTCACGCTGCATTTCTCTTCCTATCTCCGGCAAACTCATCGTGGTCATTTCACGAGCCATATACATAGCCAGATGTCTAGCTTCAACATATTCCTTTACTCTGCGCTTAGACAGCATCTGCAAGCGTGTGACACCTGTCACCTCTGTTGTTGCGTTGATAATCTTGTCAATTTTAGAGGCTGTCGAAGTCGGATCCGTAGTCGTGCCGAACAGCGTTTTCAAAATTCTTACTAAAACATTCATATCCACAAAACTCCTTTTTTGCTCCATTAACTATGGCTGGCGTGGTCATCCAATCAAACTCTTTGTCGCAGAAACTGCACTTGCTCATTCTTGAACTGACAATGTTCTTAGGTTTTTTTCTCTTCCACATATCCAGCGCCCTTGATTAAATCGGCTGGTAGCCAATTCCACGTTATGGAACCATACCACCAGCCTAGCTATTGTGTGCGTAACCATATCGGCGCGCACATCAGCGTTTATCATCCGTTAAAACGGAATAGCGTCATCCATATTGTTGCTTGCACCGTTATTCGCTGGCGCTGCCTTACGGCTGCCGTCATCCTCTTCAACCACAAAGGACAAGAAGTCGTTGCCCTTCTGGCTGGTTTTGTTCCAAGCAGAGATGCGGTACTTGGTGCCATCAATCTCCATACTGCCTGTCATATCTGGACGTTTCGGGTTATCGCCCTTGTCATTTGGGAACAGGACGCCCCTCAAATTGTTGTCGTAATCAGCCATTAGCTGCTAACTCCTTTTTGCGTTTGGTAAACAAACTGTTGTGCTGTCCTGCCGCTGGCCCCAAACGGCTATACAGTTTTTTTAGTGAATCCATATCGGGGGCTAATGCAATCTCCTGCTCTATAGTGAGAGGTGAAGCAATCTTCTTGGGCGTTTGCACCTCATCAACCGGCTCAGTAGTTCGGTAAGACAAAGAAGGTTTGGCTGACGAGGTGCGCCCTGATACTGGCGTCTGCGAAGGGCTGCCCCCGCTACCAGCGTCAAGAGAAACTGGTAAATCTTCACCAGCATAGATGTAGCAACCAAGACCAAGTGCCGCGATGGCCTTCACCATACAGCGTTGCAATGAGGCGTTCACCTCAAAGCTATTTGGGTTCTTGATTGGACGATTAGCGTGATTCAGTACAGGCATAATCTCTGTAGCTGATTCCAAAGCTGTAATGCTCTCAGCATTATTCTCCGGCATAATCTTGATGGTAACGGTCACATACGCATTGCCGTCTGCATCAAGCATATAAGGCAGGTTATTGCCGTTTACTTGAAACAGGTGCTTGGTGTACTGCGCTGTCGGGTAATGCTGCTTTAGAATGCTCCAAGCCCACGCCCACGACAGGTAGGTGAATCCGTTTTTCTTTTCAACGTGCTTTGAGCAATCAATAGCACTCAGTGTGTTCCATACGTTAGACATTGTTCCATAACTCCTTTGCTTCGCTTACAAACTGGTGGCTCCAATAGAACGGATGATTAAAGTCCGGCTCCATTAGACCTGCTAATGTTTTTGGGTCTGTGCTTACTGCCAGCAGGTTCTGGCGGGTGATTGCCTTGCGTCTGATTTCCTCAATAGCAAAGTTCAACACATCCTCAGACATCTTCTCGCAGTTATCTGAGTTGTAGATGACACCCTCAACCGATGACACATACGCAATGTTAGGCGTGGCACCAGTGGCCTTCCAATAGACCGCCGCTTGCAGGATATGTTCCCACACTGGTTCTTTGGGTAATGATGCCTTAGTCCAGCTTCTTGTGCCGTCCTTCTTGACCATACCCTGACGCGGTGCCTTGGTCTTAATCTCAGCCAGTGCCCCATCTTTGAACAGGTCAACAAAACCCATAACAGGCACCAGTACGCCATCTAGCATCAACTCGATTTTGCGCTCTTCTTGTGCGCCACTAAATAAGGGAGATAGTAAGTCGATGCCAACGCTAGAGGCGTCTGGTATTAGTTCGCGGAACTTGTCGCGCTTGTCTTGTGATAAATTAGCCGGATGAAAATCATAGCCGGTCAATGCCTCTTCTACAGCTTCATCAATATCCTGACCGTGACACACGGCTGCTTGGATAACCTGATGCACTGCTGTACCGAATGCGGCATTCTCACCAACGATAATCTCGCGGCGTTTATCTTTTGATAGGTAAACGTAATCAAACATCCAGTTAGCCAATGGACGATTTAATTGGCTTGGACTGAAATGGTAAACACCTACCGATTTCATCTTCTCTAATAAGTCTGTCATTCCCTAACTCCTTGGGTGCCGTTATTGGCTTGATAACCCTTGGTACGAAATAATGATTGACCTGTCAACAATAATTTTATACAGATTAACACATTGTTAATTTTAATTTGCAGGAGAGTCACTTGAAACTGGCAGAACATATGATGAAACGAGGGATGACACAGAGCGAACTAGCGCGTCATCTGAATGTAACTAGGGCAACTGTAAACAACTGGATATATCGGCGCACACCGCCGTCCGGGCAAAAGATGATGGAAGTCTATAAGTGGTCTGGGGGAAAGGTTGGATTGAAGGATTGGTGTGAGGAATTTTATGATGCCTAAGAAGTGGAGCAATAAATATGGGTATGGCCCGAATCCAAAAGAGGAGTGGGAGAGACACGCTGAGATGTTCAAGGATTCGCCAAACTTTGAGGATGACCCTTCCGCTGACGCTGCTGACACTATTGGCAGATACAATCAAAAGAGTGTCGGTGAGACCGGCATATTGAAGGGTGATGATATGGGAGATTACGGCGGCAATGGGGAGAAACCTCAGTGACAAACGGACGTAGAAAGGGAGCCAATTTTGAACGTGAACTTGCTCGTATGGCTATGGATGAGCTTGGCATTGATGATGTCAAGCGAGACCTAGAGCAATATAGGGCTGGCGACCACGGCGACCTGATTGGCATTGACGGTTGGACTGTCGAGGCAAAGAGGTATGCTCACGGCGTGACACACAAAGAGGAGTGGTGGTCACAGGTGGAACGTGCCAGTGATGCGTCTGGTACTGAGCCGGTGCTTATCTATAAATATGACCGGCATCCGATTCGGTGCGTTGTCCGTCTGTCAAGCATCAATGCTGACTTTGCTGGCAAGGATGACTTGGCGACTGTCAGCTTTGAGACTTGGTGTATGCTGGTCAGGGAAAGCTGGGCTTAATGGCTACTAAAGAACGGAGAGAGACCCAGCGTAAATCTAGGGTCAAGATGAGGAAACTTGCTATAGACGCGCTTGGCGGTGCTTGTTGCCAATGCGGTGTGGACGATTACCGTGTGCTTGAGTTTGACCACGTTACGCCAATACAGTGGAGAACCAATGGCAAGGTCAAGATGAACGGTCAACAGAACACCAATACCATTAATGCAATGGCAAAGGCTGGCCAAGAACCTAGGTCTGTATATCAGCTACTGTGTGCTAACTGTCACAAAATAAAGACATCTGACAATCAGGATTATGATTTTAGGGGATAATAATGGAGTACAACCGAAAGAACCGTGCAGATTATGAGACCGAGTTTCACTTGCAGAATGAGACCGATGTTATAGAGCGTATCTGCAACCATATCGGGGCAGACTATAAGAAGATACCGTTTACCTACCGGATGGACTTTGCGGTGCATAAGTTGGTGACAAAGAAGATATGGTTTTTTCTTGAGGTAAAGGTTCGCACGTTTGAGATGAGCCGATACAAGACCAGCTTCGTGAATCTGGACAAGGCAACGGCTGCCAGAGACCTAACACGCAATACCGGCATACCCTGCTACCTAGCCGTGCAATGGAAAGACCGGCTTGGAACAATTAACTTTAACGAGCAATTCACCGCTGAGTATGGCGGCAGGTTCGACAGGGGCGACAGTCAGGATGACGGCATAGTCGCTCATTTTGATGTCGATAAGTTTACTATTCTGGATATTTAAGGGGAATGAAATGAGCATAAAGGCAGTTAGCTGGGCATTTGACCAGCAGATAAAAGACCCGCTGGCAAAGCTGGTACTGATAGCGGTTGCTGACCACATCAATGAAAGCACCGGAGATGCTTGGCCTAGTGTCGAGCGTCTTGAGCAAATGACCTGCGCCAGCCGAAGCACCGTCCTACGCAAATTAAAGATGCTTGAAACTAGCGGTTTCTTGCAACGAACAAAGCGGTTTAACAAGACCGATTTATACAGCTTGAACTTGGTGGGTGTCACACAGACAGGTGTCACACAGACACCCCTAGAGGTGTCACACAGACACACTAACCATAATAGAACCGTTATAATAAATAATAAGGGGAAAGCTAAAAAGCAAAAGCTTGTTGATTGGCAACCGGATGATGCTGATAAGCAATATGCAACCGACCTTGGCATTGACTGGTCAGAGACTTTGACCGATATCACGCTCTGGAATGAAAAGAACGGCAATAAAGCCGCATACGCCTCTTGTAGAGCATTTTGGCAGGGTTGGGTGCGGAAAGAGGCCAAAGCCCGTCCATCACGCTCAAATCGCCAGGAATCGGCATCTCATTGTCGGACACTAACCCATAAACAGCAGGAATATGCAAAGACTGCCATCGGCAAGTTATTCGGCAAATATAAGGATGAGGGTTACACCTATCAGATTATTGAGAAGGCGGTTCACGCTTTTATGCTGACTGACCAATCTGACCAAGCTTGGCGTGACCAAGGTACAGGATTGCCGCGTCCGTTCTAATGTGTCAGTCCGATGGTAGATTGGTACGACTAACAAGCAAAAACAATAGCTTGCAGGTTTCTTGTCACGATTCTGTCACAGGCAAAAGAAAAGGCCGGATGACCGGCCTGTTCTAGCGTGTCGCTTAATAGGCAAATGCTAGGGGTTTTTGTGACATAGCAGGTCTGATGCCTTTGCCAGCACACCTTCGGCATATTCGTTTATGTTGCAGTCTCTGCCGTTTAGTACGTTGTCACGGCTAACGGCTCGTAATGCGGTTGCCATTGTGCTGTAATAGCCCATCGTATCCCAGCCGGTCTTCTTGTTGTCGTTGCGCCGCATTAGCGTGTGATTATATGGCTCAATCTCGACTTTGTAATTGCTGTCGATTGTAACCGTTTGTGGTTTTGCTTTTGGCATTAGAATGAATCCCACTCAATAAGATTAGAAGCGCAGAATCCAATAAGCTGATGATAAGTGGATTCTTTCATATCGCCAGACATTATACTGACCACAATATGACCGTGCTTGCAGACTTCGATAATAACCATAATTTCGCCCTTGTTCCACCAAGCGATAGCGTTGTCGCCTGTCGTGCCGTTAGCAGCGCAATCGCCTTCTTGTTTCAGAATTGCGGTTACACCGCTGACTGCCTGCATCAGTTCCATTTTTTGATACTGCGCCTTGCTTGGTTTCTTATGTTTATTTGGCTTTTCTTTTGTTTCAGTTTTTGACTTGATGTCTACAACATTAGTCATTGTCTTGATTTCCCTTCATTGATTTGATTTTAGCGACAGCGTTCTTTAACCGTTGCTGTTCAGTGTCTGGCAAGGCGTGTACAACCGTTGCCATTTCTTCCTCAGATGGGTCAAATTCATCAACCCAAATGACGAACTCTATCGCGCTTGTGACTGTGTTATCTTTCAACCGTTCGCGCTCTTTTTTACGTTCTTCGGCGTAAAATGCTTCCTCGTATCTATCCATTATTCCACCTCATTCGCTTGGAAAAATTCGTAATCGTTAACCTCAAAAGGGTTATGTTGAGCATTAGAACCAAATTTAGCGTCTAAATCATAATCAGCTAATTGCATTCTAAATAAATCCATCGCCCATTCTTTGGCGGTCTCTAAGCTGTCAGCGTCAATATCAATCGTCTGAGTGATAACCGCGCCAACTTCAATTTCATATTTAGGCATTACAAAATTCCCCTTTCATATTCCCAACCAATATAGGCTTGGTCTGTTTCTTGTTTAGTCGCGCCAATGTCGTCTAGCATTGTCTGCATACAACACCGGCAAAGCTTGCGGCTGGTCTCTTCGACAAGAAACTGGCGGTCAACACCTGACCGGCTAACCGATAGTGTAACCGATTTTTCAACCGATTTTTGCTTTGGTATCTGAATCATAATTGGTTTCCCTTCGTAATGTTGTCAATTTAGATTAAGCAATCTAAAACAGATTGCAAGTATTATTTTAGAATGAAGCTTGCAACGGTTGCCAATACGCAACCGGCTGCAATCGTTATCAGTACCGGCAAGCCATCGCTTGCCAGTGATGCCGCGACAAGGGCAAGGCATAACGCAATCAGCGCCAGCCCGCCCGATATGCTTTCGCGGTTCATTGTGTTACGTCTTCAAAGAGTGGTTCGCGGCTGTCGTAATAATCCCACTCGTTAGTCGCTGCAATGTAGAACGAATCGCATTCTGGGCATTCTATTTGCAGCTTTTCAGCTTGCCAGTGGTGGTGGCAATTGCCGCAATCGTAGTTAGTTTTTTGCATTATCTTTCCCTCTTTTGGTTTCGTGTTAGGCTTCCGCCTCTTATTGTGACGCTATAGCGTTATGACGTCATAATAAGACGCGGCACGGTTATACCGTGCCAGCCTGTTATCTTGCTATACCAACGACACCATCAATCACCGGCTTTCCTTTTGGGGTGAAATGATACTTGATGACGGCATCCTTGCCTTGCCAGCTTGGTGAAACCTCATAATTGAAAGATGAATCGCTTTTGGTTGTCATTTGTTCACCATTGTCGAAATCAAAACGCCACCGTGGGTTGCCGTTTCTTGAATTGTTCAAGCGTGTAATCGCTGAAATGAAGCGATGTTGTGTAAATTGCATATAAGTTGCCATTGTTTTTTCCCTCCTACTCTGCGCGGCATTGCATCAATTCAAGATGCTCAGACTCGCATAAGCCAGCCATTTCACGGCGGCTGTCAATGTTGAACATATGAAACCATTTGCCATTACCGCAGAACTCTTGATGATATTTTTTCGCGGCGTTGTCAGCAAAGTAAAGCCACAGCTTCGCGGCTTTCTCGCTGTCATAGATGCCTTTGTCGAATTTGCGTTGCAGGTTCTTTTCGATTGCTTCGCGTTGCTGCCGGTATAGCTGGTAATCATTCAGCGCATATAAATAAAGCTCTTGTGTTTCGATTTGCATTGTTTTGGTTTCCTTTCTGTTATCGGCTATTCGCCGCTTGGCGTGTCTCTTTAGACAATCCAAGAGGCGGCACGGTTAGACCGTGCCAGCCGGTTATTGTGACCTTTCTTTGATTGTTGAGGGGATATAATCGGGCGATAAGCCAAGGCAACGCGCCGCAGTCATTGCAAACGATGCCGAAGCTTTCGCGGTTTCGATTAGGTCAACAACGGTTGCCATATCTCGTTTGAGTGATGCCGACATTATGGCTTGTTCTAATCTCGCTTGCTCAGCGATATAGTGAGCATACTCAGCGACAAGCGCGGCCTGTTGTTTTGGTAATGGTTTGGTCATTGGTTTATCCCTCTTTTGATTCACTCTATATATAATATGTTAAGCATATATTGACACGATGCAAGCGAAAAACAGCAAATAATATAAAAAAACTTGCAACGCTTGCCGCGTTTGGTGCGGGGATTATGGGGGATGATAGGGGGGATAAAGGGGGGATATAGGGGCATCACATCTATGCGGTATTATATCACCACACGCGCGACATTCGCCCATATTTGCCCGCTGGCTGGCGTTAGTGTCTGGCGTGTATGATTCAACCTGGACGATACCCCGGCGGCGTCCTGCGCCATTCTGCGGCGTTTCAATGTGCTAACACGCTAAAACAATGACAGATTGTTTGTGCTAGTGTGCTAATACGCTGATACACCCCCCCATCGAATCTGCGCGGGGGGCGGCATAAATATATAATAGTCCACATCTAATCCCCTCTACCCCCCTTCTTTCTACCACGCCTAAAACGTCCCTAGCACCCCAAAAGTTGCAAGTTTTCTTGCACTGCTATATCAAGTCTGCTATGTGACGAATAAAGGAGTGCCAAATGGGACGTAAAATCACTGACCCTAAAGAGATAGATCGTGGCAAGAAGAAGTTCATCGAGCTTGTTTCTGACGGTATGTCTGCGAGGAAGGCTTGCACTCACAAGCAAATCCCTACGTTTATGACGATTAGCAAGTGGCTGCGTGATGACGCTGATTTCCGCGACCAGTACAAGGTCGCTATGGAGCTTCGCGCTCAGAAGATTGACGATGATATTGACGATGCTATTGAGCTTATGAAGTATGGAGAGCTTGACGCCCAGCAAGCGAGAGTTGTGATTGATACTTACAAGTGGCGGGCAGCGAAACTGTATCCGAAGTTCTACGGCGAGAACCAGAAGGTCGAACACGAGCATAAGGTTGTCAGCTTTGTTGACGAGTTGAAGCTGGCAGCGGCGCAGATAGAGCGTCAGCGGCTAGAAGATAACACCATTGATGCGGAGGCCGTTGAAGTTGAAAAAGACTGAGAACACTGATCTGCTCGTTCAGTTGCACAATGACCCGGTTTTATTCGTCACCAGCATTCTCAATGCAAAACCCCAGCCGTGGCAAGCCGAGGCACTTAAGGCAGTTGCAAATCACGATAAGGTGAGCATTGCGTCTGGTCACGGTGTAGGCAAGACGGCGTTTCAGAGTTGGTTGGTACTGTGGTGGTTGATTACGCACTATCCGTGCAAGGTTGCTGTGACGGCAAACACGGCGCATCAGTTGAGTGATGTTCTTTGGACTGAGATAGATAAATGGGCAAGAAAGTTGCCAGAGGGTTTCAAGCAGTTACTGGAGTTCAAGAGCGACAAGATTAGCCTTAAAGGGGCTAGTGACAGCTTTGCGGTTGCGCGAACAAGTCGCAGGGAGAACCCAGAGGCTTTGCAGGGTTTTCACTCAGAGAATATGTTATTCTTGTGTGAGGAAGCGTCAGGTATACCGGATGTTGTCTTCCAGGTCGGTGAGGGCGCTATGTCTACAGCCGGTGCGAAGACGGTAATGTGCGGTAACCCGACCCGATCTGAAGGTTTTTTCTTTGATAGTCACCATTCTCAGCGTGAGCGTTGGCACACGATGACGGTGAGTTGTCACGAGGCAACCACGGTTTCTGAGCAGTTTCTTGAGGAAATGAAGGACAAATACGGTGAAGAGTCTAATGTTTACAGGGTGCGTGTCCTTGGTCAGTTTCCTACGCAATCAGATGATGTACTTTTGCCGCTCTATTTGGTTGAGGAAGCAACTAAGAGAGAAGTCGAAGCCTCACCCACTATGCCGGTTGTATGGGGAGTAGACGTTGCAAGATTTGGTGCAGACCGCAGTGCGATTGCTAAGAGACAGGGCAATGTTCTTATTGAGCCGATTAAGACGTACCAGGGCAGAGATATTATGGAGATGGCAGGAATTGTACTTTCTGAGTATGAGGCTTGCACTTACAGGTTACGTCCTCAAAGTATTTATATTGACGCTATTGGTATTGGTGCTGGCCTCGCTGACAGGCTAAGAGAGCTTGACTTGCCTGCCGTAGCGATATCTGTGTCGGAGACAGCTAGTTTGAAGGACAGGTTTAACCGGCTTCGTGATGAGTTGTTCTGGAATGCTCGTGAATGGTTTGAGGCAAGAGATTGCCATATACCGAATGATGCTACGTTGATACAGGAGATTACTGCGATTAGGTATAAATACCTGTCTAATGGTAAGCTGAAGGTCGAGAGCAAGGACGAGATGAAGCGCAGAGGGCAGAGGAGCCCGGACGTAGCAGACGCTTTTGTCTTGAGTTTTGCTGAAAATGGTGCCATTGCTGGCGGCTACTCAAGAGGTTATAGTAGCAAGCGCAGCCTCAAGGCAAATACAGGATGGGTAGTATGACTGACAACATCGTAAAGTTTCCAAATAGGCATTTAGACGTTGAAGTAGAGCTTGACGAGACTGAGGAAGAATATTTTGAGATGGTTGAGGCCATCAATACTATGTTGGAAATGCAAGTTGCTGGGTTGCTAGTTACATCAGAAGCAAAATGGCATCACGTTATGGATGCTTGTATGAGTATGGCTGTTAGTTCTGGTCTTCGTGCTGGGATGTCGGCAGAAGAGATTGAGGCTATGATGAAAACTTCAAAGATTAAAGAGGTTGAATACGATGCCTAAAGACCCCCGACTAGAAAGAATTGGCGTAGCAGGCTATAATAAGCCAAAGCGCACACCCAACCACCCGACTAAAAGCCACGTTGTCGTGGCAAAATGCGAGGATGGTAGCGTAAAAACTATTCGTTTTGGTCAGCAAGGAGTTTCTGGTGCTGGTAAAAGCCCAAGTACAGCAGCAGAAAAAGCGCGGCGCAAATCATTCAAGGCAAGACACGCCAAGAATATTGCGAAGGGCAGATGTTCAGCAGCATATTGGGCAAATAAGGTGAAATGGTAATGGGTAAAATGAAGAAGTCATCAAACACAAAAACTGGTAAGTATTGTGGCGGCAAGTAAGCCAAAAGACCCTGCGCTTTGGTCACGAGCCAAAGCAGCGGCGAAGCGTAAGTACAAGGTTTATCCTTCTGCTTACGCTAACGCCTACGCTGCTAAGTGGTACAAGGAAAAGGGCGGCAAGTGGGGCGGCTCAGATAATCGTGTGGGAAAAGCGTAATGCCAGCACAAGCCGGATTAGGTAAATGGTTCAAAGACAAGTGGGTTGATGTAAACACAGGAAAGCCGTGTGGACGCCAGAAAGGCGAGAAACGTGCTTACCCTGCTTGTAGGCCAGCAAAAGTTGCAGGCCGTATTAGCAAGCAAGAGGCTAAGAAGAAAACAGGCCCGGAACGTGTAAACTGGTCGGTAACGGCTAGTGGCAAGAAAAGGAAATAGTATGATTATTTGTGATAAATGTCCGTATCCAACCCGCTGTCAAGCACAAGCTCGTTGTATAGCCTATAAAAAGGACGCAAAGCCTGTTATTATGCAGGAACCTAAGTCTGTGCCGGTTATGACTAGCACTGGCATTGGTATGACTGGCGCAATTAAACAAACATTCAAAAAGAAAGCTAAAAAGAAATGAGCTACGGCAAAAAGTCTAACACTATGCCACTTCCGGTTCCAATGATGTCTCCTATTGAGGAGTTTGTTGGGAAAAGAACGCCACAATCAAAGAGACCGCAAACAACTTTTGAAGACGCAATGACAAGAAGGCGTATGACTAAAAAGAGCAAAAAAGCAGAGGCTGCTCGTAGCAAGATTCAAACAGGAAATTACGCAAGCGACTGATGTTTACGCGAGTTATGAGAAGGCCTCCGGTTGCACGACCACGGCCATTAGAATTAAGCAAGGAAGCCCAAGCAATAGCAAAGGCTTCCGTTTCTGCATCTGCAAAGGTAGAGGCGTTGCCAAGTTTTGAGACTTGCAAGGGCTGTGTAGCAAAGAAAATGTGCAAAAGCTCTGGCTGCTGTATGTATGGGCAAACCAAGCCGAAGGAAAAATCAAATGCCAAAAATGGATGAGTATCAGCTTAACAGCATTGTTTCTTCGGAAGTAACAGATGCCCTAAATCATTTCGATAGTGAATTTTCTCAAGACCGTATCCGCGCTATGGACTTCTACCTTGGTGAGCCGTTTGGCAACGAGGTACAAGGTCGCTCCTCAGTTGTTACCACTGAGGTAGCAGACACGGTTGAGGCTATTATGCCGAACCTTATGAGGGTGTTTACGGCAAACGACAAGTATGTGCGATTTAGCCCCCGCACAGCAGAGGATGTAGAACGTGCCGAACAGGTCAGTGATTATGTAAACTACATCATCAATCACGATAATGAAGGCTATAAGGTTCTATATAATTGGTTTAAAGATGCTTTGCTTTTCCGTTTGGGTGTAGTCAAGTATTTTTATGAGGAAGAAGAGAATGTCACTGAAGAGGAATATAACGGACTTGATGAAAATGAACTGGCTGCGCTCTTGTCTAACCCAGATATTGATGTGGTTGAGCAGCAAGAAACCGTCATTAATTCGTATATGGAAGAAGATGGAACGGTGGTTCCTCTTGAAAGTTCTTATGACTTGTCAGTCCGTGTCACAGAGCGTAAGGGCAAGATTAAAGTCATAAATGTACCGCCAGAAGAGTTCCTGGTAAACCGCAGGGCTACCAGTCTGGAAGAGGCTTATTTTGTAGCACACCGCACAACAATGACAGTTTCTGACCTAGTGGCAATGGGCTATGACCGCGATGAGGTAGAAGCACACGCCGGTACTTCAGACCTAGACGTAGATCAAGAGCGTACAAATCGTTTTCAAGACCTAGAGGCAAGCACAGGCACGGATGCAGCAGACCCCACCCTGCGTGAGGTCGTGTATTACGAGTGCATTATGAACGTAGACTTTGACGGTGACGGTATTGCCGAGCGCCGCCGTATTTGCGCTATCGGTGATGGCGCATCACACATTCTGCATAACGAGCCGTTTGACCACGTTCCGTTTGCAGTTGTTAGCCCAATCCTGATGCCTCACCGCCTCATTGGCCGCAGCATTTACGATATGACTGAAGATTTGCAGGTCATAAAGTCTACTCTGATGCGCCAGTACCTCGACAGCGTGTATACAAGCACACTGCCACGAATGGTTGCTGTTGAGGGTCAGGTTAATTTAGATGACCTTCTTGAAGGCACTGCTGGTGGCATCATCCGCGCTCGTCAGCCTGGTATGGTGCAGGCCATTACAGGCACCCCTGTAGGCGGCGAAATCCGGCCTTTGATGGATTATTTAGACAACATTAAAGAGCAGCGCACAGGTATGAGCAAGGCGTCACAGGGGCTAGATGCAAACGCCTTGCAGTCTACGACAGCTAGTGCCATTAGCGCGACTGTCAGAGGCGCACAGGTCAAGCTAGAAAGCTATGCTCGTACTATGGCTGAGACAGGTGTTAAGGATTTGTTCCGTGGCATTCTGCACCTAGTAACTAAGTACGATAACAAGCCGCGCATTGTGCGACTTCGTAATAACTTTGTGCCGATTGACCCGCGTGAGTGGACTAGCGAGTTTGACGTTGTTGTGCAGGTTGGGCTTGGAACGGCTGACGATGAGCAGAAGATTGCGTTCCTGACGCAGATTGCAACAAAGCAAGAGCAAATCTTGCAGCAGCTAGGGCCGAACAATCCTGTTGTTACAATGTCTCAGTACGTTAATACACTTCGTAGCATTGCAGAAATTGGCGGCTTTAAAGATGCTGACCAGTTCTTTAACAATGCCCAGCAGATTATGATGGCAGAGCAACAGCAGGCTCAACAGCAGCCACAGATGTCTCCAGAGCAAATGCAGATGCAACAGCTTATGCAGCTTGAGCAGCAAAAAGCACAAGCACAGCAGGCTCTTGAACAACAAAAAGCAGAGGCAAATATTGCGCTCCAACGCGAAAAAATGGAGCAAGACTTACAGCTACAGCGTGAAAAAATGACGATGGAAATAGAGCTACGCCGTCAAGAGTTGCAAGCCGAGGCAGAGCTTCGCGTGGCTAAGGCTGTAACAGACTCACAGATTTCAACTAACCTGCCGAGGGTGTAACGATGGCTAAAATGCAAGAAAAAAACCCACCACGCCGCGTAGAAATCCGTGGGCAAGATCACCTACTTGCCTACATCACGCCCGAAGAAGCGAAGATGCTTATGGCTAATGGTGGTGCCGGTAAGCCGGGGCCAATGGGTATTCCTGCGTTTTATGATGAAGGTGATGACTATAGTGGCCCTAACGCAACTGATGCTGATACCGGCGCAAATTTTGGCACAACTCCCGGTGATGATAGCGGTGTTAATTTTGGCGGCAACGATGCTGGAAATGCAATTGCAGAAGCTAATCGGGTTGTTTCGGCTCAACTAGCGCTTGCCGATAGCATAGCAAAGTATGGCCCAACAGCACCGTCAAGCATAACACCACAAGAAATGGCCTTTCAGCAAACGCCAGCAACACAAAGAATTGCTCAAAGTTATATTGATTATGCAGATATTTTGGGGCCGGAAGTTTTTTCTGCCAATCGTATTGGTGGCTCTATACCCGCTGCTTTAAGAGGCGGTGGTTTTAGTGCGCTTATGGGGGTTCCTAGTTACTCCAATTATTTTGATGACCCTGCTGTAAACCAAGCTTTTTCTAGTCTTTTAGGAGACACGTTTGAAAGTCGTATGGAGCAAGCAAAATCTATTCCTGGCAAACTTGGTGCAATAGGTCAATTTTCTCTTGGCAGAATAAAGTCTGGATTAGAAAAAGGTGGCAGACCTGTTTTTGATTCTTCCGGTAAACTACAAGGTGTCTTTAATGAAGGGCCATTTGGCTTTGGTGAAGTTTATACAGGTATGCCTGTAGAGGGCGTTGAAGGCACAGGTTACGATGACGGTGGCCGTGATGGATATGAACCAGAAGTCAAGCCGCTGGTTCCCTTGTTAGAAGAACCTGTCGAAGAAGAAATTGATGAAGATATTTTATTCAAACCTTTTGAGCCTGGTGCATATGCTCGTATGGGGCTGCTTGACCAAGCGCCTATGGGCTTGCTACAGGTTGCTGGACAGCCGTATGACTTTGATAAAGCAAACAGAGCTTTTCGTATGGCAACAGCAACACGGCCTGAGTATTACTCAGACCCATATGACTTAACAGGATACACGCTACTGGTATGAACGAAGGAAAGGCTAGACAAGATATGGCTAGGGCTGAAAAAGCTGAAGCCGTACTTAGAAACGAAATATTCATTGAAAGCTTTGAGTATTTAGAAAACGAATTTATGCAGGCTTGGAAACAAAGTGCATTAAAAGATAGTGATGCGCGAGAAAGCTTATATATGTTATGTCAAAATTTAGAGGCATTGAAGGGCTACATCTACAAAGTAGTAGAAGACGGAAAAATGGCAAAGGCAAATCTACAAGAGTTGCACAATCGTCAACAATTTGAGAAAAGGAAGTAATAATGTCCGACAATCCGCAAGGAACCGGCAATTTTTCAGTAAATGATGCAATTAGCCTTCTAACGACCCCCGAGCCGGACAAGGTTGAAGAAGAGCGGCAGGAAGCAGAAGCTTCCGAACCGATGGAGACAGAAGACCAAATTATTGAAGAGGACACTCAGGAAGACGCTGAATCCTACGAAGATGATGAGGACGATGTTGATGAAGTCGAGGAGTCTGACGAAGACGATGACTACGAGGATGACGAAGAGGAACCTCAAGAAAATCTCTACAAAGTCAAGGTAGACGGAGAAGAGATAGAGGTCAGCCTGGACGAAGCCCTACAAGGTTATCAGCGACAGAAGACTTTTACAAAGCGTAGTATGGAGATTGCGGAGCAACGCAAGGCTGCCGAAAAAGAGGCAGCGGAAGCAAAGCAAGCTCGTGACTACTACGCCCAGCAACTTGAAGTTGTGGCACAGCAGATCAGTCAGACAATTCCACAGGAACCTGATTGGGTCTCGTTAGCAAGAGAGGTTACAGCCGAAGAGTACAATGCAATCAAAGCGGAGTACGACAATCGGATGAGTAACCTTGCAAAAGTGGAGCAAGAGCGTCAATACGTTGCTCAACAGCAGGCCGCAGAGCAAGAAGAAATGTTGAAGAAACATTTGCAAGCTCAACGGTCACAAATGCTGGAACGTATTCCTGCTTGGAAAGACGATGAACGCAGAAATGAAGAGCGTGTTAATGTAATTAATTACGCTAGGAATATTGGGTTCAGCGAAGAGGAGGTGGCTAGTGCAACAGATGCACGAGCAATAGAACTTCTCTACAAGGCGATGCAGTGGGACAATCTTCAGAAGAAGAAACCTACGGCTAAAAAACGCACAAAACAAGCTCCTAAAATGGCTAAAGCTGGTCAGCCACGGACTAAAAAACAAGTCGCTAGTCGTTCGCGGCAGCAAGCTATGGGTAGGCTTAATAAAGAGCGTTCTGTAGATGCAGCCGTATCATACTTGATGGGCAACAAAACTTAGAAGGAGTTTTCAAATGGCCACATTCACAACCACTCTCGCTGTCGGAGAAAAAGAGCAGCTAGCAGATGTGATTTATCGCATCGACCCAGATGAGACACCAATCTTTTCCGCACTTAAGAAAGAGACCTCAAACGGTATCTTTACTGAGTGGCAGGTTCAAGAATTGGCAAGTGCATCAGCCACCAACTACGTCAATGAGGGCGCAGACGCCAGCATCGGCACACCAACAGCTACTACTCGTCTGGGCAACTACCACCAGATTTCAGTAGCAGCAGTCGCTGTATCAAAGACACTTGATGCAGTCGAAAAAGCTGGCCGTGACCGTGAACTGGCATACCAGAAGGTACTGAAATCATTAGAACTTCGCCGTGACATCGAAAAATCAATCGGTGACACAGACGTTGCTCGTTCTGGTTCAGACCCTCGCAAATCAGCATCACTGTCTTGCTGGATGACAAATGGTTCAGTAGGTGCTTCTGCTGGCGCATTTGGTACAGGTGACGGTACAGACACTATCACTGGTGGAACAGACCGTGCTTTGACACTTGCTCTTATCGAAGATGGGATGCAAGATGCTTGGACAGATGGTGGCAACCCAAAGATGATGGTTTGTTCAGCAACAAACCGTGCGAACTTCTCAAACCTGACAGCATCTTCAAACTTGGTAAACAACCAAGTGAATATGACTCAGGCGAAAGAAGTAACCTACGTTGGTTCAACTTCAGTCTTCCTGACTGACTTTGGCACAATTGAGGTCGCTCCATCACGCTTTATGGGCAATGACCGTGCGTTCTTGATTGACCCAGACTTCGCTTCTCTTTGCACCATTAATGGTCGCAACTTTACAGAGAACGAAATTGCGGCAACAGGTGACGCAGAGAAGTTCCAGATTGTGACTGAGTGGGCTTTGAAAGTACAAGCTCCAAAAGCACACGCTGGCATCTTCGATCTGAACGGTTCCTAAGTAACATAGAGGGGGCGGGTTTACCGCCCTCTCTTCTTATAGGGGTTATAATGAAAAGATTACTTACATCCGATAAAGCTACAGGCAAGCAGACTTATATGCGCCAGGAATCTGACGGTTCTACCTTTATTGAGAAAACGCAAAACTTTGACACGCTTATGAAGCTGAACAAACAGATGGCCGATGATTGGCGTAAGGGCCAACTAACTGGAACGCAGAAGCACGTTCAGCATATAGCGGAAATACCTAATGTAGTGTATCATCACCTATTAAAGACGCTAGGCAAGCCTAGTGAAAACCCAAAGGCTTGGAAGGCTTGGCTTAACGACAGCGAAAACCGAGACTTTAGAACAGGCGGCGGTAACATTTAATGGCTATAGCATCTTACGCAGATTTAAAGACATCAATTGCCAATTTTTTGGCTCGTAGCGATTTAACTGCACAAATTCCTGATTTTATTCAGCTTGCAGAAGCTCGTATTAATCGTGAGCTAGAAACTCGTGAGCAGGAAAAACGGTCTACAGCAACTCTTGTAGCTGGTGATGAGTACGTTTCTTTGCCTACAGATTTAAGAGAAGTGCGTGAGGTAAAGTTAAATACCAACCCTATAACAGTTTTAGAGTATGCAAGTCCGTCTTCTTTAGACAAAACATATTCAAGCAACGGTAATGGAAAACCTCTTGGTTACAGTATAGTCGGCAAGGAAATAAAGTTTCGTCCAATACCTGATAGCTCTTACACTGCTGAGATTGCTTATGTAGGTTCTGTAGACACTATTAGTGATGTAAGCACACCTCAATTGTTTTTAAGATCGCCAGACCTTTATCTTTATGGTGCTTTGACAGAGGCTTACGTTTATCTCTTAGATGAAGCAAGGGCGGCTCAGTATGACGAGAAATTTACTCGTGGTATAAGAGAAGTCCGTATTGATGAAGAGCGTTCTCATTATGGCACAGGATCATTACAAATAAAGTCTACCTATATGCGGCAGAACTCGACAGCGGAGAAATAAATTATGAGCGCAATGTCAGATTATCTTGAGAACGAAATCTTAGATCACATTCTAGGCACTGGCGCATATACAATGCCGTCAACAGTCTATATTGGCTTGTCTACTGGTTCATTTGGAGATGACAACAGTGGCACGGAGTTATCTGGAAATGGTTACGCAAGGCAGCTAGTTGCATTTGATGCGGCGGTGTCTGGCACTGCTGACAATACCGGCGCAATCGAGTTTTCTGCTGCTACGGCAAGCTGGGGTACTGTCTCGCACTTTGGTTTGTTTGACGCTAGCACTGGCGG